>OGPO01002240.1_pt1 | contig 10482 bp, 4 predicted proteins | sample 1553041 | NCBI WGS metagenome assembly OGPO01 (sample SAMEA2580281, study PRJEB22360) | human gut metagenome | biome: human gut; feature: human-associated habitat; material: faeces | place: Denmark | collected 2008/2010 | reverse complement strand
AGTCTTACTTGTGCCGAGAGTTTAAGAGATTTACCTGTTGTAGCTTTGTAGAATACATTAACAAAATACGTATTCTGCATGCCCAAAGACTATTTGTAGAAAGCAACAAAACTATTACTGAAATTGCCATTGAAGTGGGTTTTGGCAGTCTCACTCACTTTGAGCGTGTTTTTATCAAAAACAACAACCAAAGTCCTAAAAAATTCTGTACCCAAATACGCAAAATGCGTGATAGTAAGAACCTCCTTACGCCAACAGCCGCCAAACTCTCATAGCGCTATACCGTCCTAGCCTATCAAGGCCAAGCATCACAACACAGCTCTACACAGCGCACCACAGCGCACCACAGCGCAGCAATACATTGCAAGACACAACATCATGCATTGCGACGCAATACAGCAAACAGCATTGCAATGCATCTGCTTACGCTAGTAAGCCCCAACCAAAGTGCTAGCGCTAGCTTTGCTTTGCAAGGCTAAGTAAGGGCATTACTTGTAAAGCTTTTGTTTGTGCGCCATGTGTTGATAAGCGCCCGCTCACTCATAAGTGATAAAGCAGGCACTGGTAAATGAGTTAACCAATGATTAAATCATCATATTTGCCTTTTTTATGAGGTTCTTTACTCTTAATAATAGAATCTAAAGTTGGAGCATCCTTATTCTGAGTGCCATTGTAGTTATCATGATTGCCATTATCCTTAAGCGCAAGATAAACCTCATTATCATCACAGGAATGGGCTTGCTCTGGTGCTTGTTCTGGCCCTTGCCCTGTCGCAAGCCCTGGCTCTTGCCCTTGGTGGTTAAGTGGTGAACTGGTGGCTAAAATGGCTTGGTCTTGGCTATTTAAATTGCTTTCCATAAGTTCTAACGGGGCTAAAGAGCCGTCTTTGTGCTCAGAGGCTTGAATTTTTTGCAACATGAGCTCCTCATCGTCAAGCTCTGGAGGCTCTACTATTGGTAAAGACAAGGTAAAACAAGCTCCTCCCATGTCGCCATTGGAAGCTGTTATTTGACCATTGTGTACTTGTGCAATATTTTTACAAATAGCTAAGCCCAAACCTACTCCAGCAATAGTGCTTTCTTTTTTTCCACGGCGGAATGGCTCGAACAATTGTTGCTTATCCTCTGGCAAACCAGGGCCATTGTCACTAATAGAAAGGTTAAGCATATTATCTTCTTGGCAAGCTTCAATTTTGATGGTTGCCCCATCATTACAGTACTTGGTGGCGTTATCTAAAATATTAGCTAAGACACGCTCAAGCAATACGGGATCGCCATATATCAGAGGGCAAGTATCTGAAATTTTGGTAATAACATTAAATTTCTTGAGCCTATCTTTTAATGAGGCTTTAGCCATACCAATGAGCTCTTCTGGTGGAAACCAGGTTTTCTTTAAGGTTACAACATCATTTTGCAGACGCGCCATTTCAATAAGATTACTGGTTAATCTTACTAAGCGTTGCGTACTGTCGAATAAATCTTGAGCCTCGTGCAGAGCTAAGTCATACTCCTTTTTATTAATCTTACTTACCAAGGTCTCAGCATTATTCATTACTGAGGTTAAAGGAGTACGTAAGTCGTGAGATAAAGATTGCAATAAAGAATTACGTAGGCGTGAGGCCTCCATATTCATTAAAGTTTGACGTGCTTCTTCTACAGATCTTAAGCGCTCTAAAGTCTGGCTAGTAAGAGCAATTAAAGCCAAAATTAAGCGCTGGGAATTAGGATCAAGCCATAATTTGGCATCGCAGAGCTTTAACACTGCTACACCAAAGACCTCAGTAGAGCTAACTAGCGGTAAATATAAATACTGAGTATGCATAAAATTAGCTGTACCCTCTCCCGCCTCTTGTTTGTTGTTTATACACCAGCGCACTATGTTGACATCCACACCTTGTAATTTGCTTTGCTGTCTAATGATATTGTCACTACCCTTGTCATAGCGCCAAAATTCACAATCAATGTTTAAGTCATTGTGCATAATACGCACAATAATATTAAACACAGTCCCATCATCAGTAGCAGGAGACATATCACGTGCTGCATCATAAAGCATGCGTGTTTGTTGTTCTCTGCTATTAGCTTCATAAGTCATTTCTTGACGATGGGCAATTAAGCGAGCTGCTACTAAACCTACAATGAGCATGGTCATAAACGACCAAAAATACTGAATATCAGAAATAACCAAGGAGCCTCTTGGCTCTACACTCCATAAATCAAAACAGAAAATAGAAATAAAAGCAGATAAAGAAGCGGCAATGGTTCCATAACGCACTGAGAAGTAAAAAGTCAGCATTAAATAACCCATGGCAAAATTGGTTCTGTGCACCATGCCAAATAAAGGATAGAACAATGCTGACAAGAGCAAATTACCAATAATAACTTGGATAATACCTAAACTTTGTCCTGAGCGACGTTTAAAGAGATTACTCAAGCGCTGCTTAAACTTAGGAGTTTTAGCCTTATAGGTTAAAGATAAGATGTTTAGCTCTGGGGCATTTTCTCTTAAGAAACGTCTTTGTAAAGCAAAGCGCCAACGACTAGTAGGCACAATTGCCACAATGGACAAATTATGCGATCTGGCATAACCACTAACAGCCTGAGCATAAGAGCCCACTACAATATCAGTAGTAGCACCTAACGATTGGGCAAACTGGAGCATGCTATTAACTTCATGGCCCTCTTTATCATTTAGGCTTTGTCTCTTAACAAAAATACAATGCCAGCCTCCAGACAAGCTATGAGCAATACGTGCCGCCTGTCTAATAGCATCTAAATCAGTGATGTACTCTAAAACTAAGAGCAAACCAAAATTGGTATCTTCAACTGACTCATGAGCGCTATTATGGCGGTTTAACTTAGCATCAGAATCAACCCTATTGGTCATATAACGTAAGGTCAATTCACGCAAAGCTATCAAATTACTTTTCTTAAAGTAATTAGCTTTTACCTTTTCTACAGCAGGAGGTAAGAAAATCTTGCCTGACTCGAGGCGTAAGATTAAATCATCAGGCGGCAAGTCAACTAAGCGTATTTCATCGGCACGATCAAAAATACTATCAGGTACAGTTTCTAAAAACTCAACTCCCGTTACTCGTGCTACCACGCCATTAAGACTGTCTAAATGCTGAATGTTAAGAGCAGAATAAACATTAATGCCATGGTCTAAAATTTCATCAATATCCTGCCAACGCTTATTGTTTGTGCAATAAGGAGGATTAGTCCAAGGCATTTCATCAATAACTACAGTATCAGGGTTACGCTTAATAATACCCTGTACATCAAGACGCTCATAACTACAGCCATGTACCAATTCATGTAAGCGAGGTACTATTTCCAACTGGCTTAAAATAGATTGGCTATCATTACGGCCATGAGTATCAATCCATCCTATAACAATATCCATACCCTGCTTACGTTTTTCATTAGCCTCAGTAAGCATGGCAAAAGTTTTACCTACGCCAGGGGCTGCACCTAAGAAAATCTTAAGCTTGCCTCTTTCGTTACGGGCGTTTTTATCACTATTGCTACGACTGTTTACACTACTGGAATTAAGCTCAATAGCTATATCCTCAGATAATACTTGCCCTGTTATTTCTGGTTTAGTTTGACTGCTATTAAGCTCTGTATTGTAGAGTGTATGCAAAGAAAACGTCTCTGGCGCAATGGCAGTATTACTTAACTCTACTGTGCTTAAATCATACAGCTGAGGTTTTTGCTCTTTAAAGACTGTAGTTGGTTCTTCTCTTTGAGAGTCAGCATTTTGCTCAGATAAATAAAAAGCATCGGTAGGCACAATACCACTATCGATATTATCCCCCTGCTGCCCCTCAGCTAACATTTGCTCAGCTCTATTATGAGGGCATTCATACAACTTAATAGATTTAGACTGATGCAAATCATCAATAGAAGTAAATTGTTCTTTACTAACTAAAGAAACATCCTGATCTTTACTATCATGTGCTGCCATAGCTGTACCCTCTTGCTTTAACACTCCGCTGCCATTAGGTAAAGAATAAGCACTACCTAAAATATTTGCAAGATTGTAGCAGCACAAGCCCTCCCCTAGGCTCCATATCAATGTTTTAGCGCCCGCTCCAGCGCCTACTCCAGCGCCCCGCTCAATAGCCCTATCAAGAGCCCGAGCCAGCCAATAAAGAGCGACCAGATTTAAAGATAAAAAAGGTAAAAGATGATTACATACTTGCGCCTATGATAGGCATTGGGAACTTAAGATGAGATTGTTTTAGAGACAAAAAAAGCGCAATCAAGCGCTCAAAAAGGGGATGACCTGCCGCTCATCTATATTTCTTTTAAAGTGTCTACGCACACTTTATTGCAGATAGCGAGCAGGCGCACAACAAACTAGCTGTGCTAGAAAGGAGGCCACAGGTATGAGGTAATTTAGCTGAGTTAGAAACTATATTACCTTTGATAGTAAGCATGTGAGAGACTGATACCTTGGCCTCATTGCTCTAGCATTGGTTAGCGTTTAGCTAGTGTGCTTATTCTATGAAAGTAAGTATATAAAGGGTGCTAATTTTTTATAATGCTTTGTAAATAAAGTGTAAAAATCAAAACAAAAACACAGTTTGTTTACATCAATTTTGCCTATATTTATGCCCATAAATATTAATTTATTTGGCTTATTTATCGCATTTATTGCCAATGACAAGCCCTAAAAATTTGTTTATAAACAAAGCGCTATTTTTTACATATTTACACCCAAATTTACCGCCCTTTTTACTCTTTCCCGCTATATTTAACCCTCTACTCTCCACACCATATACTCTTTACCATCTGCACACCTGACTGTAGCCTTGGCTATAGCTATGGTTTTAGCCCCTTGTCTTTAGTGAGAGCTCTATACATAAATTTGGCTGTATTCTTAACTAGTATTAGAAGGTACGCTTTGCTTAGCGGGGGCGATTAATAAAATCCTTTACCAAAAACAAGCATTTTGCTAGAATAGCGCACGAACAAAGCAGTGCAATACCGCTTAAAATCTTGGTTTTTGCTGGATTAGCTCAGTAGGTAGAGCAGTTGATTCGTAATCAAAAGGTCGCAAGTTCAAGCCTTGTATCCAGCACCAAATCAAGGTTTTGGTGAAAATTTTGAGAATTTGAATGAAAACCTAACTAATGAGTTAGGTCTTGATAATTCTAACACAGCCTCTCCTCGAATTTTTGATCAAGTCTACAATAATCCTGAAACAAACTCAGCTTTTGCAAGTAAGTTTTTACCGGAGAACTGCCAAGGATTATTTGCCTATGGTCGCTTATACAAAGATCAACTATTTACCAAGTCCACTCCTGCGCAAAAGTGCATTTTAGCTGCTATCACTAACTTATGTGAAAGCCCTTGGGCTAAAGCACATGGTAACGCCATTAACCTAGAGAATTGGGTTATTGGTTATCGTACTAATCATGTGTTTAATGCCAAAACCATAGGCATGCACATCAATGACTTAGCAGCTCTTCGCTTAATTTCAGTAGAAACTAAGGAAAATGTACGCTGGCTTTCTATTATTCGTGATCCTGTAGAACAGTCAGAAGACTTTCTGCCAATCATTGCTCTTGATGATCAAAGCTTAAATTATCAAGAGTCTGTCTTATTGTCCGCACTCATCAATGCATCCTGCGTATATGCAAGAGCTGACTTAAACTTTATTCTCCCAAATAGTGGAATCAAGAATATTTGCGATGAGCTTATTGAAAACAAAGTTTTCAGTAAGAGAACTATTCATACTTTAATTGATAGCCTTGAAAATAAAGGTTTAATTGCCAGCATTGGCAATAATGGTGGCGGTCTCCAAATCAATCCTGATTTAGCCGTACGTTATGGCCAGTTATTTAATGTAGATTACTCTTATGCTGCTAATGAGTTATTAAATACTCGTGCAGTAGCTAAGGTTGTTAGATACGTTGATAATCCTTTAACCAGAACCTTAAGAGCTCAAAAGCTCGATTTAGTACCTACTGGTGTTAATGCTATTGATGTTATTAATACTAGAGATGGCCTATTGTATGTTGAAAACGATGGCTTTGTTGATATCAATGGCCAGAAGCAGCAATTGAATACTAACCTGCCTTACTATGAAAACACCTTAGAGCAATGCAATAACGTTAGAAATGGCGATCTTTTCCACAAAGTTGATAGCTTTGAATTAGCTCCAGACACAGAGCTTTCTAAAATAGCTCGTAATGAGTTCTATGCTCTTAATGAAAAAGAGCAATGGATCGTAACTCTTGATAATGTCCTCAATACTCCTGAGCATACTAGCTTAGCTAAAGAGACAGAAGAGGCTTATAGACTCACAACCACTCAGCTAAAAAGCCTTTTAGTTGATGGAATCTCATTAGCTGAAACCCGTAAGCCATTATCAGCTAAGCCATTGACTATTGATGCTCCTACCTATTCAGATGAACAGGTAGTTTATGACCGTGAGCACATGATCAACCGCCTAAAGAGCTACGAAAAGCACCCTCAAGACAGTGCAGAGCAAAGTTCTGGCACCAATGTGCAAAACGCTGCCACTAATAATCAAGTTATTGGCACCCCTACACAAACTCTTGGCACCCTTACACAATCCGCTGAACAGGCTCTTGGTACCCCTGAGCAAAACGTTGGCACCAACGTGCAAAATGCTGGCACCAACGTGCAAAACGCTGCCAATTTCGAGCAAAACCTTTGCACATATAAGAACGGTATAAAGAACGATCTAAAGAACGGAGATCAAGAACAAAAAAAAGAAAAAGAAAAAGAACGGATCAACAACGATCCGAAGAACGACGCTCTTGGAGCGCCTAGCGACACCTCTGAGGACAGCGAAGCGCCTAAGGGGCAAACTCTTGCTCAAATTATCGAAAATATTAATTTTTTAATTGATTCTACATTAAAGGTCAAAGAGTTACCTAAAGAGACTCTTAACTCTCGAAGCCTTATAAGACGTGCAAAAGATGAATGTCCTTTCTTACAAGTCTTTAATTTCAGTAAGCAAAGTAAGAATTGCAGTGACTCCCTTAATTTTATTGTGCCAATCAAATTTACATTTACTGAAATTTTTAAAACACCTATTGACAGCAAATCAGCAATTGAGGGTGTAAGGGCCAGTGGGGGAAGAGTTGTTATTCGTACTAAAACTAACATTGAAATTGAAGCTGAAGCTGATGAAGCTGAGGATTGTCGAAACCAGATACTTGATAAGGCCGCTGATGAACTTCGAAATCAGCTGCTAAAAACTACAAGGGACATTAGCCAAAAAGCTATCAATGATGGTTTAGACCTTAATCAGGTTTATGGAGTAAGTTCCCAAAATGACTCTCAGGAAAAATCTAGCTCAATCTCTAATGAGGCAGTTATGGCCAGCGGGGAAAAATTGGGCAGTATCGTGCCTGATAGCTCTCTTGTAAACACTCAAAAACATATTGAGTCCCAAACTCCTTTTGATTCAAGTGGATTTAAACATGAAAACATTAAACATGAAAACATGTTTGATTTGGTACAAACATTTATGACTAACAAACAAAGGGGGTAATTTATGGCAGAAGTTTCTAAAACCATGATTGAGGCTGCTAAAAATACAGACCCAACTTATTTTTTAGAAAGCCACGGCTATTTTGTGCGCAAACAATATGGCTATTTATCCGTTCGAGATTCTAACAAAAACGGTGGTGAGGTTTACAGGGTAAGTAGGCTTGCCAATGGTCGCTATGTATTTTGTGACAAAACTGGATCGGAGGGTGGTGACAACATTAAATTGGTCTCCGAGATAGCGGGTGTCAATTTTAGAGAGGCTATATCTCTCTTATTAAATTGTGATTTAAAGAAGAATGACTTTGATGCAATCGAGCATGCTAAAAAACAACCGCCACCACCGCCACCACGAAAACCTCCTGAAATGCCATCATATACAAATTATGATATTCGTAAAGGGCGAGCTTATTTAGCTGAGCGAGGAATTAGCTTTACTTCAATTTCCAAGGCTGAAGATGCTGGTTTCCTAAGATATGGCCATGGTGGAGTATTCTTTTGTGGACTTGATGAAAAAGGCCAAGTACAGAGTGCTACGAGACGAGCTATTGATAAGAGTGAGCTTATTCAAAAGCGAGATTTAAAGGGATCTGATAAAAGCTATGCAGGTATTATCCGAGGAAACCCTAAAAAAGTTTGGATTGTTGAGGGAGGCACCGATGCACTGGCTCTTATCGATATATCCTTAAGACAAAACGAAGTTCCTCACCCAACAATTATTATTTCTGGTGGTGCTAACACAATCAGTTGGATTGAAAAGCCTCATATCAAGAGCATTTTACAAGCTGCTGAAAAAATTACTATTGCTTTTGAAAATGAGAAAGATCAAGAAACTCAAGAGCGTACAAACAAAGCTCACAGACGACAGGCTAGCATCATTGAAGAGTTAACCAAAATAAAGGTTCATGAGTTCAAACCAAAGCCTGAATATGGCAAAGATTTAGCTGACCTTAATTTATACAAGAAGCAAAAAGCTAAAGAATTATCACCAAACATTGAGTGTTCTCGTTAGTAATTTGCTGATTGTTTACCAGTCATACAAGGATCTCTTATGAAAGTATTAACTTTTACCAATGAAAAAGGCGGTGTAGGTAAGACCTTTTTAGCTGTGCAAACGGCTTTTTATGCAGCTTATGAGTTTGGTTTTAGAGTGGTATTTATTGATCTTGATGCCCAACGAAATGCTACCAAGATCTTAATTAACTCTAAAAATCCCAAGGTTTACCTGAGCAAAACACCATCGAATGAATTGTTTGAGCCTGATTGTCATATTGCCTTATCAGGTTTAATCAATAGCAGACTAATGCTTATTGGTTCTCCTGAGGATAAAAATGACTTGTTAAATATCTTAAATAAAGATATGGAGCAATCAGCTTATAGCTTTCAAACAGCCATTAGCTCACTAGAAAAAATCTGTGACTTATTGATTATTGACTGTAATCCAAATGCAGACATAAGAAGCAACTGTGCAATTTCGATAGCAAACACCATTATTTGCCCTTTTCAATTGTTAGGTGAGTCTATAGACGGTTTAGCTGGCACTATTGAGAGAGTTAACAACATTAACAGTATGTCAGAGCTTTATTTTATTCCTAATATGGTTGACTCATCTCCATTACAGCAAAAGAAAGCGGCTGAGTTAATTGAGTTTAATTCTGAAATGCTATTAAAGATTAAAAGTTTCAAATTAGTTACCCCCTCATCAATTGAATCAACTGATGATAAAAACGATCAGACAAGAGATGTAGATAGTGCCGAATCAGAAGAGATGGTAGATATAACTACAAACTCAGCATCTAAAGACATCCCTCAAATTACGATTAATCCTGCTAATGAGGGTAGCCTTAAGTCTATTGTAATTACCAAAGAAGCAGGTATTTATGCTGGGATTAAACGCCGCAACTGCTTTGCTGTTGCACAAGATGAGAGCAAGCCAATATGGCTCACTTTGAATAATGAAAGAGGCTGGAGTGAGTTAAGAAAAGTGCTTTTTTCAATCTTAGAAGCTGTAGATATAGAGCGTGACTATTGTCCTACTAAGGATATGGAACAATCTTTAAATAGCTTAAAAGATCTTTATCCAAACCATTGGAAGCTCTTATTAAGGCAGTATTGGATGACCAATGCTCGCCAAATCCTACCAAATCTTAGAAATGTAGATTTAATCAATCTTGCTCAACTTAAAGAGCATGTTCCTTTATCACTAATTGCCTAAATGAGGTACACCAATGTCAACCAATCCAGTAAATATATTTGACAAGCTCAAATATAACAAGAACGAGGAAGTGAAGATGATCGCACTATCAAAAATCAAGTGTGATCCTTTACAACCACGCAAGAATTTCAATGAAGACAAGCTAAAAGAGCTTGCTTTAGATATTGAATTAAATGGTCTTTTGCAACCTATTTTGCTAAGACAAGACGGTATGAACTTCGTAATTATTGCAGGAGAAAGACGTTTTAGAGCTTATGAGCTCTTAGGTAATAAAGAAACGATTCCTGCAATTGTTCGAAAGGACTACTCTCCTGAGTCAGTCGGCTATTTACAAATGTCTGAGAATTTAAAGCGTGATGATCTTAAATTCTATGAAGTAGCCGAATTTATCTCTAGTCGCATCAATAATGGCGAAGCCAAAGGTGATATAGCTAAAAAGCTCGGCATTTCACCACAAAGAATTAGTGACTATCTGACTTTTATTGACGCACCAGAATGGCTAAAAGCTCTAAAAGACAAATTTAGATCTCCTCAACTGTTTTCTAAGTTTGCTAAAGAAGCAAGCAAGCATGATTCTTTAAAAGATTATCTAATGTCTTTAGAAGATGAGTTTTTTAGCAATGCAACCCTAAATTCTTTTAAAGCAAGTCTAGATAAGCCTAATAAGGCCAGCGGGGAAACGTCAGATGAGGCTACTGAGAGCCCTGCTGTTAACTCTCAAGATGACCATGACCT
>OGPO01002238.1_pt1 | contig 10491 bp, 9 predicted proteins | sample 1553041 | NCBI WGS metagenome assembly OGPO01 (sample SAMEA2580281, study PRJEB22360) | human gut metagenome | biome: human gut; feature: human-associated habitat; material: faeces | place: Denmark | collected 2008/2010 | reverse complement strand
CTATAATCGGCAACTTAAATTCTATGGAAGCTCGGACAGGTGGTTCCCTGCCTGCCGGATTTGCGGTGTTACCGCACGAGAATATTCATCTATTTCTCCTCTTCGTTAAGACCTAGTTCATTACATATTACTTGCTATCCCTGATACCTTATTCTTTCTACCAGCGTTTCCTTTTTCAGATTACTGCTTAAAACGCAGGAAAGTACAATCTGCAACAGACCGACCAAAAAAATCATAATAAAAATTGGTACGATTGGAACATGATAGATATTCATTCCAAATATTCCATTATGTTTTGCATAGGAAAAAAGTGTATAGCCGAGCGGCAGACCAATGATCAAAGCTACGCATATGGTGCCAACCGTAAAAATCAGTCCCTGTAACTGCAGACATAAATTTAATTGTTTATTTGTCATACCCACAGCCTGTAATACACCATATTCCTGCTTTTTTGTCGTAATATTCATGATCATGGTGTTTGCCATATTCATAAAACCGATGAGTCCTACAACCGCCATAAACAGATAACATCCAAGCTTCATCATGCGAGCTGTGAATTCTGCAGATTGTAACTGTGCATGATAGGTATCCATTTTTATATGCGAAGTATTAGAAATCAAAGTATTCAGACTCTGTTCCACAGATGCCACATCTTTTTTATCACAGTCCACCCACAGATAGCCATAGGCTGTTCCTCTCGGATTCATGGAACGATATACACCTTCCGGAATGACAAGATAAGTGTCCGCGCTTACAAAGGATCCTGCAATCTTTCCCTGATAGGTATAGGTTCCACTTCCATTCTCAAAGTCAAATGCAATGGATTCACCCGGAGCATATCCATCTTGTTCCATCCACGTTGACCAACCAAAGAAAATTTCACCATTCTTTACCGCCTGATCATAGTCCATAGAGCCAATATCCCCGTCCTGGCGCATAAAATCAAAATCATTTTTACTCACAATATCAGCCGGAAATCTTGTTCCGTTCAGATTTACAGAGACAATCTCTCTCGTCATGACATCTGTCACTCCCGGAATGCTTTTGATTTCTTCAATCAGCGAATCATTCAATGGATTATCCGTCAGAATCGTATCCAGATTATTCTCCGGATATCTTTCATCGTACTCAGCAGAATAGTCAAGCTGCAGTTCAAATTGTCCATGATTAACGGAAAGACGTGCTTCATGCTCCGTATCAATATTTCCTACATAATTAGAGATAATCACAAACAATGCGCAGGAAAGCCCCAGTGTGAGGATGGTACCAATGGTTCTTTTTGGATTACCCGTTATATTTGCCATTGCCATAGAAAACACGGTGACATTTTTTCTGCCATTTCGTTTTCCTTTTTTGTGTGTTTCTGCATTTTCTAAATACCGTGTTGCTTCGATAGGTGAAATCCGTGAAACAATTTTCATTGGTTTACGCAGCGCCAAAGCAACGGTAAAAAATGACACGAAAATGCATAGAAGCATAACAGGCAGGGAAAACAGTGGCATCTGCTGATTTTGGACTCCCATAGAGCCAGTTTGGGTTGATACAAGGTTTCCCTGTTCTACCAGCCAGTTAAAACCGCATTTTGCAATCAGAAAACCAAGAAGCAATCCAACCGGTATTGAAAAAATTGTCAAAAAAATGCCCTCTCTGAAGATCAGTTGTTTCATCTGCTTTTTTGTCGCTCCCAGAGCCTTGATTTTTCCATACTCCTGTATCTTGTTGACAATACCGACCTGAAAAATATTATAAATGACCACAACAGAGAAAAGTACAATTGCAAGAATCAAAACCCCGCATACCGCAATCGTTTCATAACTCGGCTGCAAGACCCATTGCAAATAGAGATCATTGACTATAACGTTTTTTTCTTCGATCCCACAAGCTGCTGCAATCTGCTTTATAACCGAATCAATATTATTCATAGATACATTTGCAGAATCATTTAAAGTAAAATAAATATTATACTGTCTGTCATTCTCTGCGACGTGCTCATCATAAAACTCCTGTGACCCGAAAGCAACATAAGATGCCTCGATGGTATACTCATCCCGATCATATAGGATTCCGCTGACAACAAATTCTTCCGGCTTATATTCTGACTGCATCCCTGCGCGGTAATCCAGTGTAACCGTATCTCCGACCTTTACATCATCATATCCCATTGCACGAAAAAAAGCTCTTCCGGCGGCAATTTCCTGCATTTTTTCCGGATACTTTCCTTCCTTTAACTCATATTCCTTATTATAGGGAAGCATTTTTCTTGCAGTCTCATCCATGCAGACAAACCCGCCTTTTTCATTGCCTTTAATTATGCCTTCTGTACACATAATTCCTATTGCATCTATTTCTGCACGGCGGCTTACTTCCTTTAACTGCGAGGCATCTGCTGCGACAAACAGACCATAATTGCTTCCATATGAGCCTGCCGCCTGACTTTTCTGCAAACGTATCATTCCATTTCCCACAGTACTGATAATCACAAGCAGCATCGTGGTCAGACATATGGACATCATAATCAGTATACTTCTTGTCCTGTTCTTTTTGTCATTGCTATATGCAATCCTACTTATTGTCTTCATCTGAAATCCACCACCTGTCCGTCCTCAATCACCAGAATACGGTCAGCGACCTGTGCAATTTCGTCATCATGGGTAATCATTACAATTGTCTGTCCATATTTTTTTGCTGTCATCTTAAGCAGAGCGATTACCTCATCACTGGTCTTAGAATCAAGATTTCCTGTCGGCTCATCTGCAAATATAATTTCCGGACGATTCACCAGTGCTCTTGCAATTGCTACTCTCTGCTGCTGTCCTCCGGATAACTGATTTGGCAGATTATAAATCCGGTTTTCAATCCCCAGAGTTGCAATAATATCATTTACATACGCTTCATCCACTTTTCTTCCATCCAGCCCCAGTGGCAGTACAATATTTTCCCAGACATTAACAGATGAAACCAGATTAAATGCCTGAAAAACAAATCCGATTTTTCTTCTGCGGAAAACAGCAAGGGCATCTTCCTTCATCCTGTATAAATCTTTCCCTGCTAAAGTAACACTGCCTTTTGTCGGGGTGTCTAGCCCTCCAAGCATATGAAGTAATGTACTTTTACCGGAACCTGACTTTCCAACAATTGCGACAAATTCTCCCTGCTCAATCTGAATGTCCACCTGATTGACCGCTTTGACCTGATTCTCACCTGCGCCATAAAACTTACAAAGCTGCTTGGTTTCTAATATCACACTCATGTGTTGCCTCCTTTTCATCCTACATCCAAATTGTATCAGGGCAATCTTTCATTTCACTTTCAAAAAACGAGCAGAAGTCTTACAGAATTGTAAGATTTCTGCTCACTTAAAATTTAACCAACATATGGTAATTGAATCACAAACATGCTTCCTTTTTTCTTTTTGCCGGAAGTTACCGTAATCGTACCTGCGTGTTTTTCGATAATTTCTCTCGATAGAAAAAGTCCGATTCCTGTACCACTCTTTTCCATGACCTCCTTGGAACTTCCTCTGTAAAATCGTTGAAAAATTTTGTGATACTCATTCTGCGGAATACCAATTCCCTGATCCTCAATTTCCATTCTTACAAGATCGTTTCTTTTTTGTAACCGGATAAATATTTTTGAACCACACGGACTGTACTTGATTGCATTATCTAAAACGTTGATCACAGCTTCACCAAGCCACCTTTTATCCTGCATAATCGTGCATGTTTCCAGCTCTTTTTCATAGTCAAAAACGAATTCAATTTCTTTCTCATCCGCTTTAGGATAAGTGCGGTTCACAGCAGATATGACAGTATCCATAAGCGGAAGTTTTTTCTTATTAATCTGAATCAGTCCAGTTTCCATCTTGGATATTTCAAGAAGCGACTGCAATAATGTCTCCAGTCCATCCAGAGCACTCCGACAACGGATACGAAACTCCTCCTGTTCTGTGGCACTTAAGTCATTCTGCATCAGCACACTAAAACATGTATCCAAAGCTGCAACCGGTGTCTTTAACTGGTGAGAAATATCAGAAACCATTTCTTTCGTGCTCTCTTTTTCTTCCCGTGCTTCTTCCTTTAGCAACTGAATATGATGTCCGATTGCTTCAAGCTGGTCATTCAATTTTTCCAGTTCTGCATGATTTTCCGTTTTCAGTAAATCATCAAATTTATTTTCACGGAATCTGATCAGAATTTCTTCCAACTGGTCTAAAATTTTCTGATGACACGCATCTTCTTTTTTCTTCCAATAAAGTAAAAAAGTCAAAAGAAGCACGCATATCACAGTGCTTACAGCACCGGTCACCATAACCTGATGCCGGAATTGCGAATAAAATGCATTCCCTTTATTCCCCCAGTATCCATATTGCTCCAATAATCGCCTTCCCTGTTCGTTAGTTTCAATATCCTTATCCTTAAGCAATTCCGAAACAGCATCCAGCCCGGAAAATTCTTCCTTTGCAGCAATCTCTGTCATAAGATTCATTTTATATTTATAATCTTCATAAAACACATACGTGGTAAAGCAATTTAATATTGCAAACACTAATATGACCGGCAATACCAAAGACAAGGCTGATGTGAGTTTCCTGTGATATCTCTTTGTCACTGCCTTACCTCCTGATTCCATATATACCCAAGACCTCTGATATTCTTTATATAGACCGGTGCAGCCGGATTGTCTTCGATTTTCTCACGGAGTCTTCTGATATTGACAGCGATTGTATTTTCATCCACAAAATCCCCTTCCAGATCAAACACATTTTCCAATATTTGTGTTTTTGAAAGAATCTGTTTCGGATTCTGAAGAAAAAAAGTCAGCATTTTCAACTCCGTTTTTGTCAGACTGATTTCACGACTCTTTATCAGGACTTTCATTTCTCCTGCGATAAATACGATATCTCCCGAAATCATCTTTCCGGCTTCCGTTTTCTCCTGTCTGCGGCGGAAATGTGCTTCTATTTTCAAAAGAAGTACCGAAAGACTAAACGGCTTTGTAATATAATCATCTGCCCCTGCTTCATATCCCATGACCTGATCCATCTCCTGATCCAGTGCTGTAAGGCAGATAATGTATGTATTATAATTGCATCTCATCCACCTTACAAATTCCAGTCCATTCCCATCCGGAAGATTCACATCACAAATGGTAACATCCACATTATTATCACTTGCAATTCTTTTCGCTTTTTTCACTGATTCTGCTGAAAAAACCTCATATCCGGATTTTTTCAGTGAAAATGTAATTCCACGATTTAAATTTTCATCATCTTCAACCACGAGTATACCTGGCATAGCATATGCACCTCTCTTTATTAACTATATATATTTAATATCAGAGTAGATATTGTTTTTATAACATCACAGTATTGGATATTTTCCACGAAACAATTTTTACTCTAAAATTGATTCCACATTTTTTCTATTTCTCTGCTTTCAGATAGATTTTTAAGTTCTGTATTCACTTTCTCAACACAATTACCAACAAAATTATCATCATTATGTCTACCGTCTTGAAGTGATATTTTTCCATTCAAATCATATCACACTCTTCGTCATATTTCCATTTCAATTTACTCAGTCAAGTCACTTCGTCCAGCTACATTTCCTGTCGATTATGGCATCGAATGCATGACGCTTATGGATATGTGGTGTCACTTCGTTCATGTACAGTGACCAATCAATAATTCCCGTTTAACAAAAAACAGCTCCCCCAGAGAGAAGATACCTTCACTCTGGGGGAGCGTCTCCTTGCCTGCGGCAATTCCTATTTAATTTTTAAAACTATGGATTGGTGCAGGGATTCTTCCGCCTCTGTTTACGAATGCGGAACAGTCAAACTGATTCACTGGCATAATTGGAGCATAACCTAAAAGTCCTCCAAACTGTACCGTATCACCAACGCCTTTACCGATTACAGGAATAATGCGGACTGCTGTTGTCTTCTGATTTACCATACCAAGTGCCATCTCGTCTGCGATAATTCCGGAAATCGTTGTTGCCTTTGTATCTCCCGGGATAGCGATCATATCAAGTCCAACAGAACATACACAAGTCATTGCTTCTAACTTCTCTAAAGTAAGTGCTCCTGCCTCTACTGCATCGATCATTCGCTGATCTTCACTGACTGGAATAAATGCACCACTTAAACCACCAACGTAAGAGGAAGCCATTACGCCGCCCTTCTTTACCTGGTCATTTAAGAGAGCGAGTGCTGCTGTTGTTCCTGGTGCTCCGGCATATTCAAGACCAATTTCTTCTAAGATTTCTCCAACACTGTCGCCAACTGCAGGTGTTGGCGCAAGAGATAAGTCAATAATACCAAAAGGTACGCCAAGACGCTTAGAAGCTTCTTTTGCTACAAGCTGTCCTACACGGGTAACCTTGAAAGCTGTCTTCTTAATTGTCTCACAAAGTTCTTCGAAGTCTTTACCACGAACATTTTCAAGAGCACGTTTTACAACACCAGGACCGCTGACTCCGACATTGATGATAGTATCTGCTTCTGTCACACCGTGGAATGCACCTGCCATAAATGGATTATCGTCTGGTGCGTTAGTGAATACAACAAGCTTAGCATTACCGATACTGTCTTTATCTGCTGTTTTTCTGGAAGTCTCAAGAATAATCTCACCGAGCATCTTTACTGCATCCATGTTGATTCCTGTCTTTGTAGAACCTACATTGATGGAACTGCACACTCTGTCGGTTACAGAAAGTGCTTCTGGAATAGACTCGATAAGATACTTGTCTGCTTTTGTCATTCCTTTGTTAACTAATGCAGAATATCCACCGATAAAATTCACGCCTACTTCTTTTGCACAGCGGTCTAACTCTTTTGCAATGCGTACAAAGTCTTCTGGCCCTTTGCAGCAGGCACCACCTACTAAAGCAATCGGTGTGATAGAAATACGCTTATTTACGATAGGGATACCAAACTCCTGCTCGATTTCCTTTCCTACTTTTACAAGATTCTTTGCTTTTGTTGTAATCTTGTTGTAAATATTCTCACATACTTCATCAAGAGAATCACTGACGCAGTCTAACAGGCTGATACCCATTGTAATAGTACGAACATCAAGGTTCATCTCATGAATCATCTTATTAGTTTCAATTACTTCATTTATGTTTAACATAGCGGGCCTCCTAGATACGATGCATCATTTCAAAGATTTCCTGGTGCTGCGCCTGAATCTTAACACCAAGTTCCTCTCCAATCTGTTCAAGCTCGCTTGCCATAACAGGGAAAGTCTTAACTACTTCTTCTGACTCAACAATCATCATCATGTTGAAGAAACCGCCGGTAATTGGTTAATGTCAAGAATATTCACGTTGTTATTTGCAAGATAAGTACAAACCTTTGCAATGATTCCAACAGAATCTTTTCCGAGTACAGTGATAATTGATTTCTTAAGCTTTTTTCCTTCCATGGTTAATACTCCTTATGTGTGTAAATTATTTAAGGTAATTATACAAAGCAATTACTAGATATAATTACGATTTAACTGCTCAAGTTCTTTTTCTTTTTTCCCTAGATTATACAAGTAGGTGCGGTTCTGCTCGCTACCTGCAAAGTAAAGTTCGCTTTATCAAGATCAATATTATGTAATAAAAGCTCCACCTTTACCGTCTCATAGGCCAGTTCACCATAGTTATTCTCTTTACTAAGATGCCCCAGAAAAATATGTTTACACTCTTCTCCAATTACTTTTGACAAAAACTGTCCGGCTCTCTCGTTTGAAAGATGCCCTTTATTCCCCATAATTCGCTTCTTGAGAGGATATGGATACGGGCCAACCATAAGCATGTTTAAGTCATGATTGGACTCAACCAGTAAGGACTCACAGCCCTGTAACTTCTCTACAAGATATTCATCATATGTTCCAAAATCGGTTGCTACTCCGACTTTTGATTCCGTATCACTTACCGTATAACAGACCGGGTCTGCCGCATCGTGAAGAATACGGGATGCTTCTATTTTAATTCCATCCATGTAAATCGGATTGTCCGGTGTGATACTCTCAAAAAGATTTTTATCGACCTTTCCAAGAGAGGATGTACTTAAAATCTCATCAATGGTTTTTGCTGTAGCAAATACTGGAACGGGATACTTTCTAAGGAACACACCAAGACCACTGATATGGTCCATATGTTCGTGTGTCACGAAGATTCCCTGAATGGTTTCCGGTGCTACTTCCATCTGTGTCAGTCCCTCCACAATTCTCTTTCTGCTGATTCCCGCATCAATAAGAAAATGGGACTTTTCATTACCTACATATATACAATTACCGCTGCTACCGCTGGCGATGCTCGCTAAATTCATCTGTTTACCATCCTTTTGGCTCAAATTTACCAACCATTATATACTAAATTATCTTATTAGTAAAGAGTTAGTAAAGAGAAAGCAGGCTCTCTACTGCCGTTTTTATCTGGTTTTCCGTTTCAGAGATTCCTAAATGGTTATCAATTACTGTGGAACATTCCTTCCGAAATACTTCTTCTGGAAGCTGTTTTGCCATAATTTCACGGCACTTTTCTTCGGTATATCCCCGGCCTTCTTTTAGACGCTCAATACGAGTTGCCTCATCTACATAGACATACCACATCATATCAAAATCATTCTGATAGCCTTCTTCTAAAAGGAGAGCCGCCTCCACCGCAATGAAAGAAGCCTCTCCTTTTTCCTTTATCCCCTCGATCCGATGGAAAATCTCTTTTTTTACATTCGGATGTGTAATCGCATTTAAACGGGCGAGTCGTTCCTGATTTCCAAAAACAACTTTTGCCAATGCCGGCCGGTCAATCGTTTTATCTTGGGCAAGGATTCCCTCACCAAATGCCTCCACGATGTCTAAATAATTCTGCTGGCCTGGCTCCATTAAATCATGTGCCACTAAATCGGCAAGAATCACTTCCGCACCGTATTTTTCTTTTAAAATATTCATGACCACACTTTTTCCGGAACCAACTCCGCCGGTAATCCCGACAACTTTCATATTATTTTGCTCTTTATTTTGCTTCATACCAGGTCTTTCCTTCTTCAATATCAATAGACAGCGGAACTTTAAGGTCTGCCGCTCCCATCATTTCTTCTTTTAATATCTTGCGTACTTCTTCTACTTCATCCTCTTTTGTCTCGATTAAAAGTTCATCGTGAATTTGTAAAATAAGTCTTGAAGCAAGCTTTTCTTCCTGCAGACGTTTACTCACACGAATCATCGCGATCTTAATAATATCCGCAGCCGTTCCCTGAATGGAAGAATTCATCGCCACACGTTCGCCAAAACTTCTCTGCATAAAGTTACTCGAAGAAAGTTCTGGAATTGGACGGACACGGCCATATAACGTCTTAACATAGCCTTCCTTTTTGGCAAATGCTACATTGCCGTCAAGATACGTCTTAATTCCCGGATATGTTGCAAAATATTTATCAATATATTCGCTCGCTTCTTTTCTCGAAATCTTTAAATCCTGACTTAAACCAAACGCACTTAATCCATAAATGATCCCAAAGTTAACCGCTTTTGCATCTCTTCTTTGTGTACTCGTCACTTCATCCATCGGAATTCCAAATACCTCAGAAGCTGTTCTTGCATGAATGTCCTGATTCTCCTCATATGCATGGATCAGTTTCTCATCCTGTGACAAATGTGCCAGAACTCGAAGTTCGATCTGTGAATAATCCGCATCTAAGAATACATATCCATCTTCTGGCAGAAATACTTTGCGGATCGCTCTTCCAAGTTCCATACGGATTGGAATATTCTGAAGATTTGGTTCCGTACTGCTGATTCTCCCTGTTGCTGTGATCGTCTGATTGAATTTCCCATGAATTCTCTGATCATCCTGAATAAAATTTGCTAATCCATCTGCATACGTTGATTTTAATTTCGTCAACTGTCTGTATTCTAAGATCATCGGAATGATCGGATAGAGATGCTCGATCTTTTCTAACACTTCCACACTGGTGGAATATCCAGTCTTTGTCTTTTTTGCACCTTCTAATTTCATATGATCAAATAAAACAACACCTAACTGTTTTGGAGAATTGATATTGAACTCTTCCTCTGCTTCTTTGTAGATAGACTCCTGTAATTCTTCAATCCTTCCAACCAGCTGATCTCCATATTCTTTCAACGCTTTCGAATCTACGTGAATTCCTCGTACTTCCATATCATGAAGTGCAAACATTGTTGGAATCTCAATCTCTCGATAAAGATCCATCATCTCAAGTTCCGTTAATTTATCACTTAATGGTTGGATCGCTTCTCTTGAAATATAAGCTTCATAACCCATGATCTTCTTTCCTGCATCACTTAAAACCCCATCTGTAACCATTGGATGTTTCTTATCGATCAATTCTTTTTTGGATGGAAGCATCATAGATTTATAATCTCTTGCAATATCATCATATTCATAAGTGCTTTTTAATGGATTCACAAGATAAGCAGCCAGTGAAACATCAAAAATACTCTTTGTCGTCTCATGGATC
>OGPO01002234.1_pt1 | contig 10502 bp, 16 predicted proteins | sample 1553041 | NCBI WGS metagenome assembly OGPO01 (sample SAMEA2580281, study PRJEB22360) | human gut metagenome | biome: human gut; feature: human-associated habitat; material: faeces | place: Denmark | collected 2008/2010 | reverse complement strand
AATCCTGTAACAAAAAAGAATAGCCCAGTTATGGTAAAAGGACGTTCAGTCCTTTTACCAAGTGAGGCTTATCGAAAGTATGAAAGTTCTTGTAGAAAAGCGTTACAAGTATTAAAAGTACAAGAAAAATTAAGACATTTTAGTATGGGTGTATCTATGTGCTGTCTATATTACTTAGAAAGTAAAGCTCATTATCCAGATTTATTAGGATTGTTACAATCAACATCAGATATCATATCTGATGAATATAAAACAATAAACCATAAAAAGACGTTATACACAAAATGGGTACTTTCTGACGATAGAATAATAAAAAATTTTGATGGTAGTAAGATTGCAGAAGTAAATAGTTTACAGCCTAGAGTCGTGGTTATAATTACACCACTTAGTACGACTATTGATACAGAAACAGACCCATATATAATTAAACAAATTCAACGAGAAAATAATCTGTTTGAGTGATGTGTCATGAATGATAACGATTTTTTAAAAAAATGTGAGGAAACAATAAGTACAGAAGTTGATTATGTACTTAAAAATTTAGAAAAACTAGCTGAAAAAGAATGTCTTGAATTTGATTGGGTAGTATTAGAATTCAGAAAACAATTTAATAGAAAACTAAAAGAACAAGGTTTTGAGGAATAAGATGGATTTTTCAATGGGTTTATTATTAGGTGGCTGGATTGGGGCTTTTATTGGAATTGTAGCCATGTGTTTAGTTCAAATTAACAGGAGATGATGAAATGAGTTTCCAAGAAAATTTAAAATATTATAGAGAAAAAGCAGGTTATAAAACTGCTAAAGATTTTGCTGATGTTTTAAATATTCCATATACTAGCTATGTTGCTTATGAAAATAAAGGTCGTGAGCCAAAATATGAAATGCTTTGCAAGATAGCCGACTTATTAGAAGTATCTACAGATGATTTATTAGGACGAAAAGAGCCACGATTAAAAGATAATTTAATGAAAATAAAAAATAAAATTATGTTAGAAGTAAATAAACAAAATAAGCAGTGGGGTGATGAAAGTGAGCTAACACCTCATCAGTGGTTAGGACTTATTCAAGAAGAAGTCGGAGAAATAGCTCAAGCCCTAAACGAAACGTATCTACCTAACAAAACGAAAGCTAAATTAGGTGGTAAAGAAAATATCCAAGCTGAAATATATCAGGTTGCTGCACTTTTGATAAGGTTTTCAGAAAGAATAGAAGGTGAGTAATATGCAATGTGATAAGCGTTATTATGAAGCCGACACAGGGTATATGTGTTGGATTAATAAGAAACCATGTAATAAAAATAACTGTACATTAAAACATAGATTTGCAAAAGAATTTTCAAATAAAGTAATTAAAAAATTAAAGGAGAGTACAAAATGACACCATTTGAATTATTTAATCTTATGAGTCAGCGAAGGGTTAAATTTGTTGATGGACAATTTAAATCCAATGTTAATGGAGAAAATAATGGAAAAACGAAATCATGAGCATTATATGGACACCGTTCCATATAATGTTATAACTAAAATTGAAAAAGAAAACGAGCAAAAAAGATTAGTACGATTAAAGATAGCCTTAAAAGCTACAAGAGCAATATTTAAAGAATTTGGTTTTGAAGTTATAGAACGTATAGTGGTTAGAGATTTAGAAAGTAATAAAACTTATAAATAAAGGGGGATTTTGTAATGGATAACATCAAGGCAACTAATAATTGTGGTATATATCTAGATGAATTTTGTAATAGAGAGACTTTAAATATAAATAAAAAATATAAATTAGAAATAATAATAAAAATAGCATACGACCCAAACGATAAATTTTATAGATACGGTATAGGTTGCACACATAATTCTTCATCAGGCTGTGGTTTTGGATATGCTCCTGGTGAAGATGATAAAAAATATTTAACTGTAGAAGAAGCAAAACAAGCAGCTATTATAGAAATTGCTGATAAACATTCTTATTGTTGTTTTGGCAAAACATTAAGAGATATTTTAATCGAAGCTGGGTATTTGCAACCAGTGAATAGTATATCTTTGTGGGATTAAGGAGAATATAAATGTTTAAAAGACCACCAACTGAATATGAAATTATAAAACAAAATGATGAAAAACGAGGTCGTAAAGTTTTTGGAACAACAATAATAATATTTATCATAGTAGCAATTTCACTTATATTAGCAGGATGAAAATATTAATTAAAGGGGCGATATATTCGCTCCTTTTGCTGTCGTATTTGCAATGGAGGTAATTATGAATAAAAGCGTTGATTACATTGGGAAAACAGTTTATTACTTAAAAAATTATAATCAATTCAAAATATCGATTAAAAACTTGACCGAAGATATTGAAGTATTACAACAGACTATGCAATTAGAGGCGGTCGCTCCTATAGCTAAATACGGTGATGATATTACTGTTGGAGGCAATAGTGAATTAACAGCAGTTGAAGCATATACAGCAAAAAAAGCACAGTATAAGGCTAAGATTATAGAATTACAAAATCGTTTAGAAATTATAAACAGAATAATAAAAAAGGTAGACCGCTCCATTGACGGTCTTGAAGATGAAGAAAAAAGAATTGTTATATCCTTTTATTTAGACAATAAAACATGGCGTGAAATAGCTCAACGGAATTATATATCAGAACAGTGGGCTAAAAAATGCAGAAATAAAGCTGTTAGAAGAATATCAAGAATGTTATTCGGTTTAACTGCTATACACGAACAGTTAGATTTATTCATATAAATTATTTTATCCACAATTATTGTGGATAAATACATAGTTTTAATAGTGATTATTTTAGTGCGCGTTTAGTAGACTTTTTGTAGACTTTTAGTTATCATTTTAGTGCGTGTTTTTGTACTCAAATAGGCGCCTTTTTATTGCTCTTTTTTTATGTTTTTCGTGTTATACTAATAACATCAAAAATTGCATACGAGATTAAATCAATAATAAAGCACAGGCATTATAGCTTGTGCTTTTTCTTTTGGAGGAGAAAAAATGAAAGAATTACAGATAGTTTATAAGAATATATCTGAATTAAATCCTTATGAAAATAATCCACGATTTAATGATGATGCTGTTGAATATGTAGCAAATAGCATTAAAGAATTTGGTTTTAAAAATCCAATTATCCTGGATAATAACAATGTAATTGTATGCGGACACACTAGATATAAAGCAGCTAAAAAATTAGAAATGGAAAATGTTCCATGTATTATTTGTTCAGATTTAACACCAGAGCAAATAAAAGCTTTTAGATTAGCAGATAATAAAACCGCTGAATTAGCTGATTGGGACATGGATTTATTAAATCAAGAATTTGCAAATATACTTGACTTTGATATGTCTTTATTTGGATTTATGGATAATATTCCAGATGTTAACTTAGATTTAACAAATGATGATAAATACAGTACAAATATTCAAATTCCACAATATGAAATAACTGGTGAATGCCCTGCACTTGAAGCTTTAGTTGATGAGGACAAGTGCAATTCCCTACTAGGGAAAATAGAGCAAGCAAATATTCCAGAAGAAATAAAAGCTTTTCTACGTAAAGCAGCTACGCGTCATTATGCTTTTAATTATAAAAATATTGCTGAATATTATGCGCATGCACCAGCCGAAATTCAAGAACTTATGGAAGAATCTGCACTTGTCATTATTGACTATAATAACGCTATTCGTAATGGTTATGTTCAGCTAAGTGAGGATTTAAAATCCCTAGTAGAGAGCGAGGAAGAAAATGCGTGATGATTTTGCAGTATTTATTTTATCTAACGGCAGACCTGACAATATAAAAACACTTAGAGCTTTAAAGAAAGGCAATTACACAGGTAATTGGTATATCATATGTGATGATTTAGATGTTACATTACCGGAGTATAAAAAGAAATTTAAAGACAGAGTTATCGTATTCGATAAGCGTGCTATAGCTGCTAAAATCGACACGGGTATAAACGATAATGAAGATATGCGAGCTATTGTTTATGCTCGCAATGCTTGTTTTGATATAGCAAAACAATTAGGACTAACATATTTTCTTGAACTTGACGACGATTATACTTCTTTTGACGCTCGATATATTTCAAAAGGGAAAAAAGAGAAACTTAAGGTCCGTAAAATTAAAAATCTTGATAATATATTTGAGGCAATAATTAAATTTCTGGATACCTCAGGGGCATTATCAGTTGCTATTGCTCAAGCTGGTGATTATATTGGAGGCGTTGATGGCAAATTTTATAAAAAAGGACTTGCTAGAAAGTGTATGAATACTTTCTTTTGTCGTACCGATAATCGTTTTTGGTGGAGTGGTAAGCAGAACGAAGATGTATCGACATATACACATTTAGGAAACAAAGGGAATTTATTCTTTACTTATACAAAAATATGTATTATCCAAGCAGCTACACAACAGACTACTGGAGGTATGACAGAGGTATATTTGGAAAAAGGCGGATATAACAAGCCGTTTTCAAGTGTTATTTTTAGTCCGCAAGCAGTTAAGGTGGCAATGATGAACACTAGCCACAAAAGAATACATCACAAAATTAATTGGAATTTATGTACTCCGAAAATAATCAATGAAAGGTACAAAAAAAAATGAAAAATAAATATGCGGTATTTATAATTACTCATGGCAGAGCTAATAGACAATATCCACTAATTATTTCAAGTAAATATAAGAAGGTAAAAAATGATTGATGATAATAAATTAATTTTTAATATGAATAATGTTTTTTATAAATTGCCTATTACAGCAGATATATTTTTAACTAATTTTTGTAATAATAATTGTAGTTATTGTACATATGGTCGTTGGGATAAATTAAGTCGTAAGCCTAGATATATGACATATGATAAATTTATTGAGTATGTACAAATATTATTACAGTTTAATGTTAAAAGTATTATTTTAACAGGTGGCGGTGAGCCAACGCTGAATCCAGATTTTGAAAAAATAACAACTTATTTAGAAGAAAACCATATACCATATGGAGTAAATACGAATTTTAATATTTTGAAGAAGATTGCTCCTAAATATTTAAAAGTATCTTTAGACGCTAGTAATCCTAAGCAGTATAAAGTTATTAGGGGTGTAGATAGATATACACAAGTTATTAAAAATATACAAGCCTATCGAGTGTGGCAAAAAGAAAATAACATTCCTACAAAATTAGAAATCCAATGTGTAGTAAAAGATTATGCTGACCTTGATTTTTATTATGCACATAAAGATTTAGATGTAGATTACATCATATTTAGACCTGTAGAAAGTACGCAAGCTCAATATTATAAGAATAAAAACAATGTAGCTCCAATATTAGATAAATTAGAACGAATACAATGTCGCGATAAGCGTGTAGTTATAAATTATAAATTTAATAGAATTGAATATATTCCTAGAGAATGTATAGCTAATTTCGCTCAAATTGCACTCGATGAGCAAGGCAACGTTATGTATTGTTGTCACAAACCATATGAAATTATTGGACATATTACAGAAAAAGATATTCTAAAGAAAAAACTACAATATAAAACTAATATGAGTAAATGTGATGTTCCGTGCAGATTAACTGGTTGTAATTACTTATTAGATAAGGCAAAGGAGCATACTTCTGATAGTATGTTTATTTAGCCTTATTTTGACGTAATTTGACAATTTTACTATAGGATAATGAAAATGGATATAGAAAATAAAAAAACGCGTATAGAACGCGTTAGAAAGGTTACAACGGAACAGGCTGAAAAAGCTTTGCAGAAAAGTGCAGGAATATTAACTCATGCAGTTACTTATTTAGAGCAAATGTATGGCATTAAGATTACAAGACAAGCATTATCTTATAGAGTTAAAAAGTCTAAAAGATTACAACAAGCACAGCAAGAAGCGAGAGAAACAGTTTTAGATTTAGCTGAAGGTGTTATTTTTTCAGAGATAAAAAAAGGAAATTGGAAAGTGTCTTTATCTGTCCTTAGAACATTAGGGAAAAACAGAGGATATGCTGAAAAAGTTATTCATACGGATAAAGAGGAAACAGAACAACAATCAAATGCAGCAGCATTATTAACAGAAGTATTAGAAAAAGTATGGGAGGGTAGAAATGACAAAACACAATAAAAATATTGATGAATTGGCAAAATCCATGCGTCAATATATTGATGACCCTGTACCATTTGTGCAAAATGTTTTAAAAGCACAGCCAGATAAATGGCAAATAGAATGTCTAAGGGCAATAGCTAATCATCCTCGTGTGGCTGTTCGTTCTGGTCATGGTGTCGGGAAAACTGCATTAGAAAGTTGGGCTATTTTATGGTTTATGTTTACGCGACCATTTCCTAAAGTGCCATGTACAGCTCCAACGCAACAACAATTATTAGATATTCTTTGGCCAGAGATTAGTAAATGGCTAAAACGCTCTGAATTGTTAGATGGACTTTTTGATTGGCAAAAAACAAAGGTTCAAAACAGAATACACCCGGAGAGATGGTTTGCTACAGCAAGAACCGCCAGCAAGCCAGAAAATATGGCAGGGTTCCATGAGGAACACCTGCTTTTTGTTATTGACGAAGCAAGTGGTGTAATGGACCCGATTTATGAAACGATTGAAGGTGCATTGACTACAAAAGACGCTAAATTACTTTTATGTGGCAATCCTACTCAAAATATTGGAGTATTCAAACGTGCTTTTCATGAGGATAGAGATTTATATTACACAATAAAAGTTAATTGTATGGATACTGACCGTGTAGCTAGCGCTTATTGTCAAAGGCTTATTCGTCAATATGGTATGGACAGTGATGTTGTTAGAGTTCGTGTGCTTGGAGAATTTCCAAAATCAGAGCCAGACGGATTAATTCCATTAGAACTTGTCGAAGCTGCGATGATGAGGGATTTAGATATAGATTACAATTCAATGCTTCATGTTGGAGCAGATATTGCTCGTTTTGGCGATGACGAAACGATATTTGTTCCTAGAATTGCTGGAAAAACATTGGGATTATTTCACTATACAAAGCAAGATACAACTACCACAGCAGGTAAATTGTTGAATATTACAAAGAATTTTATGAGAGATTATCATAAACCATATGCGACCATTCGTATTGATGATGATGGTGTTGGTGGTGGTGTTACAGATATGCTTAGGGAAACTATAAGGGAACAACGACTAAACATCGATGTAATAGCTTGTCATAATGGTGGTAGTCCAATGGATAAAGAACATTATGCAAATTGGATTACTGAACAATGGTGTAACTTAAAACAACGACTACTTGATGGTGATATTGAAATTCCAAATGATGATGAATTATCGGCACAATTAAGTACACGTAAATATTCAATAGATAGACGAGGACGTATTATTTTAGAAGATAAAAAGACTTATAAAAAACGTATTCGTAGAAGTCCAGACCGTGCAGACGCTTTAATTCTTGCATTTGCTAAGGTTAGAAATAATATTGACCCAAATATTGCTGCACTTTTAGGAGGGGCAAAATTATATGGTAATTAGAAAATGGCTTAATAAAGCCACTGGAGAAATAAGCAAGTTACGTATTAGAAATTGGTTTTTTAATGTAAATAATATGTATTCTGCCCCATATTCATTGGGGATAGAAGGTCACGTTGATTATAAAAGAGCTAGAGACCTTTATTACAATCGTGATGAGAGATATAAATTAGGTGCTGGTTTTGCTAAGCCAATTATAAATACATTAGCTGGGTTTATGGGAACTCCAAATTTTATATGTGAAGATGAGTCAGCACAAGAGGAATTAGATTTATTTATAAAAAATTTAAAAAGCAAAATGCAACGTACTCATCAGAAAAATTTGATTGATGGTGAAGTTTTTATTCGATTAATTAACAAGAAATCTAATTCCAAACTTTATCCAGAAAATAGCAGAGGTACATTGCTAGATTATATTCTTATACCACCAGAGTTAATTCCAACAGGTGGAATAGAGTATGACCCTATAACAGGAGAATATTCTGCTATTACTATATTATCGAGAAATAAATGGATTGATGAAAAAGGCAATAAACAAGAATATATTTTTCGCCAAAAATTAACAGCAAGTAAAATTATTACAACGATTGAAGGAAATGCACCAAAAGGGCTTGAGAGTAAAACAGAATCAAATCCTTGGGGGTTTATTCCTATAATTCATTTTAAGAACGAACCAGATGAAACAGAATTACACGGTTATTCAGAACTTGAACCAATAGAACCATTTTTAAAGGCTTACCATGATGTAATGATTCACGCAATAACCGGAAGTAAAATGCACTCAACGCCTAAACTTAAATTTAAATTAAAGGACGTTGAAAAATTTTTGCGAGATAATTTTCCTAATGCTTTTAATGATATGAAACAACAGAAAGATATTAGATTAGATATCAGCGGAAAACAAATTCTGCTAATGCAGGATGAAGATGACGCAAGCTTTATAGAGTGTACATCTGCGATTGGAGATACTTCAACTTTATTGCAATTTTTATTTTATTGTATTATTGATACTTCTGAAGTACCAGAATTTGCTTTTGGGGTTCATATTTCTAGTTCTCAAGCTAGTACAAAAGAACAAGGTCCAATTCTTACTCGCAGAATAGAGCGAAAAAGGGAACAGGTGGAAACATCGTGGAAAATGTTCGCAAGAATGGCTTTATCTATGATTAGTTCTATATCTGGCAGAAATTATAAGTCCTACAATGTAGAAATTGAATGGGATGCAGTAATGGATAAAGATGAACAATCAGACGCACAAACTTTATATGTAATAACACAAGCATTAAGTAATGCCTTAGATAGTAATATTATTAGTATTCAGTCAGCTGTAAATTATTTGGCTAAATACATTGATACTATGGAAACATGGGAACAAGAACAGTCTAGAATAGAAGATACCAAAATGCTCAATAAGCCAATAGAAGAAGCATATCCGCAAAACAAGCAATTAAAAAATATCGATGATATTTTAACTGGGGGCAATGAGGTATGAGCGAACTAGATGGGATTAAATCAGCGAGTGGTGATTATTATAAATGGGCATTAGAAGCTAGAAAAAAATATTTATTAATGTTACAACAAACTGATGAAACGATAGCCGAATTATATATAGCGTCCATAAATAGAATTATTCAGGAATTTAAGCGAGGAAAAAATAAAAATCTTAAATATTTGTTAGAAGCAATAGCAAAAGATGTAGACCAATTTAATGAGGATTTAGCAAAAGTAATAAAGTCTGTAGTGGAAGATGGTGCAGAAAACGGAATGTATTTTACAAAGCAAGTATCTACAGATGTATTAAAAAAAGCTGGCGTTGATATTGTCCCATTTATAAAATCTATGGAATTTAATCGCAAGCGAGCTGTACAAATAAGTTTTGCACGTTCACATAAAAACGGATTGAAATTATCTGAACGTATCTGGAATGTTGGTCAACATAATAAAAAAATAATGTCAGATATTGTTCGTGCTGGAGTTGGTGAAGATGTGGTTACTGTAGCACGTAGTCTAGAAAGTTATGTAAAAAAAGGCAAAACAAGTATATCAGCTAACTATCCTAATATGATGAAAAGAATGGGGAGTCGTATTCCTACAAATCTTGATTATAATGCGTTGAGACTTGCACGAACTGAACTTACAGCAGCTTATGGTGAAGGTGTTATTGCTTCTGCAAAAGCTACTCCTGTAGTTAAATATGTAAAATGGGTTATAAGTTCTAGTCATCCACGTAAAGATATTTGCGACACTAATGCCACTGGTGGAACAAATGGAAATGGAATATACGAGGCAATGTCTTGTCCAATATATCCTGCACATCCAAATTGTATATGTACGTTGCAACCAGCACCAGAAGATACAACAGTTGTGGTAAATAAATTAAAAGCTTGGTTAAAAAATCCACAATCACAACCAGAGATAGAAGAATGGTATCAGACACATTATAAAATGTTTGAATAATGAAAGGGGGTGAAACTATGAGTATAAAAAGAAACGGTATTATGTTAACAGCAAAAATTACTGGCGAAATGAATGTCGAAGATATTCCAGTAGCAAATTGGGCAGATATTGACGCACTAAAAGGTGATGATACTGACCCTTTAGAGGTTGTAATGTCTGTTCCTGCTGGTAAAAGTACAAGGGGATGGAATTACACAAGTAATGCACTAAATTCTATTGTTGGAGAAGTAAACAGCACAGGATTACCTGGATTTTTAGGACATCAAAAAGCTGAAAATGTTGCAACAGAGTTTCCAACACCTGTTACTCATTGGATAGGTGCAAAAATGGAAAATAACGTTGCTTATTTTAGAGGACTTATTGATAAATCTGCAACTGATTTAAAACGATGGATACGAGGAAAAGCAATAAATCAGGTATCTATTTTTGGTTATCCGCAATTAGAACAAAATACAATTACCGGTGAAACAGATGTTACTGATTATAAAGGTTTATCTATAGACTGGACGCCTTTAAATCGTGCAGGAATGCC
>OGPO01002229.1_pt1 | contig 10526 bp, 6 predicted proteins | sample 1553041 | NCBI WGS metagenome assembly OGPO01 (sample SAMEA2580281, study PRJEB22360) | human gut metagenome | biome: human gut; feature: human-associated habitat; material: faeces | place: Denmark | collected 2008/2010 | reverse complement strand
GCATCAACGGCGAGTCCGTACAAGTTCGCAAAAAGCGTGCTGGATGCGATTCATCCGGGTGCATATGAGCAACAGGAGGAGATCGGTCTTGCCGATGAACTGAGCCGCATTTCGGGGACAGAGATCCCATTGGCTGTGGAGGAGATCCGGCATGCGAAAATCTGTCATACGAGAGAATGTGACGGTGCACAGATGGAGCAGACAGTGCGGGAAATTTTAGGACTGAGATGATGACAAGAGATTCGATCTGGCCGGAACAAGTTAAATTTTTTATATAGAGTGTTCTTCTTATCTTGATATGATACAATAAGAAAAAAGAAAAGGGGACAGGCTATGGAAAAGACATATGGAATGATGGTTGCCGCCTCGGTGATAGAGGAAGTGAAAAAGGCGGTCATTGGAAAACAGGATTGTATAAAAAAGGTGATGGCTGCGATTTTAGCTGGAGGTCATATCCTGATCGAGGATATTCCGGGCGTTGGCAAGACGACCATGGCAGTGGCGTTTTCAAAAAGTATGGGACTTTTGCGGCACCGTGTCCAGTTTACCCCGGATGTGCTTCCTGCGGATATTGTCGGTTTTTCCCTCTATGACAAGAAGACGCAGCAGTTTGTCTATCAGCCGGGAGCTGCAATGTGTAACCTGCTTCTGGCGGACGAGATCAACCGGACGTCTCCGAAGACCCAGTCGGCACTTCTGGAAGTCATGGAGGAACGGCAGGTGACGGTAGATCAGAGGACGTACGAGGTTCCGGAGCCGTTTATTGTGATTGCTACGGAGAATCCGTTCGGCTCTGCGGGAACTCAGATGCTTCCTGAATCCCAGCTTGATCGGTTTATGATCTGTATCTCTATGGGATATCCGGATATTCAGTCAGAGATCGAGATCGTTAAGGGAAATCAGAAAGGTAGTCCGGCGGATGCGGTCCGCTCTGTCATGGACAAGGACCTTCTGCTTGCAATGCAAAAAGAGGTGGAGGAGGTTTATATTCACGATGCAGTCTACCAATATATTGGAAATCTTGTGGAGGCGACCAGAAATCACCAGATGGTACGGCTTGGCGTCAGCCCAAGAGGGACGATTGCTCTTGCTAAAGCAGCAAAAGCCTATGCCTATCTGGAGGGAAGAACGTTTTGCATCCCACATGATGTGGAGAGTGTCTTCCCGGATGTGACGGTGCACCGACTGTTTTTGAGCGCCAAGGCGCGGGCGGCCAGAATGGAGTCGACCCAGGTGATTGAGGAAATCCTGACAGGGACGAAAAAGCCGAAGGCAGGAAAAGGGAGAATAGAATGAAAAAATGGTTGTACCTGGCGGCACTGCTCGCCACATGTTATCTGAATCTTGTCTATGACTGGCCGGAAGGCAGAACGATTCTTGTGGTGGAACTGGTATTTCCGGCAGTACTTTATCTGGAAGCCAAGTTGATGAGCGTTCGTATCAAGATTCGTCCTCAGGGAGATTTACAGATGGCAGAAGAGGGGGAGACTTTGCATATCCCCTTTGTGGTGGAAAATTGCGGAGCGTTTCGGATTCCGGTTTTGTGGCTCTGGATGGGAAAGAACAGGAAGGTTGTGCGGGATCTGAAAAAAGGCGGGCGACAGACGTTGATTTTCCCGTATCATGCCACGGTCTGCGGGAAGCAGGTGTGGGAAATCAAAAAAGCGGTGACAAGGGATGCTTCCGGGATGTTCTATATCCGGATTCGTCGCTTTGTCTCTGAGCCGGTGGAGATTCATGTCGTGCCGAAGACCTATCCGGTATTTGCCGAGATCAGTAAGGCCGTCCGTCTCTTCGTAACGGAGGGGGAGGAGTATGCAAAAGACCGGGGAGGGGACGATGCATCGGAGGTATTTGACGTCCATGAGTACAAGCCCGGGGACAGAATCGCACAGATCCACTGGAAACTGAGTGCCCGTACGGAGGAGCTTTACTTAAAGGAATTCAGCTTTCCGCTTGGGGCGGCGGTGGTGGTGCTGCTTTCCCGGAAAGAGGAAGACAGGTTTCCCGCAAAGAATACGGTTTTTCTGAATCTAGCGGCATCAGTCGGACATGCCCTTGTGGAGGAATCCTGTCGATTCTATGCAGTGTGGAAAGAGCGGGAAAGCCAGATTTTCCGCAGATTTCTTGTAAAGGATGAAGAGACGTTTTATGACTGGCTTTTAGCGCTTTCCTCGACGCGGGTATCTGATCTGGATGTGCTGGATGAGGCGATGTATCGGTACGAATTTTTTGAACCTTACCGGAAAGCAGTGAGAATCAGCGGGGATCTCTCCATCCGTTGTGGAGAGGAGGATACGCTGTGGTTTCACGAGAACACGTTTGTACAGGAACTAAGCGGCACGGTATTGGAAATATAAGGTGATGAGGGAGTATGGACACAAAAACGATGGGTAAGAATAGAGGGGAACGCTTCTGGCTTCTGTTATCAGCATCGTTGGCAGGATCGGGACTGATCTTTGCCTTTGTGCCGGTGTTTGGGGATGTCTTTCTCATGCCGGTGCTTGCGGCAGGGATTGTGTCTTTTGGAGTTTTCTGGCTACCATATGTCTGGCTGGAAAACGATTCTGTAGTAGGGAGGCTTGTGGGAATCTTCCCGGTAATCTGCTTTTTTCTTGTGAAAAGCGAGGCGGCCGGGGATGGCAAGGAAATGCTTGAACGATCTGTTTGGGCAGTCCTAGCATATATGAAAGGAGAGGAAAGCAGGATTCAGATTTCCCTGGAAGGGGAGGCTCTGACATGGGGACTGCTTGGAATTTGTGGAATCTTTCTGACAGTCTGTATGCTGGCTGGCTCTGTCCGGAAACTGCGGATCATCACGATGATTCTGTATGCGGCGGCGTTTTCCTTTCCATTTCTTCACGGTCTGACAATCCAGATGAAAGGTGCGGCGTTCTTTGGATGCGCGGTACTGTGCCTGCTTCTGGCAAGCCCGGACAGTGCCGGAAGGCCCCTTATGTTGGCAGCGGCATCCGCACTTTTGATTGGGGCTGTGATACCGAAGGGGGAGATGGAGTCATTCTTTTCTAATCCGATTGTCTGGCAGGGCCGGATTGCCGATTTTTTTACCCGGACGGCCATCGGCGGTGTAACAGATGGGAGAATGGGGACGGTCGATGAGATGAAAGAAAGCGGGGAAGTCCAGCTTGAGGTCACGCTTTCCGGGCGCCCGGAGAGTACCGTTTATTTCCAGGGATATATCGGAACGGACTACCGCAAGAATAGCTGGGTAAAATCCGGGGATACCGGCTCCCTTTCCGAACGGGAAATCAAGACGGTTCGGGAAAGGGAGTATGAAACGGCATACGCTAACCGGGACAGACTTGACTTTTTGCCTGTGAAGGCGGAGATTACAAGAAGAGGAGCCAGTCGAAAATACGGGTATCTTCCATATAAACACGATCAGACAGAGCAGATGTATGGCGACACCTTCAGTAAAGGACAGGGACGTACTTACACGGTGGAAGCGATCCTTGCCGGTGACGTGGGAGCGATGGAAAAGAATATCTCAGGGATTGCATATGAGCCATCCGATGCAGCGCAGGAATATGAGGAGTTTGTATATGACAGGTACCTGGAAGTGCCAGAAGAGCTTCGCGCAAAATGGGAGAGTACTGCGACTGCATTAAGCGGGCGTACGGTTCGAGGGACGGTCCAGGCTATGGCAAGTTATCTGGATGTGAGAGCCAGTTATACAAAAAGTCCGGGGCGGACACCTGCGGGCGAGGACTTCATTATGTATTTCCTGGATGAAAGCAGAGAGGGGTACTGCGTACACTTTGCTTCCGCAGGCGTAATGTTTCTGCGGATGAATGGAATTCCGGCTAGGTTTGTGTCTGGATATGTTGCAAGACCGTCGGATTTTCACGAGACGGAGGATGGAACATACAAGGCAGAGATTACGGATCATGCCGCTCACGCCTGGGCAGAAATTTATCTGCCCGGATTCGGATGGTTTCCGGCAGAGATGACGCCGGGATATTATGAGAATCAGTTAGAGGGACTGGAGAAGATCATCCTGGATAAGGATCCGGAAGGAGAAGATGTGCAGGTCCAGGATCCGCAGACCGATTCATCCCCGGAACCTGACAGACAGCAAAATATACCGGAAGTATCAGATGAGCCAAAGCAGCCGGAAAATGACGCCAGGTCCGGGAAGGAGGGCGTCAGGGGAAGCTCTGGAAAAGAAGGAGCGATACCGGTCTTCCTCTGGGTAGTTCCTGTGTCGGCGTTCGTGATGGCGTCAGGGCTGTTCTTCGCTTATGGCAGACAGTGGAAAAAGATCCGCACGTCTCGCACAAAGGAGGAAAAGTATCTGCGTATGTACCGGATTCTCTATGGGATGCTGGAATTTGACGGTAATAAAGCGCTTCCGGAAGAACAGGAAGCATTCTGTACAGTTTTAGAAACGAAGTACCAGATTGAACGAAGCCAAACGGAACCGGTAATCCGTCAGGTGCTGAAGACAGCGTTTGGGAAAGGGAGGACCGAAAAGACTGCGTATAGAGAATTGAAAATACTCTGCCGCCAGGTGCGGGTGAAGATTCTGGAGAAAAAAGGACTTTTCCAGAAATTTCTGTTCCTCTTTGGGAAAGGATTCTAAATAAATATTGAAAGATGAAGGCGGATACGGTATAATAAATCTAACCTGAAATGTACGATAACTCTTGTAATTTTGAACCTACAATACTTTAAACGGGATTCCTATTATCTCTGTAATATGTCAGGCCTCATCTAATCAGTGGAAGACAGAAAAGCAGATGCGGTTGCCCACCTAGCTTGCGTGCTAGGAGTCAAAATACAGGGAACGGCATTTTGGGGATTCTACAGAAGATAAAAGGGAATGAAATTTAGCACAGGCTGATTTCATTCCCTTATTTCATCAATACAGGATATACAAGCCTTCAAAAAAGATCCCTTTACGAAACAGGGGCTTTATGATATGATTTTGAAAGTTTGAGAGCAGCAGGAGAGAATATTATGGGAAGAAGAGTCAAGGAGACGATAAAAAAAGTAAATAAAGTCACTGAGATCGTCGGCTCCCATCATACAGGAGCGTATGCGGCCCAGGCTGCTTATTTTTTTGTACTCTCTATGATTCCGATCATCCTGCTTTTGCTGACGGCGGTACAGTTTACACCAGCTACTTATGCAAATGTCATCGATGCAGTGGAGCAGGTGTTTCCGACATCCGTGCAGGGGTTTATCCGTTCGATCGTGACACAGGTCTATTTTTCCCAGTCGGCTAAGATCATTCCGATCACGATCCTTGTAGCGCTGTGGTCTGCAGGAAGAGGGGTACTGTCCGTGACTGCAGGACTGAACTGCATTTATGGTAATACCGAGACTCGTAATTATGTATACCTGAGGCTTAGGGCTTCTTTATATACCGTGATCTTCATTCTTGCAATCGTACTGTCACTGGTTCTGTCTGTATTTGGAAACAGTATCAGCGCCATGATCTACAAGCATGCACCGTTCTGGAGTACTCTGATGCAGTATATTATTAAGATCCGGACCGTTATGACACTTGCAGTTCTGACCGTTTTCTGGGATCTGGTTTATAAATATCTTCCAAACCGGAGAGCAACACAGAAGACAACTTTGCGTAAACAGCTTCCGGGAGCCGTTTTTACAGCGTGCGGATGGCTGCTGATCTCTTTTATCTTTTCGATTTATCTGGACATCTTTGAAGGATTTTCAGATATGTATGGAAGTATGACTACGATTGTGCTGATTATGCTGTGGCTGTATCTGTGTATGTATGTGATCCTTCTTGGCGGAGAAGTCAATGCACTGTTAGAGAAATATCTTGACAATCACAAAAACTGTGATAAGATAATAAAGTAAATTTGTCTTAAATTTGAAAAATGAATCAGGATATGAAAAGCGATGAGCGTGCACAGTAGAGAACTGTTTTCCATCAGAGAGAGAAGGTCACTGGCTGTAAGCCTTCTTTGGTTCAGACGGCAATCGAAATTCCCACGTAAGCTGCATTTTTGAAATGATTTCAGAGTAGAAAGTGCCGTCTATTGTACGTTACACAAGACCAAGTGCTCACAGGAAGACTGTGGGAATTAGGGTGGTACCGCGAATACAGACTTCGTCCCTTTTGGGATGGAGTTTTTTTCATACTAAGAAATATGCTTTCAAAGAAAGGAGAAAGAAGATGAAAGACAGACTGGAACAAATCAAAGCACAGGCTTTGGAGCAGATTAAAGCTTCTGATATGCCGGAAAAGCTGAACGAGGTGCGTGTAAAATTTCTTGGAAAAAAAGGAGAATTAACAGCCGTATTAAAGGGAATGAAAGACGTGGCCCCAGAGGAGCGTCCGAAAGTCGGACAGCTGGTCAATGAGACAAGAGCTGCAATCGAAGAGCTTTTAGAAGAGACAAAAGTGAAAATGGAGGCAGCCATCCGTGAGGAAAAAATGAAAGCGGAAGTCATTGACGTGACGCTGCCATCTAAGAAAAGTACGGTGGGACACAGACATCCAAATACGATCGCGCTGGAAGAGGTAGAGCGCATTTTCGTGGGAATGGGATACGAAGTAGTAGAAGGACCGGAAGTAGAATACGACCTGTACAACTTCGAGAAACTCAACATTCCGGATGGGCATCCTGCAAAAGATGAACAGGATACCTTTTATGTGAATAAGGACATTGTGCTGCGTACACAGACTTCTCCGGTTCAGGCGAGAGTGATGGAGCAGGGCAAGTTGCCGATCCGTATGATCGCACCGGGAAGAGTATTCCGTTCTGATGAAGTGGATGCAACACATTCTCCATCCTTCCATCAGATTGAAGGTCTTGTGATCGATAAAAATGTTTCCTTTGCAGATCTGAAAGGAACACTGGAAGTGTTTGCAAAAGAGCTGTTTGGAGAAGAGACAAAGACAAAATTCAGACCGCATCATTTCCCGTTTACAGAGCCAAGTGCAGAGGTGGATGTGACTTGCTTCAAATGCGGAGGCAAAGGATGTCGATTCTGTAAAGGTTCCGGCTGGGTTTGGGTTCTCGGATGCGGGGTGGTACAATCACTCCTGCGCTGGGATGGTACATCCACATGTGCTGGAGATGTGCGGAATCGATCCGGAGGAATATTCAGGATTTGCATTCGGTGTCGGTCTGGAGCGAATCGCACTGCTGAAATATGAAATTGATGACATGAGACTTTTGTATGAAAATGACATCAGATTTTTGAAACAGTTCTAGGATTTAGGTGGAGAGAAAGGAATAGGATTATGAATACTTCTTTATCATGGTTAAAAGCGTATGTCCCGGATCTGGACGTGACAGCGCAGGAATATACAGATGCAATGACATTGTCAGGAACAAAAGTAGAGGGCTATGAACAGCTGGATGCAGATCTGGAAAAGATTGTCATTGGTCAGATCGATAAGATTGAAAAGCACCCGGATGCAGACAAACTGGTCGTATGTCAGGTGAATGTAGGAACAGAGACAGTACAGATCGTAACAGGTGCGAAAAATGTATTTGAAGGTGCAAAAGTGCCGGTCGTACTGGACGGTGGACGCGTGGCAGGGGGACATGAGCCGGGACAGAAAGTTCCGGGCGGAATCAAGATCAAAAAAGGCAAGCTCCGCGGAGTGGCAAGTTTTGGTATGATGTGTTCTATCGAGGAGCTGGGTTCTACGACAGATATGTATCCGGAGGCTCCGGAAGACGGAATCTATATCTTCCCGGAGGATGCCGAAATCGGAGCAAGTGCGATTGAAGCGCTTGACAGAAACGATGTGGTATTTGAGTATGAAGTGACATCCAACCGTGTAGACTGCTACAGCGTACTTGGAATCGCAAGAGAAGCAGCCGCTACATTCAACAAAGAGTTTGTTCCTCCAATCGTGAAAGAGACAGGAAATGGAGAAGATGTCAACGATTATATAAAAGTAACAGTAGAAGATGCCGATCTGTGTCCGAGATACTGTGCAAGAGTGGTAAAAAATATTAAAATCGGTCCGTCTCCAAAATGGATGCAGAGAAGGCTGGCATCTGTAGGAATTCGTCCGATCAACAATCTGGTGGATATTACAAACTATGTGATGGAAGAGTACGGACAGCCGATGCATGCCTATGATCTGGATACGATCGCAGGTCATGAGATTGTTGTAAAAACTGCACAGGATGGAGAGAAATTTACCACACTTGACGGACAGGAGCGTATCATGGACAAGGATGTCCTGATGATCTGTGACGGAGAAAAAGCAGTCGGAATTGCCGGTATCATGGGTGGGGAAAACTCCATGATCACAGATGATGTTAAGACCATGCTCTTTGAGGCAGCATGCTTTGACGGTGTCAACATCCGAAAATCTTCAAAGAGAGTAGGGCTTCGTACAGATGCTTCCGGAAAATTTGAAAAGGGTCTGGATCCGAACAATGCAAAAGCAGCCATTGACAGAGCCTGCCAGTTAGTAGAAGAATTAGGCGCCGGAGAAGTGGTTGGCGGAACCGTGGATGTTTACGGAAAAGTAAAAGAACCGGTAAGAGTTCCATTTGATGCAGACAAGATCAATGCAATGCTGGGAACTTCGATTTCAGAAGAAGAGATGCTTGGTTATTTCGCAAAGATCGGTCTGGAATATGATGAAGCAGCAAAGGAAGTGATCGCACCGACATTCCGTCATGATCTGTTCAGAATTGCAGATCTGGCAGAAGAGGTTGCAAGATTCTTTGGATATGATAATATTCCGACGACACTTCCAAAGGGAGAGGCCACAACAGGAAAACTGTCCTTCAAACTGAGAATCGAAGATGTGGCAAAAGATATCGCCGAATTCTGCGGATTCAGCCAGGGAATGACCTATTCATTCGAGAGCCCGAAGGTGTTTGACAAACTGAGAATCCCGGCAGATTCGAAATTGAGAGAAACAGTGGAGATCATGAACCCACTGGGAGAAGATTATAGTGTGATGAGAACGACATCCTTAAATGGAATGCTCACATCTCTTGCGACAAACTATAACCGCAGAAACAAAAATGTAAGACTTTACGAACTTGGAAATATTTATCTGCCAAAACAGCTTCCGATCACAGAGCTTCCGGAGGAAAGAATGCAGTTTACTCTGGGAATGTATGGAGAAGGGGATTTCTTCAGCATGAAGGGTGTAGTAGAAGAATTCTTTGAGAAGATCGGAATGCACGAAAAAGAAACATACGATCCAAATGCAGGAAAAACATATCTGCATCCTGGGCGCCAGGCAAATATCATTTACGATGGAAAAGTAGTCGGATATCTGGGAGAGGTACATCCGGAAGTTGCCGATACTTACGGAATCGGGGAACGCGCATATGTAGCAGTACTGGATATGCCGGAGATCATTCCGTATGCAACTTTTGACAGAAAATATACAGGAATCGCAAAGTACCCTGCTGTGACAAGAGATATCAGTATGGTAGTGCCAAAAGAGATCCTGGTAGGACAGATTGAAGATGTGATCGAGAAAAAAGGCGGAGCATATCTGGAAAGCTATGCACTGTTTGACCTGTATGAAGGAAGTCAGATCAAAGCCGGATTCAAATCCGTTGCATATTCTATCGTATTCCGTGCAAAGGATAAGACTCTGGAAGAGGCGGATGTAACTTCTGCGATGAACCGGATCTTAAAAGCACTGGAAGAGATGGGAATCGAGCTGAGAAAATAGGACCGAGTCTGTTTAGAAAGAGGGATATCATTGAAAACAAGTGATTTTTATTATGACCTGCCGGAGGAACTGATCGCACAGGATCCTCTGGAGGATCGCTCCGGTTCCAGATTATTGTTTCTGGATAAAGAGACAGGGAAAACAGAGCATCATATCTTTCGGGATGTGATCGATTATCTGAATCCGGGAGACTGTCTGGTCATCAACGATACAAAAGTAATTCCGGCACGCCTGATCGGAGAAAAAGAAGGCACCGGTGCCAAGATCGAGGTCCTCCTGTTGAAGCGCGGAGAAAACGATGTGTGGGAAACACTGGTAAAACCGGGGAAAAAAGCAAAACCGGGAACCAGGATCAGTTTCGGAGAAGGACTTCTGGTCGGCGAGGTTGTGGATGTGGTAGAAGAGGGAAACCGTCTGATTCACTTTGAGTATAAGGGAATCTTTGAGGAGATTTTAGACCAGCTTGGTCAGATGCCGCTTCCTCCATATATTACCCACCAGCTGGAAGACAGAAGCCGTTATAATACGGTGTATGCAGCTCACGAAGGTTCAGCTGCAGCACCGACTGCGGGGCTTCATTTTACTCCGAAGCTTTTGAAAGAAATTCAGGAAAAAGGCGTGGATATTGCAAGAGTGACACTTCATGTCGGACTGGGCACATTCCGCCCGGTGAAAGTGGAGGATGTGACCGAGCACCATATGCATTCGGAGTTTTACATGGTGGATGCAGAAGCGGCAGAGAAGATCAACAAAGCCAAAGAACATGGAGGCCGTGTGATCTGTGTGGGAACGACGAGCTGCCGTACCATCGAATCTGCGGCGGACGAGAACGGACGCGTAAAGCCTTGCAGCAAAAAACGCC
>OGPO01002225.1_pt1 | contig 10545 bp, 9 predicted proteins | sample 1553041 | NCBI WGS metagenome assembly OGPO01 (sample SAMEA2580281, study PRJEB22360) | human gut metagenome | biome: human gut; feature: human-associated habitat; material: faeces | place: Denmark | collected 2008/2010 | reverse complement strand
CTCATACTGCTTGGCAGTGAAATGCTCCGGAAGCAGCTTTTCAATCGGCTCATAGTCATTATAGGCGCGAAACTCCATTCGTCGGGCATTTTCCATAACTAATGCCAGCTTTACCGGAAGGGCAAAGAAAAAAGCCAGAAACATCAGCGCCAGCACCCAGATACGCCGTTTGATATCCTCTTTCATCAGTCCCCATATTCTGCCACAGACCTTTTTTTCAGAAAACAAGTTTTTTGACGTCATATCCTGCCACCTCCGTCTCACTGATAAATATCTCTTCCAGGGACAATGGAATAATCTCATAAAATACCGGACGATAGGACTCCATCAAAGATTCCGCCTCTTCCCGGCTTCCCCTCACGGTGATGGTTATAAGCTTTCCTCGCCGCTCCGTCTTAAGCCGGTCGAATGCCACCAGATCATCCGCGTCCATTCCCTCTCTCAATACGCACTGAATCTTATGAATATTGAGTTTCATATCACTGTTAACATGTATTACATGTTAATTCTAATTCCAAATATATAATTTGTCAATCTGTTTTATCCACAATCCATTCCGCAAGACCGGGCTTTCAAAATAAAACGTCTCTTTCGGAGTCCTCTTTTTCCCGGTATGCAAAAAATCCCTTGTAAACACAAGGGATTTTCTACAAAGCCACTGGCCGGACTCGAACCGGCGACCCACGCATTACGAATGCGTTGCGCTACCAACTGCGCTATTCCGGCAGAACTCCAACAATAGATATTATACTGATATTTCATCGGTTTGGCAAGTCTTTTTTGAAAAAAGTTTCGTCTTGACAGCATTTCTGATTTGTGGATAATGTAAGGAAGAGTAAAAAAGTAAATAAACTCGTAAATGAAAGGCCGGTTACGCGGCAGAATGGGAGGAAGCATGACAGCTTATAAAGACAGAAGCAAAGAAGAGTTACTGCAGGAAAAGAGTCAGCTGGAGGCTCAGTATAAGGAGTTCCAGGGTAAAGGACTGAAACTGGATATGTCCCGCGGTAAACCGAGCGCAGCGCAGCTGGATCTTTCCATGGGTATGATGGATGTACTGGACAGCTTTACAGATCTGAAGTGTGAGGCAGGAATTGATTGCCGTAACTATGGTGTTATGGATGGCATCCCGGAAGCAAAGCGTCTGTTGGGAGAACTGATCGAAGTGCCTGCAGATAATATCATTATCTACGGCAACTCCAGTCTGAATGTAATGTTCGATGTAGTGAGCCATGCCTTCACCCACGGTATTATGGGGATGACTCCCTGGCATAAGTTAGACAAGGTAAAATTCCTCTGCCCGGTTCCAGGCTATGACCGTCATTTTTCGATTACAGAATATTTTGGCGTAGAGATGATCAATGTTCCGATGACTCCCCAGGGCCCGGATATGGATCTGGTGGAAAAGCTGGTCAGCGAGGATGAAGCCATCAAGGGTATCTGGTGCGTACCGAAGTATTCCAACCCGCAGGGCTACACCTACTCTGACGAAACTGTCCGCAGATTCGCTGCCTTAAAGCCTGCGGCAAAGGATTTCCGTATTTTCTGGGACAATGCTTACAACGTACATCATCTGTATGACGAGCCTCAGGATGTTATCCTGGAGCTGCTTTCCGAGTGTGAAAAGGCTGGCAACCCGGATATGGTTTATAAATTCAGCTCCACCAGCAAAATCAGCTTCCCCGGTTCCGGCGTCGCTGCAATTTCTGCTTCCAAGGCAAACCTGGATGATTTAAGAACACATCTGACGATTCAGACGATCGGTCACGATAAGTTAAATCAGCTGCGTCATGTGCGTTACTTTAAAGATATCCACGGCATCGAGACGCAGATGAAAAAGCATGCAGAGATTCTGCGTCCCAAATTTGAAGCAGTGCTGGAAATCCTCGACAGAGAGCTGGGGGATCTGGAGATCGGTACCTGGACAAAGCCCCACGGCGGCTACTTTATTTCCTTTGAATCTCTGGACGGCTGTGCAAAGGCGATCGTTGCAAAAGCAAAGGAAGCCGGAGTTGTCATGACCGGTGCCGGGGCAACCTACCCTTATAAGAAGGATCCTCATGACTCCAACATCCGTATCGCCCCTTCCTTCCCTCCGATCGACGAGCTGGTTCAGGCAACGGAGCTGTTCGTTCTGTGCGTAAAGCTGGTAAGTGTAGACAAGCTTCTGGAAAACATGTAAAATAACACAATAGAATGCACGGTGCATGAGGCTTCTATTGCCATGAATAATGATGCGCGCCTGAGATTGTAGCAGCTGGGCGCGCATTTTTATCATATAGGAAACTTTGTTTCTATACGATTAAAACGCTTCGTGAGCATTCTATTGTCATGAACCAGAGAATATGCCAAGGCATATTCTTTTTGTAGGGGGATCAGGATGTCACAGGAGGAACAGACAATAAAGCTGGATCAGCGGGATGTGCTGGACGCAGCGATGACAGCAGGGCATATTTTGCTGGAAAACGGCGCAGAAATATTCCGTGTGGAAGAGACGATCGACCGGATCTGTCATCATTTCGGCGTACAGTCAGAAAACGCCTTTGTACTCAGTAACGGCATTTTTCTGACGTCCGGAGATGAGCATGAAAAACGCTTTGCCCGGGTGGAGCATATTCCAGTTCGCGGTGCACAGCTTCATCGGGTTGCGGCGGTCAATCAGCTCTCACGGGAAATAGAAGAGGGAAAATACACACTGCCGGAAATCCGGGAAAAGCTGGAACAGATCCGAAATGCGCCGGGCGCTTCCAAAAGGGCGCTGGTGCTGATGTCCGGTCTTGGCAGCGGCTGTTTTTGTCTGATGTTCGGCGGAATGTGGCAGGACTGTGTCGCAGCCTTTGTGATCGGGTGTCTGCTGTATCTGTATTTGCTTTGGTTAAACGGCAGGTGCTCTAAAATTGTGGAAAATATCGGCGGCGGAATCATTATTACGGTGTGCAGTCTTTTGTTTATCCATATGCCGTTCGGAATGGATATGAGCCATATGATCAGCGGTTCCATCATGCCTCTCGTGCCGGGACTCGCATTTACGAACGGAATCCGGGACATCGCGGACGGCGATTACATTTCCGGGACCGTCCGCATGATCGACGCGGTGCTTGTTTTTTTGTCTGTGGCGGCAGGCGTCGGCTGTGTGCTGAGCATTTATCATCATCTGACGGGAGGTGTCATGCTGTGACGGATTTGCTTCAGATTCTTGCGGCTGGAATCGGCACGGTCGCGTTCGGCGCGTTATTTGGCGTGCCTTCCAAATATTATCCCTACTGCGGTCTGATCGGTGCGTCCGGCTGGGCGGTCTATGTTTTTTTGTGGATGCGGACGGGCTTTTGGTCGGAAGCGGTCGTTGTCTTTTTGGCGACAGTGCTGGTTATTCTGATGTCCCGTTTTTTTGCCGTGCGGGAGCGTTGCCCGGTGACGATTTTTTTAATCTGCGGCATTTTACCGCTCGTACCGGGAGCCGGAATATACTGGACGTGCTATTACCTGGTGACGGGACAGCTGGGCGAAGCTTCTACCCGCGGATTTTCTGCCCTCAAGGCGGCGGTTGCGATTGTGCTTGGAATTGTGTTCGTATTTGAAATTCCGCAGCGTTTCTTCAAGGGAAAGGCGGTCAGAAAAAATGACAAACTGTGAAGCGTGCGCTTATTACAGCTATGATGAGGATTATGAATGTTATATCTGCGAAATGGATCTGGACGAGGACGAGATGCTGAAATTTTTGAGCAGCACGTTTGATGCCTGTCCCTATTACCGTTCCGGGGATGAATACAGTGTTGTGCGGCACCAGATGTGACGGCGCATGGGAAATATCGTTTTTTAAATCTGGACGTCACTCGCTTTCATTAAATTTTTATATCCCAATTATAATCAATTTATAAAATTGGAGAATCCGCTTGACGGGTTCTCTTTTTTCGTGCTATCATCCAGACACATACAGAGCAGGAGCTCGGAAAGTTCGCCCCATGCAGAAATAGCAGGAGGCAATATCCTTTCGGAACGAAAACGTTCCATTTCTTTTGCAGATAGCCGATTGGGTCTGCAGTCTTTTTCAAACAATAGAAGATCCCCGGACGGGATGCTATTGTTTTCAGAAATTGATTTTCGTTTTTCAACGACAGTTTCCAGAGTTAAAAAATCAAACAGACAGTCAGATTTTGCTGTCAGACAGGAGGTTTATGCAAAAGCAGACACTCCTTGGACGCGCAAACCGGGTGAGGGACAAGCCTGAGTTCTACCCTGTTGGTTCACGTCATTTCGTCCGGCTGTTTTCGACGTATCCTTCCGATACATCCGTCGGACGTCGTCTTGTGGGAGGAGAAAAATCCCATGCAATCAAACAATTCTAAAAAGACCTTTCGCCCTGAAACAGAGGAAAAAGGCAGAAAAAGAAATTCCCAGAAAAAACAGGCAGCTGCAGCGGGCGTTGCGATGACGGCGATTGCCGTGATTTTACTCGGTGCAGGAATCGGCTATTCCGTGCAGAGGGCGGGAAAGACCGAGAGCATTTCCCTGGAGGAAATGCAGAACAGTGTGAGCAGCGCGCTGAAAGGAGAGATGGAATCGGCGGCAACGAGTCTGGAACAGTTAAACCAGAATATTGCCGACAATCAGAAAAAGCTTGACGAGGTCAATGCACAGCTTGCGCAGCGCGAGGAAAGTCTGCTGCAGGTAGAAACGATTCAGCACAGGCTGGAAGAAAATGCGTCCGGGATGACCGGAAAAGTGACCGATCTGGAAAAAACGACCCATACGAAGGTAAATGAAATCCGGACGGATATGGAGAGTATCCATACAGATGTCACAAAGACGTTGGAAGAAATTTCCAGAATCATGCAGGAAATGGATGCCCAGAAAAAACAGGACAATACCGATCACAAAGAATCCATAACGGAGATCAACAGAATCAACGAGTCGGTGCAGTCTGTCAATCAGACCGTGTCCAGGCTGGAGGACCGCCTGAACACCTCTTATGAGAACCTGAAAAATCTGGTGCAGGAAGTCCGCACAACAGAGGAGAAGAACCGGGAACTCTGGACACAGGAACAGACCCAGCTGACCGAGCAACAAAAGCAGCTGTTAAAAGAGGTTGAGGAAAGCAGACAGGAAACAATCAGAAGTCTGGCTTTAGTTGAGAGCAATTTAAAAAATATGCTGGAATCCGATATGGTGCAGATTACAGCTGCCTTTGGTTCGCTGACAGCAGAGCTGCAGACGAGAGTGCAGGAGCTTTCTGCCCTTCTGGAAAACAGAATGAACCGGGTTGACCAGAATTTAAGCGGACTGGACAAAAACGTGACCGGGCTCGGCAACAATATTTCCGGTTTAAGCGAGAATGTGAACGGCCTGAATGAGAACGTTGACGGCGTTGGCAAAAATGTGGAAAGCTTGTTTACGAGAATCGGTGAGATGGACAACGGGATGCAGACGAACCTGACGACGCTGCAGCAGACATTTGCCAAGCAGTTCGGAGATCTGAATGTATCTGCCGGACAGAATACGGAAGAGTTGAAATCCTATCTGGAGGAGTTAAACAACGGCCTGAAACAGGATATGAATCAGGTTTTTACATCTGTGAGTAATGGTAAGAAAAAGCTGGCGTCCGCATTGCTCACAAAAGGAGTTTCCACAAACGAGGACGCAACATTTGCCCAGCTGGCGGAAGCAATTTTAAACATTGACCAGAAGCTCGTCATTGGCGTGGAAGAGATTCCGGGTACGATCCGTTATCAGTATCATTATCATGTGGATGTTTCCGGCAACCAGCCGCACACGGAAAAGAGCGATACGGCAGGGGGTTGCTATACCGGGACACATGGCCATGTGCATAGCGTGGAGGATGGCTGTTACAAAGAAGAATCCTACCATGTTCACCGGGATGACTGCTCTGGCTATCCGGTCTGGGTGGACTGGGCTCCTGGCGTGGAACCTTACTGGGGGTTTATTTATACCTGCGGGGAGCCTGCAAATGCGACCAGAAGGGTGCTGATCTGCAGCAAGCAGGCGGGTTCAACCGATTACTATGTACCGTCCTGTGGTTTGGCAGATGGTCAGATCATCGGAGCGGAAATTGTGTACGATCAGGCGCATGCGCAGGTAAAAGCACAGGAGGAACAGCAGTGCAGAGATGAGCTTGTGAGACTTGCCCTTTCGATGCAGCCTGCCCTTGGAAGCAATACATCTGAAACAGAACAGATCGGAACGGACGCAGACAACATTCCGCCAGCACCGGAGCAGATCGCAGCCGAGGCGGAGCGGAAACGTCAGGAGGAAGCTGCGGCAGAAGCAGAGCGGCGGCAGGAAAGCGAGGGCGAAGTAAAGACAGAAGCAGACCGGCGCCAGGAAAGCGAAGGCGAAGTAAAGACAGAAGCAGAGCGGCGGCAGGAAAGCGAGGGCGAAGCTGCAGCAGATGCAGACCGGCGCCAGGAAGCTGGAGGTGCATCGAAGTCAGACAGCAGCACAGACAATGTGGGCACATCCAAAGGGGCAGACGTAGACCGGCGGGAGGAGAGTGCAGACACACTGAAGTCAGACGGCAGCACAGAAAATGTGAATACAACCGCCACGTCCGCTACAGACAGCCAGAAAATATCTGAGGCATCCGAAAATTGATAAAAGAATTGCATAATGACTCTCTTTCTGCTAAAGTAAAATTCAAACAAAAGTAAAGGGAGATCATAATATCATGGGAAGTAATGGAGTCATGCTGCTGATTATTATTATCTGTGTCATCCTGTCCGGATATTTTTCAGCAACAGAGACGGCTTTTTCAGCAATCAACAGAGTCAGAATCCGTAATCAGGCAGAAAAGGGAAACAAGAGGGCAGCACTGGTGCTGCAGCTCTCTGACAACTACGACAGCCTGTTGTCGACGATTCTGATCGGTAACAATATTGTCAATATCGGATGTTCTTCTCTGGCGACAATTTTATTTGTAAAGCTTCTTGGAGAAGAGATGGGCGCGGGAATTTCCACACTGGTGATCACCGTTGTGGTATTGATTTTCGGTGAAATTTCGCCAAAGAGCATCGCAAAGGAATCCCCGGAAAAATTCGCTATGTTTTCCGCACCGATGATCAATGGGCTTCGGATTGTCCTGACGCCGATTAACTGGATGTTCGGGCAGTGGAAGAAGCTGTTGTCCTGTCTGTTTAAAACGTCCGGCAGTCAGGGTATTACATCGGAAGAACTGTTTACGATCGTAGAGGAAGCGCAGGAAGAGGGAAGCATTGATAAAGAAGAAGGAAGTCTTCTGCGCAGCGCATTGAGCTTTGACGATCTGGAGGCGGGAGATATTCTGACCCCACGGATCGATATGGAAGGAATCCCTGTGGAAAGTACCCAGGAGGAAGCTGCAGAAGTATTTGCAAATACCGGCTATTCCAGACTTCCGGTTTATGAAGAAACATTGGATCATATCGTCGGCATTTTGTACCATAAGGATTTTTATAATCGGGTTTACGGGACGGATACGAGCATCCGGGAAGTGATGCGTCCGGCACTGTTTACGACAGCAAATCAGAAGATCGATGAGCTGATGCAGGAGCTTCAGAAAAAGAAACTGCATATCGCGATCGTATTGGATGAATTCGGCGGGACGGTTGGCCTGATCACGCTGGAGGATATCCTCGAAGAGCTGGTGGGCGAAATCTGGGACGAACACGACGAGGTCGTTCAGGAGATCGTGCAGATTTCTGAGCGCGAATATAAGTTCAGCGGACGGGCGAGCGTGAAGAAGCTTTTCGACCTGATGGATGAGGAGGATGAATCCGAGGCGGCGACCGTAGGCGGCTGGGTTATGGAACAGTTAAAGAAAATCCCTGCGGTTGGGGATAACTTTGACTATAAAGGTACCCATGTGGAAGTAACTGAGATGGAAGAAAAGCGAGTATTATCCGTGCACGTCATCCTGCCGGAAGAGGAGAAAACGGAGTAAACACGCGCTTCCTACAAAAAGAGACTTCCTGAAGGAGATTTTCTGACAGGGAGCGCTGTGCGCGGCAAAAAGAAGACAACAGGCATCCGGAGCGCTGTTTGAAGCAGCGAACTTCCGGATGCCTGTTTTAACTTATAGAAAAACACTTTGCACAGTCCTACACTTTTTTCTTATAACAGTGCTCTGCAAACTGCAGCAGCTGATAAAGCCCCATCGCAATGATACACAAAAGCAGGATGGATGTAATGAGCATATCCAGCTGCAGTACCTGGCTTCCGTAGATGATCAGATAGCCGAGCCCGCGTCTGGCAGCGAGAAATTCGCCGATCACGACGCCGACTAACGAAAGCCCGATATTGACTTTCATATTGCTTAAAATGACCGGAATGGAAGCGGGCAGGACAACTTTGAAAAAGCAGTCCCGTCTGGTGCCGCCGAGCGTTCGGATCAGGAGAAGCTTTTTGGGATCTGCCTGCAAAAATCCGGTATAAAGGTTGATGATTGCACCGAAGATGGCGACGGAAATGCCGGCGGCGATGATCGTATCCATGCCGGTGCCGAGCCAGACGATCAAAAGAGGGGCGAGCGCGGATTTCGGGAGACTGTTTAAAACGACGAGAAACGGCTCCAAAATTTCAGACAACCGGCGGCTGTACCATAAAAGCGTGGCGGCGGAAAGGCTAACGAGGGCGACGAGAAAAAAACTGATGACCGTTTCAGTCAACGTGATACCGATATGGGTAAACAGGGAACGCTCTAAGACCATGCGGACAAAGCAGGCGACGACACGGGAAGGACTGGAGAAAAAGAAGCTGTCGATGATATGGAAGTCTGCGAACAACTCCCAGACTGTCAGGAAAAGAAGCAGCATAAAAATCCGGGCAAAGTGGACGAAATGATGATGGCGTCTGTGAGCAAGCAGGAAAAGCTGCTGGTCGGACAGTGTTTGGTCAGTTGTTTTCATTGGACAGTTCCTCCCAGATCTGATTAAAAAGCTGTCCGTATTCCGGCGCGCGCCGTGCGGCAAGCGGCGAATGGTCTGCGGCAGTCAGGTGAATGGGAAATTCTGCTTTGACACGGGCGGGGCGGGCAGACAGGATGAGAACGCGATCGGCGAGGCTGATAGCTTCTGCAAGATCGTGGGTGATGAGGATGACGGATTTTTCTGCCTTACGGATCATGGCAGCAATATCGGCGGAAACGGTCAGCCGGGTCTGGTAATCCAGCGCGGAAAACGGCTCATCGAGCAAAAGGATATCGGGCTCGAGCGCCATCGTGCGGATGAGGGCAGCCCGTTGGCGCATGCCGCCGGAAAGCTGAGACGGCTTTTTATGCTGAAATTCCAGAAGCCCGTAGTCGGAGAGCATCCTGCGAACGCGTTCCAGGTTCCTGGCTGTATCCTTGTGGGCGATTTCCAGTCCGAGTGTAACATTTTGCCAGACGTTTCGCCATTCAAATAAAAGATCGTGCTGCAGCATGTAGCCGATGCCGGGCTGATGACCATTTTCCCCATAAAACGTGATGCCGCCGCTGCCCGGGGTGAGCAAGCCGGCGATCAGGGACAAAATCGTGGATTTGCCGCAGCCGCTGGGACCGACAATCGCCAGAAATTCTTTGCGGTAAAGGCAGAAGGAAACCCGATCCAGGGCGGGCGTTTCGCCGTTTAGGGTGTGGTAGGAATAGGACAGTTCCTGTGCTTTTAAAAGGACAGAGTCCATAAGCTTTTCCCTTCTTTCTGGCAGGATTGCCCTGAAACTGGGTTCTTTTGCAGGCTAATCCTGACATGATCTGCTTTATCATATGCGGAAGCTGATGCAATTGCGCATCGATGTTACATAGCAATGACGTAGCTGCCCTGTGGATTCGACAAAATATTTTTTACTTTATTGCAATAAAGTAGAAAATATGATACTATCTGATATAAATCTGAAATGGAAACACAATTTCCAATCGGATGAATGGCAACAGCCATCAACCGGAGCAATCTGGATGAAAACAGGAGAGGAGAATTGAAAAAATGAGTGAGAAGCTGAAAGTTGGCATTCTGGGTGGAACCGGCATGGTAGGTCAGCGGTTTATTTCACTGCTGGAAAACCATCCCTGGTTCGAAGTGGCTGCCATTGCAGCAAGCCCCCGTTCCGCAGGCAAGACCTACGAAGAGGCAGTCGGCGGCAGATGGAAAATGGACACACCCATGCCGGAAGCGGTAAAGAACCTGATCGTATTAAACGTTAACGATGTGGAGCATGTAGCATCCCAGGTTGATTTTGTATTCAGCGCTGTCGATATGACAAAGGACGAGATCAAAAAGATCGAGGAAGCCTATGCAAAGACAGAAACACCTGTTGTTTCCAATAACTCCGCACACCGCTGGACACCGGATGTCCCGATGATGGTTCCGGAGATCAATCCGGAGCATATGGCAGTTATCGAAGCTCAGAAAAAACGACTCGGTACGAAGAGAGGCTTCGTTGCAGTAAAACCGAACTGCTCGATTCAGAGCTATGCGCCTGTCCTGACTGCATGGAAAGAGTTTGAGCCCTATGAAGTGGTTGCTACGACCTATCAGGCGATTTCCGGCGCGGGCAAGACTTTTGCAGACTGGCCGGAGA
>OGPO01002219.1_pt1 | contig 10591 bp, 9 predicted proteins | sample 1553041 | NCBI WGS metagenome assembly OGPO01 (sample SAMEA2580281, study PRJEB22360) | human gut metagenome | biome: human gut; feature: human-associated habitat; material: faeces | place: Denmark | collected 2008/2010 | reverse complement strand
CTTTTTGATGAAACTTGTTTTAAATTTCCGTGGATAATTTGAATTTGTAAATCTTAAACATACCTATGTGATGCGAGCTTGCATTATTGGTTGTGGGTAATAATCATAGAAAATAAATAAGATGGACAGGAGGGATTTTCTAAAAACTGTAGCAGTTTCCGGTGCGGCAATGACGATACAACGTTCTGAAGCGATGGAGATATTGACGCAAGCTGTAAATAGCACGGGCAAGCCTGATCTTGTGGCTGTGATGGGTGATGAACCGGAGCTTATGTTTCAACGTGCCATTGCCGAATTAGGAGGGATGAAACAGTTTGTGAAGTCCGGTCAAAAGGTAGTTGTGAAACCCAATATTGGATGGGATAAAGTACCGGAATTAGCAGGAAATACGAATCCGAAACTGGTTGCAGAAATTGTAAAACAATGTTTTGCTGCCGGTGCGAAAGAGGTTACCGTATTCGATCATACTTGTGACGATTGGCAGAAGTGCTATAAAAATAGTGGTATCGAATCTGCCGCCAAAGCTGCCGGAGCCAAAGTAATGCCTGCCCATCTGGAGTCATATTATCGTCCGGTAGATTTGTCTAAGGGTAAAAATATGAAAAAGGCCAAAATACACGAAGCGATTCTGAATTGCGATGTATGGATTAATGTGCCTATTCTGAAAAATCATGGCGGTGCTAATCTGACCATTGCAATGAAGAATCACATGGGAATTGTATGGGACCGCGGTTATTTTCATCAGAACGATTTACAGCAATGTATTGCTGATATCTGTACCATGCAGAAGAAAGCGGTTCTGAATGTAGTCGATGCTTACCGTATTATGAAAACTAATGGTCCGCGCGGACGATCGGCTTCGGATGTAGTATTGGCAAAAGGGCTTTTTGTATCGCCGGATATTGTAGCAGTGGATACTGCCGCCGCAAAATTTTTTAATCAAGTGCGCGAAATGCCGCTCGATACGGTAGGTCACCTTGCCAAGGGAGAAGCATTGAAGGTGGGAACAATGAATCTGGATAAACTGAATGTAAAGAGAATCAAGCTATAACACCATGTTGAGAAAGATACGTATAGGTATATCAGTGGTGCTGTTTTCACTGATTACATTCTTTTTTCTGGATTTCGCAGGCATATTGCCTAATAGTTTTCATCGGTTGGCTCACCTGCAATTTATACCGGCACTTCTTTCTTTTAGTGTCGGTATACTTATATTCTTAATTCTATTGACATTGCTTTTCGGACGTTTCTATTGTTCTACCATTTGTCCGATGGGAATTTTTCAGGATATAGTGGCACGTGTATCGAAATCTGTAGGAAAGAAAAGGAAAAGATATGGTTATAGTCCGGCAAAAAATATTCTTCGATGGGTAATTGTAGGCGTTACGGTCCTTACATTTGCATGTGGCTTTACATTAATACTCGGATTGTTGGATCCTTATAGCGCATATGGTCGGATTGCGGTCAATGTATTTAAACCTGTATACATGTCCGGGAATAATTTGCTGGAATCTGTTTTTTCACGATTTGAAAATTATACTTTTTATCAGACCGATGCCTCTATTCTGAGTATGACCTCTTTTATGATAGCATTGGTCACTCTTGCGATTATAGGAATTCTGGCCTGGAAACATGGGCGCACATGGTGTAATACTATTTGTCCGGTAGGCACTGTCTTAGGGCTTTTGAGCCGTTTTTCTCTCTTCAAGGTTCGTATCGACAAAAATAAGTGCAATGGATGTGGTCTGTGTGCTACCAAATGTAAAGCTGCTTGTATCGACAGTAAAAAACATACAATCGACTATAGCCGTTGTGTAGATTGTTTTGATTGTCTGGAGTCTTGCAGCAAGCATGCGTTGGTTTATTCTCCTATTGTTTCAAAGAAGAAACAGGATACGGATACAGCTAAACGGCGTTTCCTGATGACTGGCGTAATGACAGCTGTTGCCGCTCCTAAAATTTTGGCTCAGATAAAAGAAACGACCGCTACATTGGGTGGTAAAAAGGCATATAAGAAAGAGAATCCGATCACTCCTCCGGGATCTGTCAGTCTTGAACACTTTCAGACACATTGTACTTCTTGTCACCTTTGCGTCAGTAAGTGTCCTTCGCATGTACTTAAACCGGCGTTAATGGAATATGGTTTGGAGGGAATGATGCAACCTACGGTTAGTTTTGAAAAAGGATTTTGCAATTTTGATTGTACCGTGTGCGGAGATGTATGTCCCAACGGGGCTATAAAACCTTTGACCGTAGACGAAAAACATCTGACGCAAATGGGCCATGTGATTTTTATCGAAGAAAATTGTATTGTACATACTGATGGTACGAGTTGCGGGGCTTGTTCGGAGCACTGTCCTACGCAGGCGGTGGCAATGGTTCCTTACAAAGACGGACTTACCATTCCACAGGTAAACACGGAAATCTGTGTAGGTTGCGGCGGTTGTGAATATGTATGTCCTGCACATCCGTTCCGTGCTATTTATATTGAAGGCAATCCGGTACAAAAAGAAGCCAAACCCTTTAAAGAAACGGAAACGGAAAAAATAGAAGTGGACGACTTCGGATTCTGATCGTACGCATTATAACAGATCTTTTCGGTTAGCACAGGCTTTTCTTTAAAAGTAAAGATGATCTGTACTAATCTGTGTAATTTGGGGTGAGTTTTTTGTCTATATCCGGTTCATCTTTGCAGAATTTTACTAATTTCGTGGCGAACAAGTAAAATGAAGTAAATGGAAGATGTAATGACGAATAATTGGGATCATCAAAAGTACCAGATCGGGTATGCACTCAGTGGCGGATTTATTAAAGGTTTTGCGCATCTGGGAGTAATGCAGGCTCTTCTGGAACATGACATCCGGCCGGATATCATTTCCGGTGTCAGTGCAGGAGCACTGGCAGGTGTGTTTTATGCCGACGGTAACGAACCTCATCGGGTTCTGGACTATTTTTCGGGGCATAAATTTCAGGATCTTACAAAAATGGTAATCCCTAAAGTCGGGCTGTTCGAACTGGGAGAATTTATAGATTTTCTGAAAAGTAATCTAAAAGCTCAGAAATTGGAAGAGCTACAAACTCCTCTTATTATTACTGCGACGGATTTGGATCACGGGCGAAGCATGCATTTTCGTAAAGGTAGTATTGCCGAAAGGGTGGCTGCTTCCTGTTGCATGCCTGTCATGTTCACTCCCGTTAAAATAAATGGCGTTCATTATGTAGATGGCGGAATATTAATGAACCTTCCGGTATCTCCTCTGCGGAAAGAGTGTGAGAAGGTTGTTGCAATCAATGTGAGTCCTTTGGAAGCAGAAAAATACAAGATGAATATTGTAAGTATCGCTATGCGTTCTTATCATTTTATGTTCCGTGCGAACACATTTCCGGAACGTGAGATATGTGATTTACTGATAGAACCCTATAATCTGAACGGATATAGTAACCGGGAACTGGAAAAGGCGGAAGAGATATTCGACCAGGGATATAAAACGGCGAATGAAATACTGGATAATCTGTTGCAGGAAAAAGGAAACGTATGGAAAGAATTAAAGTAGGGTTGGCAGCATATGGCATGTCGGGGCAAGTATTTCATGCTCCGTTTATTCATACAAATCCTCATTTCGAATTATCAAAGATAGTGGAACGTAGCAAGGAGCTTTCAAAAGAGCGTTATCCGTATGCTATGATTGTGCGAAGCTTTGAAGAATTGATACAAGATCCTGCTATCGAACTTGTTGTAGTGAACACTCCGGATGCTACGCATTATGAGTACGCCCGCATGGCTCTTGAGGCCGGAAAGCATGTGATTGTGGAGAAACCGTTTACATCTACTACAGCACAAGGTGAAGAACTGATTGCATTGGCGGCCGCAAAAGGATTAATGCTCAGTGTATATCAGAATCGCCGTTGGGATGCAGATTTTCTGACAGTACGGGAAATAATCTCCAATGGGCTGTTGGGCAGGTTGGTGGAATATGAATCGACTTTTGCACGCTACCGTAATTTTATCAAGCCCGATACGTGGAAGGAAACGGGTAACTCCGGCGGAGGCCTGACTTATAATCTCGGCTCTCATCTGATAGATCAGGCTGTCCTGTTGTTCGGTATGCCGGAAGCTGTTTTTGCCGATATAGATATTTTGCGTACCGATGGAAAAGTGGATGACTATTTTATGATCCGCTTTATTCGTCCGTCATTGGCGCCGGATGTAAAGGTGACATTGAAAGCCAGTTACTTGATGCGGGAAGCCGAACCACGATTTGTGCTTCATGGTACTCTCGGTTCTTTTGTAAAATGCGGGACCGACAAGCAGGAAGCGGCTTTACTTCGCGGCGAGATGCCTGACCAACCCTGTTGGGGAGAAGAAACGGAGGCTGAATTAGGATGGATACATACGGAGATCGACAGACAGGAGATCAGCCGGAGATATCCCGGTATCCCCGGTAATTATGGTGGATTTTACCAAAATATTTATGAGCATCTTCGTCTTGGAAAGCCATTGCAGACCGGTGCACATGATATATTAAATGTGATTCGCGTGATTGAAGCCGCTTACCGGAGCCAGCAGGAAAGAAAAATAATAGAGTTGAAATAAATTTTATATACACATGAGCGACGAAAAGAAAATGATAATCTATCAGGTGCTCCCCCGCCTGTTTGGAAACAATAATAACCACTGTGTCTATAACGGTGATATCACTGTAAATGGCTGTGGGAAAATGGCTGATTTTACAGCCAAAACATTGGAAGAGATTAAAAAACTGGGGACTACTCATATTTGGTATACCGGTATCATCGAGCATGCTACGCAAACTGATTATCGCCGGTATAACATCAGTCCGGATCATCCGGCTATCGTAAAGGGGAAAGCCGGATCACCTTATGCCATTAAAGATTATTATGATGTGGATCCCGATCTTGCTACGGATGTCCCCGGGCGAATGAAGGAATTTGAGAATCTGGTGAGCCGGACACATCGTGCCGGGCTAAAGGTCATTATCGATTTTGTCCCGAATCACGTAGCCCGTCAGTATCATTCGGACATGCAGCCGGACGGTACTGTGGAATTGGGAGCGAATGATGATCCCAACTACGCTTTCAGTCCATACAATAACTTCTACTATATTCCGCAATCGGAACTTCACGGCCAGTTCGACATGAAAGGAAGTGCTGCAGAGCCTTATCGGGAATCACCGGCCAAAGCTACCGGGAATAATCGTTTTGATGCCTATCCCAATATAAACGATTGGTATGAAACGATAAAGTTAAATTATGGAGTGGACTATCAGAATGGTGGTACTTGTTGTTTCTCTCCCATCCCGGATACTTGGATGAAGATGCTCGACATTCTTCTTTTCTGGGCTTCAAAACGTATAGACGGATTTCGCTGTGATATGGCAGAAATGGTGCCGGTGGAATTTTGGGAATGGGTGATTCCGCAGGTAAAGGAAAAATATCCCGACTTGTTGTTTATAGCGGAAGTTTATAATCCGGTCGAATATCAGAATTACCTGTTCCGTGGGAAATTCGATTATTTATATGATAAAGTGGGATTATATGATACCTTGCGTAATGTAGCGTGCGGTTATGATTCGGCTACTGCCATAACCCGCAGTTGGCAGCGATTGGGGGGGATTGAGAAGCGCATGCTTAATTTCCTTGAAAATCACGACGAACAACGTATCGCTTCGGATTTCTTTGCAAGTAACCCGCGCAAAGGTATTCCTGCTTTGATCGTATCTGCCTGCATGAATACGAATCCGATGATGATCTATTTCGGGCAGGAGTTTGGAGAACTGGGTATGGATACCGAGGGCTTTAGCGGCCGCGACGGACGTACTACCATTTTTGACTACTGGAGTGTTGACACTATACGGCGTTGGCGGAATGGTGGGAAATTTGACGGCAAAATGTTGACGGAAGAACAGAAACAATTGTATGCCGTTTACCGGAAAGTGCTCACTTTATGCAATGAAGAACAGGCTATAGCTCAAGGAGCCTTTTTTGATTTGATGTATGCTAATGAAAACGGATGGCGTTTCAATGAACACAAGCAATACACTTTCTTACGCAAACATGAGAAAGAACTGCTTTTTATAATTGTCAATTTCGACAATCAACCGGTAGATATTGCAATCAATGTACCGTCACATGCATTCGACTTTCTGCAAATCCCTCAGATGGATGTTTATGAGGCTACGGATATACTGACCGGAAAGAAAGAAAATATTTGTTTGCTTCCTTATAAAGCTACTGAAGTGTCATTAAGTGCGCATAGTGGAAAGATTCTGAAAATAACTTTATAAAATCAAGTGTTCAAAGAGTACGTATTTGGCGCCATCGTTAAATACGTACTTTTGTTTTTGATATCTTATGTTACAATCATATAATAAGGAACAAGCCATTCTACGAATAAACCGATTATCGGAACAAGGCAAAGAGTTTGTCTTTATCATTGATTATTTACAAGATTGTTCGTACATAGAAGAAACAAACCGATTGGATTCTTCGTTTGTCTTGTATAATCTGAATGGATTTACCAATCAGGATTCTATTTTCCCTCTTCGTAAAACTGCCGTGCAATGGAATATCGATTTCCCACCTTTTGACCAATATAAGCCATCTTTCGATTATGTTCTGGAAAATATCCGGGGTGGCAACAGCTTTCTCACTAATCTGACTTACCGGACTCCGGTCACGACCAATCTAAGTTTGAAGGAGATTTTTTATCACTCAAAAGCGATGTATAAGCTATGGTTGAAAGATGCTTTTGTGGTATTTTCTCCGGAAATTTTTGTGCGGATAAAAGGGCGGAAAATCTATTCTTATCCGATGAAAGGCACTATAGATGCTTCTCTTCCGTCTGCATACAATCAATTGATGAACGATCCGAAAGAAACGGCGGAACATGCTACGATTGTAGATCTGATACGAAATGATCTGAGCATGGTGGCGGAACAAGTTTCCGTGACGCGTTATCGTTATGCTGATATCCTGCAAACCAACTCCGGTTCTATTTTGCAGACCAGTTCGGAAATCTGCGGTATCCTTCCCGATGATTATCGGACGCGGTTAGGGGATATCATCTTTAAATTGTTGCCGGCCGGTTCTATCACAGGTGCTCCTAAGTTGAAAACAATGGATATTATAGCTCATGCCGAGAACTATAAAAGAGGTTTTTATACAGGAATTTCCGGATATTTTGATGGTAATAATCTCGACAGTGCTGTAATGATACGCTTTATCGAACAGCAAGGAGACAAACTTTATTTTAAAAGTGGTGGAGGAATAACTTGTAGAAGTAATCCGGAAAGTGAATATAATGAAATGAAACAGAAAATTTATGTGCCCATTTATTGAAAGTATACGGATAGAGAACGGAGTAATATATAATCTGCCTTATCACAATGAAAGGCTAAACCGTACCAGAAATGTCTTTTGGAAAGATTGTGCACCGATAAATCTTATCGATTACATCCGGATGCCGCATGAGAAAGGGATAGTGAAGTGCAGAATCGTATACGAGAAAGAGATTAAGGAAATTGTGTATGCCCCCTACTCTATGCGTGAGATTGATACACTCCGTATTGTTTACTCTGATGGGATAAACTATACTTATAAAAGTACTGATCGTGAAGAACTGAATCGGCTATATGTGGGAAGAGGAGATGCCGATGACGTTCTGATTGTCAGAAACGAACTCATTACCGATACTTCCATCGCTAATGTCGCTTTTTATGATGGGTGTGAGTGGCATACTCCTCAGACACCATTGCTCAAAGGGACTCAAAGAGCTTTTTTATTGGACAGACAAATTATAAAGGAAAAAGAGATAACGTTGAAACAACTTTTTACCTATTCGAGAATTACCCTGTTCAATGCTATGATTGAGTTTGGGCAGATTGAATTTCCTGTGAAGAAGCACATTATTGTATAACTATTATTAACAACAAAATAGATTCCGTACCCGAACAAAAGTCTCGGAAGGCGTGTTATATAGATGTGTTTTTCATAGTATTAGATATAAGATTAATTAAAAGAGATTGTACCGGCTTGTGATAAGTAAGTACGTCAGAAACAGAAGAGTCTGTTTTTTTGATAAATGTGTAAAAGCATCGACTTTGAGAAGTCGGTGCTTTTTTGCTGTGTTTTTGTTGCATTCTTTAGTTAGTTACAAATAAAATTCGTACGTTTGTAGAATAAAAAATAGAAAAGAATGACAATGAATATACCTGTTATCTTTCAATTTTTAAAAGATCTTGCTGCTAACAACAACCGGGAGTGGTTTAATGAGCACCGTGATGAGTATGAAACCGCCCGTTTGGAGTTCGACAAACTTTTGGCTGCTGTAATTTCCCGTATTGCCCTTTTTGATGAAAGTATCAGAGGTATACAACCCAAAGATTGTACCTACCGCATTTATAGGGATACCCGTTTTTCATTGGATAAAACTCCGTACAAAGTTCATTTTGGCGGATATATCAATGCCAAGGGGAAAAAGTCTGATCATTGTGGATATTATGTGCACATTCAGAACGATGCATGTATGTTGGCAGGTGGAAGCCTTTGCCTGCCTTCCAATATCTTGAAAGCAGTACGTCAGTCTATTTATGACAATGTAGATGAGTACGTTTCTATTGTGGAAGATCCTGAATTTAAAAAATATTTTCCTGTTGTGGGAGAAGACTTTTTGAAAACCGCTCCCAAAGGTTTTCCAAAAGATTTTAAGTATATCGATTACCTGAAGTGTAAAGAATATACCTGCTCTTATAACGTTTCTGATGATTTCTTTCTGAAGCCTGATTTTTTGGATAAGACAGAAGATGTATTTCGACAGTTCAAACGTTTTGCTGATTTTATTAACTACACAATAGACGATTTCGAATAGTACTTAATCATAAATAATAACTAAAACTTTTTCAATTATGGTAGTAGATACATTAGAAAACTTAGAAAAATACGCGTCACTGAATCCTTTGTTTGCACAAGCTATCGAGTTTTTAAAATCTCATGATCTTCATGCAATGGAGGTAGGTAAAACGGAATTGAATGGTAAAGATCTGGTTATTAATATAGCCCAGACTACTCCGAAAACAAAGGAACAAGCCAAATTGGAAACTCATAATGAATTTATCGATATTCAGGTTCCTCTTTCAGGAACAGAGATAATGGGATATACACCGGGTAAAGATTGTGTGCCGGCTGATGCTCCCTATAGTGCCGAGAAAGATATTACTTTCTTTGAAGGGCTGGCCGAAACATACATTGCTGTCAAACCGGGTATGTTTGCCATCTTCTTTCCGCAGGACGGACATGCTCCGGGTCTCAGTCCCGACGGTGTAAAGAAAGTGATTGTTAAAGTGAAAGCATAATCAAATGATCCTGATATGGAAAAGACACTGAATCTTATTAAAAATGACCCTTGGCTGGAACCTTATGCAGAGGCCATCACAGGAAGGCATGAATATGCCATGTATAAAGAGGCCGAACTGACAAATGGTGGAAAACAGACTTTATCGGACTTTGCTTCGGGATATTTGTATTTCGGTTTGCATCGTACAGATAAAGGATGGACTTTCCGCGAATGGGCACCCAATGCAACCCATATTTATATGGTTGGTACATTTAATAATTGGGAAGAAAAAGAGAAGTATAGCCTGGAAAATGGCAATTGGGAAATCAATTTGCCTGCAGATGCCATTCAGCACGGTGATCTTTATAAATTGGTTGTATATTGGGAAGGCGGACAAGGAGAACGTATTCCTGCTTGGGCTACGCGAGTGGTTCAAGATGAAAACACAAAGATCTTCAGTGCACAGGTTTGGAATCCGGAAAAGCCTTTTAAGTTTAAGAAAAAAACATTTAAACCTTCTACTAATCCTTTGTTGATTTACGAATGTCATATCGGCATGGCCCAGCAAGAAGAGAAGGTTGGTACTTACAATGAGTTTCGTGAAAAGATACTTCCCCGTATAGCCAAAGCCGGTTATAACTGTATTCAGATCATGGCTATCCAAGAGCATCCGTACTATGGAAGTTTCGGTTATCATGTTTCCAGCTTTTTTGCCGCTTCTTCCCGTTTCGGTACACCCGACGAGCTTAAGCAACTTATCGATACAGCTCATGGTTTGGGGATTGCCGTTATCATGGATATTGTCCATTCTCACGCAGTGAAAAATGAGGTAGAGGGTTTAGGGAATTTTGCCGGTGATCCTAATCAATATTTCTATCCAGGAGCACGCCGGGAACATCCGGCTTGGGATTCTTTATGCTTTGATTATGGCAAGAATGAAGTGATACATTTTTTGTTATCCAACTGTAAGTATTGGCTGGAAGAATATCAGTTTGACGGTTTCCGTTTCGACGGCGTAACTTCTATGTTGTATTATAGCCATGGGCTGGGTGAAGCTTTTATGAATTACGGTGACTATTTCAATGGTCATGAGGATGATAATGCTATTTGTTATCTGACGTTGGCTAACGATCTGATTCATCAGGTGAATCCCAAAGCAATTACCATTGCGGAAGAGGTATCCGGGATGCCGGGATTGGCTGCAAAGGTAGAAGAAGGCGGGTTTGGCTTCTCCTTTCT
>OGPO01002217.1_pt1 | contig 10594 bp, 11 predicted proteins | sample 1553041 | NCBI WGS metagenome assembly OGPO01 (sample SAMEA2580281, study PRJEB22360) | human gut metagenome | biome: human gut; feature: human-associated habitat; material: faeces | place: Denmark | collected 2008/2010 | reverse complement strand
TGCAGGTTGGTTCCGTTCATGCGGCTATATGCTTTAATTTTGAAAATTGCTATAAGCCGACGGGTATTGCTTATTACGAGCATCAGATCGTCATCGTCGAGCTTCTTGAGTTCTTCGATGGCAGATTGCAGTAATGCCGGGTTGTCTGCTGCATCGTTGAAAAACTGGCTTGGGGTAATCTCAAAGTAATCACAAATTTCAAGGAACTCTGCCATGGGAGGCAAAGATTTACCGGAAGAAATATTGTATATGTAACTGCGGCTATGACCAAGATCATAACTCATTTTGTACTCAGATAACCCTTTTGTATCCTCAACTGCGTAATCCTATCACGAATAAACTTAGTATCCACTTGCCTCACCACCTCTCCGCTATATATTGTAGACGAAAAGGCAGTTTTACTAACCCAAGTGCTTACGCTTAATTCGACAGGATATTACAGAATTTTACGCTTTTTGCGAAAAATATATGGAAACAGCGTATTAGCTTTGCTTTTGTTGGGGTTATATCCGAGGTTCAGCGTTTATGCTTTGCATACTGCGAGATAAATATGGATAAGTGCCACAAAGACGCAAAAAAGGATACCGCCGTCATTGGCGGTATCCTTTTAACTTTCAGTTTCTCTTGTACTTGTCCATTTCAAGCAGAATACGGTATAGGTGCTCCTGCTCCTCTTTAGTTTTTGCGGAGAGAAATTCGTAACACTCAAGGGGTATATCCCTGGTTTCAACCTCCTGCCCGCCCAGCTTTTCAAAGAGCTTTGACAAAGACACATTCAAAGCGGCAGCGATCTTCTCAATACTTTCAAGCGTTGCGTTCTTCTCGCCACGTTCGAGCTGACCGATATATGTCGGGTGGCACCCAGACATTTCAGCGAGCTTCTCTTGGCTCAACCCTTGTCTTGTTCTGTAATTTCTGATTCGCTGACCAACTGATTTTGCAATTTCGCTCATAATCTTATCCATCCTTTTTGCATTATATATAGTCTATAAATATTCAAACAAAATATCCACAGACTATTGATATTTGTTCTTGACTTTGATATACTGTAAATATTATAATTAAAATTTTTATATCTATAGTGTCGAGAAAGGGCGGTGATTGAATTGAATGAGCAAACTGTATGTTTTACTGGACATAGAAAAATACCGCCAGAACGAATGGACACACTCGCTCGGCGGCTCAAAACTATAATTATTGATTTGATTGAGAATGGATATCGATACTTCGGTGCAGGTGGTGCATTAGGATTTGACACTCTCGCAGCACAGACCGTACTTGATTTGAAAAAAAGCTACCCACATATCAAACTCATTTTGGTTCTTCCTTGTTTGTCTCAGTCTTATAGTTGGACTTCTCGCGATCAAGAGATATACGAACACATAAAGACGGTATCGGATAAAGTTGTTTATACTTCTCGTGAATATTCCAAGGGATGTATGCACAAGCGCAATCGCCATTTGGTCGATAACAGTAGTGTCTGTATTTGCTATTTAACTGGAAAAACTGGCGGAACAGCATATACCGTTGAATATGCAAAACGAAAAAAACTGCTTGTAATCAATGTTGCAGAAAAATAAAAAAGCGGGCATTTTTCAGCCCGCTAAATCACTATTTGTTTCGTAAAGTATATAACTTGAAGACCAACACTTTGCGACAAGTATCGTGTAAAATTATACACGATGTTGCTCAATTTGTCAATGGGCGAGGAGAAAAAAGTCGAAAAGAATTTGTTTTTAGACTTTTGCGTAGTATTTTTTACACTAAATTGTCTCTTGTAATTCTTTTTCTATCTCTATTCGCCGTCAAATTATCCGTCAACATCATACAAAGAGGAGGTAATGCCAATGCCCAGAAAAGGCGAAAACATTTACAAAAGAAAAGACGGCAGATGGGAAGGAAGATATATTCTTTCTTATAATGCAGACAGCAAAGCGAAATACGCTTATGTTTACGGAAAGACATACGGTGAGGTGAAACAAAAACTAACGGAAGGAAAAGGAAAGAACAAACAAGCAAACTCTCCCCCAAAAAGGTCATCAACCTACACGGAGCTATTAGATGCTTGGCTTCACTCAACATATCTCAACACAAAGGAATCCACTCAAGCAAGATATACCCATTTAATAAACACACACATCAAGCCCCATTTGGGTTGTTATACGTTGTCACAGCTCTCCACAGAGATTATTGAGGCGTTTATAGAACAGCAACTTACTAATGGTCGCTTAGATGGTCAAGGAGGGCTATCTCCGAAAACCGTTACCGACATTTTAACCATAGTGAAAAGCACGATTGAATACGCAAAATATAAGGACTTGCAGATTATATGTAATCTAAGTAAACTTTCTATCAAAAAAAAGGAGAAAGAAATGCGAGTCCTCAGTCAATCCGAGCAAGAAGCATTGATAACTGTTCTTATAAATGAAATGGACAGATATAAATTTGGTGTTCTTCTATCGTTATACACTGGCATACGCATTGGAGAATTGTGTGCTTTGCAATGGGAGGATTTTTGTATTTCTCAAAACACATTGAAAATCCGAAAAACGATGCAACGTATCCAAGACTTAGGAAACGGAAGTATATCAAAAACGAAGATAGTAATTACCGAACCCAAAAGTCAATGTTCTGTTAGAGATATTCCTTTACCGTTATTCATTGTTGAAATTGCAAGACCATTTATGTCTAACCCAAAGGCATATATACTGACCGGTAACGACCGATATATCGAACCTCGCACAATGCAAAATAGGTTTAAGGGTTATGTGAAAGAAAGTGGAATTGAACTCGCTAATTTTCACGCTCTCAGACATACATTCGCCACCCGCTGCGTAGAGGTCGGTTTTGAAATAAAAAGTCTAAGCGAAGTGCTTGGACACGCTAATGTCAATATTACTCTTAATCGCTATGTTCACTCGTCTTTTGAGCTAAAACATTCCAATATGAACAAACTTGCTTCACAGTATAAGCCGTCAAAAATATAGTCAAAAAAGTCCGTAACTCCTTGATGTGTAAGGGGTTCGTACTTTTTTTCATCAAGTTATATACTTTACGAAAGTTTATTTTTAATGCTACAGAGAGGAGCTATTAGATGGATATTGAATCAAAATGGTTGCTGACTGATGAAGAAAAAGATAGCTTTATAGCCACGCTAACCCCCAACCTTACTGTATTAAGGACCAAGGCTGAAATATCGCAAGAAGAACTTGCAAACTTGATTGGTGTGTCAAGGCAAACCTACAGCGCTATCGAGAGGAAAGTCAGAAGGATGGCGTGGAGTACATATCTGTCGTTGGTTCTTTTCTATGACCATAATCAAAAAACGCATAAGATGATTCGACAATTATCTATTTTTCCGCAAAAATTAGTGATTAGATTTAATGATGGCGTGGACTATTCCGATTTTGAAATCAGTTCCTTCTTTGGCAACAAATCGGAAGAATTGTTAGAACGTCTTGATGACCAAGCTAAAGGGGCAATTAGGGCTGTGGTAATGATGGAATATGCACGGTGTGCTTCAGTTTCAAACGATGAGGTTATAAAATCATTAGCTAATCAGCGCAGCTAAAATTAAAGCCGAAAATCTCACAGCAAGGAGGATTGAGAATGTCACATAAATGTAGAGTTTGCGGCGTTAATGAAGTGGATAATCAAGGAGATATATGTGAACTTTGTGCGATTGGGCAAGACCCTTATGCACAAAACACCACTACTAATCCAACCTATACACCTACTCCGCAACATAAACATAGTATTCTGAACAATAGTAATAGCAACCAAAATAGTGGTTCATACGCTCCAAAAAAGGGGGCTAACAGAAAGGTTCTCTTGAATGGTGGTACTTCTCTCGCCAATCAAGACCCGTATGATTAACTCCTATTAGGAAAACACACTGTCAAAGGGGTATGTAGCGGGGGTTAGCCCGCTACTGCGGGTTTTGTGGTGTTGATTTCAATGTATTCTGCTATGCGTCTAAATTCATCCGCAAACTTAAATCTCACACTAATGTTTCCATTCTCATAAATCTTGATATGGTCGATCAGCTCAACGAGAAGTTCCCGGGAAAGCTGGTCGATATTTTGATGCTTTGTAAAGGCCACCAATGCGGGATGTTCACTCTTTACACCGTTTGCCAGTTCTGACCGTTCAGCGTTCAGCCGGGCCAGTACATCCGTAAGAGTGATGGTCTGTCGCTCATAATCGGCCTTCATATCCCGGTAGTCCTGCTGGGTAATTTCCCCGTCTTTCCAGTCTTGATAGAGGGACTGCTTGTAGCGGCTGATTTTTGCCAGTTCCCGCTCTTTCGCAGCAATCAGTTCTTCCAAACGGATGGACTGGCTCTTTTTGACCGGGGCGGTGTTAATGCGGGCAATCATTTCCGAGTATGAAACCGCCAGATGTACTTGCTGTTGTACCGCAAACAGGACAGCGGTTTCCAGCCTATTATGTTTGATTGAGTGCATTGTGCAGGCCGTCCGAGAGCGGTTCTTGTAGGTGGAGCAGGCATAATACACATTATTGTGATTTCCCACGCTCCTTGTAATTGCCCGCCCGCAGTCGGCACATTTTAGAAAGCCGCTGAACAGGTGGACTTCCCGGCCTTTTGGGGAAGTGCGTGTATCACGCTGTAAGAGGGCCTGCACCTTATCGAAAGTCTCATAGCCTATAATGGCCTCGTGTGTTCCAGCAACTTCCACCCATTCTTCCCGGGGCACCGTTTCAACCTGGTGTACCTTGTAGCTTTTCACCCGGCTCCGGCCCTGTACCAGATCTCCGGTATAAGTCGGATTTACAAGAATAGCGTGGATCATGCGGGCTCCCCACATGGGATCGTCATATCCTCTTGTAGAAACAGGCAGGCCCTTTTGCAGTTTGTATGCCGATGGGCTGGGGACTCCGTGTTCATTGAGATATAGAGCAATCGCCCGTTTCGATGTCCCTTTGAGGAACAGAGAGAAAATGAGCTTGACCGTTTCAGCCGCCTCGGGATCGATAATCAACTGGTGCTTGTCCTTTGGATGTTTCATATATCCGTAGGGAGCAAATGCACCGATGTACTGGCCGTTGCGCCGTTTGTAGTCAAACACCTGACGGATTTTCTTTGAAGTCTGATAGCAGTATTGATCGTTCATTACATTTGTGATTGGAACGATAATACTGGAAACGCTGTCTGGATTGAGGTAGCTATCTACATTTTCCGCAAGGCTGATAAACCGTACACCCATCTGAACAAACAGGTTATCAATCAGACTTCCCGCATCGCTGTAATTGCGGGCAAAACGGGAAAGGTCTTTTACCACAACACAGTTGATTTTGCCGCTCATCACATCGGCCAGGAGCCGCTGAAAATTTTCACGGTTGGCGTCCGTCCCCGTGTGTCCATCGTCCACATATTCGGAAACGCTTTCAAATTCGTCCATGTGCTTATGGTAAAAATCATTGAGCAGGTCGCGCTGGTTTTTTACGCTGTTGCTGTCGTCTTTCCCTTTTTTCAAATCTTCTTTAGAAAGCCGGATATATTCGCCCAGCCGCCAGCGCCGGATCGTATAAGAGGGAGAGAAACTCTGTTGAAACCCTCTGTTTTTTGTTCTTGACATTGTTCCTCCTTCCCTATCACATTACACTTATATTATAACTCTGTCCCGGTGGGACAACAAGGATGTCTCCGCTCGGGACACTTTGTCTCGAAGTAGCAAACAGGCTGCAACCGAAGTTACAGCCCGCTTTTTTGACGAATCAGAAAGTCTGTCAGGGTGTCCTGGAGGGATGGCCCGCTTTCCGCAAATTCAATTTTCACACCAACACCGCCAATGCAGAAACAATAGGGATTTTTCACCGCCTGCATAAACCGGGTGATGCGCTCCTCACGGGAAAGAGCATTATTAAAGGTCATACCGCCCACATCGGGCAAAGACTCAGCAGCTACGGTGCCGATGTCAACGCTTTTCATTTGTTCAAGTTCCTGTGCAGTTAATCTCACGGTAAAACCTCCTTGCTTAGATTGATAAAATGACTGCACTTCGGGACACTTTGTCTCAAAGCCGGTCGAAAATTTTTAAGTGCGGGAACGCCAAGCTCATTTTCTTGACCTGTCATAAGACAACAATATTCGGCGTGACGCTCCCGCTTAAAATGTGTGGCCTCCGCGCTTAGTCGGAGTTGGCCACTATGTTGAGAAGATTATTACCTTCTCTGATAACCAAGACATTTTTGCATCAATTCCAAGTGGGAAAACAAAAAATCAATAGGTCTTTTTCATTCGTTCAAGCCCTCGTTTGATAGACTGTCGAACAGATTCCTCATGCACACCCTCCACCTGGGCAATTTCGTTTATGCTCTTACCGAGAATGATATGGGCATCAATCCGGCGCCCCTGGATCTCCGGCAAGGAGTTCAGCGCGTTCCAAAGGCGAAGAAAACGCTCCTTCCTCTCCAACAATTCCTCGGGCGTGGGTTCATGCAGGCAAGCCGAAAATTCAATGCCATCATCACAGTCCAAAGAATATTGCGCCTTATGGCGTGTAAGTTTCCGTTGATAATTCCATTCGTATCGGATATTGGAGCGAAGTTCTTCAGCCACCTCATCAGAAACTTCAATGAAAAAGTCATGCGTATAGAATGGGTAAAAATTTCTCAGGTTTATGGTTTGCATATCCTGTAACACCTCCTTGCTTTCTCTTGTCTAAAATTCTACAAAGCAAGGGGCGGTTTAGCATTAAAACGCGGAGCCTTCAGGTTTCTAAAATTCAAGTTCTATTTTATATTTTGTATTGCACCTATTCTAAATTAGCAGTACAATTTACTTGGAAACATAATTATTCAAGGAAAGGGGCTGGATTTTATGGGCGAGTTAGCAATCGAAAAGAAACGGCAGATCGAGGAAGTAAAAAAGCGGCTCAATGTTGAGTATGACAATTTTGTCATGCGGGGAGGAAATTACCATAGCCTGCTCAAAATACTAAACGATGGGCAGCAATTTGAATTGAATTATGACACTTTGAGAAAGACATTAAGTATGCAGGGCTACACTCTGGATTTCTTTTGTGTTCTGGCGCTTTGCCGCTACTGGAAACTGGACACAGCCTATATTCTGTCTCCGCCGGACAATAAAGAAAAGCCTATGCCTGCGGCCGATGCCATGATGGATTCCATTAAATTCAAGGTGCTGGATGATACAGCGTATCTTGGAACCTATTATGGGTATCTATCTTCGAACAAAAAGGGCAATTCTGCTTTGCATAAGATGCGGCTCAAGATAGAAACTTCTCAAGCAGGAAGTTTCACCGCCACTTTAACGGTCGAAAGCGATGTTGTTGATAAAGAGGGCATCCGGACATTAAAAAAGGAACTCCACGGAGTTCCGATACTATCAACATTCAATAACAACATTGCAATTACCCTGACGGATGATATTGGGAATTTCTTTTTCCTATACACCAATTACAAGAAATATCTCATTCCCAGAGTGTTTTACCGGAAAGGGATCGCCATCACCTCCGCCGCTACCGATGAGAGAGAGCCTGTCATGCAGACCTTTGTTTTATTTGATCGGCCTATTCCAGAGGAAAAACTTTGCTATATACCGGGCCTGTTGCTTCCACCGCAAGATATTGTTGCCATTTCAGAAGATTCTTTGAACACGCTGAAAGAAGAATACCCGATAGTGGCTCAACTGGTAGAAAATTTCCAATATCTGATAAAAGAACACAAAGAAATCGTTTATGACATAAACGAAGTCTCTGTTCTTGCGGAAAAATCGGACATGAGCAAGGAAGATCGGTTAAAGGCGCTGACCCTGCTCAAAGAAAAATCTTTAGCCGCCGATAAGTTCTTTTTCACATCGAACCTCAACGAAAGTGTGGATTTTGTCAGAGATTATCTGCTCAAACCGTAAGAACTGAAAACAAAAGCAAGGGCTATTTTCCAGTATCATAGAAATTGTAAACCGGGAACATCATCCGATGCTCCCGGTTTGTGCGTATAAGTATTAACTTTGGGACAAAGTGTCTCAGGGCATTTTTTGTTATTACTGAATGTCAATCGCTCCCATAGGGCAAGCCTCTACACATTCACCACATTTTGTGCACTTCTTATTGTCAATAGAAACTATGTCACTCACACGGTCAATGGTAATGGCTCTTTCTTTACATACATCTTCACATATACCACATTCCGACGCACCCATACATTCATCATTCAGCACAAATATATTTACACTTCCGGCCATTTGAGATGCCTCTTTATACTTTCCTGCTTCAAAAAGATTTTTGCTATTTTCAAGTCGCTCCTCCAAAGCGAATTTTTCATCGGATTTTGGCGCATTTTCTGCCATTTCCCACTCGGACTTGTGTTCCTCCCACCAAGCCGGGAAGGCCGGGTCTTTCGGAGAGAGGTTGGGAGTAATATGCCTGCTGATTCTGGTTGTGTTATTTCGCTCTTTGCTGAATGGTATGTTCATGGGCAGTTCAGATGTTGCCCCCAAATATAATAACATTAGGACACACGCCTGATCTCGTGTCCAGTAGTTCCCCATATATGTTTTAGACAAGTTTTCTATTGATTGGTCTTCCGTAAAATGTGTCCCTGCATGAACGGAATAAAGTTGGCCATAGAGATACTCAATATTCCGTTTGTTTTTGAGCAACAGAGCTTTATCAAAATAAATGGGGACATCTTCATTTCCATCATATCCCATATTGATTAGAAACAATTGTGCCCGGGCAGTCGCCGTCGTATCTTTGTTCCATAAACACCGATTGAAGATGGCCTGGACATTGCCCTCGGTCAATTCCAGCTCTGCATATTTTTCCCGCAGTTTAGCCACTGCCAGTTTCTTTTCCAGCGCGGGGATGGCGGCCTTTGCTTCGATGGTGTCAAGCTGTTTTACATACTCCAGCGCCGTTTCACATTCTTCCGCAGATGGCAGCTCTTTCTCGACTGTCATCCGCACGATCCCAGCCATGCCGTCCTTATTGCCATTTCGGGCGGCAATACGGTAATGAATGTGTGCTGAAATGTCTTTTGCCTCAGTTCCGCATCCATGCTCATACATCCAGCCCATAGCCGCCTGACCATCCGGGTATTTATTTTTTTGAGTGCCAAAAGCTCGGCATACCCGGCGCAGAAGATCATATGCACCCTCGTAGTTTCCAGCCCGGAACAGCTCCATGCCCTTTTGGTACAGCTCCTCTTCGGTGGGCTCTTTGGCGGGCTCGTCGGCGGGCGGTTGGGTCGGCTGGGACTCTGGCTGGGGCTTGGGTTCCGACTGAGGCTGGGGCACCAGTTCTTCCAGTTGTTTTTTCGCACTCTCATCACCCTGCTCTGCGGCAAGACGGAACCACTTTAGAGCCTCCTGCTTATCCACAGGTGTCTCCACACCATAAAGGTAATACACGCCGGTATTATACTGCCCACTGGGATGACCGCTTTCCGCTGCCTTGCGATACCAGTAAAAAGCCTTGCTCTCATTTTTAGCAGTTCCCTCTCCGGCATGGTACATATAACCGATATTGTACTGCGCAGCTGCATTGCCAAGTCCTGCGGCTTTCTCCCACAGGTACAGCGCCTCGGCATAGCGTTTGGCGTTGTAGGAGGTAAGGCCGCTGTTGAAGATTTCGTCATCCGTCATATCCGGCCCCGTATAACCCGCTTCCGCAGCCTGTTTCAGGAACTGCTCCCCTGATTTTTTGTAGGTGCCGTCCGGCTTTTCCTCACTCAAGGCCAGACAGGTGCGGCCGAGCCAGTATTCGACCTCGCCATTGAGTTTCCCTCTCGCTTTCAGCAAAATCTCCGCAGCCTTGGAATAGTTGCCCTGTTCATACAACGCGCGGCCTTCTGCCAGAAGTTCTTCCGGCGTCTTTTTCTTTCCGAACAATCCCATATATAATTCCTCCCGCAAGAAATATGAATTTTCTTTACTCAAAGTATACCGCGAAAAGCAAGTATACACAACATTGAGCTCTGTATATATCAAGAGTACAATCTTTGTTATTCTATTTCTAAAAATCCTCGGCATAAAACATATATACTTGGATTATAACATATTTTTGTGGAATGTTAAAGCAATAAAAGCGTATATTTTTGGAGCAATCAACCACCATTCTCCGATAGACTTTTGTTGGAGGTAGTGGCGTATGATTGATCCAAGTTTTGTGCGTGAGCGGATCACGCAATTACGATTAGAAAAAGGCGTGTCAGGATATCAAATGAGCTATGACCTGGGGCATAGCAGAAGTTATGTATATAACATTTCTTCCGGCAGATCATTGCCGCCGATGGTGGAATTTTTGCAGATTTGTGATTACTTCGACATCACCCCCGCCCAATTCTTTGACACCTCATCAAAAAATTCCGCATTGATTGAAACAACTATCGCAGAATTAAAAAAGCTGAATGATGATGACATTATGCTGATTTTGGGAAATATCCGCCGTTTGACAAAAGACAGCGAGTAAAATATGGAGCTTTCGCAGATAGCCAGCCGCTTTTAGTCGGCTGGCTGTTCTTTTATCCCGGTAGGTATAAGTGCCATGTTGCGGGTTGCGCGGTTTCGGCAAGCAATTCGGGTGTGGCCACACTCCGAAATTTTCAC
>OGPO01002216.1_pt1 | contig 10596 bp, 3 predicted proteins | sample 1553041 | NCBI WGS metagenome assembly OGPO01 (sample SAMEA2580281, study PRJEB22360) | human gut metagenome | biome: human gut; feature: human-associated habitat; material: faeces | place: Denmark | collected 2008/2010 | reverse complement strand
CCGCCTCGCTTCAGCGTAGGCGGGGGTATTCTCGCTAATTTATGATAAAAAGAGGTTAGAAAACACAAATTTCTATCCTCTTTTTAATTTTCAAACTAAGCCTACAGACCCAAGCCTCAGCTCAGTCCAAGGCCAGAGCACAGGCCCAGCACCTTAGCCAGAGCTAAGGCGCTATGGAGCTTAGCTTTGGTCTGGTAGGACAAAGCTACAGCGTGCACTGCTATTTTTGGGGCAGCCATTGAGATTGGATGCGCTCTAGCTCTGCGTAAATACGCTTATCAGAGATAGGGCAACTTACGCCTAAGTGCTGGGCAAAGTATGATACACGCAATTCCTCAATCATCCATTTAACTTCTTTTAATGGTGGAGGAATAAGGTCTTCGTGATAGCTACGTAACACCTTTTGATATTCTTCATTAATACCATCTAAGGTTCTCATATACATTTGATCACGTACCACATCACGATTGAGACGAGTAATACGCTCAATAGCAGCTTGTAAATAACGTGGCAACTCACTTAAATGCTCATTGCCGCATTGGCTAATAAAGCCCTTATAGATAAGGCCATCAAGCTGGGCAGAAATATCAGCATAAGAGCGTGCTAAATCAAAGGAAATATTACCCTTTAACAGGCGCTTAAGCTCATGGGCTTTTACTAAGCTTTGCTCAATATTCTTAGCAATAGCTAAAGCTTCATCATTAAGCTCACCACGGACAATTTCTTTTAAGCGTAAGAAGTTTTCCTCATCCCAAGGTACACCACCATTGCGCTGCACAATATTACTAATAGCACAGAGCATAAGATCAAAAATCAACTCTTTAATTGATCCTAATGGCTGATAGTACATAGAGAGCTTGGCTCTATTAGGTAAATGAGTTTCTAAGTAACTAGTTGGGCTCTTTAAACTTAAAGCAATGAGTTTAATAGCACCTTGAGCCATAGCCTTGGCCTGACGCTCTGGACTATCATACAGCTCTAAGGTCACACCCTCGCCTCTATCAGTCAAAGCTGGATAGGCGGTAATACGTAATGATCCTTGCTTAGTTACCTGCTCTTTCTTAATAGTGCCATATTCCCAAGATTGAGCTGGAGCTGTTACCTTATGGCTCTTAACTACTTGATGTAATACTTCACGGGCTTTACCTTGCAAGCGAGATGATAAGGCCGCAAAGTCCTTACCAAAAGCTATTTCTTTGCCGTCTACTCCCTCAATAGAGAAGTTAACAAATAAATAGTCAGGGATCAGGCTCTTATCAAAGTCATCAGCACTGATAACCTCTCCACCCATGCGAGTAAGCTCACGAGCAACTACCACAAATAAGTTATCTAAAGCACCCTTAGCTTTACCCTTAGGAGCATTGTTATTATTTGCTACGGTCTCGCTTTGATTAATGCTTTGGGTATAAGCCTTTAAGCTTTCATCAAGAGCCTTGGCGTACTCAGGAGCTGGAATTAAATTACGACGTAGGCGCTTTGGTAAAGAGCGAATTAAAGTAGCAAACAGTTCTTGGCGTAAACCATCAATTTGCCATAAAAATTCCTCAGCCTTTACTTGATTTAAGACCGTAATAGGAATATGTACAGTTACACCATCACGCTCAGAGCCAATATCAAAAACATAGCTTAACTTATAGCGTAAAGCACCCTGATGCCAGAATTCTGGATAGAGCTTATCTTCAATAGCCATGATGTCGCCTTTAGCAATAAGCTCATAGCTAAAATCAAGATAATTAGGATCTTCCTTGCTCTTAGTTTTCCACCACTTATCAAAATCACGCATATTACAGATATTAGCTGGAATACGCTCATCGTAAAATTGCTCTAAAGTGGTTGAATCAACTAACAGATCACGCCTTCTAACCTTATCTTCTAAATACTCAACATCATCAATTAATGAGATATTGTGATTAAAGAAGCGATGGTTACACAGAATATTACCCCCTACAAAGCCATCACGAATCATAAGTTCACGACAAAGCTTAGGATCAATATCCTGGTATTGTACTAAGCGCTTTTGCACAATAGGCAAACCATAAATGCTTCTGGTCAAATAGGCCATTACTGCACCGTTTTTCTTAGACCAGTGCGGCTCGTTATAGGTGTTTTTAATTAAATGACCTGCACAAGCCTCAGCATATATAGGATCAATAGCGGCAACAGTACGAGCAAATAAGCGACTAGTCTCAGAAAGCTCAGAGGCACAAATCCATTTTGGCGGTTTCTTGGCTAAAGCAGAGGCAGGGAAAATAACAAAACGAGAGCCACGAGCACCAATATAATTATTGCCATTAGGCTCTAACATACCCATATGGCTAAGCAATCCTGAGATTAAAGAGCGGTGAATAGACTCATAATCAGCTTTCTCTTGGTTAAAGTTCATATCCAAAAGCTGGGCTGAGGCTCTTAATTGACGGTGCACATCCATCCACTCACGCACACGTAAGAAAGAGATAAACTCTTGTTTTAACTGACGGCGCATAGCTGAGTTAGACAAGGTCTTTTGCAACTCTTTAATATAGTCATAGAGTTTTAAAATGGACAAGAAGTCTGACTTCTCATCATTAAAACGCTTATGCCACTGGGTAGCAGCCTCTTTTTTATCCAATGGATATTCACGAGGATCCATTACAGCTAAAGCTGAGACAATAACAATAACCTCGCTTAAGGCATGGTACTTGGAGGCCTCAACCATCATGCGTCCTAAACGTGGGTCACAAGGCAATCTTGATAAAATACGACCTACATTAGTAAGCTGTAATTGCGATTCATCATCTTTAGAGGCCTTAGACCAAGGCTTATCACTAATAGCCCCCAACTCATCTAATAGACGTAAACCATCACTTACCTGACGTGGTGCTGGTGCATCAATAAATGGGAAGTTTTCAATACTACCTAAGCGCAATGAGGCCATTTGTAGTAATACTGAGGCCAGATTGGTTCTTAAAATTTCTGGATCGGTAAACTCTGGACGATTGTCAAAATCTTCTTTTGAGTATAAGCGTACACAAATACCATCACTAACACGACCGCAACGGCCTTTTCTTTGGTTAGCACTAGCTTGAGAAATAGGCTCAATAGGTAATCTTTGTACTTTAGTACGTGAAGAGTAACGTGAAATACGAGCTAAACCAGGATCAATAACATAGCGAATACCAGGTACAGTTAATGAGGTTTCAGCTACGTTAGTAGCCAGCACAATACGTACACCAGTATGCTCAGTAAAGATCTTGTTTTGCTCAGCTGTTGCTAAGCGGGCATATAAAGGCACAATTTCAGTATCTTTAAGGCCTGCCTTACGCAAGAATTGAGCAATTTCTAAAATGTCACGTTCACCAGGCAAGAATACTAGAGTATCGCCACGTCCTCGAGCTTGTAAATAATTAATGGCTTGTAAAATACCTTGGCGTAAATCTAAAGTATCAGCCACATCCCTATCGTCGTCCAAAGAATTAGGACGTGAGATAACAGCATTAGCATTAGCTGCGAGCTTTTTAGCATTGATGGAAGCTTGAGCAGCAGCCTTTAAACTTGCCATGGAATTATCGGCCCATGCCCCTGGACCACCTTGGGACAAGACCTCATCAATAGCCTCATTACGAGACTCAATAATATGGTTATTGCTCTTATGATCACGCTCGTAATAGCCCTTACCATCGTGGCCTTCAATATATACGCCTTTATTGTCTTCCATAAGAGGCATATAAACTACCTCTACAGGATAGGTACGACCTGAGACCTCAATAATAGGAGCATTATTAAAGTGCTGAGCAAAACGCTCTACATCAATGGTAGCTGAAGTAATAATGAGCTTAAGCTCTGGACGCTTGGCTAGTAAATTCTTTAAATAGCCTAATAAAAAGTCGATATTTAAAGAGCGTTCATGGGCCTCGTCAATAATAATGACATCATAATTAAGCAAGAGACGATCGCTTACTAACTCAGATAGTAAGATACCGTCAGTCATAAGCTTAATGTAGGCATTAGGCGAGCTAATATCGGTAAAACGTACCTTATAAGAAACACTATTACCTAACTGCTCATGAAGCTCTTGGGCAATACGTGAAGCTACTGCACGAGCCGCAATACGACGAGGCTGAGTATGACCAATTAAGCCTTTGCGACCTAAACCAGCCTCAAGACACATCTTAGGAATTTGAGTGGTTTTACCAGAGCCAGTTTCACCTGCAATAATTACTACTTGGTTCTCAGCAATAGCCTTAATAATTTCATCTTTACGCTGGCTTACAGGTAAAGACTCAGGATACTCAAGCTTAGGTACATTTTTCTCACGTAAAGCCATGGCTTCTACTTCGCTTTGTAAGTAGCAAAGTAGCTCCTCTTTACGCTGACCATATTCACCAGAGGCCAGTACTAACTCAAGCAGCTCTTTCTTATTAACACTCTTATCAGCCCCTGCCTCACCCTGAGCACTAGCCATACCCGCAACATCAACATTTGCAACAGCAGTCTCAGATGCGACCGCAGATGCAGCACTATCATTGCCCATAGTGCCTACACCTGCATTAGCCCCTGCGCTTGCGCTAGTGCCTGCGCTAGCAGCAGCAGCGGCAGCGCTAGCGTTGCTGGTGATGAGATCTTGCATGAGCTGCAAAATCACATTATCAAGCTCACCTAGCTTGCGGTACAGAGTACGACGAGTCTGGTAACTTACCTCATCTTGTTTAGCTCTAACTTCCTTTAAGAGCTCAACATCAAAGTATTTGCCTTGTAATAGCGGAGCTTTGCCTTTATTAGCAGGGCGGGCCTTTTTGCTATTGCTATTATTAGCAACCTTCTTGTGATTAGCGCCTTTATCGTGCTTAGCCTTTTGCTTTTGCTCTGGTTCGTGCTGAGACTTAAGCTCTGGCTTAAGCTTAGAGTAAGAGGCGTTTTTCTGCTCTTTAGCTACATCTTTATCGTGATGGCGATTGAGGCTGTCGGCCTTGCGTTGCAAGCGATTGAGAGCATGCTCTAAGCGCTCTTGGCTATTGAGCTTCTCATCATTAGCAGCTTTATTCTTAAAACCTGTTTTTTGAGCGTTATTACGATTGTTATAACGGCCATTGCTACCAGCTTGTCCTTGAGTCTTGGCCTGATTTAAGCTGCGACCTTGAGCCTTAGCTTGAGTTTGAGCCTGGGCTTTGCCCTGAGCTTGGCCCTGGCCCTGAGATTGGCCATGGGATTGGGCTTGGGCTTGGGAGCTAAATTTTGCTAGCTGAGCTGCTTTTTGCTTAATAGGATTTAAGTGCTCGTTGCCCTCTTTAACTACAATAGCATCAGCCTTAGCCTGAGCTTGATCGGCCTCTTGCTGGCGTAAGCGTACTTGTAAATCTTTTAAATCGGCAAAGGAACTAAAAGAGTTTGAGTTTTTATCACTCATGACCAAGGACTTCCTAAATATGCTTATTGCCTCTCGGCAATGTAAAAATTATTAAATATTCATTGCTTAGCTCTAAGGCTAAAACATCGCTATTATACGCTATATAGATTTATATTCTAAAAAACATAAAGGCAAGCCATTATTAAGTGCTTGCCTTTAATTATTGCTAGCCTAGGCTAGCTTAACTATCAATAGTTTGACTTTAATATTGGAACTTAGTGTTGCCAGGAGCATAACGATTAAGAATGTGTGAGGAGATAAGTTCATCCATGGTTTCATCGCTGGCCAAGGCTGAGCTTTCAACTACATCCATACGTAAGACCTTAACACTATGTGCCGCACACATGCTCTCTAAGCCTGATTCATTAGAGTAACGACGTGGTATACCATCCTCCTCTGAGGAGTCAATTAAGGCATGCCAATAACGATCATGTAAAATGCTTGGCATGCGGAACATAAGATCCCTGTCTTCATTATTAAACATCAAACACCAACGCTCTCCACGGTAGTTTCTATCACCTACATAGAGCATTAAGTGATTAATATCTGGACTATGCCAATCTTGATCTTTTAATAAGGTGCCGTCACTCTTACGCCACTTGGCAATATAATCATTCTCAAACTTATAGAAAAAGTCATCAAAAAGATTAATTTCAGATAACACACGAGAAGTTTTGAGCACTGAAATAAGTTTAGCAATATAGTCTCTAAAATATTGCTGCTCAATGGAAATATTCCAATGCAAATAGTTAAGGTCATTGTCCTGACAATAAGTATTATTGTTACCCAGCTGAGTTCGACTAAGTTCGTCACCGCCTAAAATATGAGGTATACCCTGAGAAATAATTAAGGAGGCCATTAAATTACGCTTTAATTGCCAACGGCGCTTAATAATCTCTGGATCTTTGCTGTGACCCTCAGCACCACAGTTATAAGAGAAGTTTTCTGATGAGCCATCACTATTATTATCAAGATTTAGCTCATTGTGCTTGTAGTTATAAGAAACTAAATCCTCAAGGGTAAAGCCATCATGATAAGTAATATAGTTAACCGAGGCATTAATGGAGCGATGTCCCTTTAAGAAGACATCACGTGAACCCAAGAGTCTGGTGGCAACATCACCTAGCAAGCCCTTTTCGCCTCGCCAGAAGCGACGCATACAATCACGGTAGCGATCGTTTTGCTCAGACCAGCCACGAGGGAAGTTACCTAATTGATAACCTCCTAAACCAGGATCCCAAGGCTCTGCAATCATGAGCGCACTGTTAGTATCTTCGTTAGCAAAGCAAGCTTTAAAGAAACCGCAGTTTTTATCAAAAGCATAATACTGATTAGAGTGGCTTTCACGGCAAAGGGTAACCGCCAAGTCAAAGCGGAAACCATCTACTTGCATTTCATCTAACCAATACTTAAGACTATCCATAATTAAACGGGTAGAAATAAAAGTATCGGCATTAAATGAGTTACCACAGCCTGTAACATTAATAAACTGCAAGTAATTTAAGGAGCCATCTTGATTGAGCTCAAAAGCATAATATGATCGGGCATCCAATCCCTTATAGCTTAGAACAGGGCCATCTAAACCAGCCTCAGCAGTATGGTTAAATACCACGTCCAAAATAACAGCTAAGCCATTTTTGTGGAAAGTTTTAACCATGGTCTTAAACTCATTGACCGCATTAGCAGGATCAGAGGCATAGCTTGGATTTGGAGCCATGAAGCATACAGGGTTATATCCCCAGTAATTCTTTAGACCACGCTTAACCAAAAATGGCTCTGACATAGAGGCAGCTACTGGCATAATTTGCACAGTAGTAATACCTAAATGCTTTAAGTGTGCAATCACACTTGGGTGACACATACCTAAATAAGTACCACGCTCATTAGGAGGAACATCTTCTTTGAGCATAGTCATGCCACGAACATGGGCTTCATATAAAATCACATCAGCACGATCACGGAAAACTTTTGGCACTCCCTCCCAATTAAAGTCTTCCTCAGCGCCTATGATCACAGCTTTAGGAATAAACTCTTCACTATGATTAAGATACATATCTTCATCATAAGCAAAAGCCTTGTTTAACTGCTTTGCATAAGGATCTACTAAAAAGCGGCCTTCTTTAAAATAATAACCCTTAGCAGGATCATTTTCACCTTTGGCCTCAAGAGCATAGCAATCACCTGCTTTAGCACCCTTAATAAAGCCATACCACACGCCACCCTTTTTCTTTTGTAGTGTAAAAGCTCCTAGCTTAGTTTCACTCTTAGTGTATAAGTGAATTACTATTTCTTTGGCATCAGGAGCCCAAATACTAAAATAGCATCCGTCTGGGTATAAGGTTGCACCAAACCCGACCTTGCGTAATCTATCCTCAGAAATTAGCTCGAGCATATTCGCTCCTTACCAAGCACTTAGACTTATTTAATACTAACCACAACTAACCATGGGAAAGAATATGAATTGCTGCTTACAAATTTGCTAACCTTCAAAGAGCTTTATTGAAAGAGATAAAACGGCACAGGCAAACGCAATTACAGATCCTATTACAGCTAGAGCTTGCTAATATTAATCAGCCTCTTAGCTATGGATTAGGACGCTCACTAAAAGCACAACACTTTAGTCAGCATCAAAGTTAAACAAAAAAGGTTTGATTTCTTATACCTCGTTTCCTTTAATAAATTTAAACTTGAAAATCCTGTCCTAGACTAGCAATAGCACTAACAAATGGTGAGTGCTATTAACACAAATCTTATTATCTAAAACCAAATTTTGTTACAAGAAAGCTACAAGGAAAAGAAAGCAGAAGAAAACAAACCTCTTTATAAAAATTCTTAAACGGTAAAAAGAATTTTAATTACAGCCAGGCTCATTAGCTTACGAAAAGTAACACTAAGAGCCTGACCTGTTAACAACTAACTATCAAGTTTAATTAATCACCAACACGCTTGATAAAGATAGTAGCAAGTGGTGGTAAATCTAATACTAAGCTGTGGTATTGACCCTGCCAAGAGATATTGGAGGCAATTAGCTTCTCAGGACCAGTAGAATAGCCAGAACCCCAGTACTTCTTATCATCAGTATTGAATACTACCTTATAAGTACCTGGACGTGGTACGCCTAAGCGGTAAGCAACATATGGCACAGGAGTAAAGTTAGAAATCATAATGATCTCATCCTTGTTCTCGCCGCTGCCACCCTTTGAGGTATCAGGTAAAGTACGTAACATAGCAAATACAGAATGCTCTGCATCTGATACATCAAGCCAACGGAAGGCATCAGGATCGTAGTCATTGGCCCATAACACTTCATTTTGCTTATAGAAGTGGTTGAGATCCTTAACTAAAGCCTGAACACCCTTGTGCTTGTCGTACTGTAGTAACCACCAATCTAAGCTAGCATCGTGATTCCACTCGTTACCCTGAGCAATTTCAGTACCCATGAAGTTTAAGATCTTGCCTGGGTGACCATATTGGTAAGCTAAGAAGGCACGTAAGTTAGCGCATTGTTGCCACTCATCACCTGGTAACTTGTAAAGCATGGAGTGCTTACCATGAGTTACCTCATCGTGAGAAATAGAGAGGATGAAGTTCTCATTGTAGGCATAGATCATAGAGAAAGACATCTCACCGTGGTGATACTTACGGAAGTAAGGATCTTGTGACATGTACTCTAAGCTATCATGCATCCAGCCCATGTTCCACTTAAAGCCGAAGCCTAAGCCACCAGTGTAAGTAGGACGGGATACACCAGTAAAGGCAGTTGACTCCTCTGCAATGGTCATAGCGCCAGGGAACTTACGATAAACAGTCTCGTTGAACCACTTTAAGAAAGATACAGCTTCGTAGTTGATGTTGCCGCCATTAACGTTTGGAATCCACTCGCCTTCTTTACGAGAGTAATCCCAGTAAAGCATAGAGGCTACTGCGTCTACGCGGAGGCCGTCTACGTGGTAGTAATCGAGCCAAATTAAAGCACTAGCAACTAAGAAGTTACGAACGGTATCACGACCAAAATCGTAAATTAAAGAGTTCCAATCAGGGTGCCAACCACGGCGTGGATCCTCGTACTCATATACTGGGGTACCATCAAAACGGGCTAAACCATGAGCATCGGTTGGGAAGTGAGCAGGAACCCAGTCTAAAATCACACCAATATTGTTTTGGTGGCAGGTATCAACGAAGAACTTAAAGTCATCAATTGAACCAAAGCGTGAAGTTGGAGCAAATAGACCAGTTGGCTGATAACCCCAAGAGCCAGAGAATGGATATTCCATTACAGGTAAGAGCTCAATGTGGGTATAGCCCATTTCCTTACAGTAATCTACTAACTCTTTAGCTAACTCACGATAACTTAATGAAGAGCCATCTAACTTTCTCTTCCAAGAGGCAAGGTGCACCTCATAAATGGACATTGGCTGAGTAAGCTTGTCATTTTGTTGAGACTTACGCCACTCATCATCATTCCACTTATAGGTGGTTTGATCAGAAATAATAGAAGCAAAGGAAGGATATTGCTCGTGATAGAAGCCAACTGGATCAGCCTTGTGAGGGAGACGGTTGCCATTGTTATCTTTAATTTCAAACTTATAACGTTGACCAGCCTCAAGACCAGGAACAAATAACACCCAGTGACCTAATAAGGAGCGGGCCATAGGATGACGACGGCCATCCCAGAAGTTAAAGTCACCAATTACAGCTACGCTAGTGGCAGATGGAGCATAAACAGCAAACTTAGTACCACGTACCTTAACGCCATCAACCTCTACTTCGATTAATTGTGCACCTAAAGTCTTATAGATGTTCTCTGGAGTCTCATACATAGTATTGAGACCATAGAATGCCTCTTCACGGAATTGATATGGATCAATTACCTCGATAGTAGCGTCGTTATAAGCTACTTCAAAATAATAGTGGAAAGGCTCTGTTACATCCTCAAATACTTTTTCAAAAAGACCGTCAGGATTTACAACACTTAACTCACCTAAGTCTTTCTTGCCTTTAAGAGTCATTACACGGCATGTCTTAGCACCTGGCAGCCAAGCACGCATAATAAAGCCCTTACCATTAGGATTAGGCTGTAAACCTAAAGCCTCAAATGGTTTGGATAAACGTGCACTATTTAGTTCATCAATAAGCATTTCTAGCTCCTTTGTGTTTGGCAATCTCAAGCGATAAACCGCCGCGAGCGCTCAAATAAAACTGGTTAGCGTCTA
>OGPO01002214.1_pt1 | contig 10606 bp, 7 predicted proteins | sample 1553041 | NCBI WGS metagenome assembly OGPO01 (sample SAMEA2580281, study PRJEB22360) | human gut metagenome | biome: human gut; feature: human-associated habitat; material: faeces | place: Denmark | collected 2008/2010 | reverse complement strand
AATCCTCACGATTGATAGTTTCATTCATAGTATAACTCCTCCTTAAAACTTCAAAACAAAGAATTCTTGTGATTGAATCCCACACTTACAGAAAATCTTATCTTATAAGACTTCTTTGTGAAACTAAAAAGTCTAATAAAATAAAAAAGCGTAAACAACCACGAACAATCTTCTTGCAAATGGCTTATTTACGCTTTTATAGTCATATCTTTAATTTCTATAGGTATAATAAAAATGTGACACGTTGTCATCTTACAAGATATTTTCATATTCAAAGAACAATGTACTGTAAATATCTTTCGTTTCTAGTCCACTTTCTGGTTGTTTATCTGCTGTTCAAAAAGTGTTTGTTTCACTAACTTTATTATACCAAATCTTTTCATATATTTCAACAAATTGTACAATATTTAATGCACTATTTATATCCATATTGTGAAATTCATCCAAGCAATTTAATATACAGATGTAGAATTTCTCATTTTAGGATCATATCCTGCTTTTTTCAAGGATTTAATGATCTTATTTTTATGTTCTGTACCGAATGCTTCCATTGTGATCGTAAGTTCTACCGCACTATTTCTGTTGATACTTACGAACTGGTTATGCTCTAGTTTGATAATATTTCCCTGTGCATCTGCGATCACATCAGAAACTTTATTTAACTCTCCTGGTTTGTCTGGAAGGAATACAGATACCGTAAAGATTCGATCTCTCATGATCAATCCATGCTGTACTAAAGATGCAATCGTAATGACATCCATATTTCCACCACTGATGATAGAAACTACTTTCTTATTCTTAACATCCAGATGTTTTAATGCTGCAATTGTTAGTAATCCAGAGTTTTCTGCTAACATCTTGTGATTTTCTAACAAGTCTAAGAAACATGGGATCAGTTCTTCATCTTCTACTGTGATGATATCATCAAGGTTTTCCTGAATATATGGAAAAATGATCTTTCCTGGTGTCTGTACTGCTGTACCATCTGCGATCGTGCTGACATGATCACATGACACTACTTTTCCTGCTTCTAATGAAGCTTTCATACATGCTGCTCCTGCTGGTTCTACACCGATCACTTTAATCTTTGGATTTAACAGTTTGGCAAGTGTTGAAACACCTGTTGCAAGTCCGCCTCCACCGATTGGTACAAGGATGTAATCTACGGTTGGAAGTTCTTTAAAGATATCCATTGCGATCGTTCCCTGCCCTGTTGCAACCGTTGGGTCATCAAATGGATGAACAAATGTATATCCATGTTCTGCTGCAAGGTCTAATGCGTGTGCACATGCTTCATCATAAACATCTCCATGAAGGATCACTTCTGCTCCAAGATCTTTTGTTCTGTTAACCTTTAACAGTGGAGTGGTTGTTGGCATAACGATCGTTGCTTTGACTCCCTGTCTTGCTGCTGCCAATGCAACACCCTGTGCATGGTTTCCAGCAGATGCTGTGATCAATCCTTTTGCTTTTTCTTCTTCAGATAATGTACTGATTTTGTAATATGCACCACGGATCTTGTAAGCTCCAGTCAACTGCATGTTCTCAGGTTTTAGATAAACATCGTTTCCTGTCTGATCTGAAAAATAATCACTTTTGATCAGCTTGGTAGGAAGGACAACCTCCTGCACTTTATTATATGCAGCTTCAAAATCTTTTAGTTCTAACATTTTAATTTTCTTCTCCTTTTTCGAATAATGCATTGACAAACATATCTGGATCAAATCTCTGAAGATCATCAACCTGTTCCCCAATACCAATGTATTTTACTGGAATTCCAAGTTCTGACTGGATTGCGATCGCGATTCCGCCTTTTGCTGTTCCATCTAATTTCGTCAAAATAATTCCTGAAATGTCTGTTGCTTCTTTAAACTGTTTTGCCTGTGCCATGGCATTTTGTCCAGTTGTTCCATCTAAGACGATCAGTGTCTCTAAATAAGCTTCACTGTATTCTTTTTGGATGATACGATTGATCTTGCTTAACTCATTCATCAGATTCTTCTTATTATGAAGTCGTCCTGCTGTATCACATAACAACACATCGACATCTCTTGCTTTTGCTGCTGCTACCGCATCATATACAACAGCCGCAGGATCTGCGCCCTCTGCTTGACTGATGATATCAACCCCAGCACGATTTGACCATTCTTTGAGCTGTTCGATCGCTCCAGCACGGAATGTATCCGCAGCTGCCAGTAATACTTTTTTTCCTTGTCCTTTTAATGATGCCGCAAGTTTTCCAACAGATGTTGTTTTCCCTACACCATTTACTCCAATGACAAGAACGACACTCTTTTTATCAATAAAATCATAAGCACTATCATCCAGTCTCATCTGATCCTTAATAGAATCGATCAAAAGCTGTCGGCATTCTTCCGGCTCTTTGATCTTATTTTCTTTTACTTTTTTCTTCAGATCTTCAATGATATTCATTGTTGTATCAATTCCCATATCACTCATGATCAAAATCTCTTCCAGCTCTTCATAAAAATCCTCATCTATTCCAGAAAATCCGCTGAAAATAGAGTCAAAACTTGAGGCAATATTATCTCTTGTTTTACTTAATCCCTGTGCAAGTCTTTTAAAAAATCCTTTTTTCTCTGACATAGCCATTCTCCTTTTATTCATCTAAATCATTCTCGATCAAATTTACAGAAACCTGAGTTGAAATACCTTTTTCCTGCATCGTGATCCCATATAAAACATCTGCTGCCATCATCGTTCCTCTTCGATGTGTGATCACGATAAACTGTGTATCCTTTGTAAGTTTATGCAGATACTTTGCAAATCTTGTGACATTTGAATCATCCAATGCCGCTTCAATCTCATCCAGGAGACAAAACGGAGATGGTTTTAAATTCTGGATCGCAAATAATAATGAAATCGCTGTTAAAGCTTTCTCTCCACCTGATAACTGCATCATATTCTGAAGTTTCTTTCCTGGAGGCTGTGCAATGATCCTGATTCCAGATTCTAATACATCATCATCTGTAAGTTCCAATCTTGCTTCTCCACCACCAAATAATTCCACGAATACTTCCTGAAATACTCGTTTGATGTCTTTAAACTTTGCATTAAACTGACGGCGCATCGCATCTTCCAGTTCTTCCATCAAACCTGTCAGATGTGCTTCTGCTGTCACGATATCTTCATGCTGTTTCTGCATAAATTCGTAACGTTCGGAAACTTCTTTATAATCTTCGACTGCATTGATATTAACTGGTCCAAGGTTCTTGATCTTATTTTTTAACTCAGAGATCGTTTCCTTAACCTTTGTAAGGCTCTGCGTCTCATCCAGATCGATCCTCTGTTTTGCCTGATGATATGTGATCTCGTAATTCTCCCACATATAATCCAAAAGCTCTTTTTTCTTTCCTTTGCGATTCTCTCTCTGACTCTCCAGACGATACATTTCTTTGTCATATCCACTGATACGTTCAAGCATCTCTTCGCGTTCTTTAAGGATATCCTTATAAAGGACTTCTTTCTCCTTCACTTCTTCCTGCATCTTCTGATGCCTGTTCTGATCTTCTATGATCTTTCGTTCCATTGCTTCGCATGATTCTTTTAAATGTCCAATCTGCTGTTTTAATGCTTTTACATTCTCATTGATACTTCCAGTATCTTTCTGATTTTCTTGAACCTCTTCTGATAGATGTTCGATCTCAGATCTTACTCGCTCCTGATTATTCTCCTGAAATTCTAACTTCTGTGATTCTTTGCTTAACTGCATATGAACCTTGGAAACTTCCATTGCATGCTGTTCGGCATGTTTTCTAAGATGTTCAAGAATCTCACTGATCTCCTTGATCCTTTCTTCATCCTGCTCATTTGCACTTTCAAGATCTACCTGTTCATCTTGCAGTCTGTCAGCATCATCTTCCGCATTCCTTAATTCTTCTTCCAGTTGTTGTCTCTGTATACTTAACTGTTCGTGCCTATTATCAAGCTCTTCTTTTCTTCGCTTGATCGCAGATTGTGACATCTGCTGTGTATTTAATTCCAAAGAGATTTCTTGTATCTCTTTCTCTAAGTCTATCATATTTTGCTGATATTCTTTGAGTTTTTTTTCATTTTCATGATATTTTTCTTCATCTTCTGTGATTGCTTTCGTCCATCGATCCAGCTTCTTCTTTAATTCTTCAACTTCTCTGGATCTTCCAAGCAGATTGCTCTTATTCTTAAAAGCACCTCCAGACATTGCACCGCCTCGGTTTAAGGAATCCCCATCAAGCGTTACGATCCTTACACTGTGATGATATTTATTTGCAATTTTAATTCCTACATCCATATCTTTTACAACAAGAATCTGTCCAAGCAGTGATGCAAATAAATCCTTATATACTTCATCATAGATCACAAGTTGGTTGGCTGCCCCGATCACCCCTGGTTCTAAAAGAATTTCTTTCCTTGCAAATTCTTTTCCCTTCACTGCATCCAGCGGCAAAAACGTAACTCTTCCATAACGATTCTTCTTCAGATATTCGATCATCTTCTTCGCTGTTTTCTGCGTATCCGTTACAATGTTCTGAATACTTCCGCCCAGAGCTGTCTCGATCGCTGTTTCGTATTTTTCTTCCACTTTGATGATATCTGCAACCGCTCCAATGATCCCAGATGTCACAGCCTGCTGTTCCATCACCTTCTTGATCCCGAATCCATATCCATCATAACGTTCTGCCATATTTCGCATTGTTTCATAATTGGAACGAACTCTATGATATTTCTCCCTTTTCTGGTCCATCTGCGCCTGAATCTGGCGACGTTCCGCTATCAATGTTTCTTCGATTCTCTTGGCATTATGACATTCGATCTCAGATCGTTTTTTCTTCTCATTGATCTCTTCGATCTTCTGACTAGAAGAATCTTTTTCTTTTTCCTGATCATTGATCTGCCGTTTTATTTCTTCTATCTGATGATCCAGTCCTATGATCCGGACATTTAGCTGTTCTTTCACAGTCTGGGAACGCTCAATCGCTCCAGCCACCCGCATACGGCCTTCTCTGACAGCATTCACTCGGATTTCAATCTCTTCTTGTTCTCTCTCCAGATCCTGAATCTGCTTCTGATACAATGCAACTTCGCTTTCTTTTTGTATCTTTTGTTCCATGACAGATTCATATTCCTTACGAATTTCTTCTGTCTCTGCCTCAAATCTCTTTAACTGTGCTTTCTTTTCATTCAGATCTTTATACAGCTTATCCTTAGACTCCAGATACATACTCTCACGCATATGTTCTGTATTGATCTGTTCATTTAAAACCTGAATCTTTCCTTCTTTTTTCTGCTTTGTAAGCTTCATTTCAGAAATATGAGCAGTGATCGTTTCGATTTCCTGTTTTAAATGATCCAAAAACTCTTCTTGTTTTCCGTATTTCTCTTTGGCAAGTGTCTGATTTGCCTCATTGATCTCCCGCTGAGCGATTTCTATCTTTTCATCCAGCTCTTTTAATTCCTTCTCAAGATTCTGATTCTCAAGCAGGAACAACTTCACATCTTCATCTTTCAACTGATCTCTTAACAACAGATATTCTCTCGCACGTTCTGACTGTTTCTTAAGCGGTCCAACCTGACGTTCCAATTCCGTTAAGATATCTGTGACTCGTACCAGATTCTCACGTTCGATTTCCAAAGATTTTTGTGTTTCCAGCTTGTTTTTCTTGTATTTAACAATTCCTGCTGCTTCATCAAATAATTCTCTTCTCTCTTCCGGTTTTCCACTTAAGATCTGTTCGATCTGTCCCTGTCCGATGATCGAATATCCCTCTTTTCCGATTCCTGTATCAAAAAAAAGTTCTACAATATCCTTTCTTCGGCAGGCACTTCCGTTGATCAAATATTCACTTTCCCCAGAACGATAGACTCTTCTGGCAACTGTTACTTCTTCAAACTGGATTGGCAGACTATGGTCACTGTTATCTAATGTGATCGCAACATAAGCAGATCCCATCGGCTTTCGAAGCTCTGTCCCCGAAAAAATAACATCTTCCATTCTAGAACCACGAAGCTGTTTTGCTCTTTGTTCTCCAAGCACCCATCGAACAGCATCTGCAACGTTACTCTTTCCACTTCCATTTGGACCTACGATTCCTGTGATCCCATGTTCAAATTTAAAGATCATTTTATGGGCAAAAGATTTAAAGCCATTGACCTCAATACTTTTTAAATACATGTCCACCTCTGTTTCGTGTTATTTTTTGTGGCGTTTGATCGCCTCAAATGCAGCATGCTGTTCTGCTGACTTTTTACTATGTCCTGATCCTGTTCCGATCACATTCTCTCCAAGACGTGCTTCTACCGTAAAGATTTTGGCGTGATCTGGACCTTCTTCTCCAACAAGCACATATTTTAATCGTCCTTTTCCTTCTCCCTGAACAATCTCCTGAAGATTCGTCTTTGCATCGAAAAACAGAACTATATTTTCTACATCTTTAAATAAATATGTCTCAATGAATTTTGTTGCTGTTTCGATTCCCTGATCTAAATAAATCGCACCGATCACAGCTTCAAATGCATCAGAAAGAATGGAATCTCTTGATCTTCCACCTGTCATATCTTCTCCTTTGCTTAAGAGAACATATTTCCCAAGGTTGATATCCCTTGCACATCCTGCAAGTGTCGGCTCACATACAAGACTCGCCCTGATCTTGCTTAACTTTCCCTCTGATTCTTTCTGGTATGTGCGATACAGATAATTACTTGTTACCAGCTCAAGAACTGCATCTCCCAAAAATTCGAGACGTTCATTATTCTTATCTTTGCTCATTCTTCGTTCATTTGCATAGGAACTATGAATGAAGGCATTCCAAAGTCGGGATGGCTCATGAAATTTAATTCCTATCTGCTCTTGAAATTCTTCCACACTTTTTGCATCCATTTTCTTCTTATCCTTTCACAATCTGGTCTTTGATCTTCTGCGTAATATCTTCTTCGGCAAATGCGATACACTGAATGATCGCATTTTTCATTTCTTTTGCACTTGAAGATCCATGTGCTTTTACAACCAATCCATTTAATCCAAGTAATGGCGCTCCACCATATTCAGAAGCATCAAATTTCTTTAACGTCTTCTTTAATGCTGGTTTTGCTAATAGTGCACCGATCTTACTCTTTAATGTTGACATCATTCCTTCTTTGATCTGACTGACTAACACTGCTGCTAATCCTTCTTCCAGTTTCAGAACGATATTTCCTGCAAATGCATCACATACAACAACATCCGCTGCACCGTATGGGATTTCTCTTGCTTCGATACTTCCGATATAATTGATATTTTCACATTCCTTTAATAATGGACCTGTTTCTTTTACCAACTGATTTCCTTTGGCTTCTTCCACACCGACATTGACAAGTCCAACTCTTGGGTTCTTGATTCCAAGAACATCTTCCATATAGATAGATCCCATCTGTGCAAACTGAAGCAGATATTCCGCTTTCGCATCCATATTCGCTCCAGCATCGACTAATAACATCGGACCTTTGGCTGTTGGCATCACTGCTCCCAGTGGTGCTCTCTTGATCCCTTTGATCCTTCCAACAACAAACTGTCCTCCAACAAGGATCGCTCCTGAACTTCCAGCTGATACAAATGCATCTGCAGTCTTATCCTTTACCATTTTCAGGGCGACCACCATGGAAGAATCTTTCTTCTTACGAATCGCTTCTACTGGTGATTCGTCACAAGAAATTTCTTCTTCTGCATTCACAACTTCAATTTGTTCATTTTTATACTGATATTTGCTTAATTCTTCATGAATCCTTGGTGCTTTTCCTACAAGAAATACTTTCAGATTGTTTTTTTCATTCACAGCATCAACGGCACCTTTTACAACTTCTCCTGGTGCATGATCTCCACCCATGGCATCAACTGCCACTTTCACTAATTTCTCCATATGACCTGTTACTCCTTTTTCTTAAAAATAGGAAATGCCACACGCCTAAACCTTCTTAAAAAGCCTAAACGTATGGCATTTTTCTTCATTTACCATTATTCAGCGTGTGCTGAAACAATTTCCTTTTTATTGTAAGATCCGCAGGCTTTACATACTCTGTGAGGCATCATAAGAGCACCACATTTGCTGCATTTTACAAGTGTTGGAGCAGTCATCTTCCAGTTTGCTCTACGTCTGTTTCTTCTTCCTTTGGATGATTTATTCTTTGGACAAATTGACATTGGTTTTACACCTCCTTAAAATTCTTAAAAATATCCTGAATCGCTGCCATACGAGGGTCTGCCACCGTACGATCGCAGCCACACTCTTTTTCATTCAGATTCGTTCCGCACACCGGACAAAGTCCTTTGCAGTCTTCTTTGCATAACACTCTGGACGGAAGTTTTGGAACAACTTCATCGAAGATCAGTATATCAAGATCAAGATACTTGTCCTCAATATATGAAGAATCTTCTTCATCAAGATCCGAAAAATCTAATTCTTTCGTCACCTGCACGGAAACCGGATAACTCACTTCTTCAAGACATCGGCTGCATGGAATTCCAAGCGTGACTTCTGTCTCAAATGCAAATGATATCTTATCCTTTCCAATATTTCTAAAAACAATCGAAAAATCATTCTTCTCTCGAATAGGATAAGACACACCTTTAAGCTTGATCTCATTCAGATCGATTGACGCTTCGACGGTTTCTTCATATTTAGGTACTGAAATAATTTTTGATAATTGAATCTTCATACGATCTCCTAAATTTTCATACTGTACTATTATACGAATGTGCTTCTGGTTTGTCAAGTAATTTTCCTTACTTTTAAAAAAACAATCCAGAAGCACATTTTAACAAGCTTTATTTTTTATGAAATGATTATTTGACAAGGGCTACTGTATCTCTTGCGATCATTAATTCTTCATTTGTTGGTACACAAAGCAGTGTAACTTTAGAATCATCTGTAGAGATGATCGCTGTTTCTCCGTGAACATCGTTCTTCACATCGTCAAGTTCTGTTCCTAAATATCCAAGATATTCACAGATTGCTTTACGTGTGATATCATCATTCTCACCAAGTCCTGCTGTAAATGCGATCGCATCAACACCATTCATAGCTGCTGTGTAAGCTCCGATGTATTTTGCTACGCGGTATGCATATGCATCTAATGCTGCAGCTGCAACTTTGTTACCTTCAGCTCTTGCTGCTTTTACATCTCTAAAGTCAGAAGATACTCCTGATAATCCGTAAACTCCTGATTCTTTGTTTAAGATATTTAATACTTCAGATGCTGTTTTGTTTTCTTTATTCGCAATAAATTCGATGATTGCTGGATCAAGATCTCCAGAACGTGTTCCCATGATCAGTCCTTCAAGTGGTGTTAATCCCATAGATGTATCTACTGATTCTCCACCTTTGACTGCTGTAACACTTGCACCGTTTCCTAAATGGCATACGATGATCTTTAAGTCTTTGATATCTTTTCCTAAGACTTTTGCTGTCTCTAAAGATACGAACTGATGAGATGTTCCGTGGAAACCATAACGGCGGATACCATCTTCATCGTAGTATTTTCTAGGAATACCATATAAGAATGCTTTCTCTGGCATTGTCTGATGGAATGCTGTATCAAATACTGCTACCATTGGAAGTCCTGGCATTAATTCCTGACATGCACGAACTCCGATCAGTCCCGCTGGGTTATGAAGTGGTGCGAATACGCTGCATTCTTCAACTTCTTTGATAACTTCATCTGTGATCAAGCATGATTTTGTGAATTTCTCTCCACCGTGAACAATACGGTGTCCTACAGCTCCGATCTCATCAAGACTTTCTACAACTCCGTTTTCTTTATCTGTCAGCTGGTCGATAACGATTCCGATCGCTGTCTTATGATCTGGCATAGCTGGTGTAGATTTGATCTTGTCTTTTCCCGCTGGCTGATGTGTTAATGCTCCATCAATTCCGATTCTTTCACATAATCCTTTTGCTAAAACACTTTCTGTCTCTGAATCGATTAACTGATATTTTAATGATGAGCTTCCGCAGTTGATAACTAAAACTTTCATGAACTATGATTCTCCTTATATTTTTCTTATTTATCTGCTTCCAGTGCTGCTGCCTGTACACATGTGATCGCTACTGCACCAACGATATCTGATGCTACACATCCACGTGATAAGTCATTGACCGGTTTTGCGATTCCCTGTGTGATAGGTCCGAATGCCTGTGCTCCACCTAATCTCTGTACTAATTTATATCCAATGTTACCAGCATCTAAGTCTGGGAATACTAATACGTTCGCTTTACCAGCAACTTCACTTCTTGGAGCCTTACTTGCTGCAACTTCTGGTACGATCGCTGCGTCAAGCTGTAATTCTCCACAGATCAGGTACTGAGGGTATTTTTCTTTAGCGATGTTTGTTGCTTCTACAACTTTTGTTACATCGTCATGTTTTGCACTTCCACATGTAGAATGGGATAACATTGCAACTCTAGGTGTTGCTCCGATCAACTGCTCAAATGTCTTAGCTGAGCTTGAAGCGATTGCTGCTAACTGTTCTGGATTTGGATTCTGGTTCAGTCCACAGTCAGCGAATACGAAACATCCGTTTTCACCCATATCTTTAGCCTGTGTATCCATTAACATGAAGGCTGATACGATTTCT
>OGPO01002213.1_pt1 | contig 10626 bp, 4 predicted proteins | sample 1553041 | NCBI WGS metagenome assembly OGPO01 (sample SAMEA2580281, study PRJEB22360) | human gut metagenome | biome: human gut; feature: human-associated habitat; material: faeces | place: Denmark | collected 2008/2010 | reverse complement strand
TGGTGTTGTATAGTGCCTAGCAAACAGATTTAAATTTAGACACAAGTATACCTCACTAAAGATCACACAATTTAGTGGGGCTTTTTCTTTTGTGGCCCATAGGGCTTGCAACACTTCCAAGCAATATTTCCTCCTCATTTCCTCCCATTCCTCTGTTATGCAAATACCATTGCTAGGGTAGCTATCCATTTTTTTCTCTACTTTTAAGGCACCTCAAGACAAGCAGCTCTATAAAAGCGATAACTAGGGCAACGTGCTTATCTGCTATGAGTGCTTTAAGCTTTTATTAGTAGCTGATGGTCAATGTTCACTTGTGAGGTATTTAGGTAGTAATGCCTGGGCAAAAACATTAAGTATTCTTACAGATGGTGCTGACAAGGGATGGTTGGCAAAGGGCTACCAAACAGCCTATTTATCGTATTTTTGAGGTAACCATGTTGGATATGAATAATATGCTCCCAGTTAACAGTTGCCCTTTCTTTTGCTGTTAAGATGGCTCTACCTAAGATATGAATGATAGATGATTTGGGATATGTGAAGAGGTGGGCTTTATAAGACAAAAAAACTAATGTCTAAGGCAGTGTGATGGTGAGAGGGGGTTATTCTGGCAATAAAAAAGCTGTCTTTTAACAAAACGCAGAAGATTTGCTAAAGAGGACAGCTATGGAGCTTGGTTTGGGCTTTTAGGGCAAAGTAAACTTTGAGCATATACCTAAAAGGCTCCTAAAGAACTCTTAAAAGCCCATAATAGGCTATTGCTTTGAAGGTCAGAGCACTAGTGTTGCGTGCTCTGACCTCATTAGATTGCCGCTTATTGATTGGGCTAGCTAGGCCTTGTGGGCTAGTTTTAGCAATAGCTTAATAGTGTTTAGCGGTGTATTAAACAATTAAGAGCTTGCTATAAAGTGGTAATGACTGGCTTAAGAAGGCAGCTACACATTCAGTAGTAGCCTTGATAATTTGCTCATCATTAAGCTGACCATCACTGTTTAGAGAAATCTGACCAGAGACGCATAATTGTAATAGACCCTCAATTAAGTGGAGATCAGTGCAGTCTGGGGTATTAACAAAGATGCGTAGCATGTGGGCATCAATTGCAGGCAATGCTACAGGACTTTGGAGTAAAGGAGAGCCTACGAAAATATTCTCATTATCACTAAAGCTATTAATGATGTTTAAGTTCATACGTAGGTTCTGCTCTAAGCATTCTGGGCTAATTTCTTCATTATGAGCAGCTACTGAGCAAATACCAGAGAACACTAAAGTGTTGATGGCTGCAATCAGATCACTAGTCTCAATATCACTACGCTCACTGAGAATAGTGTTGATAAGCATGCCTATGTTATGGCTTTGATTATCAGATAGAAGAGCAATTAATGGCTCATAAAGCTCACGTGGTAGCTCAACCTCACCATTATTGCCTGCTAACTTATAGTCAAAGTTAGCTGCATTGGTAATCATAACGATATTTTGTGAGGCAAACTCGTCCAAGAACTCATTAGTATTAAGAGGTACAGCACCTTTAATAAAGACATCATAGCGATAGCGCTGATCAACAATGAAATCATGGCACTCTTCATATAAGGAAGTGCCTAATAAAGGCTGTAAGAACTCAATTTGCTCTTGAGTTAAATTAATATGGTCTAAATGATCGGCACCATTAGCAGAACATACAAAGCCCATATCAGCACGATCTAAGCGCTTGGCCAGTTCACTAAAATGCTCCATATGCCAATAAGTATTGATGTTCTCACTTAAGAACTGATCTGGAGCAAAGCAAGCTTGCTGGATACGTTGAGCAAAGTCTGGCTGAGCAATAACGTAGCATGGGTTAAGCTCCATAATAGGATAGAGGAACTTACTAATGCTGAGTACCTTATCTTTATTGCTAACTGAGTTATTGTGCTTGTTGGTATCATAAAGCTTCATTAAGTCACGTACGGACTCGAAGTTAGTCATACCAGTAGTACAGTTATAAGAGACGTAGAAAACACCACCTTCATTAAGGTTGTTTTTAACTAAGTCAATAATGAGCTCTTGATCTTCTTTGCTGATCCATGACCAAACAAAATCAACGCAAATTAAGTCGAATTTTGGTAAATCAGGACGTTTAACAAAGGAAGCTAAATCATCAGAAGTTAAGTCCAACTTAATATGGCATTGCTTGGCTCTTCTTAAAGTTTTGTTAACTAGAGTTGGGTTAAATTCAAGGCCCTTCCAGTGAGCGGTAGAGCACATTGTTTTAACGCTAAAACCAACGCCATTACCTGTGCCAATTTCAAGGCAGTTACCTTGGGAAAAGTCAGGGCAAGCAAAGCCCTTGGAGGTTAAAAGATAACGAAGGTAAAGAGGACTAGTCTCGTTATTTTCGACATAGGCCCTTGGTAAGTTGTACTTAAATTCTTGAGTCCATTTAGACATGAGACAATACCGTATTTAATCTAAAGTGCTAACTTAGATAGTATGAAACAATGGCCTTATCTAAGTAATATATAAGCCATTGTATTTTCTAGTTAGTTAATAGTTAAGCAAATAAAGGCCAGTTTTAGATAATCATCAGGTTCTTATAAAGAGGCATCTTAAACACTAAGAACTCATGAACAAAGACTTTAACCTTTTCTTGGATTTCTTTAGGATCAGATAAAACCTTACCTTTAAGGGTAATAGTTGCAGATTCATCAAGAATAGAAAGCAGACCATTGCTCAAGTCTTTTTCGGTAATACCTTTAAGCTTTAAGACCAGATTAATGAGGATCTTTTCAATATCATCGATATAGTAACCACCACCTGTAACAGGAGAGGCTAAAGCACAAATAGACTCATCTTGGTTGCCTTGTAAAATGTGCTGGTTAAGAGCCTTACAAGTATTAATGGTTTCTTGAGAGATAGTGCTTGGATCAATGGCAACAGTAATCATGCCAGAAGCAACAGCATAAACCAGATTAGAGAATAGCTCCTCTTCTGGGATACGCTTAAGGGCATTCTTAGAGGTGTTCTTACCATCATCGCACTCAAGAGAAAGAGCCTCTCTCATTTGCTTAAAGGAGTGCACCTTATAATCGCTCATGAACTGCATAATGTTCTTAATACGATCAAGGTCTACAGGCACTGCACCTAAGCGGCAATTGAAGGTAAATTCATTGCCCTTATGATATTGGGTAAGAATAAAGAAGGTCTCATCGAGGCATTTAAGTTGTTGCTTGTTGCTAAGCTTAACTACACCCTTAGAGTAAACATCGCAGCGGAATGTTTGGGAAATAATATAGTCACGAACTGGCTGATATAAAGGAGTATTTACGTATTGCTTTAAAACTTCACGCTCTTCTTCTTTGAAGATAATGTCGTCAAAGTTATCCATTAAACGAGACTGACAAACAAAAGATAGCTTGGCAGTTTCGAACTTGTCAGCAATAACATTGAAGTGTTCAATAAACCAATTTGAGTTTAAGAACTCGTGACCTACGTAGTTATGATCGGCCTCAACAATGCGCTTCTTATAGTTTTCAATACTCCATGGAGCAGCTTTGCTGTATCCTGGGTCAAGTTTGAGTAACTTGTCTACGAACTCAAGAGCCTGTGGAAGCTTTTGAATATGATTTAAGGATGGATCACCTAAATTATTAACATAAGTCCAGATTAGATAGCGATATGGCTCAACAATACTAAAGCCTGGGCCAACATTGTAAGAAACGTATAAGATGCCGCCTACTTTGAGCTTCTTTCTTACAAATTCAACAATTACATCTTGGTTTTCAGCAGAGATCCATGACCAAATACCGTGTAAACAGATGTAATCAAACATAGGAACATCTTCACGGTTTAAGAATTGGTCAAAAGCATCATCACGAAGGTCAACTTTAACGCCACCACGCTCAGCTAACAACTTAGCAAAATTTACCTGGGATGGATTGAAGTCATTACCATACCATTTAATAGGACTAGCAGCAGCATGCATAATTACGCTAATGCCATTACCAAAACCTAATTCACAAGCAGTAGTATTTGGGCCTAAATCAGGGAAAGCTAAACCTTGTGATAAAAAGTTGAAACGAAGAGCATAAGGATTAAGCTGGGTAAAGTATCCATAATTATAGTTCGTGTCAGTGTCATAACCCATATTCCAACTATGCACGATATCTCTCCTATAAAAAAGATGCACTCAAAGTGTAATTGGTTGTTCTTAGAAAAGGACAACACAGTATGTTTGTAAAAAAGACAAAATACCAACCATCTTAAAGATGGCGCTAACCTAGAACAGTGATGAACACGAACTTGGTTTTCCATTATCAGCTGAGCGATTTTTAGTTGTGAACCATTAAATTTGATGGCCCTATGTTTGTAAAAGTATAGATCCTCTACATTTGCTTAAGCTCGCTGATAATTCTAACGTCTAAACTATAAAGCAAAAATCATACTAAAGCACTAACCAAGGCTAGAAATTTAATGAACAAAAAGAAATAGAGGAGAGAAAAGGGGATATATATGGACTTATTGTTTTAATGCTAAGACATCAATATTAATAGAAATAAATATACAAGCTTATATCTGTACTAAAGCTTGACACTAGTCATCAAGGATAGGTAAGAGACGTTGCCCTTGGTTTATGTAGCTTAATAAAGGCCATTGCCTTTAAATAATAGGAAAGCAAAGGCCATTCAACGGGAGCAGCCTGGGAATTTATTTTTTGAGTAGTACCTGCTCGCTTAAGGAAAAGTGGTTGCGATCACTATCGCCATGGTCTGAAAAATAGGAATTTACAATCTTTTCAACAGTGCCGTCTTGGCACATTTCGTTAAAAGCTTGTTGCAATGCTGCTGATACCTTAGGCTTTTTAGTAGTAAGCAGGCCTAAGTTGGAAATAGTATCTGGTAGCGCAAAAGCTAGTTTCAAATTACCTTCTTTCCAGCCTTTAACATAGTCATAAGCAATAGGAGCATCAGCAATTAATGAATCAGCCTGTCCTGTAGCCACACTATAAAAGCACATAAATAAGCTGGCATTGGCGTTTAAGTTTACCTTAATATCAGAATCAGGTGGAATAATATCAGCAGAGGTAGTGCCCATTTCAGTAGCTACTTTATGTCCTTGCAGGTCTTTAATGTTATTGACTTTGATTTGATGGTCTTTGACTACCACTACAGAGCTTGAGCTTACAATTGGGCCTAATAAGTTAAATTTCTTTGCTCTATCGTCATTTAAAGTAATGCCACCTCCTGCAATATCAATTTGACCTATGGTCGCTAAGTCAATTAACTCACCAAAATTCATAATGTCAAAGCGGTTGTTCTTTAACTTAAAACCAGTACGCTTTTGTAATTCACGGGCAATATCAACGTCAATGCCTTTAACATTTTCAAAGTCAGTATCAACAATTACAAAAGGAGGAGCTAGAGAGAAAGCTACCACTAACTCTTCATTGGCTAGAGGTTTGGCAGTTTTTGCCTCATAGGCACTAGTATTTAATTCATGGGCTAAAACAGTAGCGCTGCTCGCAAGTAATAATAAAGCACAAGCACCCATTAGTTTTTGCCAAGCATTGGTAAATGACATCAAAAGACCCTCTCAATAAATTAAAACAACTACTAAGAACAACTACCAAATTCCTTAAAACCCAAATACGCACCAGCTCTACGCTCACCAAAAAACCTTAGCAAATGCTCGTTTAACGAGGAAAAATAGGGGAGAAGATTATTTAATCACTAAGCATGTTATAGTTTGTTTGATCTCGTAAAGATTAGCTTTAGTCGTAATAAGTACAAGAAAATAATCGTAATGGCACAATAAGGTATGCATATCCCACTATGTGATAATTGCTACCAATATTGTACCTGAAAAAATTAATCTTCATAGCTACAGAAATTAGATACAACAAAAACCGCATAAGGGTCGATATTTATGGTAAATATACCAACAAATTATCCCGTAAAATTATGGCAAAATGAACATAATTTGGTAGCTAAAGACAATTTAAATTAGATAATAGATAAAGGAAAAGCAACAAAGCTTACTAGCAAGCTGCCTTGCTAAGTGATAGCTAAATGAAGTTTGTTAGCGCTGCTAACCAGGTTGGTGAGAGTAGGGAAGAGGTCTCTTTTTGAAAAAGGAAATAGTCCCGTGCAAGCACGAGACTATTGTTTAAATGACATCAAAACAAACCGTACAACAAATGTTTATTTGTAAAACTTTTTAGCTCTCATTGTTTATAGCAGAGCTGAAAATCTAAAAAATCAGGCTCAACTAGAGAACGCCCTACCAAGCATAGGGGCGCATCTCAAATAAGATTAAATTAGGTCTTGTAAACTAAGTAAAAAAGCAAGACGAACATTCATTGCAATCGTGTGCAATAGTGATTGTTAGGATTTAAGGTTGAGGCTAATTGTTAAAATAATTCTGTAAACAAGGATATCTTTGTTAAATAAGTGGCCCCTTTAAGAAAAGGAGCCTACTTAAGACAAGGAAAAGATATTTTGTTAGTTGTTAGTAAGTTATGTATCAGTTGTTAAGGCTGATAAATATAGTATCGTCCTATCAGAGTTTGCCTAAGAGACAATGTTGGCAACTTAGAAAACTAATTAGAACAGTACCATAAGCTACTTTGGGGTAGCATTTATCTTGGGAAGCTTAGGCTAAGCTTCCAAGACAAAGGTTTAAAAAGAAACTTTCAGTAATAGCAAAGGTTTGCATGAAAGGGCGTGCTACATAAAGCACGCTCTTTAATTGCTATTGTTGTTATTAACTTAATTAAATGGAGCTTTTGTTATTTTGATGCTGAGCACGGTAGCTGGCATATTTAGCAGATGGCTGCTTCTTATAGTGAGGAATATACTTATGTACGATAGCGTCAACAGTACCATCCATCTTCATTTCGTGAAAAGCCTCAGTTAAATGCTTGCTTACTGCATCGTCTTTCTTAAAGAGTAAGCCCATGCCATTTTCTGATTGAGGAAGAGCAAAAGCGATCTTTAAATTGGAGTCCTGCCAGGTCTTGATATAGTCAACTGCTACAGCATGGTCTACTACGATAGCATCAGCATGGCCACGAGAGACATCGTAAAATTGCATGAAATTAGTAGCAGAATGTTTCATCTTAACGGTAGAGGCAATAGACTGAGGGAGAATATCTTCTGATACAGTACCAACCTCAGCAGCTACAGTCTTACCACGTAAGTCTTTGAGCTCATCAATCTTAGAGCTGTTGTGAACTACTACTACAGAGTCAGAAACGCAAGAGTCATCAGAAAACTCGTATAAATGCTCACGATCTTCGCTTAAAGTAATGGCACCACCAGTAATATCAAGATTGCCACTGGAGCTTACATCTAAAAGCTCACCAAAGTTCATCAGGTGAATACGATCCTCAGTAAAGGTAAAGCCAGTACGCTTTTGTAATTCATAGATGAGGTCAATATCAATGCCAGATAAATTGTTAAAGCCTTCACCTGCAATCACAAAAGGAGGAGTAATAGCTACGCCAACTTCAAGTTCAACACCATCTAAAGGTAAGTTTTTAACGACTTGATAATTGCCTGCAAAAGCTTTAGAGCCGATAATCACAAAAAATACGAACACAAGCTGGGCGGCAATGAAAGATAAGCTCTTCATATAAGAAAAAACCAATTTTTTAAGCATGTGAATGCTCTTTAATAAGAGCAATAGAACAATGTACAAGGATAATAAATGAGAGACAGCTACAAAGATGCGAGATTCTAGTTGCAAAAAAATATCGCCACTGTCAAAAAGTGAGCTTAGTCTACAATATGACTTAAAAAAGTTAGCAAGCACCATTTGAAATATTTCTCCAAAAAATACGCATAGATGCAACATGATGTTTATCTATGAAAAGAGCATTTAAGGAATTAACTCAACACTTTTGCTTTAAAAATACATGCTAAGTTTTTCCTAAGTTTTATTAATTTTGAACCAAAATATAATTGTAAAAAATTACGCATGAATGTAATTTTGTTAGATTAAACCAGTAAATATTGATGAAATTTAAGTGATCTCACCATACAAGTTGGCGAATAAATGCGATATATAAGGCATTAGAACTCTAGAACAGCTTACTTATGCCCAAAAGCTTGAAAATAGGGAGTGTTAGTAGCATATAAATAGCAAATTGCTAGCAACCAAATAGCAATTTACGGCAAAAATCGCAAAATAGCGTGCATTTGTGCTTAATTGCGTTTTTATCGGAAATTTACGTAATTTTTGCGTGAAATGTGTTCTCATTAGGCTTCTATCAAGAACTTAAGTGCTCTTATTAAAATCGCAAACTTAGCGCTTATCATATAATAGTGACAAAATCAAGATAGATATAGATAATTGCACCTCTTTAGCACCAAACAATTTTTACTACCTCAAACCCATCATGACACTTTCACTCAAATACGGAAAATTTTTCCACATTCCCTAAAAAAGTGTTGTGAGCTGTTTAGAAGTAGTCTCACCAAACAATGAAATATCTTGTAGTGCTAACTATACTTATCAAGAGTAATGTCTTCATTAGCTTATTGTTAAGAGAGCAAACTTTTTTAAAAGCATCCCCCAAAATGGCCTCCCCAGCCATTTTCAATTACCCTAGCTGCCTACACCAAAGCGCTCGTTAGGCAGTAGATTTGCTTTTTTCTTGTTAAGTAAAATGCAATGTTCTGCTCAAGCCATCACCCAAAGCAAACTAAACCATCACCTATAAGGCTAGACCACAGGTCACTTTCAATAGTAGTTAGAGGCTTTAACTAAAGTGTTTGTTAGGGAGTGTTTTTGCTTTTTTTCTGTTAAGTAAACTGCAACGTTCTGCTAAAGCAATCACCCAAAGCAAACTAAACCATCACCTGTAGGGCTAGATCGCAGGCCACTTTCAATAGTAGTTAGAGGCTGTAGCTAAAGTTCTCGGTCTTCACCTTATTAATAGGTTGATTGCATGGCTGTGTAGTTGAGAATAAAGCGAGTTAGCTGCTAGCCAATTGTTGTATGGCTAACAGTAGCTATAGGATGAGCTGTTGTAGCGGTTTGGGTGGCTTTAGGTGCTGTGACTCTTTTTGCTGTCTATTAAGGTTGATTGGTTGAGTGGTCACTTGTTTGCTTGGTCGGTTTGTCGGTTGGTTGGTTGAGGGGATTATTGCGCTAAGGTTTATGTGATGGGCAATATTCAGTCATTAGCTATAAAGGATGGTAATAGGTGGTGGGTTTTTAAGTTTTGGTAAAAAATGATGATAGGGAGAAGTGGCTTAGTATGGAAAATCTGATAAAGTGGCTTTGTAAGGCGGGGTAAAAAGGCTTAAAAATCATTTATTTTTGGTAAAGGTGGCAATTATTATTTGCAAAAATAAAGCAGGTATAAATGGGACATAAGTAACAGAACTATTTGAGAATTGGTAAAATTTTCATAAAGTTTTGTTATCGTGGAGCCGTTAAGTTTATATAATTTAATGAATTATCAACCATCATCAATAACAAACAAAGGAGAGCGACTCTTGCTGGCGGTCTATAGCCTATGGTGTTAGCAAGAGTTAAGGGCGAGATACCCTTAAAGGCATAAGGATAGCTCTCATATCAGTAATTAGGTTGAAGCTGATAGGGCAAAAGTTTAGGATACACTCCTTGATCTTAGTTGGGAGTGCGAATGATAAGGTTAAATATAGACGAGATTAGGTTCTTAATTTTGGTAGGCCTAAAATTAAGAAAGCTCGCCTCTATATAGCCTTAGAAGCGAGCTCACACCGTTTTATCCTTTAATAGTTGATATTTAAAGGAATTCTGCAAAAAACTATAATTTGTTCCCTTCAAGTAATTATTTACTTACAATCATTTTGCCTATGATTTGGGACAGAGTATAGTTAAATCAAACTGTTTTAAATGGATAAATCTTGCTCTTGTTTTGGGAGTCAGGGTATAGATCTGCGTTTTGATTATTAAGCCAATAACTCTTAGCAGCAGCTTTGGCTATTTGTAATTAGCCACTGGCATATGACTTTTGCTATTACTACTCTGACTCTGCAATTTCTTTAGTTAGCTAAAAAGCCGATAAGTTCAATACATAATTAAAGTATATAGAAGATTTTTGCACTTTAAGATTGCTAACCGTAAGTCCAAAACTAGACTGAACGGACCTACAATAAATGAAGCTCCTTGCCAGCATATCTGACAAAAGACCTATTATTAAACCACCTTAAAGATACGAAAAACTACATTACCTTTCAAGGTATTAATAAAGTAAATTTAAATATCAGTAGTTAATATTTAGCAACGTTTGCTGGTTAAATCAGGTAGTTATTGTTAAAAACATAGCATGTATTATCTAAAAGCTCAGTGGTAAAACTTTAGGTCAAAGAAGAGGTCTAGAATAGAGTGTGCTAGTAGGCCTTTGATTGGCGCAATAAGTTTTTGCGTGGCTGTAGTTTTTAAGAAAACAAGGATAATACGGGGCTTTTAAAAATCGATATAAAACTCCATGTGTTGCCATGATAACACTAACTAAATAGACATTAAATACTCAAAATAAGTCATATCTATAAATCTATAAAATTTGTACGAGATTTTTATCGCTATTGATTTGAGTCACACTTTTTATGAATTTTGTAATATATGAGCTATGCTGTATTTTAATATTAATTCTGTCTAAAGTTT
>OGPO01002197.1_pt1 | contig 10692 bp, 6 predicted proteins | sample 1553041 | NCBI WGS metagenome assembly OGPO01 (sample SAMEA2580281, study PRJEB22360) | human gut metagenome | biome: human gut; feature: human-associated habitat; material: faeces | place: Denmark | collected 2008/2010 | reverse complement strand
AGGCTCAGACATTGCACCAAGCCGACTGCGAATCCGTAAAAAACGTGGCAAAATTCCAATGCTGCTTTTCCTGTCGTTTATTTATTTTTTATCATATACCAGAAGTCTATAGTGTGGACAATTACAGTATTGAAAAATCTGAGTAGTTGTGTATGGAAAACGGTATTGGTATGGTAAAACGTACACATTCCGTGATGATTTGAATAGTGAACAACTCGGTGCCTGTGTAATCACAGAAAGTCAAAAAGACCGGAGATAACTATTCCCGTTATCTCCGGCCTTTTCATTTCTTGTAATTATTTACTCTTTGCAGCTGTTGTTGTGTTCTTCGCCGCTGTTGTTGTAGTAGTTGTTGCTGCTGTAGATGCTGTTGTAGCTTTATATTTAAACTTAACTTCTTTCCACAGATCCTGATCTACAGACTTCTTGTCATCCCACTTCTTGTCAGCATCTTTTGTCCACTTCTTGTAGACTTTCTCGTATGCTGCCTGCTGTTTTTCCTGAAGCAGTGTGGATTTGTTTGATGCAGCTGCTGTTGTGTCGTTTGGATTTAACATCTTGATGATCACGTATGCATCGTCTAATTCTACGACTCCGCTTACCTGGTTCTTCTTAAGTTTTGCTGCTGCTGTTTCGAATTTTGTTCCTAATGCAGCTTTTCCTTTTGTATAGGATTCTTCGTTGTCAGAGTTTACGCTGAACTTCTTAGCTACAGAGCTGATACTCTGACCTTTCTTGATCATCTTTAATGCGGATTTTGCTTTCTTTAGCTGATCTTTCTTCTCAGCGGCTGTCATGTCTTTTTCTTTTCCTGTCTTGCTGTCTGTTGTCTTTGTTGTGAAGACAAGTTTGTAGACTTTGACAGTTTTGGCTTCGTCATCTGTTACTGTGACGTTTGCTTTCTTGATGATCGCCTGCATAACTTTACTTGCGATCGTGCTTTCTTCGTACAGTTTCTGGATCATATCTTTATCTGCTTCTGTCTTCTTCATGACTTTCTTACCTGTTGAGTCTTTTGCGAAGGCAGTTACGCTTTCTTTGATCTGCTTCTTCTCAGATTTTGTTAACTTCACGTTGTAGTCGTCTGCGTGTGCTGCTAAAACTTTGATCTGTTTTAACTGGTTGATAACGCTGTCTTTGACAGACTGCTGCATTGTGATCTTCTTTCCTTTGCTGTCTGTTCCGACCTGCATAGACCACATGCTGTCTCCGAAGTATGCTCCGTACTGAGCTTCTGCCTGATACTGCATGATTCTTGCATATACATGTGCTTCCTGGAATGTTACTTCTTGTCCTGCATATTCAAATAATGTCTTCTCATTCTTGCTTTTACATCCTGTAAATAAAGAAAGAGTTAACGCAAGAACTGCAGTTAAACATAGCAACTTCTTTGCTAATTTCTTCATTTCATTTTCTCCTTCATATTATGATTATATTAGGCTAATGTCTGGCGATATTATAGCACAAACTTATCGGATTATCAATGAATTGAGCGAGTTCACACAATGTTCAATCTTTTCTAACTGCTTCACTTTCTTTGTCTTTGACAGATCCAGTACAAATGTTGGATTCTTGCCTGCCTGGAAGGATAATTCACGTTTGTATTCTTCTAATATCGCTGGAATTTTTTCTACATCCACGGCTGCATCTGGTTTCATTTCAAATGAGACTTTTTCTCCTTTTTGTTTCACATCTGTCATATAAGCGTGGTGAGCTAATGATTTCAAATATGCAACATATAACAGATTGTGGACTGCTTTCGGCATTTCCCCAAAACGGTCAATCAACTCGTCTGTCATATCTTCCATTTCATCTTTGGATTCAATAGATGAAATACGTTTGTATAATTCCAGTTTTTGATATTCATTATACACATACGTTGATGGAATAAATGCATTGATGTCGAGATCGAGTGTTGTGTCAAATTCATCCTCGTCTTTTAATTCGCCTTTTAATCTCAAGACTGCTTCATTCAGCATCTTGCAATACAGATCGTATCCAACTGCTTCCATATGACCGGATTGTGCCTGTCCCAAAAGATTTCCTGCTCCACGGATCTCCAGATCTCGCATTGCAATCTTATAACCAGATCCCAGATCTGTAAATTCCCGGATCGCCTGTAATCGTTTTTCTGCGGTTTCTTTTAACAGTGTGTTCTTTTTGTACATCAAAAATGCAAATGCATTTCGATTTGATCTTCCGACACGTCCTCTTAACTGATACAACTGGGACAGCCCAAGCTGGTTGGCATCGTGAATGATCATTGTATTTACATTCGGAATATCTAGTCCTGTCTCGATGATCGTTGTAGATACCAGGACATCGATCTCATGGTTCATAAATCCCATCATGATCTCTTCCAGTTCGCGTTCTTTCATCTGTCCATGTGCAAATGCAACTTTCGCATCTGGAAGCAATCTCTGTAATTCGGCTGTCACTTCTGCGATATTATTGACACGGTTATACACATAATATACCTGCCCGCCACGTGTCATTTCGCGGTAGACCGCTTCTTTGACCAGTTCTTCATTATATTCCATAACATATGTCTGGATCGCTCTTCGGTCATGCGGTGGTTCTTCTAATACACTCATGTCACGGATTCCGATCAGACTCATATGCAGGGTTCTTGGAATTGGTGTAGCAGATAATGATAAGACATCGACATCTTTTTTCATTGTCTTGATCTTTTCTTTATGTGTCACCCCAAAACGCTGTTCTTCATCAATTACGAGCAGTCCCAGATTCTTATACTGCATGTCTTTGGACAATAAGCGATGCGTTCCTATCACGACATCTACTGTTCCATTTTTGAGTCCTTCGATCGTCTCTTTCTGCTCTTTTGCTGTACAAAATCTAGACATCATGCGTACGGTGATCGGGTAATCATGAAATCTCTGTGCAAATGTATTGTAATGCTGCTGTGCAAGGATCGTGGTTGGTACGAGATACGCCACCTGTTTTCCATTGTCTACTGCCTTAAATGCTGCACGGATCGCTACTTCTGTCTTGCCATACCCGACATCTCCACAGATCAGTCGATCCATGATCTTCTTGCTTTCCATATCCCTTTTCGTATCATCGATCGCATTTAACTGATCCTGCGTTTCATCGTATGGAAATAATTCTTCAAACTCTTTCTGCCATACAGAGTCCTTATCATAGACATATCCTTCTTTTGCCTGTCTTAGTGCATATAACTGCACGAGTTCTTCCGCAATATCTTTGACTTGACCTTTGACACGTGTTTTCGTCTTCTTCCATTCATTTCCACCTAATTTATGAAGTTTCGGCTTTCTTGCATTTGCACTTGCGTATTTTGCGATCTGGTCTAGGGCTGATGCTAAAATAAATAAATTATCACCGCCCTGATATTCAATACTGATGTAGTCCTTTTCAACCCCATCTGTTGTGATCTTTTCGATTCCGCGGTAAATACCGACTCCATGTTTTTCATGAACAACGTAATCACCGATATTGATATCTGCAAAACTTCGGATCTTTTCTCCTTGTTTTTTCTTCTCTTCCTTTCGGCGCTTTTTTTCTTCTCTTCCTTTGAAAATGTCTCCTTCTGAGATCAATACCCATTTGGCTGCCGGATATTCAATTCCTGTCAGAAGTTTTCCTGCTGTGACAACGATCTGCCCTGCTTCCACTCCGTATTTCAAGTCCTTATCATATGTCACAACCAAACCATTTTCTCTCAGATCACTGCTTAGACGTTTCGCTCTTGTAACAGATGGAGAAGCAACAACGATCCTGTAGTCCTTACTCTGATATTTGGTAAGATCTTTGACTAACTGCTCAAAACTGTTGTTATAAGACTGAATGGATTTTGTATCCATAAATAAGGTTCTAGCAACTCTAAAATCATTGATCTCAGCAGATAAGATCGAATAACATAGCATCTTATGTTTCTCGATCTGATATAAAATACTCTCATAATCTGTCACCGTATTTGCCTGTTTAGGCAAAAGATACCCACCTTCCAGACGGCTTTTCATACTCTCTGAGAATTCCAGATAAAATGCATCTGCACGTTCTCTGATATGTTTTGGTTCATCCATATAGATCATGCTTTCTTCTGGAAAATAATCTAAGATGCATTCTGTATTTTCATAAAAATATGGGAGATAACCTTCTACTCCGATCAACATATGAAGTTCCCTTAATTCCTCACGAACACGGTCCATTTCTTTTCTTAGGCGGGCTTCCTGATCATATTTTTTTTCTTTTTTAAACTTCTGTGATAACTTCTCATAATCTTCTTCCATATTTCGAAGACCATGTTCAATCCTTGGCTGGTTTAAAATGATCTCTGATGCCGGATAAATGGTCAGAGTATCGACTTCTTCGATGGATCTTTGGCTTTCTTTATCAAAACTTCGGATCGAATCAATTTCATCTCCCCATAGTTCGATACGATATGGGCTTTCCTGCGTGTATGGGAAAATATCAATGATTCCTCCTCGCACAGTAAACTCGCCTGGAGCCTCAACAAATGGTGCTTTTTCGTAGCCTCTGGCAACAAATTCTTCTGCGATCGTTGCCTCTTCCAGTGTCTCTCCCATTTTAAACGTCATCTTATGATTCTTGATATCACTTAATGGAACAACCTGATCCATCACAGCATCGATCGTCATCACAAAGGTTCCACATTTGTCATCCACGATCTTCTTGATCGCCAGCATACGGTCTCTTGCGATTGCATTTCCATGAACATCGGCTGTGTAGAATAATGGATCTTTTGCTGGAATATACTGAACCTTTTCTCCAAAGAAATGACTTGCCTCGACCCATTGTCTTGCTTTGTTCTCGTCTGGTACGATGATGATCTTAAATTGCTTTTTCTTATGATTTCCGATCAGACTGGTCAGATGCCATTTGGCTGTATCGGTGCATCCTGATACAAGAACCGGGCCACAGTAATCTTCGACATCATCCTTTAATTGTCTGTATACCGGATCGTCTTTTAATATATGTTCTAACACTTTCTATCCCTACTTTTTCTTATTGTGGCGATTCATCGCTTCTGTGATGTCGCCCATAACGATCAGCTGTACTGCATCGTACACTTCATCAAAACGTTCCGCAAAGATTGCCTGTTCTTCTTTTGTAAAATGTCCTAATACATAATCTGCCAGATCATATCCTTTTGGTTTCTCTCCAACACCGATCTTCACCCTTGGGAAATCCATACTTCCTAAATAACTGATGATACTTTTCAGTCCATTATGTCCCCCTGCACTTCCCTTTCTTCGGATACGCAGTCTTCCAACATCAAGATCGATATCATCATGAATAATGATAAAATCTTCTGGCTCTAATTTATAGAAATCCATGATTGGGCGAAGACTTTCCCCGCTTAAGTTCATAAATGTCTGTGGTTTCACAAGAAGGACTTTTTCTCCTCCCATATAACCAGTTCCGATCAATGCTTTGTGTTTCCCTGTATTTATACTTATGCCTTCTTTGTCTGCAATATAATCAATGGCTTCAAATCCAATATTGTGTCTTGTGTTGTCATATTTCTTTCCCGGATTCCCCAGTCCGACGATTACTTTCATAAGATATCTCTCCTTTTTCCCTAGAATCTATAAAACTGACAAACACCCGGAAATCAATGGATTCCCGGGTTGTCTTTTTCTTTCTTTAGTTATAGTATATCCCAATTTACAATTCTCAGCAAGATTTTTTCTAGTTATAATGCCTGAAAGAATTCTCTTGTCTTATTTACCTTCTTCATCAATGTATCAAACTGTTCTGGTGTCAGTGACTGTGGTCCATCACATAATGCTTTGGCTGGATCATTATGAACTTCTACCATTAATCCATCGGCCCCAGCTGCGATCGCTGCTAATGCCATTGGCTCTACCATATCTCTGATTCCTGTTGCATGAGATGGATCTACCATGACTGGAAGATGGGATTTCTTCTTAATCATAGGGATTGCAGAAAGATCTAATGTATTTCTCATAGCTGTCTCGTATGTTCGGATTCCTCTTTCACAAAGGATTACATTTTCATTTCCACCTGCCATAATGTATTCTGCACTCATTAACCATTCTTCGATCGTTGCTGCAAGTCCTCGCTTTAATAAGATTGGTTTGTTGATCTTTCCTAATTCTTTTAATAATTCAAAGTTCTGCATATTTCTTGCTCCAACCTGAATCAGGTCCACATCTTCGAATAATGGAAGATGACTTGCATCCATGATCTCTGTAACAACTGGAAGTCCTGTTGCTTTCTTAGCTTCTAATAATAATTCTAATCCTTCTCCATGAAGTCCCTGGAAAGAGTATGGGGAAGTTCTTGGTTTGAAAGCTCCTCCTCTTAATAATCCTGCACCAGAATTCTTCACATCGTTTGCGACTTCTGTGATCTGTTCTTTTGTCTCAATAGAACATGGTCCTGCGATTACCTGGAAGTTTCCACCACCGATCTTTACTCCATTTACATCAACAACTGTATCGTTTGGATGGAATTTTCTGTTGGCCTTCTTGTATGGCTCCTGAATACGCTGTACATTTTCAACGATGCTGTTTGCCATGATATGACGCATATCTACAACAGATGTATCTCCCACTAATCCAAGGATCCTTGTGTTAACACCTTCGGATTCGTGGATTCCCAGTCCCTGCTCTTCCATCTCTTTCTTTAATGCGTTGATCTTTGCTTCTTCTGCCTGTTTCTTTAAAATAATAATCATGATGTTCGTCCTTTCCTGGCAAGTCGTTTCTATCCTGCTTCTCTGGTGCGGCCTTTGTTTCTTTGAGTAAAAAGAAAAGGCATGCACTCTGTTGCAAGAATGCATGCCTTAAATGTTTTACTCTGTCGGTTTAAAGTGACATAAGTTTTGGCGATGATTCATTGCAACAAAAATAGTCAGGATAAAAATAATAACCCTGAAAGCTAAAGTAATAAAATGTGCAATTATTCATCTTACTTGTTGTCATCTTAGTTTCTCCTTGTTTTGATGTTTTTACGATACATGAAATTTTTTTCTGTGTCAATAGATTTATAGATGTTTTTTATAAAATCCATAGACCGTATTTATGATTTATTTTATGAATTATAAAATTTATTTTTTGCGCACTGCAAGAAATGATGCAATCAATGCTGTGATCGGTACTGTTAATACAACACCAAGACTTCCAGATAGTCCTTGCATGATCTCAATTCCGATCACATAAGAGTTCGCTAACTGTCTGTAGCTTAGATCATATGCGTAATTGATCACTAATGTTGTCATTGCACCGCCTACATAAGCAAAGATCAGTGTATTCGTCATCGTTCCCATCATATCTCTTCCAACATTGATTCCTGATACAAAAAGTCGTTTCATGGACAGTGTTTTGTCTGTTTCATAAATTTCCTGAATCGTAGATGCAATGGACATACCAACGTCCATGACAGCTCCTAATGCTGAAATGATGATTCCGGCAAAAAGCAATTCTCCGATCTTTATCTTCGTATTTTGTCCGACATAGTTCAATGCTTCGATATCCGATACATTATATCCTGTGATTCCTGCTGCTTTTCCAAATGCCATCGCTGCCACTGCTGCGATCACGACTCCGATCGCTGTTCCAAGGATCGCAGACACTGTTTTGCTCGAATATCCACCAAGAAGTCCTAATGTTACGATCGTTGTCAACACTGCTACAATGATCGTCAACATGATCGGTGAAATTCCCCGATACATCATCGGAAACATAATACCGATAATACATGCAAACGCAAAGACAAGACTTAAAATAGCATAAACACCTTTTCTCCCACCAATCGCACATACCACCGCTGCAAAGATCAACGCAAATCCATAGATTGCCATGGTACGGTCCTGACTATATACGGTAAATCCTGTATTTGTTCCACTTTTATTTACGATCACAATGATCCTTGCTCCTACTTTACAGTCAGCTCCAAATAAAGTTCCGCTTGGATTGATCGCCTGTTTTTCTTTTCCTTTGTAGATTCCCGTTGTCATTTTGACCAGAACTTTCTGCGTTCCATAACGACTTCCGTCTTCTGCAAGATTATCTTTAATGATCTTTGTTACAACTGCTTTTTCATATTTTTGTCCTTTATAGGATGCCAATGGCGTTTTCTGAAACTGGTTGCATTTGACTATGATCCCTGCAAATAAACACACTGCTATTGCGAAGATCAAGATTTTTTTCCATGATACTGCTTTTTCCATAAGTTGTCTTCTTTCTATAAATCGTAGCCTTTTATTTATAAAGAAAAATCAGAGAATGCCTGTGTCCAGATCTATCATTCCGGGCGCAGGCTTTTGCTCTGTCTGATAAATTAAGTTACGACACTAATTCTTTATCATCTCTATTTGATTGTTGCTTTTTTGGCTGTGCTGTAGGCTCCATAAATACGTTTTCCATTTACTGTTTTGTAAGAACGGACTTTGACGTAATATTTTTCCCCTTTTTTCAGACCTTTGATCTTGTAAGATGTTGTTGTTTTCGCTTTTCTTACTGTCTTTTTACCTGTAAATTTCTTGTTTGTAGAATATACAACTTGATATCCTGATGCTTTCGTATTCTTTTTCCATTTGATCGTTAGCTGTTTTTTGATCTTATTTACTAAAGAGATACTCTGTTTCTTTGGTGCTACAGTCACTGTAACTGTTTTGGAGGCTGCTTTGTAGTCTGTAGTTGCTGCTGCTTTGACTGTGATCTTGACAACTCCTGGTCCTTTGACTGTTACTTTTCCTGCGGCATCAACTGTTGCAACTGCTTTGTTTGATGTTGTGTAAGTGAGTTTTCCATTTCCATTTGTTTTTGCATTTAATTTAAATGCTTTGGATGTTTCACTCTTCTTATAAGATGCTGTTGCTGTGATCGTCTGGTCTTTTGTCTGTACTGCTGTTGTATCATCTTTCTTTGTTGTATTTGAGTTCGCATCATCTTTTTTGGTATCTTCTGCTTTCTTCACGATCTTATATGAAGATGATCCGTCTAATACTTTTCCTGTGTCCGCATCGTATGTTGTAACTTCAAAAGAGTCATCTGTTACATTGACTACAGAATAACTTGGTGTCCATGTCTGGCTTCTCTCAGAAATGAAATCCTGTTTTGCTGTGATCAGATTGTAGAATTTAGATCCTGTTGCTGAGTTTGCTTCTAAATATACAGTTCCTTTTGGATTTACAACCGTTCCACCTTTTGTTGTATCAACGATTTCGTAGCAGTTGTTTTCTTTTGCGTAATTTGCTGTATTTTCTGTTTTTGCGAATTTATCATGTGCCTGTCCATCACTCTGTAACTGATATGTTCTGGAGTATGTATGGTCATGTCCCTGAAGTACAACATCAATATCATATTTATCCATTAATGGTGTTAACTGTGTTCTTAAAACCATTCCGTCAGAATCTGAATGATCATATCCTGATCCATAAATGTCCTGGTGGAACATTACAACTTTCCATTTTACATTTGGATTTTCTTTGATCGCTTTACGCATAACATTTTCGTGAGTTGCACAATTGTAATTGTTTGTGTCTAATACGATAAATAATGTATTTCCATATGTGTAATAATAGTCTGTTCCTGCTGCTGTCTTTCCTTCTGTATACTTTGCTGTATTTCTATATCCACTTGTATCAAATGCATTTGGATTGTTGTAATGCATCTCATACTGTGCTGATCCAGAATCGTGGTTTCCGATCGTTGTTGCTACTGGAAGAGATCTTAAAGCATCTGCTCCAAGGTAACCTGCATACTGTTTTTCATTGTTATTGTTATTTACCTGATCTCCTGCGGATGCAACAAAACTTAGATTTGGATTCTGTTTTACCGCATTATTTAATACGTTGTTCCAGTTATAACTATCATTTCTTGCTGCATAGTTATTATCTTTCATCGCATCTCCTTCAGTACTTGTCTGTCCTGAAGATGCTCCGATCTGAGGATCTCCTACATATAAGAAAGAATAATTTTTAAATGATTTTGTAGAATATTTCTGTACACCCTGATATTTTCCGTTCTGAAATACCTGATAGTAGTAAGTTGTATTTTCTTTCAGCTCATTTACAGATGCTTTGTTAGAATAGTACTGAACACCTTCGATCGCTACTGCCTGTGTCTGTTTTCCTTCGACTTCTTTTGCATCAGACATATCTGCTTTTGTTGCGATCTTAACTTTTGGTGTTTCTTCTGTCTTGCTGTAGTATGCAAAATTAAGCTGTGATTCTGTCGCTCCTGGTGTTAGGGATACATTTTCATAATTTGTGCTGTATTTATCCCAGTTTGCTTTCCATGTGGACCAGCTTTCTGTTTTAGAAGCAGATGCATCATTCCAATGTTCTGTCGCTGCGCTGACTGTTGATGAAAGGATTGGAGATGCCATCATAACTCCGCCTGCTAACATCATGGCTGATACAGTTGCTTTTGCTGCATATTTTTTTGCATTTCTTGCTATGTTTCTGCGAATTGTTCTCACAATAAGATCCTCCTTTGATATAGTCAATCATTCTCTGTTGTGTTTAACTATAAACTTGTGAGATTAAGGAAAGGTACATGGGAATGATAAGTTTTTGTAAAATTTTTTAATTGTATGACGGGAATGTGTCGAGTATTCATAAAAAGATAAAGAAAGATAGCGGTACGAAAAACGAATTCCATTTCGTACCGCTATCTTTCTTTATCTTTTTATGAATACCTGAAGACATTCTTG
>OGPO01002190.1_pt1 | contig 10710 bp, 8 predicted proteins | sample 1553041 | NCBI WGS metagenome assembly OGPO01 (sample SAMEA2580281, study PRJEB22360) | human gut metagenome | biome: human gut; feature: human-associated habitat; material: faeces | place: Denmark | collected 2008/2010 | reverse complement strand
TGTCTAAAACAAGGTTAAAGATAGTGCAAGCCGGGGCGATGCCGGATTTATTTGGAAATGCCCGGGCATCAAAAAAGCCCGTGTCGGGGACACGGGCCTTGAAGTAGCCGGGTGGAGGCTTATTTCTTACGCGTCAGCACGATGTCGGACACACCGAGGTAGTAACGTGCATAGGCCCCCTGCTTGGGATGCCACTGGAACAGCGACGGCGTCCAGGTTTTTCCGGAGATCACGGTCGACCCCACACGCAGTTCGTCGCCGGCGACCGTGACGGGAAGCTCGCATTCGCAATCGGAGAAGCTCTTGTCATCGGCACCGCCGAGCAGGTAAACCGGGCCGAGTTCATCGGTAGTGAACCAGCTCAGGACATTGAACTTGGTAGTAGCTTCGACGACGATCGATCCGTCCTCCAGGAGTTTGAGAAACCACTTGGGGCCGAAGCCTTCGAGAGCCCGAGCTACGGTAAAGCCCTCTTCGATCAGCTGTTCGTAGGTTCGGGCACTGCCCTCTTTCTCGAAGTCCCCGAGGCCAAGGCAGATGAGATAGTTCTCCTTGCGGTATTTCCGCGAGCCGACCTGTGCCATGATTTCGACATCGAACGTCCACTCCTCGGTCGTGAAGAAAAACCCGCCCGTAGCAGGATCAAATCCCGTAGCGTATTTGACGCTCTGCTTGCCGACCCACTCACCGACGAGGGCGTCGAACTCGGCCGACTGGATCATTCCGGAAGTATCCTCTGCGAGCGTGGTCACCTTGATCTGGGCTGCATCGGATGCGGTGTACTTCGGGTCGGTGGAGAGCGCCTTGACGGTGACCGTATATTCCGTACCCGGATTCAGGCCGCTGAAACGGGCGGAAGTTTCGGACGTGGTCGCTTCAGTGCCGCCATTGAGCGAATAAGCATATACATTTGCATGCTCGACGGCCTGCCAGGTCACGGAGAAAGCGGTCTCCTCGACCGAACTCTGAGCGAGGACGGGTGCGGCGAGCTGCGTCCCGTTGTTATCCCCGTCGTCACCGGAATCGGAATCGCTGCAAGCGGCAAAACCCAGCAACAGGGAAGCACACATTAAAATTCTGCTGATCTTTTTCATTGTTGTTCGTATTTATCGGTTATGAAATTCTTACGTGATCTTTTATTCAGCCTTTTCGGTCTTCTGTGTCGCCTCGATCCAGAAATCGGAGCCGCTCTTACTGATGCCCAACACACAGACCGAATAGGAGGTTCCGGCTGCCAGCCCGGTCTTACGGATGGTCTGCGTCCCGGTATACTCGTCCTTGGTGGGCATCACCTCCTTCTTGAACGCCTCCAGTCCCCCGGCCATTAATACTTGCATGGGCAACGAAGAGGTCTTCAGGACATAGACATAATATTTCTCGATGGCGGCATCGGGCGTACAGACGACATCAAACCCGTCGGACGCGACATTCTCGAACGTTACCGTCACTTCGCCCGACGCATCGGGAAGGGTCGTGGCAGGAGCCGATACGAGGACGGTCGTGAGCAGGTCGCCCGGGGCGTACCACCCTACTGCGTAGACGACATAGTCGGTTTCGGGTTTCAGCCCGGTGAACTCGAAGGGATGGTCACCCTGTACGAGTTGTGTGGCCAGGTACTCCTCGAAACTAACGCCCGCAATCAGGGCCGAAGCGCTGAGTTTGCGGCGCACCGACCCGATAAATTCCTCCGTCGAAGCGTATTTGTCGAAGTCGGACTTCAGGGCATAACCACAGTAGTAGGTTCGCGTCTTGCTTTTGGGAGATACGGATACGGAAATGCTGTTCATCCCGATCTCGGCAGCCGAAAGCGTAAAGGGATTCTGTTCCATGGCGGCGGTGACCGTCAGCTCGGCGAATTCGGAATCGAGGAACTGCACCTGTCCGGAAACGGCTTTCACACGCACGGTAGCCGGCATACCGGATTCCAGCCCGGTCACGACTGCCGACAGACCCGTAACGGTCAGCTCCTCGCCGCCATCGACCGTATATACATAGGATGCCGCATCGGGAACGGCTTCCCACACGACCGTCGCGGAATTCTCCGTGGCGTCGCCCGCCGCGAGGACAGGAGCCGCCAGTTGCGTGGCCGGCAGGGTTGTCAGGGTGATTTGGGCGAATTCCGAATCCAGGTACTGCTCCTGCCCCGCGACAGCCTTTACCTTGACAGTATAGCTGCGACCGGGCTCCAGTCCGTCGAAGCGCACCGAAGGCTGTGTTACGGTCGTCTCGGCGCCACCGTCGAGCGTACAGGCGTAAGACACGGCGTTCTCTACGGCGTCCCATGTCACGGCTACCGAAACCTGCGTCACGGCGTCTTCCGCCAGGACGGGGATCGCCAAAGCAACGGGATCCACGGGTTTTTCGTCATCCGAGCAACCTGCAAAAGCGGCCCCGAGGACAAAAAAAGCTGAGAAAAGTAGTTTTTTCTTCATAGCTGAAAATGTTTAGAAAAATTTGCTGCAAAAGTTCATTAACCTACTGATTCAAAGCCCATACAGCCCGAAAAAGATTGCCAGAAAAGGCTGTATGAACGAACGAATCGGTTTTTGTAAATATCGCTACGAATCGTCCATAAAGTTCTCATACCACGCCAAAAAGGCGAACAAGGCCGATAATCGGGAAAAACAAGGCGATAAAAGGGAATGACAGAATGTGACATTTTTTTACTATTTTTGCCTGCAACGTCACCCCTTCTTCACACACACGAAAACACATGGGCTATCTCGAACAGGCTGTGCGTTCACGGTGGGCCGTCCCGATGACGGCTTTCCTGATCCAACTGAGCCAATACTGGAATACGCTGGTAACAGTCACCTGGTGGTCGAAACGGGCGACCGTATCGGTCGTCTGGTTCTGCGTCCTGTGGCTGGCGACCATCCTGCTGCTGGAAATATTCCTGAGCAGGCGGTTCCCCTTCCTGGTGCGGTGCCTGATGGGCACACTCGTCATCGCGGGAGTCATCCTCACGGCCATGCTGGTCATCACGCTGCAGTCCGAAAAGCCGTGGCTCACGCTGGGCTACGACGAGGTCGGGTATCTGATCATCACCTATACGATATGCCTGCTGATCGGCAGCATCGTACTGATGATCAACAAGGAACGCCGGCATGAAAAAGAGATCGAGATGCTCCGGATAGAGAACCTCAGCAGCCAGTACAACGCCATTGCCAACCAGATAAGCCCCCATTTCTTTTTCAATGCACTGAGCAACCTCTCGTCGCTCGTACGCGGCGACAAGAAACAGGAAAGCCTCGAATACATCGGCAACCTGTCGGGGATATTCCGGTACATCATCCGCTTCAAGGAATCGTCGCTGACGACCCTGGGCGAGGAGCTGAATTTCATAAATTCGTACAAGCAACTGATGGACGTGCGCTTCGCCAAAAGCTACACCTGCGAGGTCGACATCCCGCAGCAGGCGCTGAACATGCGCATGCCCAGCCTCTCACTGCTGCCGCTGTTCGAAAATATCGTCAAACACAATATCATCGACAGCGAACACCACATGCGGATCACGATCTCGTTCAACGATAACAATGAACTGGTGATCGCCAACCCGGTCTATCCGAAGCTCACGCCGCCCGAATCGAACGGCATAGGGCTGACCAACCTGAGCAACAGGTACAGGCTGCTGCTGGGTAAGGAAATACGCATCGAGAAAGCCGAGGGGGGGGGGGACGGAGGATTCCGGGGCTTCCTGCCGATGGTCAAGATGAACATAAAGCATACGCGATGAGGGTACTGATCATAGAAGACGAAATGGGGGCCCTCGACGACCTGAGGAGCATCCTCGCGGAATCGGCCCCGGACATCCGGATAGCGGGCACGACGGAGAGTGTCATGCAAAGCGTCGCATGGCTGGAAAAGAACCCCGCCCCGGATCTGATTTTCATGGACATCCATCTGTCCGACGGTTCGGCTTTCGAGATATTCAAGCGGACGGCCGTCGATGCGCCCGTGATCTTCACGACCGCCTACGACGAGTAGCCATCCATGCCTTCAGGGTCAACGCCGTGGACTATCTGCTCAAACCGCTCGCCATCGACGAGGTGAAACGCGCACTGGAAAAATACCGGAAGCTCAGCCGGCCGCAGGTACTCCCGGATATCGAGAAGTTGTATGAAATGATTTCCTGCCAGCGGACGAATTCCCGCAGGAACATCCTGGTGGCCTACAAGGACAAACTGCTGCCGATCCCGACGGAGAAAATCGCCTTTTTCTATTCGACCAAGGAGACGTCGAGGGTATACCTCGCCGATGGCAGCAACTATGCCTACAACAGGACGCTGGAGAGCATCTGCGACGACATGGATCCCCGGGCATTCTGCCGGGTCAACAAACAATACGTCGTCGCCAGGGAGCACATCACAAGCATCGTCGTATGGTCGAACAGCCGCCTGCTGGTTTCGATGGATACCGAGACGCCCGAGCCCGTATTCCTAAGCAAGAACCGGGCTGCGGAGTTCAAAAAATGGATCACGGGATAAGTTCCCGGAAAAACATTACAAGTGTGCGAGGTATCCGTAGCGCACCAGATCCTCCCCGCCGCGGACAAGGTGGGTCTGGCCGTCTGCCAGCACGTAGAGGCGGTCGGCGATATCCGTCACATGGCGGTGCATATGGTCGGTCAGGAGAATGCCTTTCGAAGATTTTTCCTGCCGGATCAGCGCCTTGAGCGTCGACACATGCAGCGGGGCAACCTGCGAAAAAGGTTCGTCGAGCATGACGAATTGCGTCGGACTGCGCAGGATCAGGTAGGATTCCAGAATACGCCGCTCACCGCCCGACAGGGCGCGGATCTTCGTACCGCGCAGTTTGCCGAACAACGGGAACCATGCCAGCAGGTCGTCCCACGGCAACCCGAAATCGCGCAACACCCGGTCGACGGTCAGCCAGCCCGGGATAAAACCCTGCTGCGCGAGGTAACGCACCTCGTCGGCCCGGAAACGGTCATGCCATACCCCGTCGATGCGCATCGACCGGAAATCCGCCCGCAGCGAACCGCACAGTATCTTCATCAGGCAGCTCTTGCCGCACCCGTTACGGCCGAGCACCGCCGTAACACCGCCCGTTTCGACGGCGAGGTACACTCCCGAAAGGATGCGCCGGTCACCGAACGACAACTCCACGGAGTCGATCTCGAGGATATGTTTCTCAGAGGGGTTCATAAAGGAAGGCGGCCGTCAGTTTCAATAACACATAACACAGGATAAAGTCCACGCCGCAACTCACGCCCAGCAGTTCGCGGCGCCGCACGCCGAGGTTACGGTAGTAGAAAAACTCGTCACCGTAACGCTGGACGATCCAGACATAGAGATAAAGCGGATAGACCGCCGCCTTGCCCAACAGGCACCACGGGATGATTGTCGGGCCGTGGTTGGAGACCACCCATGCGAACCCGATACTCACAGCCATGCAAAAAAAGAACATGGCCGAATAATAAAAGCGGAGTATGAGCAGCAATTTCCGGATCATCGCCCAAATATACGAAAAAAGCGGGTGGTTTTAAGACCACCCGTTTTAATTCCCCAATTATACTGCAAGTAGCGAACCGTGTCCTGACTGAACGAAGACAGAGACTTGTAACCTTCGTACTTGGGGAAAGCGTTCTGCCCAAAAGCAACATGTACCGAAAAGATTATCGACGAAAACAATATAAACCACCGCATATTAAACACCATAAAGATACCGTATACCAGAAGCAATAAAAGATCCGAGCACCTCTTTATAACTATCCTTCCAAGGAACGATCGTAATTCCGTCCCTTTTCAGTGACGGAATATAGGGCTGCAAGTCTTCGTAAAGCATCGAATATTTGTCGATTTTCGGTAGAATACTATATACTATGATATTATATTTACTTGAATACTCTCCGGATTCCTTCCATTCCTTATATGCTTTTTCATACGGTCGCAGCCAAAATTGAATATATCCGACCTCGGCCCTTCCGCCAGGAGTGGTGCAACGAATTTCGACATCACAAATTGGCAGTTCAAATACATCGAAAAAATCGGATAGCGGAACATCGTTATATACACCGACAACTTTAAGGCCCCAATTATATTGCAGGTAGCGAACCGTGTCCTGATTGAACGTAGACCAAGAACGGTAACCGTCATATTCCTGCGGATAGGGATTCTGAGAATAGACACATGTGCCCGAAATAAGCATCAACGATAACAATAAAATCTTTTTCATAATTATTTACATTTATAGGTTATTACTTGTACCGGAAGCGATGTAATTTCTTTCCCCGCAACGGTTTTATGCTGATGAAAATAGGAGTCTGTCCCGGACTGGGAAAGTATGGCAATACCCGTATTGTGTTTTTCCAATAAATATGCAATGGCATAAAGTCTGGCGTTGTAATAATCATATCCCTGATCCAGCAAACACTTTTCCGCATCCTGATAAAGCCGCATGAACCCTAAAAACGCCCCCGAATTATAAAAATTATGGGCCCTTGTTTCATCATAAACATACAATACATATATATTTATTGCAGTTACAACATATACGCTCCGCAAAGAACTGTCATACTTTTCACGAAACTCAATCAGTTTGACTACATCCGTCGAAGAACAAGCTGTGCCCCGCGGGTGGTTGTGAATAAACACCACATTGGATGCATCTGGGTTCCAGGCGACCTGCACACTATTCGTTTGACCATCCGTATACGGCATCATCAGTTGCAGGGCCCCGTCTGCATCGTGGTACCCGGTAGTGCCGTGTTCGACGGAACTGCCGGCTACGGCATTCAGGAATTCGGAAAATTGCGCAAGTCCCGTAACTTCGTTATACAAAGAACTCGTCGCAACAGAATTATCACCCGCCAGGGGCGCCAGGTTTTCACAATCGACCTCCTTAATGCAGATACACGGATGTTTCCCGCAGACAGGACAGCGCAAATCGAGGAGTGGTTCCTGATCTGGCAACGGATTGACCAATCCCGGCAGCAGATCAGTACCACCGATATTCTGTTCGTCGTCTCCTCCCACCGGAATATCCGAACCCGAATTCCCCGAAGTGGCGGTATTGCCATTGATAGTCCCACCTGTCCCTCCGGAACCGCCCTCAGTATCTCCAGCTTCTCCGGTTCCTCCAGCATTACCGGAGTTGCCGGCATCATTATTTCCACCGCCGGGAAAACCGCCCCCCAAATGATTTACATCCTCGATACCATCGATACACGGGCCGCGCGTACCATCGACATCGACGGTGGCATATCCGACTCCGTCGATATAATCGACGTAATACAGCGTTCCCCGGGAGTCGTAGAAACAGGTTTTACCGCCAAAATCCCAATCGTCCGTCATACGGGTCGGGCCGACGATCCGCCGGTTGATATAGACGCCCGCCAACAGATTCCGCAGCCGCCAGGAGCGTTCGAATTCGGACATCCGGGTATCGCAGATAAAAACGGATGCGAGCAGTGTGCCCTCATAATAGCGGGCGGCAGCCACAACGGCGCCGTCAAGGGTGGTATACAGCTCCAATCCGCAGTAATCGCCGCGATCCTCGCAATTGGCAAACAGGTTGCTCAGATCGCCGTCATAGAACGTCGCATAAATCTCGTCGGGAACGAGATAACGCATATAAGTCGAGAGGGAATCCGTCTGCATGGATTTCACGACAAGGAGTTTACCGTAGGCGCGCACCCCGTAAAACGTCCCGTCGGTGCGGCGGCGTTTAATCAGGAATTCGCTTCCGGTCTGCGCAGGAACGTCGACACAGGCGATACGCTTGTTCGACGACTGTTCGGCACCCTCCCAGTCGGGAAGCACATTTTCCACGACAAAAGGGCCCGTCGGCACGGCATCCGACGCACGGGTGACATCCGACGACAGGTTTTTTTCGAAGAAAGCCCGGGCTTCATCGACAGAAAGTCTGGATGAACGTTGCGGGGAGGAACCGGAAGAAGCCTCGTGCGGTTCCCGTACGCAAGCGAACAATCCGGCAGCAATGACACACACTAAAAAGTAACGGCAACTTTTTTGCATTCGGAGACGAGATTTCAAGGTTAACTAATTCAAGCAGAGAACCGGATAACGGACGCAACAATCAGAGAACAAAGGATATAATCATAGGCGGGCGGGTTATGGATGGTGTTGTCTAATATACGATAAAAAATCAAGATTTCAAAATAAAAAGCGGAGCGATCGTTTTGTCGCTCCGCTTCATGATCCAAGGCCGGGACGTTACAGCGCCAGCGGCTCGCAGGGAATCCCCCAGGCTTCGGCAACGGGCCGGTAGACCACTTTGCCCTGCACGATGTTGAGCCCCAGTTCCAGTTCGCGGTTTTCCTTGCAGGCACGGCGCCAGCCCTTGTCGGCGAGCTGAACGACATAGGGAAGCGTAGCGTTGGTGAGCGCAAGCGTCGAGGAATAAGGCACGGCGCCGGGAATGTTGGCCACGCAGTAGTGCAGGATGCCGTCGACATAGTAGACGGGGTCTTCGTGCGTCGTGGGACGCGAGGTTTCGAAGCAGCCGCCCTGGTCGATGGCCACGTCGACCATCACCGAGCCGGGCTCCATCTCCCGGAGCATGTCGCGTGTGACGAGCTTCGGAGCCTTGGCACCGGGGATCAGCACCGAGCCGATCACCAGGTCGGCATGTTTAAGCTCTTCGCGGATGTTGTATTCCGAAGACATGAGGGTCTTGACGTTCTTGGGCATCACGTCGGCCAGGTAGGTGAGGCGCTGCAACGAAATGTCGCAGATCGTCACGTCGGCACCCGTCCCCGCGGCTGTCCGCGCGGCTGCCGCACCGACCACACCGGCGCCGATGACGAAGACCCTGGCGGGCTTCACCCCCGGGACGCCGCCCAGCAGCTTGCCTTTGCCGCCGCGGGGTTTTTCGAGGAAATAGCGCCCTTCCTGCGTGGACATACGGCCTGCGACCTCGGACATCGGGATCAGCAGCGGCAGCGAGCGGTCGGCACGTTCGACGGTCTCATAGGCGCAGCATACCGCCCCGCTGTCGATCATGGCGCGGGTAAGGGGTTCGCTGCTGGCGAAATGGAAGAACGTGAAGACCATCTGGTCTTTGCGGATCAGCTTGTACTCGGGGGCGATGGGCTCCTTGACTTTGACGATCATTTCGGCACGGGCATAGACATCCCCGATCGTGGGAAGTATCTCGGCCCCTACCGCCGTATAGGCATCATCGGCAAAACCGCTGTTCACACCGGCCGTAGCCTGCACATAAACCGTGTGGCCCCGTTTGACGAGCTCCTGGGCGCCTGCGGGGGTAAGGGCAACGCGATTCTCGTTGTTCTTGATCTCTTTGGGAATACCGATAATCATAAGGCTTGAAGTTTTTTAGGTTTTTTGCCTTTTAATTTACGGATTTTATCCGGAACAGCAAAATATTCCGGCGATTTTTCACTTCCGGGTCAAAATTTATAAGAGATCGTAAGGTAGAACGAACGCGGATAAGCATAGGTATAGCGCGTGGCGTGGGGTGCGAAATAGAGGGCGTCGCCCGAACGGATACGCCGGACGCGCAGCGACTCGTAACCGCTGTAAACCGTATCGGCATCGCCCAGCAGGTTGCGCAGCATGAGCGAAGCAGTCAGCCGCGAACGGCCGAAATAGAAGGATTTGAAAAGCGAGGCGTCGAACGTGAAGGCGTCGCCGAGGCGCTCCTGGTGCGTGAAGGCATCGAACATCTCCCGCGTGATGCCGCCCTGCCGCGCGATGCGTGCCGTACGGCGCAGGGGCACAGGCTCGACGTAACGCAGCCCCGCATATCCCGCCGAGGCGCGGAAACCCCATCCCCCGGGGCCGAAATATGAGAGTTCGGCGCAAGCCGTAAGCTGGGGTGCGGCACCGAGCGTACAACCGCCCATGTGGCTTTCGGCACGGGTGTCGACGGCCGAATTGTCGACGTCGGAGATGACCGTGACGCGCGGGTTGCGGATATATTTGTACCGCCCGCCCGAAGCGGCGAGCGAAAGGCTCCAGCGGTATGCCAGGCGGAGGTCGGCAGCGGCCTCCACGCCGCAGGCCATGATGGGGTTTCCCTGTCGGGCCGATGTCGCTGTAACCCCCCGCCATGTCGTCGTAATAACGGCGGGACTGGATGCCGTCGAGCGTGGCGACGGCGAAGGCCGTAATGCGGAGCGAAAGCCGTTCGCCGGTACGGGTGAAATTGAGCTCGGCGGCGTAGAAACGCCCGGCAGCGGGGTCGTCGACCGTACGGTTGTTATACAACGGCTGGTAGAACAGGTCGGCGGCATCGGGCACCGCAGCCCCGGCTGCGGCCGATGCTTCGAGGTAGCTGCGGGGCGAGAAAGCCCACCCCACCAGTGCCTTGACCGTATAGGGCGTAAACCCCATCCGCCGCGAGCGCCCGAGGGACTGTGTCCCGGGGAAGAGCTCTTTCTCATAATACCCGCGGCGCAGCACGACGGCATCGCCCAGCGCGAGGGCGACGTCGGCACGAAGGCGGTCGGAACGGTACGCGGCCGACAGGCGGACGGTGGCCTCGCGCGTCGAGAGCGCATAGTCGTAGCCGAAACGGTCGCCCTCGCGGACGGTGCGGCCGGGATGGCGCAGGTCGTTTTGCAGGAGGTTGCCGTAGGTGTCGTCGTCCACGAGGTACTGGTCGATGTCGGTGATATGATCCGCCCCCAGCAGGTCGCGCATCTGTTTGTAGCTGCGCGTGCGGACATGGCGGTAGGAAAAGCCGTAGCGGAGCGTCAGCCGC
>OGPO01002183.1_pt1 | contig 10736 bp, 9 predicted proteins | sample 1553041 | NCBI WGS metagenome assembly OGPO01 (sample SAMEA2580281, study PRJEB22360) | human gut metagenome | biome: human gut; feature: human-associated habitat; material: faeces | place: Denmark | collected 2008/2010 | reverse complement strand
CCAATTTTAACCTTCATCTACATCATCCCTGCAAACCCGAATTGATCCGGATTCTAAGCCAAGAATTTTTGATGAGATGCTTTCACATTACTCTGGTTTACCATTGCATACTGCATCGTCGTATCAATCTGCGAATGTCCCAAAATCTTTTGCACCTGTTCGATCGGCATTCCTTTATCTATTGCCCGCGTTGCCATTGTTCTCCGGAACTTATGTGGATGAATCCGATCCAGTTCCAATCTTCTACCCATCTGACGAAGTCTGATTTCCACACCGCTTATTTTCAAACGATCGTGCGGTGCATCCAATGTAACAAACAACGCTTTGTTGCCGTCCTCCCGTTCCGATATATATTTTTTTAGATGAACCTTCGTCTTTGCATCGAAATAAACTTTTCTTTCCTTATCCCCTTTTCCATATACCACACATTCTCTGCCTTCCAGATCAATATCGTCAATATTCAGATTTACAAGTTCTCCGACACGGATTCCGGTAGAGTACAGCAAATCAATCATTGCTAAATCTCTTGTTTTCTGGCAATGATCTCGTAATTTTTCAATTCCTTCATCAGTGATCACATTTTTTACAACGGTTTTCGTTTTAATCTTATGAATCCGTCTCATGGGACTTTTCAAAATATAATCTTCTTCCTCCAACCAGGAAAAGAAGCTGGATAAATTTCTACGAATATTATCAATTGTAACGTTCGTACATTTACTTTCTTTTTGATATTCCGATAAATAAAATCGAATTTCTTCCGTAGAAATCTTTCTTACACTGACTTCAATCTTTGACAGCAAATCTTCCGCCGTGCTCTTATAGTATTGAATTGTTCTTTCCGAACAGCCTTCAATTCGTTTCGCTTCAATGAACAATTGTAAATATTCAAGATTCGAATGATCGGTTTTCTTTACTTCATTTTCAGAAAATGTTTTTAAAATCACTTCCTGCAGCTTTTTCATTTGTGAAATAGAAAGATACTCTGACATTTCATTTAAGACTGCAACGATTTTTTCGTCCATGTTGATATACTCCTTTTGTTATACCAACATCCTGCAGCCATTTTTTTCACATAAAATATTCGCACTGTTTATAATATATCTCAGCTTCTTTCTGCAACAATTCCGTCAGCTGACTTACTGTTCCATTCTCCCTAAACTCCTTCAATGCCTCAATATATACCGTTCTGTCATCATCCAATATAATAAAGGGATCCACTTCCTCATATTTCAGACTTTCCCGAAACAAAATCATTCTCCCTGTACGTCCATTCCCATCCTGAAACGGATGAATGGATTCATATCTTGCATGGAATTTTGCAAGCGTCTCCATGTTTTTAGGCTGCGCTTCATACCACACTAAAAGCTTTTCCATTTCGTCTGGAACTTCCTTTGGCAATGCCGTCCGGTACATTCCCACCATATTCGGGCGTTGTTTATAATCCCCTATTGCATAACCATTTGCACGATCCTCGAATACACCAGACTTTAATTCATATTGAAACTGCTTTATCAACTTCTGTGATAAAGGTTCTTCCAGTGTATCCAGCATATAATTGAACATCAGAAAATGCCCATTCATTTCCTCCACATCTTTTGCCCGATAATAATCATCGCTTCTCGGCAACGTTCCGTTATCAAATAAGGATGCCGTTTGTTCCGGTGTCAATGTACTTCCTTCAATTTTATTCGAATTATAAGCCATTACTCGTTGCGTATAAGCATAAACTCCAGAACGATCAAACTTTTTCCGTTCAATTATAAAACGATCTATCAGCCACTTTTTAAATTCTGACATTGATTTGCACCTCTCTTTCATCCGAAATATTGCTGCATTAACGAATCAAATAATAACTGCGCTTCGTCAAGTGCTTTTTGCACTGCAACTTTTGATTTGGTGATTTGTGCTACAAGTTTATAATATCTATCTTGCACTTCCATCGGTGGCTTTATTATTTGAAATCTTGATACTATCGGAACATTAAGATTTGGCATTGTTTGTCCTACAGCCATATCTTCTATAATTTTTTTAAATGATGGAAATGATATTATTTTTTGAATATAATCAGGCGTTACTTCACCTTTAGTTCTGATAATAATACTTCCCGTCCCACACAAGAATCCATCTTTAGGAACAACTGCACACCTACCCATTTCACCTCTTCTACCCATTACAACATCCCCAATTTTTAACTGATACGCAGACAATTCTTCATATTTTTCATCAGAAATTGTAAGTTTATCGTCTGGAGAAATCTTACCATCAACAATATGAGAAGGATTTAGTAACGGATGTCCACCTTCTATATAATCTTCCTTATGTAGTAACGAACCAAAAGGTCCAATCTTAATATCTGCCAAATCAGAAAGTGCAACTTTATCATATCCATAAGGATTAGAAACCGGATCCCCAAACATCTCGACAAATCGGGCTTTGATGAGGTTGTCCAAAGCATTAAGCTCATCATTTCTTTTTTCTAATATTCCCTTTGCTTTTACCAGTATTTCAACTATTGATTTCTGTTCATCAACAGAAGGCAACTCAATCAATGCATCTGTGAGGTTGCCTAACTTAATATACTTAATTACCCCACCAATAGCTTGCTTTCGAAGTTCTTCTATATAGCCTTCCATGAAGTAATATAGATATGGCATATATAACTTACCACTACCATTATCCTCAATTATGTACGTACGCTGATAAGCATCAAATTTACCGTTATAATACTTTACATTCAAATCCCCGTTCCCGGCAACCAAAACACATTCACAATCATATGAATATGTTGAAATTCTTAATGGTTCTTTTGAACAAGTAAAAAATGGATATTGACCATCTTCAGATGCTGCATTTGCATCAAGCTTACCCGTTTTTATTTTCGTCAATTCACCAATTTTAACCTTCATCTACATCATCCCTGCAAACCCGAATTGATCCGGATTCTTTCTTCCACATTTTTCGTTCTGCATTTTTATCTGCCTTACAATCCCAGCAGCCGTTCCAGTTCATCCATCTCGTTGCCGATTTCAATTTCCAGCTCCCGGATGTTTGCCATGATCTCTGATGTCGGCGGATATTCCACTGCAACATATTCAACTTCTTTATACTTATTGATGCTGAGATCGTATTCGTTGTCTACAATCTCCTGTTTCGGAACCAAGAAAGATTTTTCTATCCGCTTCCGTTCTTTTTCATTTCCAAGATGTTTGAAACGCTCAATGATATCCGGAATATCATTTTCTGCAACAGGTGTCCGCTTATCATCCAGACTGAGTCCGTCTGCTGTCATGTCATAAAACCATACGTCATCCGTTCCGCCGTGTTCTGTTTTCGTAAAAATCAGAATCGCGGTCGATACACCGGCGTACGGTTTAAATACGCCGGACGGCATGGAAATAACAGCTTCCAGTCTCTGATTTTCTACGATTTCTTTTCGGATCGCCTTATGCGCTGTAGAAGAGCCGAAAAGCACGCCATCCGGGACGATACAGGCACATCTGCCGCCAATTTTCAATATTCTGAGGAACAATGCCAGAAACAGCAATTCTGTTTTTTTCGTTTTACATACTTTCAGCAAATCGCCGGACACCGATTCTGCATCCAGGCTTCCCTTAAAAGGCGGATTTGCCAAAACCAGCGTATATTTATCCTTATCCGAATTCTGATCTGACAGACTGTCCCGATATTCAATATCCGGATTGTCAATCCCGTGTGTCATCATGTTCATCGCGCCGATTCGCAGCATAGTACGATCCATATCGTAGCCGTGGAACATATGATTCATATAATGATCTTTCTTTTGTTTATCAAAAAGAATCTCGCTCTTTTTTTCCTTTTTCAAATAATCTGCTGTCACAATTAAAAATCCTGAAGTACCGCAGGCAGGATCACAGATAATCTCATCAGCAGACGGATTCATCAATTCCACCATCATCCGAATAATGTGTCTCGGAGTTCTAAACTGTCCATTTAACCCTGACTGTGCAATCTTTGAAAGCAAATATTCATAAACATCTCCACGGATATCTACTGCTTGCTTTTCGTTCATCAACTCATAAATGACATCCAGGCAATCTACTACTTTTGAAAGCACAAGCGGTGTCGGAAGCTTAAAAATCGCATCCTCCATATATTTTGAATATGCACTGTTTTTATCGTCATGCAATGTTTTAATAAAAGGGAATACCCATTCCTGCATCACGATATACATTCTGTCAGCAGGAAAATCACGGAATACAGACCATTTTAATTGTGTACCATCAATTGTTCTGTCCCCCATTTTTACTTCATCCACAAAAATGCTTTTATAGGGAAGTTCCAACATCGCACTTTCTTTTGCTCTCTTATTATCCATGTCATCCAAATCATGGATAAACATCAGATAAGTAATCTGTTCAATAACTTCCAGCGGATTTACCAGTCCGCCCGCTGCAAAAATATCCCATAATCCATCAATTTTGTTTTTTAATTCTCCCGTAACCATCGTTTTCTCCGTTTTCTCTTATTGATTTTCTTTCCAGATATATTTCGTATCTCTGTCGTCGCCAATTTTTATTTCGTCGCTTTCTACGAAACCATCATTTATTCAAAAAATGCTCCCTATTCGGATACTCCTGGCGATATGCCCGGAGGGCGGCTTCCTGCAGCAGCGAAAATTCTTTTTCCATGCGCAGCAGGCGGGGTGCCTGAAAGGCAATTGTGCTGATCTGTTCGGCGATTTTTTTTGCAATTCCTTCTTCTGATAATTGTCCCATGCCAAATACCAGGGAGGTGAAGCCTCTGCCCCCTCGGCTGACCTGAATGAACTTCAGAAATACATTATACAATTCCTCCAGAAGGATCTGTTGATAACACTCCTCTGACTGCATCGCTTCTGCCAGGCATAATGCAGAAAGAATCCGAGCTCCCATCCTTCTTCTGTCTCCCCCAAGGTCCAGAGTGCTTCCTTCCGCCAGGTATTTCAGTTCCATCAGGCATTTGACGAATTCATCCTTCTGTAGTCTGTATTTTCCGTATCGGGCTGTCCAGAGCCGGTTTCTGTATTCTTCCGCCCAGGCTTCTTCCTCTCCTGCATGCGCTTTTAAGATCTGCTGCCGTTTTGCCGGATCTGTCTCCCGGTAAAAATCATGGCTCCATGTTTCTTCCATCTGCTTCTTCCTCTTCTGCGTTTAAATATTCCTCTATATTGCTGCCGTCCACCTTCTTGTATTCCGAAAAATAGTACCGTCCATCTTTCAGACTTTCCTGGTCGAGGTCCTTTCCCTCAAACAGCGTCACTGCCATTTTTGCCATTTCCTTTGCCTGGTCCACTCTGTCATTGTAAATGCTGCCTTGCATTTCTCCGGCCTTTACGGCCTCCAGCGCGTCTTCCAGGCCATCGATCCCAAAGATCACCGGCCAGTCTTTGCGGATATAGCCTACTTTCCGGTAGGCTTCCACAGCCCCCAGTGCCATCTCATCGTTATTGGATAGGACCAGTTCGATCTCTGTTCCATATTGGCTGATCAGACGGTTCATACGATTCTCCGCCTGCCCTCGGTTCCAGTCCGCAAACTGATAACTTAATTTTTCCAGTGAAACATTGTTCTTCATCAGTGTTTTTACCGAATACTCTGTTCTGCTGATGGCATCCTGATGTCCTGCTTCCCCTTCCAGAAGTACATACTGGATCTTTCCATCCTCATTTTTGTCCACTTCCGGATGGCTGTTGATATATTCTGCTGCGATCTCTCCCTGCATGATCCCGGACTGTTCCGCATCACAGCCCACATAATACAGCTTATCCCACTGCATCAGATCTTCCTTTACCGGCTCCCTGTTAAAGAAGATCACCGGAATATTTTCGTTTCTTGCCATCCGGATGATCCGGTACGGTGCTGTCCGGTCTACAAGATTGACGCAGAGCACATCACAGCCCGCATCAATCATTTCCTCTACCTTTTCGTTCTGTTCCTGCTGATCGTCGTTTCCGCTTTTTATCGATACGATGATCCGCCGTTCTTCGCTTTCCATGGTTTTCAGATGCACCTTCAATTCATCCGTCAGTGCGTTGATAAAGGGGTCATCCTGACTGTAGGTGATTACTCCCACACGCAGAGTTTTCTCTGTCTGGCCTGACTGATCGGAACACCCGGACAGCGCAAGGACCAAACTCCCTATTATAGCAGATAATACCATTGCCATTCTTCTTTTCTTTTTATTCATAGGAATATAAAAACCTTTCTAAATCATCGTCCATAGAAAAACTATCTTTCTGAAACACCTTATATTCTGTTGTATATCCCTGCATTTTATAGAACTTATGCTCTATCTTTCTGACCATCTCTTCCACACTTCTATAACCGATTTCATATCCATCCGGCACAATAAGTCCCTGGATATTTCCCTGATCCAAAAGTGCGATCGTCCTCAGACTGTAGCCCACACCATAGAGCTCTGCGCCCATGTATTTTCCATTTTCTGCCTGTTCTCCAAGTTCTTCCAGAACTCCGGCATCCAACACCACAAGGGTATCTGCCCTTTTTTCTGCCCCTATCCGTTCCACGATGTTCTGTTCTTTTCTCCGATAGATACACCAGCGGATCTCACTGCCGCTGCCTTCCAGTGCCTCATTCAATCCGCTGATCTCTGACTGTACCGCCTCAGACATCTTCCAGTCGGCAATAATTCCAATCTTTCGCTCTTTCGTTCTCAGCTGTTCTCCCAGACTTCTTCCGATCTCCCGATAATCCGGCTGGATCGCAGGACTGGCAGCTTCTCCCTCTTTTACCGCCAGGCTGTCTGCCATCAGCAAATAGGGTTTATTTCCACACTCTTTTTTCAGCATATTTTCGGTCTCGCGTCCGGGTGCGGGATACAGGATAAAGCCATCGATATCATTGTCCTTCTGTTCTTTGATAAATTCTCTTTCCGCCTCCGGTCCGTCGATCTCATCGGTGTTACAGATGATCATGTGGACATTGTTCTCTGCTGCAAACTGTTTCATCCCCTTGATCAGGGCATCCCAGCGCTTATCACCGGACTCCGGAAGGACTACGGCAATCCTGGTCTCTGCAACGTTCTGATCAAAAATCTTCCATACAAAGAAGACCGCCAGCATCAGCAAAAAAAGCTCAATTATAAGAAATTTAATCCGGTTCTTTTTCATCTGCCGATCTCCTCTGGATATATTTTTGTGATTCCAGTCTTTCTGCATTTTCCGGTGTATATGGAATTGCAGGAATACGGATCGTGACCCTTGTTCCTTCATCCGGTTCACTTTCTATAGACAGACCATATTTTTCTCCAAACATCAGCCGGATTCTGGAATGCACATTGATCACCCCAACGCCGGAACCATGCTTCGGAACTTTGCTGTTGTCCGTCAGGATTTTTTCCAGGACCTCTTCCGGCATACCCATACCGTTGTCTTCAATCGTGATCAGGATGTCCTCCTCTTTCTTTTCTCCACTGACGATAATCCTGCCGTCCTCATCCTCATCCATATTTCCAACACCATAATAAATGGCATTTTCCAGAATGGGCTGGATCACCAGCTTTACGATACAGTAGTTTTCGATCTCTTTCTCGATCCGGAATTCTGTTTTAAATCGTTCTTTGTACCGTGCCAGCTGGATATTCATGTAGCTTCTGCTGTGCTGCAGCTCGTCTTTGATAGAGATAATGGTCTTTCCCCTGGACAGGCTGACACGAAGCAGTTTTGCCAGTTCAGAGATCATACGGACTGCTCCTTCATTTTCCTGGGCTTCCACCATCCAGGTGATGGATTCCAGTGTATTATACAGGAAATGAGGATTGATCTGGCTTTGCAGGGCATCCAGTTCACTTTTTCTCCGTTCATTTTGCTGTCGGATGATCTCATCCATCAGTTCTTCGATCTGCTCATAAGACTTCTGTACCGAATGTCCCAGATGACGGATCTCAGAGGAGCCTCCAATATAAATATCCGGCTTTCCTCCTGCTTCATAGGTCTTAACAGAAGCATCCAGCTCCCGGATCGGTTTGGATATCTTCCGGGATACCAGCTGGTTTCCCTCCAAAAGCATAACCAGCAGGACTAAAATAGTGGCAAATACATAGTAACGGAAATTTTTAAAGTTTGACTTCTGCACGCTCTCAGGCACAACACCGATCATCTTCCAGCCGGTATAAGCTACGCTTCTGACAATCACGGTCTCGTTCTGACCATCGGCGCGGATCTCGTAGGTTCCATTCTCATACTTTGTAGCTTCCAGACTGTTTTCTTTAAATAATCCGCGGTTTAATTCCGTTCCCCGGGGATGATAGATCATCTCTCCATCCTGGCTGCTCAGATAATAATAGATCCCATCGGAAGAATCGTTGATCTGTTTCATGACATCCCGGATTACAGAATATTTCATATCCAGTAAAAGAACGCCGGTTTCCGGTATTTCTCCTTTATTGACATCCACATAGCTGCTCAGAGAAACCACCCACTGGTACCGATAGGCTCCGTCTTCAAACAATTCCTGGATATGGGGTGTGGAAAAATGTACATTTTCAATTGCATTTTCTGCATTTTTATACCACTCCTGAGTCTGCACCTGCACATTTTTCTTTTCTAACGCCACCGGCTCCGATGCGATCAGTTTTCCTTCATGGTCATACAATGCCACACTCTGAACCTTATCGGAGTTGGTCTCATAAAGAAGACTGAATTGCTCCACAAATTCCCGGCTGGATATATCAAACTGCTGAACCACGTTATAGTTTGCTCCATTAAAGATCTGGCGAATATCCAGCAGATCTGCATTTAACCGGTCTACAGTTCCCTCCACGGTTGCTTCCGTGTTGTCCACTGCTGTTTTTTCCAATGCCAGCTTGAAGCGATGGTACAGCAACAGTCCCATGACAATGATCGTGACCAATGAGATTGCCATAAGGACAGATAGAATGATCGTCTGTATGTTAAATACGGTACTTTTTCTACTTTTCGTTTTCTTTTTTCCCGGAGGCTCTGTATTTGGATGGGGAAACGCCGAATTTCTTTTTAAACACATAACTGAAGTAATTTGCATCCTGATATCCTACTTTTTCTGCTATCTTATAGCTTTTTTCATCGGTGTTGAGTACCAGTTCTTCTGCTCTGTCCATTCGGTAATCCGTAAGATAAGTGACAAAGGGCTGCCCTGTTTCCTTCTTAAAAATAGACGAAAAGTAGGAATTGGATACCCCAAGATCTGCACACACCTCATCCAGTGAAATGTCAGGCTCCATATATCTTTGCTTTACAATATTCTGTGCATCAGTGATCATACGTCTGGAGGTACTGTTTCTGGTACTTTTCAGTTTTTCGCTGATGGCTGTAGACATATTGATGATCCAGTTTGTCATGGAGGTTTCGTCTAACTGTGTGACTCTTTCGTAAAGGTTTTGTACATTTCCGGAGATATCATTAAAATCCATAGAATTATTGGCACAAAACTTGAAAAATCCGCTGACAATCTCCATGGTAGCCAGATTATACTGACTGATGGTATCTGCATTCTTATGGAGTTTTTCTATCTCCTTGATCGCTTCTTTCCGGATCTCCTCCCGATCTCCCACGTGAATGGCACGGAACAGATCCTGCATTCTTGTTTCTTCCAGGGGAACCGTCTTTTGGGACTCTTTCGGAACTATCTCTGCAATATTGATCGCTCGTTTGGTTCCATATAAGACACGGTAGGACACTGCCTCTCTGGCTCCCTCGTAAGAGATGCTGATATCATGCAGACTATTGCATACGGTTCCGATTCCTGCAGTAACCGCCGCCCCCATAATTCTCCATGCCCAGCGACAGAATCGGTCACAGCTATCCGTCAATTGGGCCATCTCCTCTTCTGAATGAAGCTCCATGATCAAAATTGTGTTGCCCATATAGATAAATTCCTGACAATTACAGTTCTCTGTCAGCCGCTGTTTCACTTCTCGTTCCACGGACATGGATAACAATAAGGGATTCATGCCATCCGGCACATCATTTTCCGAAGTATGAAAGATAATGCAGCAAAACAAAGGTCCCTTCATATCCACCCGATAGTTCTGAAGAAATCGTTCATAGTCCTCTTCGCCAACTCTTCCCTCGATCAGGGAAATAAAGAAATTGGACTGCAGCTTTGGCAGCACTTCCTGAAAATAATCCTCCAGTTTTTTTACATTTAATTTTTCTTCCCGTTCCTTGTCCAGGGTATTTTTCAGCTTCACCAGACTGTCTGACAGCTCTGTGGCGCTGATGGGTTTCAGCATATATTCTTTGATTTCCAGATGAACCGCTTCTTTTGCATATTCAAATTCGTCAAAGCCTGTACAAAGCATAATGTAAATATTCGGATAGTCCTGGTTCAGCTTTCTGGCCAGCTCCAGCCCATCCATGTAAGGCATCTTAATATCCGTCAGCACCACGTCCGGCTGAAGCTTTTCCACCAGCTCCAGAGCCTTCACGCCGTTGGTGGCACTTCCCACTACGTCAAATCCCAGATCATTCCAGCGGATCTTCTGTTCCATGATATCGATGACCTCCACCTCATCATCGACAAGAATCACTTTATATTGTTCCATGCTTATCCCCTTCTTTTTATCCCTTCTTTTTATCCCTTTCTTATTATAGCAGAATTTGCTTTCTTCTGAAGGAATATATAAAAAATTTACCAAAAGAGTAAATAAGAATGTGCCTTGGCACATTCTCGCGCCGAGGCGCGGGTTGTTTTTTCAACCACTCACCCCTCAGTTCATCT
>OGPO01002182.1_pt1 | contig 10738 bp, 14 predicted proteins | sample 1553041 | NCBI WGS metagenome assembly OGPO01 (sample SAMEA2580281, study PRJEB22360) | human gut metagenome | biome: human gut; feature: human-associated habitat; material: faeces | place: Denmark | collected 2008/2010 | reverse complement strand
TGTATATCGCAAAACATGAGGATTATCAGGTGTTAAGTCCACATGCTGTGCGTGTATTTCCTCTATGAATTTTATTATACTTGAAGCATCAAGAAACAACAAGAGATAACAGGAAGGAGCAAATTATGAAGCATGTATTTAAAGCAACAAAATTAGGTTGGGAAAAAGAAAAAGAAGGGATATGATTTGATTCAGATGATTATACAGCGCAGGAAGCAAGAGATGAATTCAAACCATATGAAGGAACTACACAAAGAGGCTATTCATATACTGGATACGAATATGATGGTCAGAAATATCATGATGTGACCTACTTGGGTGAATTTGAAGATGATGAAGTTCCTCACAATGACTTAGAACTATTAGATTACAGATTGAGGCATTTTAAGAAATAGTACATCTCAGGCTCAGATTAGAAGACCATTCCATCTGGGCCTTTTGCTATAGAGATTTCATAGACTTTAAGTGCTTTAATTGTTACTGTTCACATATTTGCCAGCCACTATTTTGACCTCATTTACTTTTTTTCTTGCTATGATTTATAATCAAACTATAAATTCAAGGCAGGTTTAACATAAACCAACCACTAAAACTTTTGGAGGAGGAATCCGAAAAAAATCAACATACAAAACAGAAAACACACCCTCGACCCGCGTTTTCAGCGTAGGCTAAGGGTGTGTCTATCCAAAAGGTGCTGCATACTATCTTGTAAAGCTTCTTCCAAGGTCATTTGATTATAAGCATCTTCAACTTGTTCTGGTGTCCAAACATCCCCCATCCAACTGATTACTTCGCTGAATATGTCTATCTCCTTTTTGCTCATCGCATCTTGATATAGTGGATCTGCAAAATGATCAATATAATGCCGTACCAAGTTAATATGCCTAAGTACCCCAATCCGTTTGTCCTAATTCTGGATGGATAGCTCCTATTGAAACCAACGGATTCAGATTAACTAGCACGTTTTTTGATAACTACATTTCGGACAAACATTCAGCAATGGTTCGATCACAGGTATTACAAGTGAAACAATCCCCTGTTTCAGCTTGAGAAATTCCCGGACAATGTGGGCAGTTGCTTTGATACTTACATGTGCTACATTCCTTTGTGTTTTCCCATCTAAGAGAATCCATAACTTCTTTTCGTTTATTGCCATACCAAATACTTTTAACACTGTCTTTATTAATATTTCCTAATGCATTCTTTAAAGAAATACATGGATATACAGTTCCATCAGGTGCTACAGATAAAGATGTCACACCCGCGCTACACATATATTCTCCAACTTTAATATCATCGAGAGCCACATCAAAAGAATACATGTTCTTGTTCACTATCCTGAGTGTCTTTTTGATATCAGCTTTGTCGTTCACAAAATAGTTCATTGGAGAATCACTACCTGAGTTTGTATAAATCAGACTCATACTTACTCGATATTCTGCTCCGATGCTCTTGGCTAATGTAATGATTTGTTCAATCTCCTCATGATTTACAGATAAGATCATAACATTAAATACGACGGAAATCCCCTTGCTTTTGAGATATTGCACAGCGCTTATTGTTTTTTCAAAAGAGCCTTTAACACCTGTAACTGTATCATGTATATTTGCATTGGCTCCATAGAGACTTACATAAAGTGCGCGCGGTCTACTTGCAATAACTGCATCCATAACATCTTGATGATCCGCAAAGTATAAGGCGTTAGTGAAGATATCACATACAAACCCTTTTTTTCTCGCATAAGAGTAAATTTCCATGAATCCTTTATACATGAATGGATCCCCACCGGTAAATGCAACATGTAAACAATTAAGATCATGCAATTGATCCAAGATGTCTTTATATTTCTCAATCGACAATGATTTTTCAAAAGCATTACTGGTTGCGTCATGAGCATAACAGTGAATACACTTCTCATTACAAGCATATGTCATTTCGAATGTTGTTGAATATAGTTGGTTCATCCCTTGAAGCTCTTCGATAATAACACCTTCGAAATCATCTACTTCTTTTTGCGTATTCTCTGCTATTTCTTCCTCATATTCAACGTATTTATCATTATGTAGAATCGTGCCAGATGAATATAAGTCTTTCAAAAAGATCTTGATATCCTCAGCAACATCTTCGCCATCGCAGTCATACAGACTTGTGATGTAATCAACGATTTTCTGGAACTCGACACTTTTATTCTTAAAAATGAAATTCCAAATGTCAGCTGCAACTGTATCTAACTTCAAAATTATTTTATTTCTAAGGTCGTAAATTACAGTAAATTCACCATAATCACGTGAACATATATCATTTAAACATACTGATATCATTATTTATCCTCCACGAAAAAAGCATCCCCTCTCTTAGAGCAGATGCTTTATTGCCTGTAATCTTTTTATTCTCAATTAAGCACGTAAACAGTAAGAACGTCCCGACCCACCTCTACTACAAGCCATTGAAACAACTACTGATACAGATGCTTTTTTTGAAACAACTGGTTTAACATATGTTTTTTTCATAACGTCATTTCCTCCGTATTTATGATATCTTGATTTTACCACTGTGACCATTTAACGTCAATAATTATTCCAGAAATAAATTGGCTACAAAGGTGCATAAAATAAGGGGTTTCACACGTCGAAGATTTAATTCATTTTTTATACCCTCTGAAACCCTTGATTTCACTGGGCTTTTCGAGGGTCATAAAAAAAATAAAAAATTAAATTAAATATTTTTTTCGCCCCGTTACAAGTTTAAAAGTTACCATTGTATCCAATGGTATAGACCTAATATCACAAAGATCTCCTTTGACATATGGACGTATTTTATAAAAATTCAGGCACTCAATGAAGTAATTACAAAACTTTACTGATCTGCGTTTATAATTGTAGCGGTCCAATATTGTTCTTAGTTTTGCTCTGGTATAGCCGGTATTACTTAAAAATCTCAATTGAATCCAAATTCTTTTAAAGTATTCAGAAATGAAACTATAATCTTCGGTTAATGAAGCAACATTAACTTGATACCCTAATTCTTTCACATTTTCGAATATAGCATCTAATGAGCTATCTATTTCTCTTTTATGATACAAATAATCTACTTGATATAGGACAGATTGCAAAAACAACTTTTTCTTACGAATACCTCTGTACTTTCTCTCAAGTATCCATTTGTCATTTTCCCAAATGTCATTAGCAATATTCATTTGCTGACGAATGCCTATATTTAATTCATTAAAAATGATAGCCAAATCCTGCGCTGTTATTTCAAACGGAATAGAAACATAATCTTTACTATTTGATACACGCACCTTAATCATCTCCCTTTATTCCATTGCATTTACTGCAAAGAATCTGAAGGTTACTTAACACTGATTTACCACCATTATTCATTGGAACAATATGGTCAACCTGAAAACCACGACGAGTCTTTCCTCTTTTTCCACAAAGTGCACATCTATAATAGCCTTCTGTGTCTTTTGCCTTTAAAAATGTGGCCTCTCTTAACTTTTTAGCACGAGCAGGATTGACTGCCTCCATATCACTTAATGACAAGTCCTCTATTGCCTTTTTCTCATATTGTACATTGTTTTCAAGTTGATATTCTTCTGGATGCATCATCTTTCCAATTTCAACTTCGACTTGTTTTAAGAAGTATAATTTTCGACCAAAGAACAAACGTAAGATATTATCATCTCGATCTTTCCAAATCTGATCAAGATATGCTGCCTGAGCTCTTGGTCCCATATCTTTATCATATACTTCTTTTGCAACTAGACTGACATCTAATCTGTTTTTATCAATATCTTCAAAGCTATAGAATACTGGAACAGCTTCCTTCAAAGCATAATACTGAAGAATATGTTTTACATCTTCAGCATCATATGCTGGGAATATAGTCTTTGCAAAGAACTTATTTCTACATTCCTTCTCCATGATTGAAAGAAGTGTTTTTGGAAGATATTCATCTTCGTTACCATATTTTTCAAAGAGATCTTGCAATTGGTTAAGAAACTTTTGGTAAGCAGCTTTATTCGAGTTGTATACCATAACCTGATATGAAATATCCATTCCGGATTCATCCAAATAAGTGAACGAATACATTCCAATAGGAATTCTCTGAATAAATGGTATTGATTCTAAAGCTGAAGTATCTACCGTTTCATCCAGCATTCTTGCAAATTCTTCAATCTTACTGATGGACATTAACCTTACTTCATGCTCTGTACGGTTGGTTGCATTTTCAACGAACTGTGCGTCCTCATCTGCAAGTAATGATTCTGGATAAACAAACGGAATATCCCAGTTATCAATAAAACTGACTGCATATGCTATCTCAGTACCACCTGCTTTAACGCCTCGTAAAGCTCTTCCAACCATCTGAGTTAAGAGTGTACGAGAAACAGTAGGTCGTGCCAAAAATACAGTTTGAGTCTGTGGAAGATCAACACCTTCTGTGAGAATTTCAACGTTAATGAGGACTTGAATATCTCCACGTCGATAAGCATCAATCTTTTTCTCATTCTGCTGTTGACTAATAGTTACCCCAGTCCCCATATCTCTTGTTGCTGACACAACATAATCAGCTTTGATTTTTTCTTTTTTGAATAAGGCCGCCAAAGCAATAGCATGTGCGATACTAACTGTAAATACAATAGTTTGTCCATACTTTTCCTGATTCTTTTTATATGTATCTACTATAAGGTGATTACGTTCCCTATTTTCAGCAATCTTTTGGGCAATATCATCAGGAATTGTATCCATATGAACAATGCTTTCCCATGCATTTTTGCCCATGTTTTTTCCAAAGTCTTCTCCGGTTTGATATTCCTCTACCTCTAATCGAGAAAGAATCTGACGGTTTATCAATTCCTTTAATGATACTGAATAAATAATATCATCAGGGAAAACCTTCTTTAATAATCCCTTCTCACTTTCAGCAGTTCTATACGGAGTTGCAGTTAATCCAATTATTTTAACTACAGGTATTTTTTCTTCTAAGTGCTCGATAAGCTTTCTATATGTTTTTGCTGTAGCATGATGTGCTTCATCAATGACAAAATACAACTCTTCCTCATTTTTCAACCACTTATCTAATCTCTGAAGATTACGACCAATACTATCTTTACTTGCAATAATGATTTTATCTGACGGTTTAATATCACTTGTTCGATCGTGTCTTGATGAACCAGAAATAATTCTATACGCAAAAGATGAGATATGTGGCATTTGCTCAGCATACGCAAAGCTTTGAAATGCATCTGCCGCTTGATCCAGTAAAAAGTGTCTATGAGCAATCCACAAAACTTTCTTTTCGTTATCAAGAGCATTTTTCAACAGCCATGTCGCAGCTGTATATGTTTTACCACCGCCTGTCGGTAAAACAATCAATCCGCTATAGGATTCTTTTGATTCATCCAATTTTGAAAGTGCAAGCATTGCTTCCTTTTGATGATCATAAGGTATTCTTGTATTTTTTCCTGTCTTAGGTTTTATGATTCCATTTGAAGTATTCTCTATATATTCCATCGCTTTATTACGATCTTACAAAAATAGAAGATCGCTCTCCTTTCCTGCAACAGATACACACTCTGTTACATACAGCATATATGTATATTCTAACATGACATCTCTATTTCATAAATATCTAATGCAACCGTGACCATGAAAACTCTTCTCTTCCATCATCAACGAAACCTTTTCATAAAAAGATTAAAAATAGCCGTACTTCTAATGGAAGAAAGCCAGGTGCCGTACAGGTCAGCATATTCGCGAATCCTGATGAAACTCTGTATCATTTTAGCGAACACAAAGTGCATCAGGGTATTGCTGGTACCCCGGTTGAACATTATCTACAGATTCTTGTTCATGATCACGATGCTACTTTTTACCATTATGGAGGAGAGTATCAGGAATGTCTTGCTCACATTCTGCGTTATCTACAAGATGCTATTGATAATGAACCAGAACTCACCTGGCACAAACAGATGAAGCTTGCTAGTGAAGAATATGAACAGCATCCTCCAAGCAAATACTTGCCAGAAGGTTTCAATCTTTTCAAAAGAATGGTTGCCTATAAGAAAAATCATCTGTTATTCCTTTCTCATCCTGAGATTGAATACACCAATAACAGAGCAGAGAGAGGGCTTCGCAAATTCAAAAGGAAACTAAAACAAGCAGTTACTTTTAGATGTAATCACAGTATCGAAGATTTATGCGACTGCTTAAGCATCATTGAAACCAGACGACAACAGGGAGCGAATTTTTTTCTTACTGCACAAGAAGTATTCTCCAACTCATAATTCTAGACAAGAAACACACCCTTGACCCGCGTTTTCAACGTGGGCTAAGGGTGTGTTTGTTATTTCTTATTTTGGCAGATGTGTGAACAGTAACCTTTAATTGCTTTAATTGAAAAAACAGGGATTTTTATGCCCCATCTATTGATATACACTGTAACCATCAAAGAAGATTAAATCATAAAATTCAAAGAAATGGAGGAGTTGGCAATGAAAGGTTTTAACACTGGTGATGGTTACATGGGATTGGTAGATGGTAAATATATCTTGTTTGCCAGTGAATCCGATTACTATGAATACATGAACGATTAAAGGAGGAACTGCTATGAAAGGAATATTCGGAAGTATGTTTGATCTGAACCATGATGGAAATATTAGTCCACTGGAAAGCGCAATGGAATTTTCTTTCCTAAACGAACTACTGAAAGACGACTCTGACGTACAGACGGAGTTAGAATTATCAGGACTTGATCCAGATGAGTTGGAATTTATGGATGCAGATGAACGAAGAGAAATACTGGAAGAAGCCGGACTTGATCCGGATGAATATGATTTCTAAGGAAGGAGCATTTACAATGGCAAAAGTATTTATCACACTGACAGGAACAAAACATTATTTTGGAAATGATTTTCTTGAAAAAGGGACGAAGATCCGACTGGAGAAAGAACCAGATAATGAGTATGACAAAGAAGCAATCAAAGTAACTTATGAAGGTCTCGGAAAAATTGGATATGTGGCAAACAGTTCATACACTGTTATTGGTGAGTCGATGAGTGCCGGACGTCTCTACGACAAGATTGGAGATGTTGCATATGCAAAGGTAATACTTGTTACACCAGCTGGGACAATCTGCAAAATTTGTAAAAAGAGTCTGGCATATAATGATTGAGAAATTATCGAACGTGAATTCGTGGCGTTTTTATACCACAGCATATCAGTTATATTAAAATCAACAAGAAACAACATATGAATTTATTTCAGGAGGAACGAACAAATGAGTAAAAAAGAAGGATACAGCAGAAAAGGATTATTTGGAGAAATCAAGCATTATGATGCGAATGGAAGAAAGGTCGGAGAAAGTAGACCTAACATCTTGGGAGGATATAGAAATTACGATACAAATGGTCATAAAACCGATGAGAGTAGACCTGGTATCTTTGGCGGAATGAATCATTATGACAGCCACGGACACAAAACTGGATCAACCAGACCTGGTATATTGGGTGGAGCAAATCATTATGATGACAAAGGGCATAAAACTGGTCACAACAATCCTGGAATATTAGGTGACTGGAACTACTACGATGACTGATACTTAAGAAGGAAGGAGTCAACATGTACAATCTGATCATAAATCTGGAAATGTGTAATGTGCCGAGAGATTATCGGCGGAGATCTTACAAATATGCAAACGAAACCATACAGATAGGTGCGGTATTATTGGATGAGAATTTTAAAAGGATCAGTACGCTATGTCAATATGTACACCCGGAATATGGAATCATCGATCATTTTATTGAATCTTTGACTGGCATTAGGAATTCACAGGTGAAAAATGCTCCACGGATGCAGGAAGCATTGTTACATATGATTGACTGGCTGGGAGACCGCGAGTATCAGATTTATGTATGGAGTGAATCAGACCGAGCTCAGATTGTACATGAGATTAAAGCAAAGAAAATCACGGACGAAAAGATTCTAGCTTTTGTAGAAAAAGAGAACTGAATCGACTATCAGGCAGTTTTTACAAAGAGATATGAATTAACTAGACAGCTTAGTTTGGAAGAAGCATTGGGGCGAGCAGAAATCGAACCGGAAGGAAGATTTCATGATGGATTAGATGATGCAGTAAATACAGCATATCTGATCGAAAAATTGGAATTAAATCCAGAGTATCAACTGGTAAGCTATGAGATGCCGGATAAACCATCGGAACGTCTATGTAGTACACTTGGAGAATTTTTTTATGGATTAGATATCAAATGGGCATAGTGTGAATTATTGCCAGAAAAAAATTAGGAAAACAATAGCTTAAAAAGTCTGATTTTCGCACAAATTGTCCTAAATGATGTACTATATGTCTCCCACCCATGGTATACTGGAGTTACTGTTGGGTGAAAGGAGATTCGGTAAATGCCAAAGGAAAATAATTAGAAATTTAAACTTTATGCATTACAACTTTCGTTTGACGATAACATACAGGTAATTGGTGACAAGGTAACGATATATCATAGCGGCAGAATTGCGATAGGAAATAAAGGAAGCGGAAAAATTGATGAATTGCGCCAGTTTGTTGCAGAGAGATATCCGAAGATTATTGATGGAAAACAGTTTAATTTGGGTAGCTTAAAAAATGATCATCAATTTCTCTTGTCATAATAGTTTCTTAGATAATCCGCTAAACTTGGCTGATGTAAGAACAGCATCCGTTCCATCAACTGGCCTTGTCGAAGCAAAGACCATTGAAGAAGATTCTTTGTCCGTTCTTTCATATCATTTAAGGCTCGGATAAGTCGGTTTAAACTTCCCAATGCGGTTGAAATCCCTCGTGCTTCCATTGCCTGTACATTCGGTCCTTCATGCACCATCGGGATCTTCTCAATCCCCCGTTCCTCATAAGATCTGGCATCGATTCTTTCTGTGAGTCCTTTTTCTTCGTACAGTTCGTTACACATCCTCGCCCAGGTACTTCTCAGTTCTTCTAAAGTTTCTTTCTTGCTCCAATCCGTTGTATGCACTGCCCGAAATACTGGCTCTCCTTTCTGATTCAGGATCGGCTGTCCATCCGGTGTCAGTACTGGAACCTTTTTTTGCTTTTGTCCCCAGGTACCATCTTCCTGTAAAGGACGGATAGGTACCATGATGTGCATATGAGGATTGGGGATTTTATCCTTTGTCTTCTTCGGATCATGGATTGTCAGATCTGCAATCATCCCTCTTGCAACTAACTGTTCCTCCACAAATCTTCTTGCAAGCTCAATGTTTTCTTCCATAGAAAACTCATTCATCAAAGCAATATCAAAACTGTGTGCCAGCTGTGCTTTCTTGTTTCCTTCGATCCATTCCACCTCATTCCAAAGGGTCCCCCTGTCTTTGAGCCTCTCTGGAGCCTGTTTGGGAAGATGGATCTCCGCTAATACCACACCGCCTTTTCTCGTATAATCACTCACTTCTCCATAATACGTACATTCCAGTTTTGTACCGGCTCGATAGGCAGCACTGGAAATGGCAGACTGCCCTTTTCCTCTGGATAATTGATTCAGATGAAAGTGATAACATCCCATCTTACTCATCTCCTTGTGGCAGTTCACCTCGTTGCATCGCCTTTAATAGTGCTTCCTCTTCTGCAGATTCTCGTTCCTTTGCTTCTGCAGTTTCCGCCCGTCCACGAACCATTTCATGAACGACATCACAAAACTTACAAGCGGGATCATGAAGAAGTTCATCCATCAGCTGATAAAATTCTGCCTCTGTCAGATATTTGGTATCTTTACAGATAGCTTCTATGGCTGCTCCTTTCTGAATCAACAGATGGGTTCGTGCCTTTCGTTTTTTCTTTTTCTGTGTATCTAGATAGTTCAAGGATCTCTGGATCCTATGCTCTGCCTGTTCCTTCTCAAGCTTTGCCTGTTTCAATGCAGCTTCTGTTTTTTCAATCTCATAAAGTGCTTCCTGGGTATATTCCTGAAATGTTTTCTTCTTCGCCATATCGTTCTTTTTCTCCTTTTTCAACTCTTCCATTTTCTCTGTTACGGGATAGGCATTTCTGCCGGAAGGGGAACCCTTCTTCGGATGGATCATCCGCAAACACTTTCGGAATTCCCCTTCAGAAAGATGCTACTTCCGTAGGACGCACATACCTTGTAAGGTATATAAGTGCGCTCTTCTGCTTTCAGCATCCGAGTTTTTCTTACTCAAACGGAAGTTCTTCTCCGTCTGGAAGATTCATAAATCCATCTGGATCGGTATCTTCTTTCTTTTCTGATCCTGACAGTTTCTTCCCTTCTGCGAAATAATGTTCTTCTACGATCACGTTGGTGGCATAAACTTTATTCCCCTCCTGATTCACATAGCTTCCTGTCTGGATCCGTCCGCTTACTAAAATCTTCAACCCTTTTTTCAGATATTTTTCTGCAAACTCAGCATTCTTCCCAAAGGTAACACAAGAAATAAAATCTGTTTCTGCCTTTCCATCCTTTCGATATCGTCTGTCTACTGCCAGCGTGTATCGTGCCATTGCAGTACTGTTTTCATCCTGGAGACATTTCACCTCCGGATTTTTTGTCAGTCTTCCCATTAAGATTGTTTTGTTCATGTAGTTTCTCCTTTCTCTTTTCGTTTTTTGTTTGTTCTTGAATCAGGCCCGATTCTTTTAAGGCAAATGTAATTTGTTCCTCATATATCAGAACGTAGAGAGGGGTTTTTACAAATAAAAAATGAATTTTATT
>OGPO01002181.1_pt1 | contig 10744 bp, 10 predicted proteins | sample 1553041 | NCBI WGS metagenome assembly OGPO01 (sample SAMEA2580281, study PRJEB22360) | human gut metagenome | biome: human gut; feature: human-associated habitat; material: faeces | place: Denmark | collected 2008/2010 | reverse complement strand
CAAAAGAATTAAAGGCGTATTCCTCAATGATGCCAGAAAGCGGTGATATGGTTTTCAATAATAATCCAGAGTATATTGATTCTAACGAATGTAATCATGGGAAGGTTATGTCTAGTATACTACCTTATCGAAATGGTATATTGTTTATGGCAACAGATGCTTTGTCAGATTGGATTGTAGAACGCCGCGATTCATCGGATAATATTGAGAAAATTTTGAAAGAATTGATGGCAATATCAACGCATGATGCATTTGATATATGGGTTGATAATGCTCGCAACGATGCGAATCCAACAAAACTCAAAGACGATGATACAACATTTATAGCTGTTGAATTTATCGATATCACTGGCAATAATTTAGAGGTACAACATAATTTTACGGTTAAGTTTGATTCTCTTATGAAGGATAGTTTGATATCTGAATTTAATAGTCAGAGAAATGAACTTGAAGAAATTAGAAGTGCTAAGTCAAAATCGGAACTAGCTCTTCGTGGTAAAGAAAAGCAAATAACCGGATTGACTTCAGATTTAGCATCATGTAGAACGGAAATCGCAGAAAAAAGTGCAGAAATTACGAGATTGAACTCAGAGATTCAATCTCTAAAGAATTTAACAAATAAACTAAGAACTGATTTAAGTAATTCAGAGTCAGAGTGTAGTAGATTACGCTCATCAAATTTAACATTAGGAACAGAAAAGAGGAAGCTAGATAATGAGCTCCAAGCATCAAGGCAGGAAGTTTTAAGGCTCAAGAATGAAAACAAAAGACTTGAGAGTATCATAAAAGCACATAAATCTACACCTTCCCTTTCTACTAAAAAAGATGAAGAAATTGCAAGGCTGAATAGTGATTTAAATCAAGCAACTGCACAGATGCAAATTCTACAATCAGAATTGGATTCACTCCGAGATTTAGTTAAGAAAGCTAGGACTTCATATGACATCAATGGTGAATTGACAATTTTAGACATGGATCACTTATTCTCTCAAATATTAGGTGAACCATTGGCCTCTCAAGAAGTGCATATACAACAAACCATAGTGGTTGGTAAGCCAACTGGCGATGGAGGATTCCAAATGTAAAATGATGCGCACAACTCCTGACTATATAACATCACTAAGACAAGAAGAAATATTTGTCTTTGGAAGTAATCTGCAAGGCAAACATTGCAGTGGTGCGGCTAAGATTGCATTAGAAAAGTTTGGAGCTAAAATTGGTGTTGGCTTTGGGAAACAAGGACAATCTTACGCCATTCCCACTATGCAAGGAAGTTTGAAGTCTATAGAAGTATTTGTTCATGCATTCCTACTATTTGTTAAGAACAATCAAAATAAACGTTTTTTTGTAACACCTATTGGTTGCGGAATTGCAGGTTACACAGCAAAAGAAATAGCACCGTTCTTTATAGATGCTACAGAATTTGCAAATGTTTTCTTACCTCAATCATTCTGGGAAGTAATAGAAAAGCAAAATAGACTGAACAAATACAGGGACAATGTTCCACAACAAATAAAGACATTATCGACAAATATTCAAACTTCAGTTGTAAAAACCTCAAATTACTCCAGCCTTTCAATAGACATAAGGATACATGAAGGACTTCTAATTGTCACCTCAGGGTTTGCGAATGCACATACATCTTTGTGTATAATATTTAAAAATGCGAGTGGGGATATAATTGACCAGAAATATATCAATGGTGAATGTCAATATATAATTCCTATGCCATGTATGTCCAAGAATCACTATACATACATCGATCTATATTTCCAAAAAGAAACTCTTAGTGGTTATTATCGGCAGTTGTCCTTACCAATAGATTATACACAAAACACATTTATAATACGTAATGCAGATTTCTATAATCATAACATAACATTTTATAATTCAATTCCTGTAGATTCTACATTTTTGAAGAAACAAACGATGTTGACGGCAGTCGTTCCTGGCGCTCTAATAGAATTTAGAGATCTAGCTAATAGTATTACAAGGTATGATAACTCCGAGTACAATAAAATACTATCTGTTCACGATTGGATTGCTAAAAACATCTTCTATGATTATGACTCATTAAATGATGGTAGTTATAAAAATACCCCTTTAGAAAAAACAGCTATTACAGCATTACGAAACAGAAGATGCGTATGCCAAGGATATACTGATTTATCTGTTGCATTATTACGTTCTATTGGCATTCCTGCAATGGGAATATGTTGTTGGGCTGTTGGAGAATGTAATGATGACGAGGCATTAAATCAGAATCGTAGTAATCATATCTTTACGGCTGCATTTTGTGGCGGCAATTGGATGTTATGTGACATAACATGGGATTCAATGAATCGTTATGAAAATGATTCATATGATGAGGATAAGAAATTATCCCATACATATTTCGATGCAACAGTTCAATTTTTGTCATATACCCACAGATTTGTTGGGTATTGAAAATTATTTGTATGGTGATGAAGTGCATACAAATAGAATCATTAAATGCGAGTATGGCCGTATCGAAAAAAGTAGATGGATACTTTATTTGTCATAAGGGTTCAGAAGTAACATATATAGATTTAAAAGGTAATATATTAAAATAAAATGAATATACAATGTCCTAATTCAAGGTGCCGTGCTGAGAATCCTGCTAATGCTAAGTTCTGTAGAAAATGTGGAACTGCATTTACACCTGCAAATAGATATAAGCAAATGATAAATTCTGCTATCAGTAGAGTATTTAAAGTATTTACAAAATCTACTGATACAAGTACTGAAGCGTTTACTCTTGACACTTTTAGGGATATATCATTTCAGCCTGTTTCGGTTGTAAAGATTCGTTTTGTGAACAGATTTGTTTTATTTCTTTGCCTGTCGTTTGTGGCATTGTGGTTTGCTACAGTAACGGGACTGACAGGGGCAATCTTATATGAGATAGACCACTGGTTTTACGAAGAAGTCTTTATATACTATCAATATATCGTTGAGTTAGGATGCTTAGCAATAGTAGGTTTATGTGCACTCTTTATTGTAAAGTGGTGGATAAAGAAGTTCCGATATAAACTTAACGCAGACTATATTGAGGATGGATTTATCAATGATGAGATAGTAAGAATTGCTTGCAAATCTCGGATGGGTTTGTTTGACCGGAATAAGAAAAAGGTACTTTTGTCTTCTACTTATTCAAACATTGAGAAATTTGATAATCAGTATTTATTGATAAGTAAAGGCAGCAAGAAAGGATTATATAGTCTTACTTATCGTAGAGTAATTATTCCGGTGTCGTATGATTCTATTTCTCAGTTTGCGAACTCAGTAACATCGGCAACTACACAAGGAACGGAGCATCACTATGATGTAAAAGGAAATAAATTGCGATGAAGAAACTTTTTAAGAAAGATTTTGGAGAAGAGCATAACTTTTGGATGAGTTATACAGACCTAATGTCTGGTTTCCTTGTTGTATTCATTATATTGAGTGCTATTCTTTACAATCATTATAACGACAAGGTTGCTGAGGCAGAAAAAGCACAACAGGAAGCTGTTGTAAAACAAGATTTGTACGAAGAAGCTTTGGCTTCGCTCGAACGTGCAAGTTTAGATTTGGAACAACAGGCGGATATTATAGATTCCCTGAAACAAAACAACTTGAAGAATCTAATCCGACGATACCACGATGTATTTGTATATGATGAGTATGTCAAAGTCACTTTTGATACAATTAGGGGTAGTATCATATTGACCAATAGGGATATCAGAAAAGATTTGTTCGTTCAAAGAAACGAACCAATAATGCAAAAAGAATTGAAGAATTATCTGCGACATATTGGTTCATCTTTAATTTCCAGGACAATGACAATATGGAAAGAACAGAACAGGAAAAACATAGAGCTACGCATTGAGGGACATACTGACCCCTTATGGGATGGAGAGAGAGGAACGGATTACGGATACATACGAAACCTCGAATTATCATCGGGACGTGCAAACCTTGTATATAGTTATATATTTAATAACTGCAACTTAAGCCCCGAACAAAAAGAGTTTGTCCAGAAGCAAGTGATTAGTGTTGGTTACTCATTCTCAGATCGAGTACAGAAGAATAATATATATGATGTCTCTTTAGACCCAATGTCACGAAGAATTGAATTTAGAATAATCTCAAAGTAATGACCTATGGATGAAACTATTAACATACAAGAAGTGTCAAACTCAGTAACAGAAAACATCTCTACCATCAATGATGAGTTGAATCTTATAGTTACATTAACAGGACTATCAATCACAGCAGTTTTCTTTGCATTGTATTTTACAAAGTTAAGGTCAAAACAACTGCTTAACTATGTGCCTAACGTGTGGACATCGTTGGGTATATTAGGAACCTTTATTGCGATTGTGGTCAGCTTGGATAGCAGCGGCACAAGCTCACTGAGTGATGTCGATACTTTAGTGAAAAATATAATACCAGCATTTACCACATCTATAATAGGTATTATTGGTGCGGTAGTTTGTTCTGTCGCTATAAAGATTATCTACGCATATGAGGAAAAGGAAGAGGATGAGTTTTATCGAAGAACAGTAGGCAATGAGAAATCTCCCGAACTGGTTTTGAACGATATAAAAGTATCATTGTTACAGTTGATAAAGGTTTCCCAAAATCAAGAAGCGAATATAAAATCGTTTTTGAACAACTATATACACCAATTAGACGCATTTTATAGTAGGATATATGAATCAAACAAAGAGCAGGTAAAAATATTATCCGATGAGTATGTACATAATGTCACACAGGTGTTAGCAGAAACGAACGAGGAGATAAACAGACGTATAAATACGTTATTGCTCTCTCACTCTGAATCAGTGCAAGCATTTTTAAAAACAGAGAAAGAGAAACTTGATGAAGTTGCTAATGATATAAAATCATTTCTGAATAACGTTCCAGAGAGCGTAGATGAGATGAAAATTGAAATGATAGAAGTATTACGGAAAGCAATTATTGAGAAGTATAACCAATTACTGGAGGGTAATGATGCATTTACTAACCAACTTCTTGAAAGAGTTTGTACTTTTGAAAGTAGGTTGGCTGCTGCTACAAGCCAGAATTGCTCAGACACTCTTAATACGACACAATCTGAAATACAAAGAATTATTACTTTACTTGAAAGCAGCCTTAAGTCACAATCCAATTCAATGGAAAGGGTATCAGCAACGTTGAGTGCTGATATAAATAACCTTGTCGGTGACTATGAAGCAATGGTTGAGCAGTTGAATAAGCTTATCCCTGTTTTGCAGGAGCACATTAAACATTCTGAAGACAGTGTGTCTGCTTCAGAACAGAATAGTGAAAAATTGACCGAGGTACTTAAAACATTGGATGAGATTGTTAAAAAGAATCAGCAGCTCCGTTATGAGTTAACTCAATGGAGGCGAGTTCATAAAAAGGTCAAGATTAACGATAAGAATGGCACTAAAGAATGCCCTAATTGCAGTGCGGAAAATCCAATAGATGCCAATTTCTGCCGTAAGTGTAATTATGGCTTCTGGGATTGTGAAACTATTGCATCAAGTTTAAAGTAACATGACATCAAAGGAATGTCCTTCATGTAAAACGTCCAATCCAGAATCTGCAAGTTATTGCAGAAAATGTGGTACACGGTTTCCCGAGCATACCAAGCCCGGGAAAAGTCATATGTGTCATATTGAAAACTTTGCTATAAAGAAACAATCTAATGGAAAGTTCCTTGTTGAATGGAATGCAATAAACGCGGATAAGGTAACTATTAATGGGCGAGATGTAACAGGACAAAATAGGTTTATCGCGACTGTAAAAGATAGCCAAATGATATTATTGCGTGTAGATAATACTACATCATTCGATGTTAAAGAAGTCAATGTTGTATATGATTCTCAAACCATCTACAAGGATAAGGTCGTAGAAAGAACGGTAACATCAGCAACAAATGTAGTTACTATTATTCTCCTTATAGTATTCATAATAATTTCAGCCTTTTCTCTCCATTATGCATATCGATTGGAGGACCGCAACTATAGTGGAGAAAGATTCTTGTCTAATATCTTCGGGTATAAGTCATATCTATTGATAAATGGTTCCAACGAGGGACGAACAGTTAATATTCCAACTCATGGAGCCTCTCTTATGTATGATGTCAAGACAAATGCATCAGAATATGAAGTCTTGGATTTGCCTAAATGGTGCACATTAGAAAAGAATGACTCGTATTTTATAATTAAGGCAACTAAAAATAGACAGAGCAATAGAACTGCAAACATTCGTATCAAAACCAGGAATGACGAGGTGACAATGTGCTTGGATCAAGCAGTATATAAACCTCAACGATTATTGGTTAATGATAAGAAAGTTGTTGATAGCAACCTCAGTGCTTCATCAGGACAAATCACTTATCAAGTAAATACAGATGCGGATAGTTACGAAATTAACTCTTTGTCATCTTGGTTCAGGGTTATTACTCAAGGCACGGAGTCATTTACTATTTCATATGAAGAGAACCCTAAACGAACAGAGCGTACAGATTGGTTTAAGGTCAAATCTGAAGGAATGGAAGTCAAAATCAATCTTATTCAGGTTGCTCAAAAAATCACAGGCCAAATTAAGGATGTAACAGTTGAGCATAATGTATTTAAAAATGGTGTGAAGGGAATGAAAATTCTTGTAGACTTCTCGGTGCAAAACATGAAGGGTATAGATGGTTCTTGTGCCGTATATTTCTACTATGAGAATGGCAATAGGGTCAAAGATACTAATGGAAGTTATGCTACATCAGATAATCAAGCGGCAACTCACAAAACAATAAAACCTAACTATGATAGCAGTTCGTATACAGATGTCGAAATATTCATGCCATATAATGAGTTGGAAGTTGGGACTGGTAAGCACAATTTGAAATTCTATTGTAAAATATGGGAATATTCTACATCATCGGCAATTTCTGTCGCAGAATCTCAATATTATTCCTTTACTCTAACCAATAACTAAAGGCATTATGAGCGAAATGAAAAAATGTCCCGAATGTAATGCCGAAAATCCGATAGCTGCAAACTTTTGTCGCAAATGTCGATACGAGTTTTCAGAGGCGACTAAGAATGGTTTATCTCTTAAGCCTGAGATCAAATATTTTCGAATTAAGGAACTACAATATGTTATAGGTAGTAAAATCTACATTGAGTGGGATGCCGAAAATTATACCAAGATTGAACTGGCTGGCAAAGATGTAACATTGTATAAAGATGTAGAGCTGGTTGTTGAGAAGGCATTAGAACTTTACCTAATTGTATATAACGATTATGATTTGGTAAAACAATCAGTGAAGGTTGTACCATACTCATCTCCAAGCATCCGTCGTTTTTCTTCTTCTCACTCTAATATAAAGGCGGGCAAAACGACAAGACTATCTTGGAGTGTGGATTATGCTAAAAAGATTTTGCTTAAGTCTGATGTCGATGAGATAGATGTATCAATATTTACCGAATTAGAAGTAACTCCTACAAAAGATACAACATATACTCTTATTGTATTTGCAGTTGATGAACAAATATCAATTTCTAAGGAGATAACAATTAGAGTATTAAGAGAGGTTGCTATCAATGATTTCTCGTCAGATATGCCACACACCTTAGAGTCCCAACCCGTGGAGTTAAGATGGAACGTTGCAAATGCAGATAATATAATGCTCTATCCTAATGATATTGATGTTACCCAACAAACTTCCATCAAAGTATTCCCCAATAGGGCCATAACATATCGTTTGGTAGCAAGCAATGCGATATCAATTAAGGAGCAAATGTTAAGCGTTGGAGTACGCTCACTTCCGAAACTTGATGTCAAAGTATCAGACAGTTTATCAAGATTGCAAATTCCAAACTGCGAAATAGATTTAACCCCACTCATAACATCTATTAAAGAGACTGATTTGGATAGATGGATGCTCTCCCCAACGGAACAGGGTATTACAAAAAAGATGTTTGAAAAGGGGCTTTGGAATAGATTGAAGAATATTTTATCCCTAAAGATAAAACTATAATGAATAGTGCTGATAAGTATATTACGAATGAGTACAAAGCCTTGTTGCACAATGCAACGGTGATTTTGAGCATCGTTTTATTTGCTATCATAGGTATAAATGCCATTCTTGCGATAATAGCACCTAGTTGGACAATAAGATTATTTGTTTCGATTGGTTTGATAATGAGCGTAGGATCTGTATGGCTGCTTTATACGTCAATTAAACATTTTATTGATTATAGAGACCATCTTGTAATCATAAAATGGATTGGAGCATTTCTATGTCTTTTAATTGGGCTATTGCCTGCAATGCTATATATCTATCTAAATTTAGATTGGACACTCTTATCCAACTACGGTAAGAAAGCAATTGACATTTATTGGTCAATTGAAAATATGATTTTGCCTTTGGCTTTTGGCATATTGGTAAGTCTGATATATTGGACATTAACGATACAATTATATAAGAAAAGTTATACTACATACTTGTGTATAAATAAAAAGGAAGAGATATATGGGAAATAAATTTCAAAGATTTCTGTGGACTGTTGCCGGAGCAGAATTGGATATTCTTGAAAAATGCAGAACAGACCATAAAAAGTTTTCTGCCATTGGTGCGACAATTCTGATGACTGCGTTTATTGCTTTTTGTGCGGGAACATCTGCAGCGTGGTATTTTACACAGAGCGGCGACGAATCTTCCGGAAGTTTAGGCTGGGCAATGCTGTTTGGTTTAATATGGTCTTTGTTGATTTTCTGTATCGACCGGAGTCTTGTCATTACATTAAAGAAAGATCCATCAGCCAAGAAACAGAAGTTCTGGGTACCCCTGCTCTCTCGTTCTGCATTGGCATGCATCATTGCTTTTATGGTATCGATTCCATTAGAGTTGGTTATTTTCGAGGACTTCATCGCAGAACAAAAATTCTTTTTTGATGAAAGTTCGGCTAAGGAACTATCAGAAAGTACACGTGCTCATAGAGAAGAAGGAGTTTTGAGTGGCGAGATTGATTTGTCTACTTCGACGATGAGCAGACTGGATAGCCTAAATATAGGTTTAAGGGGCAATGTCAGTTCATTGAATGCACAGATTCAGGTAGAGCGAAACAAATTGAATAAACCAACAACAAATACGTTTACAACTGCCCAGAACCAGTACAACAATTATAATAATCAGATCAATGCCACACAAAGGAATCTGGCGAATGCAAAGAACGCTATAGACTCTGCTATATATACTAGTGAAATAACTCGTCTAAAAGATTTAAGACGCCCACATTGGCGCACAATGGAAAATGAGAAGAAAGCATGGAATGATAAAATCAATAAAAGGATTAAAGAACTTGAAGGGGAACGCTCTATTGCAGAGGGACAGATTGCTCAAAATACCACGGACTATGTAAGGGAATCTGAACGTTTGGCTCATAATCGGGATACACGTGATTCTTTGGCTACTGAGAGAGGAAAGATTATTCAGGATTTTCGGCAGACATCAAATAAAGGAAATCACTTCATACAGAACTATCGTATTCTCGAATATGCAGTTTGGAAAAGAGATGCGAATGGAAATTTGCCTACTGAGTTATTCTTTTTGTGGATGATTCGCCTGCTGTTTTTTATTATTGAAATTCTTCCTACCGTAGTAAAGATTGTTACACCTGTCGGCTCTTATGATAGAATGATTCAAGCAGAAGAAAAACAGGTGATGGCATACCTTGAATCTGATGAGTATATGGAACGCATTCGTAACATGCATGATATTGAGTTGAAAACACGTGAAGAACAACTTCAAAAACAGCATCAGATAGAACTCGAATTGAAGAGTGATATTCTTGAAAAAGTTAAGAACGCTCAAATTGAGGTTGCTGATGCTACCATTGCCAAATGGAAAGATAGTGAGATGTCAAAGGTGAAACCGATTACACCTGAAACTGAAGAAGTATGAACAAAATAAAAATACCAAGAGCCTCATTCTCGTGGAAACGAGCATTGGGGATAACCAAACTTAAACAGAAAATTAGCCGTCAAACAAGCGTACCTATAACCAAGAATGGTATGGAACGCAAAATTGGCAGAACAATACTATATATGATATTCAAAAAATAAATAGATAATATGCCACACAAATGTAAAAAGTGTTTGCGGGAACTTCGTCCTTGGTCAAAGTTCAAGGATTTGAAATCAAAAGAGGGACTTGGTCTTGCTATTTGCGGTTCGATTATAAATGGTGTTGACCATTTTTGGTCTGGTGAATCGCGCTCTAATAAACAAAAAGCAGATTTTAGGACATTAGATTTGCACTATTGTGAGCATTGTAAGTCTTACTACATTGTGTGTCCGGAATGTGGTACCCTCAATCCTCTTTCAGAAATGCCCAATGAAACACGCACTTTAATCAGTTGTTCACGATGTCGTAAGCGTATATTGTATGCTGAAGGAGACTATTCTATGGGTGGAGGTTGATAATCATAGAAGCACCAGGATATGAAACTTAGAACTACAATAAAAGGATTAGATATTTCGGCCATTCTACATCCTAAGGACAAATCAACATTGGATAAATTGAGAAAAATTCCAGGATTTAAATCAATAGTTGATAAGACGGTCGGTAGCATAATGGAAAAGTATGCTGCAATTGAATATTCTGCGGAAGGTATAAATGTAACAGATAAAAGTTTACCGAATATACATAGACATGTTGTGGAGGCTTGTC
>OGPO01002178.1_pt1 | contig 10753 bp, 8 predicted proteins | sample 1553041 | NCBI WGS metagenome assembly OGPO01 (sample SAMEA2580281, study PRJEB22360) | human gut metagenome | biome: human gut; feature: human-associated habitat; material: faeces | place: Denmark | collected 2008/2010 | reverse complement strand
GCTTCGCCGTTACGCAAATGAAATCCTGCTGTCCTATGACAGCGATGGCGCAGGTGTCAACGCGGCACTTCGGGCGATCGGAATTTTGAAGGAAGCGGGAATGACCGGACGGGTCATCAACCTGGAGCCTTACAAGGACCCGGATGAATTCATTAAGGCGCTGGGCGGAGAAGAGTTCCAGAAACGGCTGGATCATGCGGAGAACAGCTTTTTCTTTGAGCTGCGCCAGCTGCAGAAAAATTATGATTTATCAGACCCGGAACAGAAAACTGCATTTCATCGGGAAATCGCCAGAAAGCTCTGCACTTTTTCGGAAGAGGTGGAGCGGGAAAATTACATCGAAGCGGTGGCACAGAAGTACCACATCGGCTTTGAAAACCTCCGCAGGCTGGTGGGAACCTATGCCGCCCAGACCGGGCTTGCACAGCCTGTGATCCGCCCAAAATCCGGTGTTCAGAAAAAGAACACGGCGGCGGAGGGCATTAAAAACAGCCAGAAATTATTATTGACCTGGCTGGTCGAACAGCCGCAGCTATATCGCCAGATTTCAAAATATATTTCTCCGAAGGATTTTACGGAAGGCTTATATGAAAAGGTGGCGGACAGGCTGTTTGAGGAGCTGGAGCAGGGCAATATCAATCCGGCTTCCATTATCAGCATGTTTGAAGAGGAAGAGGATCAGAGGGAGGCAGCTTCTTTGTTCCATACGAAGCTGGAGCGTCTGGAAAGCACCGCAGAACAGGAAAAGGCGCTGCACGACATCGTCTGTGCGGTCAAGCGAAACAGTTATGAAAGAGACAGCGCGCAGCTCGGGACGGACGTAGCTGCACTAAACCGCGTGATCGCGGGCAAAAAACAGCTGGAAGAGCTTGCAAAAACGCATATTTCCCTTGAATAAGGCAACAACAGGTAATACAGATACAGGAAGGATGTAGACAGACATGACAATGGATGAAAACACACGGGCAAAGTATGAGGAGAAAATAAAAACGCTTCTCGCCATGGCAAAAAAGAAAAAGAATGTGCTGGAATACCAGGAGATCAGCGATCATTTCGCGGATTTACATTTGGAAGAAGAACAGATGGATGAGATTCTGGATGCACTGGAAAAGAGCGGTATCGACGTGCTGCGCATTACCGATGATGATGATATCCCGGATGAAGAACTGCTTTTGTCGGATGAAGACGAAGTGGACATGGAAAACCTTGATTTAAGTATTCCGGACGGCATCAGCATCGAGGATCCGGTGCGCATGTACTTAAAGGAAATCGGTAAGGTCCCGCTTCTGTCTGCAGAAGAGGAAATCGAGCTTGCAAAAAGAATGGAAAACGGCGATCAGGAAGCCAAAAAGCGTCTGGCGGAGGCCAACCTGCGTCTGGTTGTCAGCATTGCAAAGCGTTATGTGGGCCGTGGTATGCTGTTCCTGGATCTGATTCAGGAAGGTAACCTGGGTCTGATCAAAGCGGTTGAAAAATTTGATTACCGCAAAGGCTACAAGTTTTCTACCTACGCGACCTGGTGGATTCGTCAGGCGATTACGAGAGCGATTGCGGATCAGGCGAGAACGATCCGTATCCCTGTCCATATGGTAGAGACCATCAACAAGCTGATCCGCGTGAGCCGTCAGCTGCTTCAGGAGTTAGGCCGCGAACCTACCCCGGAAGAAATTTCCGAGGAGATGGGCATGCCGGTGGATCGTGTCAGAGAGATCTTAAAGATTTCTCAGGAGCCGGTATCTCTGGAAACTCCCATCGGCGAAGAGGAAGACAGCCATCTGGGCGACTTCATTCAGGACGACAACGTTCCGGTACCGGCGGAAGCGGCATCCTTTACGCTGCTTCGGGAACAGCTCGTTGAGGTTCTGGGCACGCTGACAGAGAGGGAGCAGAAGGTTCTGCGCCTGCGGTTTGGTCTGGATGATGGCCGTGCGAGAACACTGGAAGAGGTTGGCAAGGAATTTAACGTTACCAGAGAGCGTATCCGTCAGATTGAGGCAAAAGCACTCAGAAAGCTGCGCCATCCCAGCCGCAGCCGCAAGTTAAAGGATTATCTGGACTAAGATGAAAATAGAATTATCGGAAAGAATGCAGGCGGTTTCGGCACTCGTCCCGAAAGGCCATGTCGCTGCGGACATCGGCTGCGACCATGGGTTTGTTTCGATTGATCTGGTGCAGCGTAGCATTTGTCCGCACGTCTATGCGGCGGACGTCCGCAAAGGACCGCTGGATCGCGCAAAAGAGCATATCGCAGCCTGTGGCCTGAAAGATAAGATTACGGCGGTGCTGTCGGACGGATTGAAAGAGGTGCCGGTTTATGCGGACGGCTTCATCGCTGCCGGGATGGGCGGCAAGCTGATCGTTTCGATTCTGACGGCGGTACCGGAAAAAACGGCGCAGCTTTCCTGGTGCGTCCTTTCCCCTCAGTCGGAAATCTGGCTGGTGCGGCAGGCGCTGAGAGAGCTTCGTTTTTTTATTATCGAAGAAAACATGGTGCTGGAAGATGGAAAGTATTACCCAATGATGCTGGCAGTCCGGGTGGGCGCAGACTGGGATGTCGAATTGGAAAATGCGCAGCGCAAAAAACATCAACTGGCGGAAAAGCTTCTGCAGTCGGGACTGACTGAGGAAATGTGCCGGTTTGCCGGAGACTGGATTGGCTGGCAGCTGATGGACAGCCGCAGTGAGGTATTGTTTTCCTTCCTGGAACATACAATCAAAACAGACGAAGCGCTGCTTTTGGCGATGCCGAAGCCGGATGGTGATCGGGCGGCAGACTGTAGCGATCAGCGGATGCCTGGCGACGACGCTGCAGAGCGTATTTTAAAGCGCCGAACGGAGCTGGAGGCGCGCATACAGCTTTCTGAAAAAGTGCTGGAAGTTTTGAAAATGGAAAAGCAATAGAGCGCACGCTCCGGGAGCAGTTTCCGTTGGCGAAAACGGAAAGGAGATCGTACAGATGCAGGAAAAAAAGGTGACATATCAGGAACTTGCCGGACAGGCACAGAAAACAGAAAAGCATCAGATTGTACTTGCAATTGCAGACGGCAAAATCCGGGAGTTGTTCCAGACAGCGAAAGAGGGCGAGGAGATTTCCTTTTTGACGACGGCTGACCGGATCGGTCATGATACCTGGGTGCGCAGCGCAGTCATGCTTTTGATGAAAGCGGCATCCGATGTGGCAGGCAGCCTACAGAAGGGAAAGCTGAAAGTAGAATTTTCCATTGGAAGAGGGCTGTATTGCTCTCCACGGGATGGACGGAAGGTGGACAGTACGTTCATCGATCAGGTGCGGGAGCGGATGAGAGAGCTGGCGGCGCAAAAAATTCCGTTTGTAAAAATGACGAAAACGACGGACGATGCGATCGCCTTGTTTGAATCACAGGGAATGGCGGATAAGGTGCAGCTGTTCCGTTACCGGAGAGCTTCTTGTATCAATGTGTATGAGCTGGACGGTTATTATGATTATAATTATGGCTACATGGTGCCGGATACGGGCTATATCGACTGTTTTGACCTGTTTCCTTACCAGGACGGATTGATGCTTCTGCTTCCGGAACGGCGCGATCCGGAGCAGCTGCCTGTTTTTGAAGAGCGGAAAAAGCTTTTTAAAGCGCTGGAGGATTCGACGCGCTGGGGCGAGAAGCTCGGCATTACGACGGTTGGAGATCTGAATGACAAGATCTGCGGCGGCGATCTGGCAGAGCTGATTCTGGTGCAGGAGGCGATGCAGGAGAGCCGAATTGGACGGATTGCAGAGGACATCGCAGGACGCAAAGGTGTCAAATTCGTCATGATTGCGGGACCTTCTTCTTCCGGGAAAACGACATTTTCTCATCGACTTTCCATTCAGCTAAAGACGTTTGGACTGACGCCGCATCCGATCGAGGTGGACAATTATTTTGTCAACAGAGAAAAAACGCCGCGGGACGCGGACGGCAATTACAACTTCGAGAGCCTGGATGCGATCGATACAGAGCGGTTCAACAGGGATATGTGCGAGCTGCTGGAAGGAAAGCGTATCGAGCTGCCGACGTTTAATTTCAAGACCGGCAAACGGGAATATAAAGGAAACTTTTTACAGCTCGGGGCAGACGATATTTTAGTGATTGAGGGCATTCACGGCTTAAACGATAAGATGTCTTACGCGCTGCCAAACGAGAGCAAATACAAAATTTACATCAGCGCACTGACGAGCCTGAACGTGGATGAGCATAATCGGATTTCCACAGCAGACGGAAGACTGCTGCGCCGGCTGGTGCGGGATGCCCGGACGAGAGGAACGAGCGCAGGACAGACAATTGCCCAGTGGCCGTCTGTGCGGCGCGGCGAGGAAGAGAATATTTTTCCCTTCCAGGAAAGTGCGGATGCGACGTTTAATTCTGCGTTAATTTACGAGCTCTGCGTCTTAAAAACCTATGCGGAACCGCTGCTTTACGGTATTCAGAAGGGCGATCCGGAATATTTTGAGGCAAAGCGGCTGCTCAAGTTCCTGGACTATTTCCTGGGCGTCAGCAGCGAGAATTTGCCGAAAAATTCGATTGTGCGGGAGTTTGTCGGAGGCAGCTGCTTCCGCGTCTGAAAATGGGACAAGCGTGCGGAAACGCATGAAAGCTGTGGCTGACATTGAAGCTACAGACAGAATTTCTCCTTGCCAAGCAGGGAAAATGCTGTTAAAATGGCACATGGCAAGTAAGATAAATGGTCGCGGCTGTCAGCCGTAAGGCACCCGAAAGGGGACAGGTGAGGAAAGTCCGGGCTTCACAGGGCAGGATGCCGGATAACGTCCGGTGGAGGTGACTCCAAGGATAGTGCAACAGAAATGAACCGCCAGGCTTTGCCTGGTAAGGGTGGAAGGGCAGTGTAAGAGACTACCGCCCGTCCGGTAACGGACGGGGCATATGTAAACCCCATCCGAAGCAAGACCGAATAGAAAGCAACAGATTTGCCCGATCTGCTTTCAGGTAGGTCGCTTGAGCCTGCCGGCGACGGCAGGCCTAGATAGATGGCCATTCAACGACATAACCCGGCTTATCGTCTTGCTCAAAACATTTAACGTTCAAAGCAATGCTCTGCATTGTCGTATCTTAGATCCGTTAGTCTGCGGTCTTTCCCGTATATTTTTCCGCTCCCCTAAACTCCTTCGTTAAAATAAAAGGCACGAATAATACCAGATTGAGGATGAGAAGCAGCAGGACATCCGCCCAGCTGATAAGCTGATTATTAATTGCGCCTGCATTTCCACTGTTCAAAATAACCACCAGGTTATTATTCAGAAAATGCAGAATCACCGGAACCCAGATATTATTGGTTTTTAAGTAGGTATACGTAAAGAAAATTCCCATACCGATGCAGGTGATCTGCTGGGAAACAATACTTTGCAGCCAGGTATGCGGGCTGTAATAAAACACATTGACAGGCAGGTGCCAAAGTCCCCACAAAATTCCAAGCAGGAGGACGCCCTTTACCTTGCCGAAATGTTGCTGCAGAAACGGTGTAAAGTAATATCTCCATCCATATTCTTCACCGAAAAATGCTGTGAATACAAGGAAAAAATTGATTGGCAATACAAATAGTATTCTATAAGTCACCGGACTTTTAAATACATCTATGAATTCATCCAATTGTCCGCCTGCAATATACATCAGGAATATACGCCCGAAATACAGCAGTAAGAACAATATAACCATAAGCACAGAAATTTTTCCATTATGTGCTCTTAATCCATATGCTTCCCGATTTTCCTTCTTCTCTGCAAGGAGAAAAATCCACGAGACCAGAGAGCCAAAGGTGATAATCATATTGAGGCCTGCAAACAGCATCCCCGTCGCGGGCAGAAACACGCTGCCAACCGTAAGCAGCAGTAACAGCACGGTAATCGTGATGAAGCAGAGATAGAATTTCTTCGGAACCAGCTTGTCCTCTTTCTTTACCAGCAGCGCAGCCAGCATGACACCTGCTGCCGGATAATACATTTGGGCATTGGGGAAACAGCTCACGTCTATTCCTCTGTAATAAGCATACCCCATTAAAATCCCCATCATATAGGGAAGTGCAAATGCAACGGACAAAAATATAATCAACTGCCTTTTTTCAGCGGCATCTGTTTTAGTTATCTTCAATATCGTTTCCTCCTGTTCCCCTACCGGATTCACGTCAGGGAAGTCTGTTTAAAAGCGCCTAAACATAAAATTCCTTCTCCGGCACATAATAAGATATGAAATTCAACCTATTAAAAAACATCTTAGTAAAGGAGCTGCCGTGAGACTGAATAAGAAAGTAATCCTTGTCACCGCTTCCACCCGCGGAATCGGTCTTGCCGCTGTCGCTGCCTGCGCAAAAGAAGGCGCCATCGTATACATGGCCGCCAGAAACAGGGAACGGGCAGAGACGCGGATCAAAGAGCTGAAAAACGAAACCGGAAACCAGCATATCCACTATGTCCATTATGATGCCGGACAGTTGGAAACCTGCCGTTCTATGGCAGATGAGGTCGCAAAAGCCGAAGGCCGGATCGACGTCCTCGTTAATAACTTCGGTTCTTCCGATCCGGCCATGGATCTGGATATCGCAAAAACCTCCGTTGAAACCTTCCTGAATACCGTAACCATAAATCTTGGCAACACTTATGCCGCCTCGCAGGCCGTCATTCCCTGCATGAGGCAAAACGGAGGCGGCAGTATTATCAACATCTCTTCCATCAGCGGCTTAATCCCTGATATTTCCCAGGTTGCCTACGGCACGGCTAAAAGTGCGATTAACCATCTGACCGAACTGATCGCAGTCCAGGAAGCCAGAAACGGCATCCGCTGTAATGCCATCCTGCCTGGGATGACTCAGACCGATGCCGTCCGGGATGCATTATCCGGCTTCTTTTGCGATTCATTTTTAAAGCAGTCCCCCATCCAGAGGATGGCAAAACCAGAAGAAATCGCCGCAGCCGTTGTCTATTTTGCCGCCGACGAATCATCCTTCACAACAGGACAGCTTCTCACCATCAGCGGCGGTTTCGGCCTGGCAACCCCTCTGTTCGGAGCTTTTGCCGATCTCGCCGACAGGCGCTGATAACTGTGCCTGGTGTCTTGTCACGTTCATGTTTAACCAAACCGTGTTTAATATGAGCGGAACACGCTCTAGACCCGGAAACAGCTTCCTCCGACAAACTCCCGAAGAATGGAGTTCTGCGGGATTCTCTCGCTGCTTACGCCCAGGAAATAATCGAGGAATTTCAACAGGCGCTTTGCCTCCGGATATTCCTCGGAGTCCCTGGGAACACTGTAGAGAATCGGTTCCGCATACTGCTTGAGTATCGCCAGTTCATACAGCAGTGCCGAATTAAACATCACATCGGCTTCTTCCTGGAACGGGAAGATATTCCGCTCTTCCCCTCTTCTGACTGAATCCCACATCCTGATCGTATCCTGCGCAGAGGAACCTCTCGTCCTTGAGTCTCTTATCATCCTCCTGATCAGCCTTCCGTCTGTTGTAGGAATCCGGTTATGCTCATCAATATTCAGCTGGGTCAGGGCGCTGATGTAGATTTTGAATTTGCTCTCCTTCGGCAGCGAATAAGAAAGCTTATCGTTGAGACAGTGGATTCCTTCAATGACAAGGATATCCTCCTCTCCCAGCTGCAGGTAATCTCCCTTATATTCTCTCTCACCGCTTACAAAATTGTATCTTGGAAGCTGTACCCTCTTCCCGGCAAGCAGAGCCGTCATATCCTCATTAAACTGCTTTGTGTCAATACATTCCAACGCCTCATAATCGTAATTCCCCTCCTCATCCCTCGGGCTGTTCACCCGGTTGACAAAGTAGTCATCCACTGCAATCGGATGCGGTTTTAACCCAAGCGCACTCAATTGAATGGAGAGACGGTGGGAAAATGTAGTCTTTCCCGAAGAAGACGGTCCGGCTATCATAACAAATTTACTCTTATCGGAGCCGGCAATCTTTTCCGCCATATCACCGATTTTTTTCTCCTGCAGCGCTTCCTGCATCAGAATCAGTTCATTCATTCTGCCCTGGGAAATGGCCTCATTGAGTGTTCCCACATTAAAAACACCCAGTTTTTTGCCCCACTGTTCCGATTCCTTCTGAACCTCAAACAGTTTCCTTCTCGGATTCAATGCAGACAGCTCCTTCGGATTCTTTCTCGAAGGTAAGAGCAGGACAAACCCGTCATCATAAAGCTGCAGGTCAAAATACTTGATATAGCCCGTACTTTTCACCATATATCCGTAAAAATAATCTTCGAAATTTTCAATGCTGTAAATGTTGACCCTGGAAGCGCGCCGGTAGTAGAACAGCTTCTCCTTATCGTACATCCCGTGCAGATGGAACAGTTCCACCGCTTCATCTGTGTTTTCACTGCGCTTTAAAATCGGCAGGTCGAGAGACACGAGGCGAATCATCTCCGTTTTCACCCTGTCAAGCAGTTCCCGGGTCAGCGCAAGCGCTCCCTCCGGTTCAATATACAGACCGTTTCCCATGGAAAAACACACCGTCAGTTTGCTGACGTTATCTTTGCCTGCAATATCATAAAATGCCTTCAGCATCAGGAAAAGCGCGCTTCTCTGGTAGCTTAAAAAGCCGGCCCTGTCGGCCGCGGTAATCAGCCTCAGTTCACAGTCTTCCTTCAAAGTCTTATGAAGCTCCTTCAGTTTTCCGTCGGCCGAGACGAGCAGTATATCATTCTCTATGCCTTCCTGATAATCTTTTACAATCTCCTGAAACGGCGTTCCAAATGCGTACTCCCTTTTCTCAGCCCCAATTGTTACAATCGGCATATTAGCCCTCCTTCTTTTTAATCAGACAAGCCTGTTACTCAAACGACACAGTTTGGAAATGTATCACGTTCCTTCATAACCTTAAGCCGCTCTCCCAGTCTCTCCCCCAGAAATTTTTCCATAAAATCAGTGAAAATATGCTCGATACCGTAATGTCCGGCATCTATCACCGCCATATCGTTGGCCACGGCATCGATCCCCTCATGATGGCCGATATCTCCGGTGATATACACATCCGCGCCGCATTTCAGTGCCTCTTTCAGCGTGCTGCCGCCTGCTCCAGGACAGATAGCCGCCGTCCTTATGCTCCCCTCCATATTTCCGAACACCGTTACAAACGGAATGCCGTAGGCCTTCTTGACGGCTTCTGCCGTCTCCCTGAGCGTCATGCTGCGGCCAAAACACCCGTAAATTCCAATGCCGTAATCTTTATCCTCCGCCGTCTTCCCCATAAGTTCTAACACCCTGGTATCCTTAAGCCCCAGCCGCTCGCCGGCCAGGTCCGCCATACATCCGGGCGCCGCGTCAAAATTTGTATGCATTGCATAATAAGATATGTCGTTCTGAATCATTTTAAGAATACGCCGGCTGATGAAATCTTCATCATTGACCTTTTTTAACGGTTTAAAGATAAGGGGATGGTGAGTGATAATCATATCCGCCCGGCATTCCACCGCATTGTCAATCACATCATCGGTGGCATCCAGAGCCAGATACACGGTTCTCACCTCTTTGTCACTCCTGCCGGCCAGAAGGCCCGGGTTATCCCAGTCACAGGCAAGAGAAACCGGCGCCAGTTCTTCCAGGATTTCAATCAGTTCCCTGCATTTCATCTTGTGCCTCCTTTATAATTTTCTGCCTCTCCTTCAGTTCCATAAGACGCCTACGGGCGCTCTCTGAATGATTCTGCGACAGCTTTTCAATCAGCTCTTCCACTGTTTTTTTCTCTTTTTCCAGATACCCGGCAAACACGCCGTTCTTCTCTTCAATCAGGCAGCGTCCGTACTCATAAAAGCAGTCTCTGCCGTACTTCATCATCCCATGGCCTGCCTCTATCACTGTGTAGTATTTCCCTTCGTCCCTGACCATTGTTTCCCTCAGGATGCAAAAGCCGTTTGTTTCGAGAAAACGCCTCACATTCCCAGGCTCCGACTGAGGGGAAAGGATTAGGCGTTCTGTACTTTCAAAAACATGCCTCCCTTCCTCCAGAATACGCACCATCAGCTCTCCGCCCATTCCGGCTATTACAATCGTGTCTGCCTCTCCCGCCTCAAGCTTATGCAGGCCGTCGCTCTGCCTCAGGCATATCCTGTCTTCCAGACCGTATTCATGGACATGCCGCTTTGCGCGCTCCAAAGGCCCTTTCCGCACATCCATGGCCAGCGCGCGGGGGGAAATTCCTTCCTTCACAAGATAAATCGGTATGTATCCATGATCGGTTCCTATATCAGCAATTATGCTTCCCCTGCGAACAAAGGAAGCAATTGTCTCTAAACGGTGTGATAATTTCATCTAAATTTCCTCAGTTAAATTCTTATTTCTTGTATGGCGGTTCATCCAAAAGCCGGACTGTAATCATGGCCGAACTGTTGCCTCATTAATCCAGGTAATCCTTCAGCTTCTTGCTTCTGCTTGGGTGACGCAGCTTTCTGAGCGCTTTTGCCTCTATCTGGCGGATACGCTCCCTTGTCACGTTAAATTCCTTTCCCACCTCTTCCAGAGTCCTCGGCCTTCCGTCATCCAGGCCGAATCTCAGCCGGAGTACCTTCTGTTCCCTGTCCGTCAGCGTGTCAAGCACTTCCATAAGCTGCTCATGCAGCAGAGTAAACGTGGCCGCATCCAGGGGCACCTGCACATGATCATCCTGGATAAAATCTCCGAGGTGGCTGTCCTCTTCCTCCCCAATCGGAGTCTCAAGAGAAACAGGATCCTGCGAGATTTTCATTATCTCCCTGACGCGCTCCACC
>OGPO01002172.1_pt1 | contig 10778 bp, 11 predicted proteins | sample 1553041 | NCBI WGS metagenome assembly OGPO01 (sample SAMEA2580281, study PRJEB22360) | human gut metagenome | biome: human gut; feature: human-associated habitat; material: faeces | place: Denmark | collected 2008/2010 | reverse complement strand
CGAACCGCGTCAAGGCGATTCTGCAGCGTAACAAGGAGCTGCAGGACATCATCGCTCTGATCGGTATCGACGAACTCGGCGAAGAAGACAAGACCACCGTGAACCGCGCTCGTAAGATCGAGCAGTTCCTCGGCCAGAACTTCTACGTCGCTGAAAAGTTCACCGGTCGTCCGGGCTCCTACGTGCCGGCCGATGAGACCATCGAAGCGTTCACCCGCATTTGCGACGGCGTGTACGACGACGTTCCGGAGCAGGCATTCTCCGGTATCGGCGGCATCGACGATCTCGAGAAGAAGTGGCACGACATGCAGAAGGAATACGGTGCGTGATGGCCGGATTGACAATGCAGGTGAACATCGTCGCCGCCGACCACCCCGTGTGGCACGGTACGGCGAAGTCCGTCACCATTCCTGCCTTTGAAGGCGGAATGGGCATCCTGCCCAACCACGAGCCTGTATTGACCGTAATCAAGGAAGGAACCATCGTTGTGGTGGATCCGGATGGCAGCCGTCGCTCCTTCGAAGTGACCGACGGTTTCATCTCCTTCGATTCGAACAAGCTCACCGTTGCGGTTGAGCGTGGACGTGACGTCAAGATGGCAGAGTAGCACTCGGTAGCATACTTCTGACGGTCCGTCTGTTGCGATTGCAGCAATTGCATATGATTGCGATTCTGTAGTTGCAGCAGACGGACTGTTTTTTTGGCTCTGTTAAACCAGAATTGGCTTGAATTATGTATACTCACATAAATATTGAAAACCGTCCCCGTTTTTCTGAGTACAACGAGGACGGTTGCTGGACGGACTGAGACTACGGATTCACTATCGTTCTACACACGACAACCATTAGCAATGAGACTATAGCTAGTTCACCCGTCTCTTGATTTACAGCTCTTCAAGCTGGTCGATTGCCTTATCTGCATCGTCGATTGCTTGTTGCATAAAGCATTGCATGTATTCCCAGTCAGGCGAGCCGTCCTCTTTAACAGGAAGAGTCAGGGTCGTTTGTTCCATCGCCGTTTTGTTCCATTTGTTGTCATATGAGAAAGCGTGACTTGCCTCCCAGAATATCGGTTGCAGGTAGAGTGCGATGGTTTCGTTCAGTTCGAATTTCGGGTAGAGGACGTTCACGTCATCTGACGCCCAGAAGGTTTTCGGTTGGTAGAACGCTTTGCCGGTGGCTTTCTGCCCGTTGTAAGCGACGGTGATGGTGCCGCCGGGATGCAGATGCTCCCGGTTGCCGACGTGTGCGGTGATGCCGTTGTTTTCCAAGGTTGCGCCGATGAACGGGATGGTGCCGGGGGTCATGTTCGCTCGGGTGAGACGTGTGCCTTTTTGGACGACGAACAGGTCTTTGATGGGGTATTCCCGCCATCGGCTGCTGTCGAGCGGATGGTTGCGGAGTCCGGCGACGGTGAGACTGTTGATGGATTGTTTCGCTTCATCCAGCACGTGTCTCATGTGGTCTCGCATGTACTCCCAGTCGGGTTGCCCATCCGATGTGGCGGGGAGCATGATGGTGTCCTTTTTCATGACCTCCTGCCGCCATTTGTCGAGATACTTGTAGCGGCGGCCGGTCTCCCGGAGGATGGGGAGGAGGAACAATGCGGTCGTCTCATCCAATGGGGTACGGGGGATGAGGATGTTCACGTCGTCGGACGCCCAGAATGGTTCCGGCTGGTAGAAGGATTCGCCGATGCTCCCGTTGTAGCAGACGGTTATCAGCCCGCCGGAAAAAACGTGCCCGGCATTGCCGATGTGCGCGGTCACCCCGTTGTTGACCGCAGACGCTCCGATGAAGTTCACGTCGCCGGGCGTCATGTCACGTTTCGTCAACCGGGTACCTTTCTCCACGTCGAACAGGTCTTCGATTTTGAACGATTTCCATCCGGTCATGTCTACGCCGGTCATCAGTCCTGCTCCTTTTCGAGACGGATAGTCACATGCTCCGGCTCGTCGGTGATGTCGGCGGCGTACATGACCTTATCGAACAGGCGACCGCTGAACTCCTTTGCGTCGATGCCCCGCTTGTACAGCAGATAATCCATGGCGGTTTTGCGGAAGTCCTCCTCGCTGACGGTGAACGGTTGGACGGGCACCTGATACGACATGCACTTGTCGGGGTCTTCCCACTTGCAGGTGTCGTCGCCGGACTGCTTCAACACCACGTCCACCCAATGATTTTCGATAGCCGGCCAACGGCCATGCACGTCGTGGCGTCCTTTATTTTTCACTGTCTCCAACCCGTCGTCCTTCATCCAACAGGTGAAGAACTCATGCTTGTCCTGTGGGACTCCGGCTTCGAAGACGAAGATGCTGGTGGTGACGCCGGTGCCTTGGAACAGGTCTTCGGGGAGTTTGATGACCTTTCGTAGCCGATGGTTGGTTTTGATGCGGTCGGTGACGCTTTTCGCCTTCTCCAGTTTCTTGTCGGGCAGGATGAACGCGCACATGGTGTGTTCGGGGACGTTGTTCAGTACGTTTTCGACGATTTGCATGCAGCCGAATTTCGTTTCGAAGGGAGGATTCATGAGAACCTTGGTGATGTTCTTCGACTGTATCCACGCGCCCGCTTCCTCGCCGCGTGAATCCAACCATTCGAGGTTCGTTTTCCCGTCCTTGTGGATGAGCATGTTCGCGCATGCAAGCGCGTACACGTATTTGTAGTATTCGATGCCGTACAACTGGGTTTGCTTGATTTCCTTGGCTTTTTCCGTGTTGGGGCCGCCCGCCTCCTGCATCATGTTGCTCATGGCTTTGACGAGGAAGCCGCCGGAGCCACAAGCGGCGTCCAATACGCGGTCGTTCTTGTTGACTTCGAGGATGCGGTACATGAAGTCGGTGATGTGTTCCGGTGTGAACACCTGACCGGCTTCCGATTTTTTCTTGTACCGGTTGAACTCGTTGAAGAAGATGCCCATCACGTCCTCACCGCGCCACTTGTTCGAGTTGATACACTCGGAGACGCTGACCACGCAGTCGATAAACTCGGCGATGGCCTGCTGGTCGGTGGGCGTGTTCATGCGGATGGTCGAGTATTCGTCCAGCAGGATGTCGATTTTGCTGTTTTGCTTCCGGTCGTCCTCCAAGGATGTGGACAATGTGGTGACGACTGTCGTGTTGAACGTCTGGTATGGGGATTCTTTGAGGTTTTCGAGTTTTGCACCGTATCGTTCGGCCACGAGGGCGCAGGCGGTGAGAATCATCCGATGGTACAGGTTGGTGACGCCGAATTTCCCGTGGAGCAGATTGTTGATGCGCGCGGTCAGCGTGTAGATGCGTTGCTTGTCGATACCTTCGTCGAGGAACAGATTGATGTAGAACTGTTTGTCCTGCAATTCCGTGGGGGCTTGCACTTCCATCTTGTTCTTGAAGCAGCGCACGGTGCGCCCGTTGTACAGGATTCCAATCACCTTCAAGTACTGGCTCATGGTCACATCGACGTTCTGATTCAGCTCGTCAACCCACTTCTGCGCATCCAAATCGGTGTCTTCCGACTTGGTTTCCAGAATGATTGCCACGCCACCCTTGTCCTTGGGCAGATACCAACCATCGGGCTTATAGCTCACACCTTTGAAACCCAATTGATTGAATGTGGTGATTTGTCCAGTCCCGCTAGTCGCTTCATCGCTATTAACGAAGCCAAGAATTGTCTCTGCCGAATTGCGAACTTGGTCTTCTGTGCGCCCCACCGCCGTGTTCCTTTCTTTGTAGCTCAAAATCGTTGCCGATACTCGGGTCGGTGCTTTTTGTGTAGGTCGGTCTTATCTGTGTGATTATTCGGTTTTTGGGTTTTCGCATTATTGCTAGAGTGAAGGTCGAGCGGTAATCCTTGTTCTCTCACAACGGCCTTAAGGAACATGTTCACAGCGCTGGTGAGGTTCAGTCCCAATGGTTCGAGTATTTCCAGCGCTTCGTCTTTGAGTTCGGGGTCGAGGCGCATGGTTGTGGTTGGCGTGTTCGCCATGCTGATGTCCTTTCCGTAGATGGTTACAGTGTACATACATTCTTATGCCGCCATGTCCCAGTAGTCCATGTACGGTGGCGTGACGTGCGACCATTCGCGCACCGTCCCGTGGTATTCGGTTACGTTGACCTGCCGTGCGGCGCAGTCCGCCGCGTCGGCGCGGAATGTGCGACGCCATAAGAACCATGCGAGGTATTCGTCCAGCAGCTTCGTGCTCACGCCGCGGAATCCGGCGAGGAACCCCGCGAGCTGGGAGTGGAGCGTGTTCACGCGGTTGATGGCGTGATTGCTGGCGTCCGTGCCGGTGAACTCGACGCCAAGCTCCTTCATCGCTGGCGGGTAGGCTGCGGCGGCGTCGGCCACGGCATATGCGCCCCTGTCCAGCCGTCCATGGAGCGTCGCCAAAGCCCTGTCCTTCGACAGCAGCCCGCGTCCGCTCATGGCGAGGAACGCGCCGCCCATGTCGTCCACGCCGGTCATCACGCATATCTGCTCCCGCGACAGGCCGCGCTTGGACGCCGGGGTGCCGCGATGGCGGGGTGGACGTGGCAACGTGAACTGTCCCTTGGTGTGGTTGCCTTTGAAGCTCTCCCGCAGGTACGTCTCGTCGAGCTGCACGCGCATGCCCGCGCCCGCGTGGAAGTCCGGCAGGTGTAGTCGGATGCTTTCTATCAGTCTCATGCGCATCAGCCATGCGCTGCGCAGCGACACCTTGCATCGTTTCGCGCATTCGCGCAACGGCAGCAGGTCAACGAAGCATTCGAGGTATCGCATCCATACGGCCGGTTTGAGCCGACTGCGCGTGATGATGGTGTCCGGCGCGTCCCGGAACGTCCTGCGGCAGTCCTTGCACAACCATCGCTGAGCACCGTCGCGGTCGTGTCCTTTGCGGGCGACGGAGAGGCTTCCGCGGTCTTCAAAAAAGGCTTCCGCATCGTCGGCAGGCCACGCCGTCGTTGTCTCCGGTGGGACGAGTGCGTTCGTAGGCATCCTCGTAGATGAGCTCCCGTAGCGCCTCCACGGCTTGCCGTCGTTCCTTCGCGCCCATCCGGCTGAGCATCCGGCGAATCTCCGTGATGAAGTCCATGCCGGCCACCTCCTCGTGAATATAGCTACAGTGTAGCTACACCAGAGGACGTGCATGCCAAAACTGGTTTAACAGAGCCTTTTTTTTTACACTAAAAAGATTAATCAAAACAAAAATAGGATTGTGCATATCGTGGGATTCATGGCTTACGACAATCATGGTAGGGTAGTGCCTCGTGCGAATTATTGTTGCTGATTGCTCTGCCGAATATTCCGGGCGTTTGAATGCGTCCTTGCCGCTCGCCAAGCGTGTGTTGCTTATCAAAGCCGATAACAGTCTGCTGATTTTCTCCGAACTTGGTTCGTACAAGCCACTCAACTGGATGGCGGCGCCCTGCACCATCAAAGACATCACTCCGGAACATGCCGACGACGACGTGACTACGGAGGTTCCGCAGAAAGTCATTCGTGCTTCGGCGGATAAATCCAATGACGTGCTCGAAGTGACATTGCAGCATATTTATTCCGACGAAACATACGATTTGGGCGAAGATCCGGGGCTGATCAAAGACGGTGTCGAAGACCATCTGCAGAAGTATCTGGCCGAACAGATCGAACGCATCGGGGAAGGTGCGACATTGGTGCGCCGCGAATACCCGACCGCCATCGGACCGGTCGACATTATGGCCATCGACGGCAGTGGCAAGCATGTTGCCATCGAAATCAAACGTAACGGCGGCATCGATGGCGTGGAGCAGCTCACCCGTTACTGCGAGCTGTTGAACCGAGACCCGCTGTTGGCCCCCGTGCGTGGCATTTTCGCCGCGCAGACCATCACGCCGCAAGCCCGCGTGCTCGCTCAGGACCGCGGCTTCGACTGCCTGATCCTCGACTATGACGAAATGAAAGGTGCCGAAGACGACTCCCTACGACTCTTCTAGCTTATAAAAAACTCCCTGTTGTTATGCAGGGAGTTTTTATAAGCGAATTGTGATGTAGATCAGTAGGCGGCGAGGATGTCGACTACGAAGACCAACGTAGAGTTCGCTGGAATCTTGCCGGAATCCTTGTCTCCATAGCCAAGGTCCGGCGGCACGACCAGCAGCACCTGCGAGCCGACGGTATGCCCTGCCAAGCCCTGCTTCCAACCGGTGATCACCTCATCAAGCGAGAAGCTCGACGAAGCACCGCGATCCCACGAGGAATCGAACTGTGTGCCGTCAAGCAGCCATCCGGTATAGTGCGCGATCACGGTCTGCGTATCCTTGACCTCGGCGCCTTCGCCCCTGATCAAATCCTGCGAGATCAACGTGTCGGAACCCTTGTATCCGTTCATATCGATCGACGGCTTGCCATCCTTCGCAAGCGTCACCTTCGGCAGATCGGCAGGAACGTCAAGCACCTTCGTGCCCGTTGCCTTCGTCAGATCCTTCGACTTCGACACGATCGTGAGCACCATCAAATAGGAGGTGCCAGCGGAATTCGAATCGTTCACACCGAACGCAAGCGTGGCGTTAAGCTTCTGATCCTTGAAAATGTTGTAATAATCCTCAGTCATCTGACTGGTGTCGGAGGTGACTACCGTAGAGCAATCGGGGGTGTTTTTCTCCCAGGTGCTCATGAGTTCGGAACCATCCTTGACATTGATGGCGATACCCTGCGTGCATATGCGGTCGCCGTCTTCAATCTGGTCGCCATTGCCTTTCTGCAATACGACGTAGCTGTTGTCTTCCACCGTCATAGGGGTTTTGAAGGAGACAGTCGGCTTCTCACCGGGCTTGCCCGTGGCGGTCACACCGGCGATCTGATTCATCTTCGACGAGGAATCGGAAGAAGACGAAGATGAATCGGAGGAGGAATCAGACTTCGTGTCGGAACTTCCGCATGCCGCGAAACCCAAGCACATGATCGTTGTGCAGGCGGCTGCGACGGCTTTGAAAAGAGTAGATTTGCGCATAGGTTCCACTTTAGTGGCAATCATTGATTTTCATAGTTTTTTCAGGCTTTTGCAGAGAGGCAATGTAGAATAGTGAATGCTATGACTTTATTGCAGGAAGAACAGGAAAAGCCGCAGTCCAAGGCGGGTCCCACGCGACACGCCAAGATTATGCGCGGCATTGTCACGCCTATTTTCGGCTTGCTTGCCATTGCTTGCATCGTGCTTGGCGTCTTGAACGCGACGATTTGGAAGCCCTCGGCACAGGTCACGGCGTCCGCCTCGGTTACGGGATCGCAGTATGTGGTCACCGATCCGAATGTGCTGCAATTGGTTGACGATCGCGTCACCATTTCGGCGAAGTCGCACGACAAATCCGCGAACGTGTGCATCGCCATCGGTTCCGCCCGCGATATCGCCGGATGGATCGCGGGATCCAAATACACGCGCGTCACCGGACTGTCCGACTGGTCCACCCTGTCCACGCTGAAGACCACGGCTCAGGGCACCGCCGATAATTCCGAAGGCCAGGTCGCCTTCCAGGATTCCGACATGTGGCGCACCGTCAAATGCAATGCCGGTTCCGTTGATATGCAGTTCAAGGGTGCTAATACGAATAATGCCGAGGATTCCGTTGCGATTATCGATTACGGCGATCGCAAGGGAGGTTCGGTCACACTTGATTGGAACCGTCGTTCGATGCTGAATTTCGCCATGCCGTTCTATCTTTCCGGCGGATTGCTGGCGATACTTGCGGTGCTTTCGGCTTCCGTGTTTGCCATGCCTCCGCATAAGCGTCGCAACAAGCGCGCGTTTGCCATGGTTGACGGCATCGGTTCCACGCAGGGTGACGATGACGAGGTTGCCGCATGGGTGAAGAACGCCGAAGCGAGTGCCGCCCGTAGCGAAAAGAGCGGGCCGAAGCGTAAGCGTCGTCGTCATGCTGGGCATCGCGCGAGTGGTTCGGAAAATAGCCAAAACGAAGTTGCGCAGCCTACGATTGTCGATCCCGGCGCGCGCAATCTCGTTGCCGATCAGCAGAACGCTGCCGCTGATGGTGTTGAAGAAAACGACGATTTCGAACAGACTTCCGTGATTTCGCAAGACGAGCTTGCCGCATATTTCGCACGTCTCGCACAAGAGGAAAGCAGTGCGGCCGCAGCGGCCTCGGGATCTGTAGAATTCGCGGTATCCGATGAAATCAACGTGCCCAACGAAGTTGACGAAATGGCCGTAACGACCGAGTCGGTCGGATCCAACGAAACATCCGAAAACGACGAATCCGACAACGACAAGTCCGACGAACCTGACAACGAGGAGGCCAAGTGATGAAGAAGCGTTTCAACGTAATCGCGGCGGCCGTACTCGCATTGGGAATGGTCGTTGGCATGTGCGGATGCGAGGGGCAGCTGCCGCAGCCGAAAACCACGCAACGTCAAGACGCGCCGAATCTGACCGCCAAGCAAGAGAAAACCATCCGTACGAATATTCTCAAAACGCTTGACCAGTGCAATAACGATCGCAATATCGACGCCCTCGGTTCGATTTTGGAGGGGCCGGAACTTGAGATTCGCACTAGCGAACTTCATGTGGCGCAGGTCACGGGCAATCTTGACCGCAAGACCACGATTCCAACTGATCTTGCGCAGGCCGTGATTTCCACGGACAGTGGATGGCCGCGTTCGGTGTTTTCCATCACTTCCACCACGGATGACCAGCAGTCCAAGCGTCTGCTGGTGTTCCGCCAGGATTCCGCACGTCAGAACTACAAGTTGTGGGGTGTGGCACGACTGTTTTCGGGCGTGAAGATGCCGAGTTTTGAGATTTCCAAAACCGGTAGCGAGCAGGGAACGGAAAAAGACACCGGTCTGGTCATGACTCCGAAGGATGCGGTCGCCGCGTATGCCGACGTGTTGCAGAATGGTGCGTCCAGCCAGTATGCGCAGAAGTTTGCCGACGACGATTTGCGTACGAAGCTTGCCGATCTGACCGAACAGGTGCAGAAGGCCATGGAGTTGAACGAGGGATCGCAGCAGCAGGTGTTCACACCGGTTGACGGTGCCATCAGCGTTATGCGTTCCGCGGATGGTGGCGATCTGGTGGTGGCGCAGATCAATTCCGAATGGACGCGTTCAGCTGGCTCCGGCCGTGAGTCGCAGCCTGCTTCCGATGCGGAAAAAGCGCTGTTTGGCGACGGTCAGGCCACCAGCACCATGAAAACCACGTATGTGAATGTGGTCGCGCTGTACGTGCCTCCGGCAAATTCTGACGCGAAGATCACTGCAGTCGGTTCCGAGCGCCAGCCGGTTCGTGTTGAGGCACTGTGATCGTGACAGTCGCACGAATGCGCGTAAGCTTGGGGCGAACGTTTGCAATGTGTGTTGCGCTGGGCGCTTAATGTTGTTGATTGTTGATATCTAGGAGGCAAGCATGGCAGGTCAAAGGCCGTTTAATCCGGGAGTTTCCTTGGCGGGAGCCGTCGATCTTGAAGCGTTGAAGCATCAGGTGAAGGCCGAACCGGGGCAGGCTGGTGGTGCTCCGGCCGCCGGCGGTTATGTGATCGACACCACGGAGAACACGTTCCAGGCCATGGTGCAGACGTCGGCCACGTTCCCGATCCTGTTGCTGCTGTGGGTGCCGACCGATGACCGCCTGTTCGATATGGCACGCCAGCTGGGCAATGCCGTGAACCAGTTGAACGGCCAGATTCAGCTGTCTCGTATCGATATCGCGTCGAATCCTTCGATCGCGCAGGCGTTCCAAGTGCAGGGCGCGCCTGCATTGTTCGCGTTGATCAACGGCCGTCCGATGCCGATTTTGCAGGGCTTGCCGTCCGCTGAGGAAATGCAGCAGATCGTGGATACGGTGATTCCGAATCTGGTCGCAGCCGCGCAGCAGGCCGGTGTGACCGGTTCCGCGCCGTATTCCGGCGATCCGAATTCCGATGCGGCAAACTCGGCTTCCGCTGCCAGCGCCCAGGAGCAGGTGCCTCCGGAGCATCAGGAGGCGTATATGCTGGCACAGCAGGGCGATTACGCTGGCGCCGCAGCCGCGTACGAGAAGGTGCTTGAAGCCGATCCGAACGATGCGCGTGCCGCCCGCGAGCGTGCGAAGGCGTTGCTGTTGGCCCGTTCCGCCAATGCGAACGTGCGTGAGGTGCGTGCCGCCGCTGCCGACAATCCCGATGATGTTGAAGCACAGCTTGCCGTCGCTGACATTGATATGATCGGCGGTCAGATTCAGGATGCGTTCGATCGTTTGCTGGATTTCGTTGCGGCCGGCCATAAGGCCGATATTGAACCGGTGCGCAAGCGTCTGCTGGAATATTTCACGATTCCTGAGCCGACCGACGAGCGTTTGAAGCGCGCCCGCCGTCGTCTCGCCACGCTCATGTACTGACTCGTTTATTGACTTTAGGTACCGTTTAGGTACCGCTCAACCGTAGGCTGCGCAACTACATCGTTCTTTACGGCCTACGGTTGTTTTTTTTTTAAAAAAAGACTTATTCCATACGGTTGGTGCCGAAATAGTCGAGGAATTGCGGTCCGTCTGCTTCCAGTTCGTCTTCGAATTCGGATTTCCATCGTGAATATGGATTCGCGGCAAGCCCTTCATTGCTGAACCGCGATTGGTCGGTGATTTCGGTGGTGCAGAATTTCGGGATCACCAGATTGGTGACCGGCCCGATACGTTCCGCTTCCGCAATGATCAGGGGAGCGTTGGTGCCTCCGAACACGTCGATGTTCCAGCCGTCCTCATCGATCCAGTCGGTGAAACGGTTTTTGATGGTCACGTGTCCGCCGCGTTTGATGAGCTCCCCTGCGATGCGCGAATCCAAATCGCGGCTCGCC
>OGPO01002167.1_pt1 | contig 10793 bp, 9 predicted proteins | sample 1553041 | NCBI WGS metagenome assembly OGPO01 (sample SAMEA2580281, study PRJEB22360) | human gut metagenome | biome: human gut; feature: human-associated habitat; material: faeces | place: Denmark | collected 2008/2010 | reverse complement strand
TTTCTACCATCAGCCCGCCCAAAAATATTTTCCCTGCCATATTAGCCGCTATGTATTCATTAGCTTTATGGCGGGGTGGTATGTCTGGAAATAGCCAGTGGATAAAGGGATACATTGTCTTTGCAATCTTTTTCATAAGACCACTCTTTACCGCTATTTCCATCATGCCGTTCCAGACACCGATAACTCCAAGCATAAAAATACATAAATTCACCGCCTCTGTTGAAGATGAAATAAAACTTTCTGTTATCTGCCCCATTGTGCCATGAAATGCCGCAAAGAAGATTCCTCCGGCAATCATAATCACCCACAATATATTCAGCATAAACCACTCAAACTCTCTCAACCTTTTTCTTCATTATATTGTTCCTGGCTTGTACGGTATGCTTCCATATCAAAGTAACCAAACTGATTCTTAACGGTATGTTTAATCTGATACATCGCAAAATCCGCATACTGCATAAATATCTTGCTGTCTGTCGTATCCTGTATGAATGTCCATTATCTATCTTTTATACACTCTAGGAACTCTCTTTCCTACATCACAAACAAATTCATAGTTAAAGCTTCCGGCAAGGTTCGCCATATCTTCAACACTGATATAATTATCCCCGTCTTTTCCAATCAAGGTAACGATATCTTCAAGCTTCACATCTGGAATATCTGTAATGTCTACCATCATCTGATCCATGCACACTCTCCCGACAATCGGTGCTTTCTGTCCGTGAATCAATACCCAGCCTTTGTTAGAAAGACTTCTTGCATATCCATCCGCATATCCAACAGATACTGTAGCAAGACGGCATGGATGTTCAACAATATAAGTCGCTCCATAACTTACACCTCGTTCCATCTCTGGCTCCATAATATTTACTACATGAGAATACCAGCTCATGGCCGGTGTCAGATCTAAATTAGAGAAATCCACTTCATCAGAAGGATACATTCCATAAAGAATAATACCCGCCCTTGCCATATCATAACGATGGTCTTCATATTCCATGATAGCGGCACTATTACAGATATGTTTTACTGGAATTTCAATTCCCGCTTCATCAAGTAACTGAACAAAATGATCATATCTCTCCATCTGACTTTCTGTGTATGCCTTATCTGTCATATCTGCACAGGATAAATGGGTAAATAACCCCTCAATCTTTATATTGGGCAGCTCTGCAATCTGCTTTACAATCGCAAGCCCTTTCTCATCTGGAGATAAACCGATTCTTGTCATTCCGGTATCTAATGCGATGTGAATTCTCGCCGTCTTTTCTGCCTTTACGGCAGCTTCAGACATTGCCTTAGCCGTATCATAGCAATAAATCGTCTGATCTACACCATACTCCAAATTCTTATAATAAAGAGAGGGGGAATTATAGCCAAGAAGCAAAATTGGCTGTTTTAATCCAGCCTTTCTCAGTTCTACTCCCTCATCAATTGTAGCAACACCAAAATAATCTGCAATATCATTTAAATAATGTGCTACTTCCACTGCACCATGTCCATAACCGTCAGCCTTTATGACAGCCATAGTCATCGCATTATCTCCTGTTTTCTTTTTGATATTTATATAATTCTCCCTAATTGCTTTTAAATCAATTTCACAATAGGTACGCAAGTATTCTTCCATTATGTTTGTCCTCTTTCCCTTACTTCTACAGTAATCCTGTAAAATCATACTTTACTCAGGTTACTGTACATATCTATATTATGTCACATTTGGTATACTTATAAATGGGCGCAAAACACCCCTTATAAAAAAGTCTGTAAACAAATAAATTCTACCACATTTTTTCCTATTGTGAAGTTTTTTATACAGAAAAAATTCGGGAAATATAGCATCTCCCGAATTCTTTCAATTATTTCACTTTTACTATTTTACTTTTACTATAATTACTTTCTTTTTTCCATCACTGGTCTTTACAGTAATTTTACATTTACCTTTTTTCAAGGCCTTAATAACACCTTTTTTTGTTACTTTGGCAATCCTCTTATTGGAAGAGCGATACATAATCTTAGCAGTAGAAGATGCTGGAATCTTCTTGGCTTGTATTTTATATTTCTTTCCCTTCTTTAAAGTAACTTTTGTCTTCTTCACTTTTAAAGACTTTGTTTTTATTGTTTTCTTAACTGTAGAACCTGAAGCTGGCTTCGTCTCTGGCTTCTTTTCGGATGTTCCCGGCTTCGTATTTGGCTTATCTTCAGAGCTGCCTGGTTTCGTATTATCCTCTTCATCAGAACCATTTACTTCTATCACATACTTGCTCACATCTGGAACTTTTGTAATACTTGACCAGTACAACTCAGAAATTGTTCCATAGTTATCCTTGATTTCCTTACCGTTTAGCAATGTCCGATTGGATGTCTTAGCAAGCGTTACCCCATCTGCAATTGCTTTTCCCGCAGTAGCACCTGTTTTTGGTATACTGCTGCATCCACCTTGTGCATAAACATTTTTTACAGAAACAGTACCATTACCGCTGATAGCATCTGCGCCATCATCATATGTACCGTTACCGCCAAATGCAATTAATGTTCCCTCACCGGAAATACTTCCATTATCTAAAATAATTCCGCTGCCGCCTACGGATGTTGTTGCAATATATCCTCCACCAAATGCCACTACTACGGAATCCTTTTTAATATCTAAAGAACCATTCTCAATACGGATCGCTGGCTGACCGGAAAGGCTTTTTCCTGTTGTTTCATCCTGTCCGGTTGCTGCTTCATCTCCCTTTACAAATACCTGCCCATCTACGGTAACCTTTCCTTTTACAACAATAACAGGATTCGTATTCTGTCTGATGATATGTCCATTTGATATAAAATTGGTGTTAGAATAAATAGATGAATTTTCTAAAATTGCTCCATCATTTAAAATCAACTGTCCATTAATTGAAGAACCTGTGAGAAACTGACTGCCATAATCATCATAGTTTGATGAGAACTTACCGCCATTTTTCACTTCAATATTTCCATGAATAGAAGAATCACGAAGAACAAGCTTTCCGCCATTCTCTACAACAATATTTACGCTGCTGAAAACTTTCATATTTACAAGAGTAAGATTACAGCCATCTGGAACAATCAATGTCTGTACTGGACTACCATCTACAGCATAACCAAGTTCTCCATAAGTTCCACTTGTATGAGAACCGTACCATGCTTTAATATCCTTTGGTACCGTAACGGTTTCGTTCTCTCCACCAAAAGAAGCGATTGCCCATGGCTCCATATCATACATATACTTTCCATCCGCTGTCTGCTTACAATTCTCAAGTTTAAGCTGCTTTGCAAGTACTTCTGTACGAGTATAAACTTTAAAATTCAGCTCATTACTTGTCGCAGTACGACCGCTCTCATCCGTTACTGTTACACTAATTGGATAAGAGCCGGCTTTTAACGGTTCCCCTGATAAAGAAAGAGAACTGTCGTGGACAGAATAAACACCTTCCATTCCGCAGGCTTCTGTATCAATATTTATCTTTGTTCTGTTCTTATTTACTGTGATTACTTCACTTAACGGCTTCCAGTCGCTGTTCTTCGGCTCCTGTCCATCAGGAAGAACTGCTGCTTCAACAATCACATCACTATTTTTATTTGTCGTAACAGAAGTAGAAGCTCCACTGATTGCATCATATTTCTTCTGTCCTTCTAAAGCACTTTCAAAGCTTCCTCGTATTCTTACATGAAGCGTATTAATTCCATCAGAAGGTCCTGAAGGAGTCTCTGCATCTGAATCTGTCTTTTTAACAGTAAATGTATCTGCTGTTGCCTTTATCACACGTAAGTACAGCGTTTCATATCCTTCACTCTCAATCGTGAGAATATTTCCACTCTTTAACATGCCGTCAGAAGAACCATCAAAATAAAGTTTATTTTCATCTGTATTTCTGTAGTATGCTTCTCGTCTCATTAAAGATAAACGAGAACTTGCTTCTTCCCACTTTGTTTTATTTACAGAAACACTTTTTATTCCTTTGACATAGTCAGGTGCATCCGCAAAAGAAAGACTCTGAAAATCATAAACTACATTTTCTTTCATTGCTTCTACATTGCCGACACTGGCAGAATTTGCAGAGTTTGCCGCAAATGAAGGAATAAAGGATAATGCAAGTAAACACACTCCCAAAACTACACTAGCTAATAAATTTCTAACCTTCCTATTCATATCCGGTTTCTCCTATTTTACAGTTACTTTAACAACTGCTTTCTTTCCACTTGCTGTCTTAACAGTAATCTTGCATTTACCTTTTTTAACGGCCTTTACAACACCGTTCTTTGTTACTTTGGCAACCTTCTTGTTAGAAGACTTAAAGGTAACTTTTTCTGTCGCATTGGCTGGTTTTAATTTTACTTTAAGTTTAACTTTTTTGCCTTTCTTTAACACAATACGCTTTTTGTTAACAACAACTTTTTTTGCTTTTACAGTTTTCCTATCTGGTTTTTCTGCTGGTTTTGTATCATCTTTTTTACCTTCTGTTGTTTTGTCTGCTGGCTTAGGAGCTTCTTTCTTTAAATCTCCATATTCTGCTCCACATACTTCACAGACTGCTCTCTTTGTTGTTGTAGCTTCGCCACCTTTATGTGCTTCTTTTTCAGTCGTAGCATCACAACCTTCATTCTGACATTTCTTCCAGTGATAAGTTCCGTCAGACTCATATTCATCTCCATAGTTATGAGATGCGCACTCTCCGTATTCTTCTCCACAGAAATCGCAGACTGCTTTCTTCGTACAAGTAGCTGTTCCGCCTGTATGGTTTGTGTGGATGGCAACTGTTTTACCATCTTTATTTACTTCCAATACTAAGTCTTTATATCCATCTGCAGAAATAACAACTTTATTAACTGCTGATTCATCTTTTTCAAATTTGCCCTCTCCAATTAATAGGTATCTTACATCCGTACTATCTGAGGAATCAAGCGTTGCCTTAGCATAATATTTCGCATTGTTCCATATACTATAAGAAGAAGTTGCTTTTTCATACTCTATTCCATTTACTTCAACCTTATCAATTGCTGAAAGCCATTCTTCAGCATCATCGCCATAATTCAATTGACAATCATATCCAGCAACTGTCTTATATGTTGAAGGAGCTTTTGGTGCTTCCTTTAATTCTACCGTTGCTGTCTCCTCAGCCTGTACCGCTACCTGTGGTGCAACTGTTCCCACTACTGTCATTGACAGGCACATTGCACATGCCATAATGAATGAACTAATTTTTCTCATTTGTTTCTCTCCCTTTCTCTCTCTCAAATAAACTTAATAAAAAAACAGGTTTCCATTTAAAACTAATTTATGTTACTCAATTCTAACATCGGTTAGTTTATTTAAAAGATTACCTGTTTTTATACTCCCTGTCAATTCTACAGTTGATAACATTTCTCAACTATAGAATTCTTAAGAATTCATTTATTTAATTTTTAGAAAAAAGGATTACTTTTTTAACAGTTCCTGATAAATATCCCTTTTACTTACTCCGCGGTCTTTTGCTACCTGTTTCATCGCACTCTTTTTATCCATCCCTTTTTCAAGATAATGTTCCATATGTTCCTGCACAGTAAGCTGATTCCACTCCTGTTGTTTTTCTTCTTTCAGTTCTTGTAAACTCTTTCCCTCAAAAATTAAAACATACTCCCCTCTTGGCTCGTTCTCCTCATAATAAGCAATCATTTCATCGAGAGTTGACTTGCGCTTCTGCTCATATCGCTTCGTCAGTTCTTTACATACCGTCATATTTCGGTTACCAAGATATTCCCTGCACTCTTTCAAAGTCTTCTTTAAATGATGCGGCGCTTCGTAAATAATAATCGTTCTTGTCTCATTACGAAGATTCTCCAAAATCTGCGCTCTTTCCTTCTTGTCATACGGTAAAAATGCTTCAAATGCAAATCTTCTTGTTGGCTGACCTGACATGGTAAGCGCTGTAATGCAGGCACAGGCACCAGGAAGAGAAGTCACTGTAATTCCTGCTTCATAACACTGTCTTACAAGTTCTTCTCCCGGATCTGAGATTCCCGGTGTTCCTGCATCCGTAATTACCGCAATATTTAATCCCTCTTTTAACTTATTTACAAGATAAACTGCTTTATCAACTTTGTTATATTCATGATAGCTGGTCATCTTCGTCTTTATCTCAAAATGATTGAGAAGCTTGATACTGTTTCTCGTATCTTCTGCCGCTATCAAATCCACTTCTTTTAAAATTCGTACTGCCCGATAGGTCATATCTTCGAGATTTCCAATCGGTGTCGCACATAAATATAATGTTCCTGCCATTTTAATTCTTCATTTCTCCATATATCTGATAAATCTCATCGGTATAAGAACCATCCTTATTGTATACAATTAATGGGGGTTCTACCGTAATCCTCTGCTTACCACCTTTTGCAGCATCAATCAAAACCATATTTGGCTCTTTATCTACATAAGGATGTACGAGACGCATTCTTTTCGGCTCTAATTTATGCTGTTTTAATGTATAAATAATCTCCGCTAAGCGAAAGGGTCTGTGCACCATATAAAAATGGCCGCCTGTTTTCAACAGCCATTTTGCTGCCTTTACTACATCTTCAAGGGAACAGGTAATCTCATGTCTTGCAATTGCCTTTGCATAATCTGGATTCGTCAGACCATGTTCTCCTGTCATATACGGAGGGTTACAGGTCACCCAGTCAAAACTCTCCCTCTCATAGTCTGTCTTTATATTACGAACATCCCCCTGTACAATATGCACTTTTTCTTCCTGACCATTCATCTTCACAGAACGCTCTGCCATCTTGGCAAACTCTTCCTGATACTCTAACCCCTCTACATAAGCAAGCGGATATTTACCCTCCATCAGTATTGGAATAATTCCTGTACCGCTACACAAATCAATCCCTTTACTTTTCTTTTTAACTCTGGCATAATCAGAAAGCAGTACCGCATCAATCCCGAAGCAAAAACCATCTGTTTTCTGGATAATACGGTAATCCTTTATCTGGAGATCATCAATACGCTCATTTTCTTTAATTTGTACATTCTCCATATAAGTATCCTATTTTAAATCTTCATTTTCAACTACAATTAAGTGAAGAACCCAGCAATTATACTACCAAAGAACTCTTCTTAATTTTTCAAACTTCTTATATCAACAAAACCAAAATTTGAGTATTATAAAAAATTATGAGGAATAAAACAATAAAAATAACAGTAATTGTTATTATTCAAATTCCCTTCCCTTTTTCTCCTCGTTTCATTAAAGCTTAGACTTTCTTTCCTTCTTCTCCATCGCCTCTAATTTTTTAAGCTCATCATCCATTTTTACTTTTTCTCTGCGCTTCCGAGGACGGAAAATCAAATCATCCACTTTATAATCTACGAGCTCCTTTTCTCCCTTTTCGTCAGTAACTACGAGCTTCACTCTCTGTCTTAACACGCTGACTTCGTGAACAACACCTTTTACTCCCGTATTCGTCTTTACTTCATCACCAACATTCGGAAGCTTACTGTTCAGATACTCATAAGTATCCTGCTCATTTTTCAGGCAGCACATCAATCTTCCACAAACTCCTGAAATCTTTGTAGGATTCAGAGAAAGATTCTGCTCCTTCGCCATTTTAATTGATACTGGCACAAACTCAGATAAAAATGTATTACAGCAAAGGCTTCTTCCACAAATACCGATACCACCTTTAATTTTTGTCTCATCTCTTACACCAATCTGTCTTAATTCAATTCTTGTCTTAAAAACTGAGGCTAAATCTTTTACCAACTCACGGAAATCAATTCGTCCATCCGCCGTAAAGTAAAATAATACTTTATTATTATCAAATGTATACTCACAATCAATGAGCTTCATTGCAAGCTTATGTTTTTTTATCTTCTCAATACAGATTTTATAAGCTTCTTTGCTCTTTTCTTTATTATTTTCCTGAATCTTATCGTCTTCTGGTGTTGCGATTCGGATAACTGGCTTTAAAGTTGCAATAATCTTCTCATCGTGAATCTCACGATTTCCTAAAACAACTCTGCCGTATTCTACTCCACGCGCAGTCTCCACGATAACATTCTGTCCAACTTCTACCTCAAACTGCTCTGAGGCAAAATAATATATTTTACCATTATCTCTAAAACGAACTCCTATTACTCTGGCCATTTCTACCTCCTGTTCTTCTTAAAACTCTCTTCTCGCTTCTACAATAAGCAACTCTAAAGTTGCATCAAAATTCACATTAGACTTTATGCGGACTCTGGCACGATGAATTTTGCCTATAACATAATCAATTGCCTCTAAATCTAATTTATCTACCTGCTTTTTCAGATACGCATACTCATTTTTAAAAATAATTTTCTTTTTGGCAGCTTCAGCATTCACTGAATTATCTGCTTTCAGTAACATAATATCCCGAAACCACATCAGAAAAATATCGAAAAAGTCCTCAATTCTGTTTTTATACTTTTTATATTCCTTTACTTTATCTGCAATCTCGTAACTTTCTATCTCATGGATATACCGCAAAATGGACAGAGTCAACTCCTTTAAATCCTGAAATTCTTCTGAAGAAACGATTGCTTCTGCCTTTCCTATATTTCCAAGAGAAAATCCTGCTGCAAATTCTGCTTCTTCCTTAGAAACACTACATTTTTCCACCAAATATTTCTCAACAGCTGTTCCGGGTACCGGTCTTGTGGCAAGAAGAATACATCTTGAAAGAATTGTGTCTAAAAAATGATGAATTTATGTTTTTTGGTCATATTTTGAGAAATTCAGTGATTCCATATGCAACTCCGTCCTTGTCATGATGTTTTGTGATAAAGGTCGCAGCATCCTTACATTTTGAAGAAGCATTTTCCATGGCAATTCCGATACCAGCTTCTTTTAACAGATCAATGTCATTATCACCATCACCAAAGGCAGCGGTTTCTTCAGGTTTTAGATTCAAATATTCCCGAATAAAACGAAGTCCGGAATGTTTTCCGGCATCTTTATGAGAAATCTCGATCAGCTGCGAAACAGAAGAAGTAATATAGATCTCATCACAATTATATTTAAGTTCATTCCAAATGAGCTGCTTTTGCTGCTCGCCAGAGACAACAATATCCATACTGTCAATATGATCAATATGTTCTCGAATAAAAGAAATAATATCATCAATAGGAATTCTTGTAGATTGGATGTAAGGAATTGCTTGTGGAGTTGTACCATAGGAAACAGGATCTTCCACATAAGCTTTCAGGGCATAAGCTTTGCCATCAATAAAAACTTCAAGGGCAGTCTCATGCTGTTTAGCAATCTGAATTATACATTCAACGGAAGCAGGTGTCATCTTATATTCATGAAGACAGGTGCTTGTAGGAATATGGTAAATGGCAGCACCATTAGAAGTAATTGCATATTCAATTCCAGGCACAGCAAGAACATCTTTAGGCAGCGTATCAAAAGAACGTCCACTTGCGATCACAATGTGAACACCATTTTCAATTGCATGACATAAAGCATTATAATTTCCGTCAGAAAGCCGTCCACTTGCATTTAATGTTGTACGGTCAAGATCAAGTGCAATACATTTTATATTCATAAGAAACCTCCAGATTTCGCATTTGTTATACATAGTCGATATTGTGTAATATATTTTACACATATGAAAATATTGTATCTTTTCTTTGAAACAATTACAATATACGAAAGGAGGAAAAATAAAAATGGGAATGACAACATTATGCTATATAGAAAAAGATAACAAATATCTGATGCTGCATCGCATCAAGAAAGAACATGATATCAATAAAGATAAATGGATCGGAGTCGGTGGTCATTTTGAACATGGAGAAAGCCCGGAAGACTGCATGTTTCGTGAAGTTATGGAGGAAACAGGACTAACCCCATTGTCATATAGATTTTGTGGGATCGTCACATTTTTGTCCGATATGGGAACTGAAAAAGAAGCATGGGAATATATGTGTTTATACCATATCGAAGAATTCAAAGGCGAGATCAAAGAATGTGATGAAGGAGTACTAGAATGGGTAGACAAAGAAAAAATATTAGACCTTGATCTGTGGGAAGGTGACAGGTTATTTTTACGCTATATGCAAGAAAGAAGATCATTTTTTTCGTTGAAATTGGTATATGAAGAAGGAAATCTGGTGCAAGCAGTCGTAGATGGAAAAGACTTGGAATTTTTTGATATCTTAGATGAAAATGGAAACAAAACAGGAAAGATCAAAGAGAGATCTTTGGTCCATGAAGATGGAGATATCCATGGAACTGTGCATATCTGGATCAGAAGAAAAACAGAAAAAGGATATGACTTGTTGTTACAAAAACGAAGCAAAGAAAAAGACTCCTTCCCAGGCTGCTACGACATCTCATCCGCAGGACACATCAGTGCAGGTGATGAGCCATTAGAAACCGCATTAAGAGAACTAGAAGAAGAACTAGGGATCAAAGCAGAACCAGAACAACTTAAAAAAGTATGTATGCATGAAGGAAGCATGAATGGAAACTTCTATGGAAGAGAATTTAAGAATCATGAGATCAGCACGGTTTATATGTATGAAGAAACAGTGGATATTACAAAACTTAAACTACAGAAAGAAGAAGTCGAAGAGGTTATGTGGATGGATCAAGAAGAACTGATTCAGAAAGTGAGAGATGGTGGGATTCCAAATTGTATATACTTGGATGAAGTAGAGAAGTTTTAAGTTGTAGTTGGCCAACTGTAGATTTTGAGTATATGATAAAAAATAAAGAAGCAACCGACAGCGCAGCGGTGGAATTTTGCTCATATTTTGAACAAATCGCTGA
>OGPO01002161.1_pt1 | contig 10812 bp, 8 predicted proteins | sample 1553041 | NCBI WGS metagenome assembly OGPO01 (sample SAMEA2580281, study PRJEB22360) | human gut metagenome | biome: human gut; feature: human-associated habitat; material: faeces | place: Denmark | collected 2008/2010 | reverse complement strand
ATACCTGCCCGTTAAAAGTTATTCTCACTCACGATAATGCTCAACAGATTGAAGAAGATAAAAGACTTTTGTTAAAGCTAGAACAAGAGAATCTGATTTTTGAAGTGTAGTTATTTCCGATGATATTTTTAAAGGGTTAATTAATGAAAAAGATAGCTGTGCTGACTAATGACCTGCAATATGACTTGGTAGAGAAAAACCCTGAGCGTGTTGCCGCCGTAGAGGCATTTAAAGAGCGTTTTGTTTCATTCATGAATAATATGCGTGAAATGGGGCATATTATTGTCCATCTACAACTGGTTAACTTACCTGATGACCCTAATGTAGAGCGCTATAATGGTTTTCTTCCGGTACAGAAAGGAACTCATGGTGCAGAGATCATCAGTGAGTTTTTGCATCCTGCGGATATTGTGGTTGAAAAGAATAAAGACAGCGGTTTTTATGAAACCGAGCTGGATAATATATTGAAGCAGAATGATGTGGATACGGTCATTATCACCGGTATGCAAACTCAAATCTGTGTTCAAACGACAGCGGCAGATGCGTTTTTCCGTGGCTATAACGTTTGGGTTCCAACTGACGGCGTAGTTTCAGCCCGTGATGAAGATAAAGAAAGAGCGCTAACCTGGCTTGCTGGATATTGTGCCACCGTATGTTCTAGCGATGAGATTTTGCATACGCTGGTGGACAAAGGTCACTTACCCCGTAAAGAAGTTAAAATCCCTTAACTTATATTGAGTGAGCAATAAATGAACCAGCAGGACAAGATTGTTCTCGATCACGGAACGGGTGCGAAATTAAGCCAAGATCTTATTCGTACCATGACAGAACTTCTCGGTGATGTGCATATTGGTAAAATGGAAGATAGTGCGGTTCTCAATATTGGTAACAATAGAATTGCCATGACAACCGACTCATTTGTTGTTTCTCCTGTTTTTTTCGGCAACGGTGATATTGGGAAAATAGCCGTATGCGGAACGGTTAACGATTTGGCCGTGATGGGAGCCAAACCTTTATTTATCACTTTGGCGATGATTATCGAGGAAGGTTTCTTAATTGAGGATCTGAAACGCATTATTATGTCTATCCGTGATACCGCCCGTGAAGCCGGTGTGAAGATTGTGGCAGGAGATACCAAGGTTGTTGGGCGCGGTGAGGCGGATAAAATTATCCTCAGTGGTAATATTGGCGATCACTCTATTCATCTACTTTCCATTCGTGAAGGTTTGGGATTTGAGCAACGCGTTAAGAGCGATTGTGCGCCGCTTAATAATATTATCGAAGCACTACTCAGTTCATCTTTGGCTTCAGCAGTGGTTTCCATGCGCGATGTCACCCGCGGTGGCTTCAGTGAAGTTATGCATGAATATAGCCAGTCGACAGGGCATGTCGTGTGTTGTGATGAGGCGCGATTGCCTATTCAAGCAGAGACACGTATGGCTGCTGATATGTTAGGGGTTAACCCTATTCATTTAGCCAACGAAGGTTGTTTGTGCCTATTTGTTCGTTCTGAACATGCAGACGAAGTCGTGAATTTCCTGCGTGAGTTTGAACAATCAAAAAATGCGACCGTCGTGGGTGAGGTGAGCGTCGAGGCAGGCTGCCAAGTATTGATGCGTCAAAGTGATGGTGATTCTTACACGTTGGAGCAATTGGTCGGGGCTGAATTGCCGCGCCTTTGCTAATACCCGTCATATTTGAAGCATAGATAAATATTTCCGTAGCGGGTCAGGTTATTTCGTTTATTGACCCGCCTTTTTCAACTATCTGTTCTTAATACTATGGCTATTTAGCCATTTAAATTGCAAAGAAATACATTATGTATACACACAAACAGATAAGAGTGAACGGAGTCGTACAAGGGGTCGGATTTCGTCCTTTTGTACATAAAATTGCATTAATTAACGATCTATTGGGATGGGTGTTAAATGATTCCCAAGGCGTACTTATTGAAGTACAGGGAAGCGTTGAAAATTATGCCAAGTTTAAACGACAGCTATTAGAAGATAAGCCGCCGATGGCGAGCATTATTTCCTGCGTAGAAACGAGTTTCGAAACGAATCATGAAACGGGCGCAATTAAATACACTTCATTTTTAATTAAAGAAAGCCTAGAGAAATTAAATACTACGACGATAGTTCCTCCCGATGCCAATGTGTGCCCTGACTGCATAAGGGAAATGTTTGATCGCACCAATCGTCGTTATTTATATCCATTTATTAACTGTACCAACTGCGGCCCGCGTTTTTCTCTGATTGAAGATATTCCTTATGACCGCAAGAACACCACTATGGCCTCTTTTACCATGTGTGATAGCTGTTTGGCAGAGTATCAGGATGTTGCCGATCGCCGTTACCATGCTCAGCCGAACGCTTGTCCTGACTGTGGACCACGAGCATGGCTTGCTGATACTGCAGGTCAAGAGATATTGCATCCTGAGCCGTTGGAGCAGGCTCGCCGGATGTTACGTGATGGACAAATTCTGGCGGTGAAATCGCTGGGGGGCTTTCATCTTTCTGTGGATGCGACACAGGAAAATGCCATCAAATTATTACGCCAGCGTAAGCGTCGGGATGACAAGCCGTTTGCCATCATGGTCAAAGACATGGCTACCGTGCGCCGTTTTTGTGAGGTCAGCGCTGAGGAAGAACGCTATCTACAATCGCACCAGCGTCCCATTGTCATCTTGAAAAAACGCAGTGATTGTTCACTGCCTGACGCTATTGCCCCAGCTAACCCATCACTTGGTGTTATGTTGCCTTCCGCGCCGTTGCACTATTTGTTGCTGGATGACACTGCGCTGCCAGCCTTAGTGATGACCAGTGCCAACCGTTCTGGCAACCCAATTGTGTTTCGCAATGAAGAGGCAGTGGCGGAATTAGGGCAAATTGCAGACGTTTTTTTATTCCATAATCGCGGTATTCATACACGCGTCGACGACTCTTTGGTTCGTTTGGTTTCTACCCGAGATGGTGAAACATTGACGACGTTTGTTCGCCGCTCGCGCGGCTATGCGCCTTATCCGGTCAATGTGGCGCAAACGCTGCGTCCCATCATGGCCGTGGGTGCGGAGTTGAAAACCACGTTGGCGCTCTCGAAAGGTGAGCAGGTTTATTTAAGCCAGCACATTGGCGATCTCAAAAATGATAAGGCTTTTGACGCTCATGAACTGTGTGGCAAAACGCTCGGTCATTTACTGGATATCCAGCCGACGGCTTGGGCTGCGGATATGCATCCCCAGTTTCGTTCAACTCGTCACATCGAAGAGAGCAGCAATTTACCTCTGTATCGCGTTCAGCATCATCACGCGCATATGGCGTCTTGTATGGCTGAAAATGGTTTACAAGGCAAAACCATCGGTGTGGTGTTTGACGGCACAGGCTATGGTGATGATGGCACGATCTGGGGCGGTGAGTTTTTGCTGGGTGACTACAAAAGCGCACATCGCATTGCTAGCCTGCATCCGTTTGGGCTTCCGGGGGGAGACAAAGCGGTTAAAGAGCCATATCGCGTTGCGCTAAGCCTGCTGTTTGAAACTTTTGGTGATGATGCAAGGCACCTACCGCTGCCGTTTTTAAGTGAGCTACAGGCAGACCAAATCAATGTGTTGATGACTATGCTGAGCCGCGGAATTAATACCGTGAAAACGTCCAGCATGGGGCGATTATTTGATGGTGTGTCGGCGCTTATCGGTGTGCGCAGCAAAATTGAATATGAAGCGCAGGCCGCTATTGAACTTGAAGGTCTGCTGGACCGCGATCTTTCCAGTGCAGAGATTTTTGCCTATAGCTTTGTCGGCGATCAAGGTGTGATCCGATTGGATTATCGCCCCATGATTGCTGAAATTGTAGGCTGTTTGATTAACGGCTCACAGGATGCCGCACATCTCTCTCGCCGTTTCCACGCCACTATTGTCGCCGCCACGCATAGGCTGTGCCAGCTTCTTTCCGAAGCCTATAACACTAGCCAATTTGTTCTCAGCGGTGGCGTATTCATGAATGAATATCTCCTAGCCAATACTTACACGGTGCTAAAAAACAGTGGTTTTCGTCCCTTCGTTCAGCAGCAGGTTCCTGCTAACGATGGCGGTATAGCTTTGGGGCAGTTGATGGTTGCCAACGCCCATATGGAGTCTTAATAACATGGCCCCTTTTGATCACGATCTTTCTCGACAGTTTGGCATTGAGTCCAACGCACGCACTTATTCGCGCACGATTAATTGCAACATTGTGCGCGGGCAAGGCTCTTTATTGTTTGATGAACATGGACATCGGTATATCGATTGTTTGGCCGGCGCTGGCACTCTTGCGACTGGACACAATCACCCTGAAATAGTCTCTTGTCTGACTTCTTTTTTAACCAGCGGGCAGATTTTGCATGGGCTAGATATGGTGACGCCGGCTAAGCGGATTTTTAGCGAAAAGGTGATTGCCGCTTTTCCTGAGCAATGGCGTAACGATCTGAAAATCCAGTTCTGCGGGCCAACGGGTGCAGATGCCGCCGAAGCCGCGATTAAGCTGTTTAAGACCGCCACGGGGCGCAGCAATATTATCGCGTTTCACGGTGCTTATCATGGGATGACCTGTGGTGCCTTATCGATAACGGGCAATCTAAAGGTGAAAGACCCTATTCAGAACCTGATGCCGGGCGTTCATTTTCTGCCTTATCCGTATTTGTTCCGAAGCCCATATGGCGTGGGCGACGAAGAGACGATTGATATCTCTCTCCATCATATCCGACAAACGTTAGTCGATCCTGAAAGTGGGATTAGCAAACCCGCGGCGATGATCGTTGAGGCGATTCAGGGGGAGGGGGGATGTATACCTGCCCCTCTGCGCTGGTTAAAGGGGCTTAGAGAGATTTGCACCGAGCTCGATATCCCCCTGATCCTCGATGAAGTTCAGTCTGGCATTGGGCGTTCGGGGGCGATGTTTGCCTTTGAGTTGGCCGATATTCAGCCTGACGCCGTTTTACTTTCCAAGGCGATTGGCGGCGGCTTACCAATGTCGTTGTTGGTCTATCACCAGAAGTATGACCGCTGGGCTCCAGGCGCGCACACCGGAACGTTTCGTGGAAATCAACTGGCGATGATTGCCGGAACCGCGACGCTGGAGATTATAGAGCGCGAGCAGATTTTGGAACAAACCAAGCTCAAAGGTGCGGTGCTGATGCATATGCTTGAAGGATTGAAAGCGCGCCATGCCTCAATAGGAGACGTGCGCGGAACCGGTTTGATGGTCGGCATTGAGCTGGTTGATGTGGGAGGTGAGTGCGATAAATTTGGCCGCTTCCCACCCAACGGCGACTTGGCCACTCGCGTGAAACGTCGCTGTTTTGAGCATGGTTTGATTGTTGAAACGGGAGGGCGGCATGGCGCAGTGGTGCGCTTACTTCCGGCTCTGACGATTGAAACAGCGTTGCTTGAGGAGGCGGTATGTATTCTCGACCAAGCCTTAGGCGATGAGCGCTAATCTCCAATCTATCTATTGATTGGATCTATTTATAACGATAGCCCCGCTAAAACGGTGGGGCACAAAACATCACTGACAGGCTAGGGGAAGGAATATGGGGAACGTTGATAGTCAAAAAGGCAGCCGTTTCGGCGTCGGCTATATATTGGTGTTTAACCTGTTGTCTGGGATACAGGCAGTTTATTTATCAGGGCTGCTGCAAAAGGCTAATCTGTTTGCCACCATCACTATTACGTTTTTCTTTGTTAGCGTTTTTTTTCTGGTCGTTTCTTTGTTTTATAAAGAGAAGAAAAACATACCGACGGCACCGGCTGCTAAATTTTATAACGTACTCGCTATTAACCTGACCACGGCGGGAAGTTGGCTGGGATTCTTTGTGGCGCTGAAATATATTGAACCGGCGGTGGTGTCTGCCCTCGCGAATGCAATTGGTCCAATGCTGACGCTGTTCATTACCGTGAAAATCGCGAAAAGCGACAAGCTGAGCCGCGCCGAGATATTCTCTGCTATCGGTGTGTTTGTCTGTATGTTGCTGATGATTCGTTCCACGATGAACGGTACCAGCGCATTAGGGAATATCTCCCGCGATCACGCGATTATCGGGATCGGCATGGCGTTTTTGTGCGGTCTTTCAATGGTGCTGAACACCATATTCTCAAAACGTTTGAATAACCAAGGCGTAAAACCCCATAGCATCATGACATTTCGTTTCGTTTTGATTGTGCTGGTAGGGGTTTATATTGCGGGTTATGACGAGATCATGGCGACGCTGCATCAGTATTGGCTGACGTTGTTGATTGTGGCGATGTTAGGGAATGTGTTGCCGCTTTATATCTTGCAGGTCGGGATTAGTAAAGTACCGCCGCTGGTTGTTTCGTTCGCACTGGTATTAGCTCCACTGTTTTACTTCCTGTCGCAGCAGTTTAGCGCCCGTATCGCATTTTCTGCAGAAACGCTGATTTTTATCCTGTGCTCTTTAATGTTTTTGTCCTACGGCATTATTGCAAAGTCGAAAGCTAAAGCGATGGCTGAAAAAGCCTTGCTGGCTGAATGAGTGTCTGCAAAACCTTATTGCGAATGCTATTGTTGGGATAACCACCTCAGATGAGGTGGTTTTTTTGTATGTACTAATTTTTACTTATCAGCAGCAATGCGTTCGCGGATGTGCTGTGCGCGCTCGGTTGATGGTGGGTGAGAATCAAACATACTGCCTTTACGGCCACCTTCTAACTGCGCCAATTTTTCAAAGCTAGTGGCTAAGCCTAGGGTATTTAGCTTACGTTTTTTCAGATAATCGTAAGAGAAATCATCGGCTTCTGATTCTTGGTGCTGTGAGAACTGAGAGTTAATCAGGGCTTCACCCAGATCGGCTAACTGTGTTTGGGACAACTCTGCGGCAACACCGCTTGTGGAGGCGACGGCAGTGCGTGCTGCAATGGTGCCATAGGCAACTTTCATCGCTTTCAAGCTGTGACCTAGTGCGACGTGACCCATTTCGTGACCTAAAACGCCTTCAACTTCTTCGTCGGTCATCATATCCATCAGCCCGCTATAAACACGAATGCAGCCGTTGGCCATTGCCCATGCGTTAACATCTTCAGTCATATAGACTTTATAGTTAACTGGCGTGCCGTTGATGTTATTGCCCATAGCCTTAGCAATTTTATTTAAACGCTTAGTGTATTTGCTTTTGCTGCTGGCGATTTGGCTTTGGCTATCCATCTCTTTGCAAGACTTGTTCGCGATAGCTTTAGCATCATCATCGGACAGAGTGGCTGCTTGGACGGCCTGTGCGCCAGATTGAGCCATCATTTGGGTATTTATGTTTTTACAGCCCGCTAATAATGCGGTAGTGACTGCAATCGCAATGATTGTTTTAAGCTTCATTATCTTTATCTTCCGTTGACAAATGATAGGTTAATTGGATGATTTACATAAAATAAAATCAGCTGATGCTATCACTAGGTCAAGGACGTAAATAGTTAATTAAATATTAAGTCAAAAACAATTTAGCAGGGGAAAAGAGAGGATGAAGTAGGGCGAAAAGGCTCCGAATTATACCGGAGCCTGACAGTGTTATTGCTCTGCTGCGATGCGATCTCGGATATGTTGAGCACGCGCCTGAGAGGATGGATGATCGTCAAACATACTGCTTTGACGTCCGGCTTCCTGAGAGGCGAGCTTATCGAAACTGGTCGCCAATCCGATCGGATTAATGCCGCGTTTCTTCAGTAGATCGAACGAGTAGTCGTCAGCTTCACTTTCTTGTTTTTGGGAGAACTGGGAGTTCACCAGTTTTTCCCCCAGATCGGCGAGCTGTGATTGAGAAAGCTGTGCACCGATACCGCTGCTGGCCGCAATGGCAGTGCGTGCTGCCGTTGTGGCGTAGGCTACCTGCATAGCTTTACGTGAGTGGCCCAAGGCTACGTGCCCCATTTCGTGACCAAGAACGCCTTCCACTTCATTATCGTTCATCATGTCCATCAGACCGCTGTATACGCGCACGCAGCCGTTAGCCATTGCCCATGCGTTGACATCTTTAGTGACGTAGACTTTATAGTTGACTGGGGTACCATTGATATCGCTGCCCAATGCTTTAGATATAGTGGCTAACCGTTTAGCGTAGGTACTGTCGGCAGGTGCAATTTGATTTTTGCTGTCCATTTCGGCACATGATTGTTCGCTCAGGGCTTTTACCTGCGCATCTGACAGCGTTGCCGCCTGAAATGCCTGTGCACCCGATTGCATCAGTCCCTCGGCGTTCATGTTTTGACAGCCGCTGAGGAAGGCTGAGGCTGTTAGAGCAATAAGCGGAAGTGTTATTTTGTTCATGTTATTTTCCTTTGGTGCAGTCTTTCCAGAGATTGAAGGTCGATCTGTGGTAGTGTATCCAGCGCAAAACGGGCTGTCATTGAGTATGTATTTTGTCTGTGCAGACTCCATATGAAAGCGGATTAATCTGCTATTTACAGGGATTAAATGAGACTTGATGCACTCATTTGGCCTTAGGGATTGCTGTTTTCATACGTAGTCTGAGAAAATACCTCGAACCCTGTTTCTTTAAATCCGACTTGGAGTAGAACATGTCCTCTCGTAAAGAGCTTGCCAATGCGATCCGTGCACTCAGTATGGACGCTGTGCAGAAAGCCAATTCTGGTCACCCAGGTGCCCCTATGGGGATGGCTGATATCGCGGAAGTCCTGTGGCGCGATTACATGAATCACAACCCGACCAATCCAAATTGGGCCGATCGTGACCGCTTCGTGCTATCAAACGGCCATGGCTCCATGTTGATTTATAGCCTGCTGCACCTCACAGGTTATGACCTACCAATCACTGAGCTGGAAAATTTCCGTCAGTTACATTCTAAAACCCCAGGCCACCCAGAATACGGTTACACCCCTGGTGTTGAAACAACCACTGGCCCATTGGGTCAGGGCATCGCGAACGCGGTAGGTATGGCTATTGCTGAGCGTACTTTGGCTGCGCAGTTTAACCGTCCTGGTCATGAAATCGTTAACCACCACACCTATGCATTCTTGGGTGACGGTTGCATGATGGAAGGCATTTCTCACGAAGTTTGCTCTCTGGCGGGTACCTTGAAGCTGGGCAAACTGACTGCGTTCTACGATGACAACGGTATTTCCATTGATGGTCATGTTGAAGGTTGGTTCACTGATAACACCGCTGAGCGCTTCGAAGCTTACGGCTGGCACGTTATCCGTGGCGTAGACGGTCACAACAGCGACGCTATCAAAGCGGCAATCGAAGACGCACGTAAAGTCACCGATAAGCCATCACTGCTGATGTGCAAAACGACTATCGGTTTCGGTTCTCCGAACAAAGCGGGCTCTCATGAAGCTCATGGTGCTCCACTGGGTGCGGCTGAAATCGAAGCTACCCGTAAAGCATTGGGCTGGAACTATGCTCCATTTGAAATTCCACAGGAAATCTATTCTCAGTGGGATGCTAAAGAAGCGGGTAAAGCGAAAGAAAGCGCTTGGGATCAGAAATTCGCTGCTTATAAAGCGGCATTCCCTGAACTGGCTGCTGAGTTCAAACGTCGCGTGAGCGGTGAACTGCCTGCTAACTGGGCTGAAGAATCCAAGAAATTCATCGACCACCTGCAAGCAAACCCAGCTAAAATTGCTAGCCGTAAAGCCTCTCAGAATGCACTGGAAGCCTTCGGTAAAGTGCTGCCAGAATTCCTAGGCGGTTCTGCTGACTTGGCTCCTAGCAACCTGACCATGTGGTCTGGTTCTAAGCCGTTGAACGAAGATCTGGCCGGTAACTACATCCATTACGGTGTACGTGAATTCGGTATGACGGCGATTGCCAACGGTATCGCGCTGCACGGTGGTTTCCTGCCGTACACCTCCACCTTCCTGATGTTCGTTGAATATGCCCGTAACGCGGTGCGTATGGCCGCACTGATGAAGCAACGCCAGGTGATGGTTTATACCCACGACTCCATCGGTCTGGGCGAAGATGGCCCAACTCACCAGCCAATAGAGCAGCTTGCTGCCCTGCGTGTGACGCCAAACATGAGCACATGGCGTCCGTGTGACCAGGTTGAATCAGCGGTGGCGTGGAAATACGCAGTAGAACGTCACGACGGCCCGACCGCACTGATCTTCTCACGTCAGAACCTAGCACAGCAGGATCGTACTGAGCAGCAACTGGCGGATATCGCTCGTGGCGCATACGTCCTGAAAGATTGTGCAGGCCAGCCTGAACTTATCCTGATCGCCACCGGTTCTGAAGTTGAACTGGCTGTTGCTGCCTGGGATCAACTGTCTGCTGAGGGCATTAAAGCGCGCGTGGTTTCCATGCCGTCTACTGATGCATTCGACAAACAGGATCCTGCTTACCGTGAAGCCGTGCTGCCGAAAGCGGTTGCTGCGCGTGTTGCTATCGAAGCCAGCATCGCTGACTACTGGTACAAATACGTTGGCCTGAACGGCGCGGTTGTGGGCATGACCACCTTCGGTGAATCAGCTCCAGCAGAGCAATTGTTCGAAGAGTTTGGCTTCACCGTAGAAAACGTAGTGAAACAGGCTAAAGCCGTTCTGTAATTGCTTTATGTTTGATAAGTGGGTCACTCGTGGATCCGCGGTCACTAGCGGGTAAAAAAGGACGGGCATAGAGTTATGTGATTTACTGATTGTGCAACCAATTAAGTAAGTTCACCTCTATGCCACAGCCACTCTTCTGCTCTGCCCGCAAATAAAAACGTAGCACCTAAATCCATTAAGGCTAGAAGTCGTATCAATTTCTGACGAACAAAAAATCACAGGATTCTGACTACGGAACACAGGATTGATTGAATTACGTGGGGTTC
>OGPO01002158.1_pt1 | contig 10819 bp, 10 predicted proteins | sample 1553041 | NCBI WGS metagenome assembly OGPO01 (sample SAMEA2580281, study PRJEB22360) | human gut metagenome | biome: human gut; feature: human-associated habitat; material: faeces | place: Denmark | collected 2008/2010 | reverse complement strand
CCGCGCGCGGCCGGTGAATAACGCTGCGCTGGAAAGACTGGCTTCGGTCACCGATCGCGTTCAGGCGCGTCCGGTGCCATCGGCGCTGGAAAAAGCGCCAGCCAAAAAAGAAGCGTATCGCTGGAAGGCGACCACTCCGGTGATGCAGCAAAAAGAAGTGGTCGCCACGCCGAAGGCGCTGAAAAAAGCGCTGGAACATGAAAAAACGCCGGAACTGGCGGCGAAGCTAGCGGAGCGCGACCCGTGGGCGGCACAGGTGAGCCAACTTTCGCTACCAAAACTGGTCGAACAGGTGGCGTTAAATGCCTGGAAAGAGGAGAGCGACAACGCAGTATGTCTGCATTTGCGCTCCTCTCAGCGGCATTTGAACAACCGCGGTGCACAGCAAAAACTGGCTGAAGCGTTGAGCATGTTAAAAGGTTCAACGGTTGAACTGACTATCGTTGAAGATGATAATCCCGCGGTGCGTACGCCGCTGGAGTGGCGTCAGGCGATATACGAAGAAAAACTTGCGCAGGCGCGCGAGTCCATTATTGCGGATAATAATATTCAGACCCTGCGTCGGTTCTTCGATGCGGAGCTGGATGAAGAAAGTATCCGCCCCATTTGATCGTAAGCACAGCTTACGTTCGTCATCCTTAACGTGATTGAGAGAGAAACCTATGTTTGGTAAAGGCGGTCTGGGTAACCTGATGAAGCAAGCCCAGCAGATGCAAGAAAAAATGCAGAAAATGCAGGAAGAGATCGCGCAGCTGGAAGTCACCGGCGAATCTGGCGCAGGTCTGGTAAAAGTGACCATCAACGGTGCACACAACTGCCGTCGCGTAGAGATCGACCCGAGCCTGCTGGAAGACGACAAAGAGATGCTGGAAGACCTGGTGGCTGCAGCATTCAACGACGCAGCACGTCGTATTGAAGAAACGCAGAAAGAAAAAATGGCCTCTGTATCCTCCGGAATGCAGCTGCCGCCTGGCTTTAAGATGCCGTTCTGATGCAAACCAGCCCGCTGTTAACACAGCTTATGGAAGCACTGCGCTGTCTGCCGGGCGTTGGCCCGAAGTCGGCGCAGCGTATGGCGTTCACGCTGCTTCAGCGCGATCGTAGCGGCGGGATGCGTCTGGCGCAGGCGCTCACCCGGGCGATGTCGGAAATCGGCCACTGCGCCGATTGCCGCACTTTCACCGAACAGGAAGTCTGTAACATCTGTTCGAATCCGCGTCGTCAGGAAAACGGTCAAATCTGCGTGGTGGAGAGTCCGGCGGACATCTACGCCATTGAGCAGACGGGGCAGTTTTCAGGTCGTTATTTTGTGTTGATGGGGCATCTGTCACCGCTGGACGGCATCGGTCCGGATGATATCGGGCTTGATCGTCTGGAACAGCGTCTGGCAGAGGAAAAAATCACTGAAGTGATCCTCGCCACCAACCCCACGGTTGAAGGTGAAGCTACCGCTAACTACATTGCCGAGCTTTGCGCGCAATATGACGTGGAAGCCAGCCGAATCGCTCATGGCGTTCCGGTTGGCGGCGAGCTGGAAATGGTCGACGGCACCACGTTGTCACACTCCCTTGCCGGGCGTCATAAGATTCGTTTTTAAGCAAACGAGAGCAGGATCACCTGCTCTCGCTTGAAATTATTCTCCCTTGTCCCCATCTCTCCCACATCCTGTTTTTAACCTTAAAATGGCATTATTGAGGTAGACCTACATGAAAGGACAAGAAACTCGTGGTTTTCAGTCAGAAGTGAAACAGCTTCTGCACCTGATGATCCATTCTCTCTATTCCAATAAAGAAATCTTCCTGCGTGAGCTTATCTCTAACGCCTCCGATGCGGCGGACAAGCTGCGTTTCCGTGCGCTCTCTAACCCGGACCTGTACGAAGGTGATGGCGAACTACGCGTTCGTGTCTCTTTCGATAAAGACAAGCGTACGCTGACCATCTCCGATAACGGCGTGGGGATGACCCGCGACGAAGTGATTGACCATCTGGGGACTATCGCTAAATCCGGTACCAAATCATTCCTCGAATCCCTGGGTTCTGACCAGGCGAAAGACAGCCAGCTGATCGGTCAGTTTGGTGTTGGTTTCTACTCTGCGTTTATCGTGGCCGACAAAGTGACCGTGCGTACTCGCGCGGCAGGCGAAAAACCAGAAAATGGCGTCTTCTGGGAATCGGCTGGCGAAGGTGAATACACCGTTGCCGACATCACCAAAGAAGATCGTGGTACTGAAATCACCCTGCATCTGCGTGAAGGCGAAGACGAGTTCCTCGATGACTGGCGCGTGCGTTCCATCATCAGCAAATACTCCGACCATATCGCGCTGCCGGTAGAGATCGAAAAACGCGAAGAGAAAGACGGCGAAACCGTTATCTCCTGGGAGAAAATCAACAAAGCGCAGGCGCTGTGGACTCGTAACAAGTCGGAAATCACCGATGAAGAGTACAAAGAGTTCTACAAACACATCGCCCACGACTTTAATGATCCGCTGACCTGGAGCCACAACCGTGTTGAAGGTAAGCAGGAGTACACCAGCCTGCTGTACATCCCGTCCCAGGCTCCGTGGGATATGTGGAACCGCGATCATAAACACGGCCTGAAACTGTATGTTCAGCGTGTGTTCATCATGGACGACGCAGAACAGTTCATGCCGAACTATCTGCGCTTCGTGCGTGGTCTGATTGACTCCAGCGATCTGCCGCTGAACGTTTCCCGTGAAATCCTCCAGGACAGCACGGTAACGCGTAACCTGCGCAATGCGCTGACCAAGCGTGTGCTGCAAATGCTGGAAAAACTGGCGAAAGACGACGCGGAAAAATACCAGACCTTCTGGCAACAGTTTGGCCTGGTACTGAAAGAAGGTCCGGCGGAAGATTTCGCTAACCAGGAAGCGATCGCCAAACTGCTGCGTTTTGCTTCTACCCATACCGATTCTTCTGCGCAGACCGTATCTCTGGAAGACTACGTTTCCCGCATGAAAGAAGGGCAGGAGAAAATCTACTACATCACCGCAGACAGCTATGCGGCAGCGAAGAGCAGCCCGCACCTGGAACTGCTGCGTAAGAAAGGCATCGAAGTTCTGCTGCTTTCCGACCGCATCGATGAGTGGATGATGAACTATCTGACTGAGTTCGACGGTAAACCGTTCCAGTCGGTGTCTAAAGTTGACGAGTCGCTTGAAAAACTGGCTGACGAAGTTGATGAGAGCGCGAAAGAAGCGGAGAAAGCACTGACTCCGTTCATCGACCGTGTGAAAGCCCTGCTCGGCGAGCGCGTGAAAGATGTCCGTCTGACTCACCGTCTGACCGATACGCCAGCGATCGTTTCGACCGACGCGGACGAAATGAGCACTCAGATGGCGAAACTGTTCGCTGCGGCGGGCCAGAAAGTGCCAGAAGTGAAATACATCTTCGAACTGAACCCGGATCACGTACTGGTGAAACGTGCGGCAGATACTGAAGATGAAGCGAAGTTCAGCGAGTGGGTAGAACTGCTGCTGGATCAGGCGCTGCTGGCAGAACGCGGCACGCTGGAAGATCCGAACCTGTTTATTCGTCGTATGAACCAGCTGCTGGTTTCCTGATGTAATGCCGGATGACCTTCGTGTCATCCGGCATTTTTCTTTTCATCATCTGCACTTTCCGCAAATTATCTCGCCATTAACCGTTTCAGCCCCAGGTGCCTTTCTTGAGGCAATCGCCTGTTGGTGGTATCGTTTATCGCTTTTTCAAAAAATTCGACACATTTTAAGGGGATTTTCGCAATGCGTATCATTCTGCTTGGCGCTCCGGGCGCGGGGAAAGGGACTCAGGCTCAGTTCATCATGGAGAAATATGGTATTCCGCAAATCTCCACTGGCGATATGCTGCGTGCTGCGGTCAAATCTGGCTCCGAGCTGGGTAAACAAGCAAAAGACATTATGGATGCTGGCAAACTGGTCACCGACGAACTGGTGATCGCGCTGGTTAAAGAGCGCATTGCTCAGGAAGACTGCCGTAATGGTTTCCTGTTGGACGGCTTCCCGCGTACCATTCCGCAGGCAGACGCGATGAAAGAAGCGGGCATCAATGTTGATTACGTTCTGGAATTCGACGTACCGGACGAACTGATCGTTGACCGTATCGTCGGTCGCCGCGTTCATGCGCCGTCTGGTCGTGTTTATCACGTTAAATTCAATCCGCCGAAAGTAGAAGGCAAAGACGACGTTACCGGTGAAGAACTGACTACCCGTAAAGATGATCAGGAAGAGACCGTACGTAAACGTCTGGTTGAATACCATCAGATGACAGCACCGCTGATCGGCTACTACTCCAAAGAAGCAGAAGCGGGTAATACCAAATACGCGAAAGTTGACGGCACCAAGCCGGTTGCTGAAGTTCGCGCTGATCTGGAAAAAATCCTCGGCTAATTCGAAAGCGCGCACGGACAGTCCCCTCGCCCCCTCGGGGAGAGGGTTAGGGTGAGGGGAACAGGCCCGCACAAGCAAACTTATCAGCAATCTCAGGCCGGATATTCATTCGGCCTTTTACAAAAACCTCAATCTGCGCTATTCCTTTTTCTGATTTGACCTCTCACAGCAATTAGTTCTTCTTCCTCACTTTTCCGCTACAATTATCAACAAGTTGAATCGATAAGAGGCGGTAATGCGTCAGACTAAAACCGGTATCCTGCTGGCAAACCTGGGTACGCCCGATGCCCCCACACCTGAAGCGGTAAAACGCTATCTGAAACAATTTTTAAGCGACAGACGCGTGGTTGATACCTCACGGTTGTTATGGTGGCCATTGCTGCGCGGCGTGATTTTGCCGCTGCGCTCGCCGCGTGTGGCGAAGCTGTATGCCTCTGTCTGGATGGAAGGTGGCTCGCCGCTGATGGTTTACAGCCGCCAGCAACAGCAGGCGCTGGCACAACGTTTACCGGAGATGCCCGTAGCGCTGGGAATGAGCTACGGCTCCCCCCCCCCGGGAAGAGCCCTAGAATGAATCCAGAGAGCAGTTGTGGGGCTCGTGGCGGTGGGAATGAGCTCGGGCTCGCCATCACTGGAAAGCGCCGTAGATGAACTCCTGGCAGAGCATGTAGATCATATTGTGGTGCTGCCGCTTTATCCGCAATTCTCCTGTTCTACGGTCGGTGCGGTATGGGATGAACTGGCACGCATTCTGGCGCGCAAACGTAGCATTCCGGGGATATCGTTTATACGTGATTACGCCGATAACCACGATTACATTAATGCACTGGCGAACAGCGTACGCGCTTCTTTTGCCAAACATGGCGAACCGGATCTGCTACTGCTCTCTTATCATGGCATTCCCCAGCGTTATGCAGATGAAGGCGATGATTACCCGCAACGTTGCCGCACAACGACTCGTGAACTGGCTTCCGCATTGGGGATGGCACCGGAAAAAGTGATGATGACCTTTCAGTCGCGCTTTGGTCGGGAACCCTGGCTGATGCCTTATACCGACGAAACGCTGAAAATGCTCGGAGAAAAAGGCGTAGGTCATATTCAGGTGATGTGCCCGGGCTTTGCTGCGGATTGTCTGGAGACGCTGGAAGAGATTGCCGAGCAAAACCGTGAGGTCTTCCTCGGTGCCGGCGGGAAAAAATATGAATATATTCCGGCGCTTAATGCCACGCCGGAACATATCGAAATGATGGCTAATCTTGTTGCCGCGTATCGCTAAAGCTGAGCGGTAAAGAACTGAGCGCCGTCGCGAAGAGCCTCGTCGGCGGTTTTCATCATCCGTGAATAATGCAAAAAGGCGTGCAGCGTGCCTGGGTAGAGTTTGAACTCACAGGGCTGCTGATGCGCCGCTAACGTCTGGTAAAGCAGCCGGCTGTCATCCAGCAGCGGATCGAACTCCGCCCCGGCAATAAAACAGGGCGGAACTTCGCGAGTGAGATCATTATTAAACAGACAGTAATACGGCGACTCGCGGTCCGCGTCGTTGCTTAAATATGCCTCTTCGTACATCTGCAAATCCTGTTGCGTTAAGCCATCCCAGACACCGCCCAACAGACGACGAGTCACGGAATCCCGTAATCCGTAAAGCCCATACCACAGCAAAACGCCCGCAACTTTACCGCAATCGATCTGTTTATCACGCAACCACAACGCACTGGCGAGCGCCAGCATGGCACCTGCGGAATCACCGGCAAAGCCAATGCGGGACATATTGATTTGATAATCCTCCGCCTGCTGGTGGAAATAACAACAAGCAGCCACAATTTCCTCTATCGCTTGCGGAAAACGCGCTTCAGGTGAAAGGGTGTAATCAATACCAATCACCGTACATTGGCTGTAGCTTGCCAGCAGGCGCATGATGCGATCGTGGGTATCGAGATTGCCGAGAATAAAACCGCCTCCATGCAAATAAAATAGCGTCGCTGGGCTATCTGGCTGCGGACAAAAGAGACGTGTTTCCACCTGCCCATATTTTGTTGGAACCATGTAAGCTCTGGTTGCCATTTCTGGAGCGCCCGCATTCCAGAATCGGCGCTCAAGCGTGTAATACTGTCGTTGCTCAGCAATCGTTCCCGTTGCGGGCCAGGGCGGTAAATCCGGCTGAAGAGTATTCACAACGGTCTTCATTTCAGCAGAAATAAGGTCCAGAACAGGTAGTTTGTTTTCCGGCTTCATACAAAAACTCCTTTCAAATTACGTCATTGTAAGGAACCACTGCCATGAAAATGCGATCCCGCCTGCTGATATTGAAACTGGCTGCGTCTCGCGCGCTCCCGTCAGATTGTGTTAACATTCGCCGCTCAGTTAACCACCCGTAAAAACAACCATGAAATTTCCCGGTAAACGTAAATCCAAACATTACTTCCCCGTAAACGCACGCGATCCGCTGCTTCAGCAATTCCAGCCAGAAAACGAAACCAGCGCTGCCTGGGTAGTGGGTATCGATCAAACGCTGGTCGATATTGAAGCGAAAGTGGATGATGAATTTATTGAGCGTTATGGATTAAGCGCCGGGCATTCACTGGTGATTGAGGATGATGTAGCCGAAGCGCTTTATCAGGAACTAAAACAGAAAAACCTGATTACCCATCAGTTTGCGGGTGGCACCATTGGTAACACCATGCACAACTACTCGGTGCTCGCGGACGACCGTTCGGTGCTGCTGGGCGTCATGTGCAGCAATATTGAAATTGGCAGTTATGCCTATCGTTACCTGTGTAACACTTCCAGCCGTACCGATCTTAACTATCTACAAGGCGTGGATGGCCCGATTGGTCGTTGCTTTACGCTGATTGGCGAGTCCGGGGAACGTACCTTTGCTATCAGTCCAGGCCACATGAACCAGCTGCGGGCTGAAAGCATTCCGGAAGATGTGATTGCCGGAGCCTCGGCACTGGTTCTCACCTCATATCTGGTGCGTTGCAAGCCGGGTGAACCCATGCCGGAAGCAACCATGAAAGCCATTGAGTACGCGAAGAAATATAACGTACCGGTGGTGCTGACGCTGGGCACCAAGTTTGTCATTGCCGAGAATCCGCAGTGGTGGCAGCAATTCCTCAAAGATCACGTCTCTATCCTTGCGATGAACGAAGATGAAGCCGAAGCGTTGACCGGAGAAAGCGATCCGTTGTTGGCATCTGACAAGGCGCTGGACTGGGTAGATCTGGTGCTGTGCACCGCCGGGCCAATCGGCTTTTTTTTATGTGGGGGTTTTCGAGAGTTGCTACGAACCCCAGCATCCGCTGCTGCCGGGCGCTATAGCGGAATTCAACCAGTATGAGTTTAGCCGCGCCATGCGCCACAAGGATTGCCAGAATCCGCTGCGTGTATATTCGCACATTGCGCCGTACATGGGCGGGCCGGAAAAAATCATGAACACTAATGGAGCGGGGGATGGCGCATTGGCAGCGTTGCTGCATGACATTACCGCCAACAGCTACCATCGTAGCAACGTACCAAACTCCAGCAAACATAAATTCACCTGGTTAACTTATTCATCGTTAGCGCAGGTGTGTAAATATGCTAACCGTGTGAGCTATCAGGTACTGAACCAGCATTCACCTCGTTTAACGCGCGGCTTGCCGGAGCGTGAAGACAGCCTGGAAGAGTCTTACTGGGATCGTTAAGTTATCGTCGGTTCGTAGGCCAGATAAGGCGTTCACGCCGCATCTGGCATTTGGCTCTCGATGCCTGATGCGACGCTGGCGCGTCTTATCATGCCTACATATTTTTCATATTTTACATCCGGCAACCACCGTTTACCCCGTCACCACCTCACCCGCCGGTGGCGTTTCCAGCAGTTCCAGCATGGTACGGGCGATTTCACGCTCGCCCATCACTACCTGATTCGCACCACGTTCGGTGATATACGCCACTTCATCGTCATAATGGGCGCGGGCAATAATCTCAATATCCGGATTTTTCGCGCGGGCAGATGCCACAATCTCACCCGCTTCATAACCGTTGGGAATCGTCAGGATCAGCCATTTTGCACATTCCAGATGCGCCAGTTGCATAATTTCTTCGTTCGCCGCATTGCCCAATACTGCGCGGACCCCGCGCTCTCGCAGCTCATCAACACGGGTTCGTGACGTCTCAATCACCACCAGCGGAATATCAGAGGCGAGCAATTTCTCCCCCAGCAGGCTGCCTACACGACCGTAACCCACCAGTAGCGCATGGTTGCAAATATCCACTGGGATCTGCTTCTCTTCTTCGATTGCCTCTTCCAGCGTCTGCTCTTCCAGCGTTTCGGTCTTCGCCAGATATTTCTCCAGTAGTGCGAACAGTACCGGGTTGAGCATAATCGACAGGATCGCCCCTGCCAGTACCAGGTTTTGTCCGGCCTGCGGCAGTAAATTCAATGCCATTCCCAGTCCCGCCAGGATAAACGCGAACTCACCAATCTGCGCCAGGCTGGCGGCGATGGTTAATGCCGTACGTTGGGAGTGACCAAACAGTCGCACCAGGAAAAATGCGGCTAACGACTTACCAAACAGAATAATCGCCAGCGTCGCCAGCACTGCCAGCGGTTGCTGAATCAGAATTAACGGATCAAACAACATCCCGACGGAGACAAAAAACAGCACCGCAAACGCGTCGCGCAATGGCAGCGTATCGTGGGCGGCACGGTGACTCAGTTCAGACTCGTTCAGTACCATCCCGGCAAAGAACGCACCGAGTGCAAAGGAGACATCAAACAGCTCTACCGCACCAAAGGCAACCCCTAACGCCAGCGCCAGCACCGACAGGGTAAACAGCTCGCGAGAACCGGTTGCCGCGCTGCGTGCCATAATCCACGGCACCAGACGGCGACCTACCAGCATCATAATGGCGATAAATGCGATCACTTTGCCGATGGTGATCCCCATATCGACTGCAAGAGTGGCAAAGCCCACATCGCCCTGTTCCATCATTCCTGCCACTGCGGGCAGCAACACCAGCGTCAGAACCATTACCAGGTCTTCCACAATCAACCAACCGATGGCGATTTGCCCACGCTGACTGTCAATTAATTGCCGTTCTTCAAGTGCGCGCAGTAACACCACGGTACTGGCGGTGGAAAGACATAAACCGAACACGATACCGGTCATTAACGACCAGCCCAGCACGGCAGAGAGCGCCATACCCAGCAGCGTCGCCACGGCTATCTGGGCGATCGCACCGGGAATGGCGATGGCCTTTACCGCCATCAAATCCTTCAGCGAAAAGTGCAAACCGACGCCAAACATCAACAGAATGACGCCCAGTTCAGCCAGTTCCGGGGCAAGCTTGGTATCGGCAACAAAGCCCGGAGTGAATGGTCCTGCCAGCACACCCGCTAACAGATATCCCACCAGAGGAGAAATACGTAGTTTATTGGCCAGCATGCCGAGGATAAAGGCGAGCACAAGGCCGCCAACAATGGTGGTGATAAGCGGGGTGGCGTGATGCATTCCGTCTCCTTTTCCTGGTGGTTATTGTCCATTTTTGGCCGGGAAAACCAAAATTACAGGTAATAGTTTATGACAATTTCATTGATGATGTTCATGAATAATTATTGAATTTTGCAGAAAAATGGAATTAGCTGCAAAAAAAGCACGGATCGGAAAACAGAAGGCGGTTTAACAGAGGAAAGGCTTATGGCGACTGTAAAACGATGCAGCCAAAGTTTGCCTTTGGCTGCAATGAAATCAGTCTTTATGCCGGTTATCAGGCAGGAATATGGTCAACATCCCCAATAGTGGCAGGAAAGCACAGATTTTATAGACTAACTCGATGCTGGTGTGATCGGCGATAAGCCCCAGAACTGCCGCTCCCAGACCTCCCATGCCAAAAGCAAAACCGAAAAAGAGTCCAGAAACCATACCGATACGTCCTGGAAGCAGCTCCTGAGCGTAGACCAGAATGGCAGAGAATGCCGAAGCGAGGATAAATCCAATAATCACCGTTAAAACCCCCGTCCAGTGCAGGCTGGCGTAGGGTAAAATCAGCGTAAACGGCGCAACGCCGAGGATAGAGCCCCAAATCACATATTTCCGCCCAATTTTATCCCCTACAGGCCCGCCGATCACCGTACCTGCCGCAACGGCAAACAGGAAGGCAAACAGATGAAGCTGAGCATTCTGGATAGATAATCCGAATTTTTGCATCAGATAAAAGGTGTAATAGCTGCTAATGCTGGTGAGATAGAAGTATTTTGAAAAAATGAGCACGAGCAGTATCGATAGAGAGATAACCACGGTGCGGCGTGGCAGCACTTTTACCGCCCCTTGGCCTTTAGGCTTACCTTTGCTTTGACGCGTTTGATGCTGATACCACTTGCTCACCTGCAGTAGTACAACGATAGCGAGCAGTGCTGCCAGAGAAAACCAGGC
>OGPO01002148.1_pt1 | contig 10864 bp, 13 predicted proteins | sample 1553041 | NCBI WGS metagenome assembly OGPO01 (sample SAMEA2580281, study PRJEB22360) | human gut metagenome | biome: human gut; feature: human-associated habitat; material: faeces | place: Denmark | collected 2008/2010 | reverse complement strand
GCCGCCCGTGCGGTTTTTTCTCCTTTTAACGGAAAACGGAATAGGGACGGTGAGAGCCCATGGCCAAGCCGCGAGACCCGACCGCCCTCAAGGTGGCGCGGGGCAAGTCGCACATGACCAAGGACGAGATCGACGACGGCCTGAGCCGCGAGATCTACGCGTCAATTGGCGAGATTTCGATGCCGGACTGGCTCCCCGGGGCGGGCGCCGCCGGGTGAGGGGTCGACGGCGCGGCCGCCGAGGTCTTCGAGCGCGAGGCCGCCTACATGAGGCGCGTCAACGTCGCCGCCGGCGTGGCGATCTACGGCGACACGGACTCCGAGCCGCTCGCCGTCATGGCCTCGAGCTACGCGCGCTACCTGCACTACAAGGGGCGCGAGGAGAAGGCGCGGGAGGGCGCCGAGCGCCAGCGGTACAACTCCATGAAGAACAAGGAGGCCGCGACCTACGAGCGCATCATGCGCCTGCTCAAGCTCGACCCCTCATCCCGCGTGGATTTCGCGGGGTTGAAGGGCGGGCAGGACGATGGCAAGCAAGACTGCTTCGCGAACATCTAGGGCGCGCCGCCACAAGCAGATCCGCTGCCGCGAGATAACCGGGTACATGCGCCTGGTCGAGACCGGGAGGGTGCGCGCCTGCGAGCGGCAGCACAAGCTCGTGGCCTACGTCCGCCGGGTCTTCGCCGAGGAGGAGCTCTTCATCGACGTCGAGCGCCTCGAGAAGTACAAGGGGATGCTCAGGTTCTTCCCGTTCGACGAGCTGTACCCCTGGGAGTGGTTCCTGCTCGGCCTGTGGATGTGCGTCTTCCGCGCGGACGGCGAGCCGAGGTGGGACGAGCTGATATGCGTCCTCGGCCGAGGGTCCGGCAAGAACGGCTTCATCAGCTTCGTGTCGTGGTGCCTCACGACGCTCGCCAACGGCATCGAGTACTACGACGTGAACATCGTGGCCAACTCCGAGATCCAGGCCATGACGAGTTTCAACGACATCAAGCGCATCCTCGACCGCGACCGCAAGGTGTGGAAGCGGATGTGGGAGTGGAACAAGACCGACATCGTCAACCTGTCGACGCACTCGACCATCAAGTACCTCACGAGCGGCGCCAACTCCAAGGACGGCGGCCGACCCGGCCTCGTGTGCTTCGACGAGGTCCACGAGTACAAGGCGTGGAAGCTGATCGAGGTCATGACGACGGGCCTCGGCAAGGTCGACCAGGGCCGCATCGCATACATCTCGTCCATGGGCGACGTCCGCGAAGGCGTTCTCGACAGCCTGCTCGCCGACTGCGACGCGATCCTCGACGGGACCGAGCCGGACGCGGGCCGCCTGCCCTTCGTCTGCACGCTCGACTCCCCCGAGGAGGTGCACGACGAGCGCAACTGGGAGAAGGCCGTACCGTCGCTGCCCTACAAGCCGCCGGCGTTCCTCGCCAAGATGCGCAAGGAGTACGTCAAGTGGAAGAAGAACCCGGCCGGGGGCAACGCCTCGTTTATGACCAGGCGCATGGGCATCCCGCAGGGCGACCGCGACTACGACGTCACGACCTACGAGAACCTCATGGCCGCGAGCCGAGGCTTCCCCGACATGGCCGGGCGCGACTGCGTGCTCGGCATCGACCTCGCCCGCAAGGACGACTTCGTGTCGGTCGCGCTGCTCTTCCGCGAGGGGGACGAGCGCCGCGTCATCCACCACTCGTGGCTGTGCCGCAACTCGCGCGACTGGGAGCGCATCGACGAGGGCGTCAAGCGCTTCGCGTCGGAGCGCCCCGACATCCTCACGATCGTCGACGACGTCGAGGTCCCATCGAGGCTCATAGGCGACTGGATCTACGACGCCGCGGGGCGCTATCACATCGTCGGCGCGGCGTGCGATTTCTATCGATACGACGCGATCCGCGACGAGCTCGAGGACCTCGGGTTCAGCGCTCGCGACAAGACGGTGACGTTCGTCAGGCCGAGCGACCACATGAGGGTCCAGCCGGTCATCAACAGCGCGTTCCTCACGGGGAACATCGCGTGGGGCGAGGACCGGCTCATGAGGTGGTTCTGCAACAACACGAAGCTGGTCCCGTTCCAGAACAGCAACTACAAGTTCGAGAAGAAAGAGGCCAGGGGCCAGAAGACGGACGGCTTCATGGCGCTCGTCTGCGCGTTCTGCATCGAGGACGCGCTCGACCCCGAGGGCGGGTCCGCCGACGAGCCGCTCGAGGCGTTCACATGGTGAGAGGAGGGGCATGAGCTTCATCAAGGACGCGCGGGAGTTCCTGCGCAGCGTGACGACGGATGCCGAGGTCAGGCCGGCGGCCGGATCGGGCGACCTGTCGACCGCCGCGACGAGCCTGGCGGCGCGCCGCATGGCCATGTACATCGCCGTCAGCTACGTCGCGAGCGCGATGTCGACGTGCGAGGTCAAGACCTACGAGGGCGGCGAGCCGGTGAAGGGGGACCTCTACTACGCGCTCAACTACGACCCGAACCCGAACCAGAACGCGAGCGCCTTCATGGTCTCGCTCGTCGAGCGGTACTTCTACGACGGCGCCGCGCTCATGGTGCAACCCGTCACGCACCGCAACCACTTCTACATCGCCGACGGCTTCGGCATCGAGGACCGGCCGCTCGAGCCCGACGGCTTCACGTCGGTCGTCGTCGACGGCAAGACGCTCGCGAGGCCGATCAGCGCGGCGGACGCATGCTACTTCAAGCTCGAGGACAAGCGGGTGGCCAAGGTCGTGAGCGATATGTACGCCGACCTCGGCGAGATGCTCGCGTGCGCCATGGACTCCTACAGGCTCGCCAACGGCGAGAAGTTCATCCTGCGCAAGGCGCACGCCCCGGGGGGCCGCCGCCCCGAGGAGCAGAAGACCACGGACGAGGTCAACGACCGCCTGCGGCCGTTCATCGAGGGCCGAAACGGCGTCCTGCCGCTGCACGACGGGCAGGACCTCGTGCGCCTCGCGCCGAACGGCTCCGGGTCGAGCAAAGACGTGATCGACATCCGCAGGGACATCTTCGACACGACGGCGGCGGCCTTCAAGATCCCCCAGTCGATGATGTACGGAAACATGACCAACTCCGAGGACGTGGTGAACCAGTTCATCACGTTCGGCGTGGACCCCATCGCCGTGATGATCGGCAAGGAGATGACGCGCAAGTTCTACGGGCCTCGGTGGTCCGGCGGCGCGAACCGCATCTCGATAGACACCTCGAAGATCAGCCACTACGACATGTTCCAGGTGGCCGACCGCGTGGAGAAGCTCATCTCCACCGGCACGTTCAGCATCGACGAGATCCGCGACCCGCTCGGGGCCGACCCGCTCGGCACCGACTTCTCCCAGGCACATTGGGTGACCAAGAATTACTCGCTGATTCAGGACGCCCTTGCGCAACTCATGTCCAACCCGAGCGCCGGGGGAGGTGAAAAAGAATGAGTGAACCCAAGCGCTACTACTCGCTCTCCCAGGAGGGCGACGTGGCCGAGCTCGACATCTACGGCGACATCACCTCGTGGCCGTGGATGGAGTCCGACGTGAGCGCCCACATGCTCTCCAAGCGCCTCGCCGAGCTCGACGGCGTGAGCGAGCTGCGCGTGAACATCAACTCCTACGGCGGCGAGGTCGCCGAGGGCCTGGCGATCTACAACGCCCTGCGCAACTGCGGGGCGAAGGTCGTCACGCGCTGCGACGGCTTCGCGTGCTCCATCGCGTCGGTCATCTTCATGGCCGGCGAGGAGCGCGTGATGTCGCCCGCGTCCCTGCTCATGGTCCACAACCCGTGGGTCGGCGGCGTGCGCGGCAACGCGGCGGAGCTCCGCAAGCAGGCGGACGACCTCGACGTCATCACCGGCGCCAGCAAGGCCGCCTACCTGTCGCGCATCGCGATCGGCGAGGACGAGCTCACCGACCTCATGGACGCCGAGACGTTCATCGCCCCCGAGGACGCCGTGTCCTGGGGATTCGCGACCCGCGTCACCGCCGACCGCACCTCCGGGCTCAACCAGTCCGCGATGGAGGAGGTATCGCGCCGCGTGATGATGGCGCAGGCCGAGCCGGAGCCGGAACCGGAACCTGAGCCGGAACCGGAACCGGAACCCGATCCGGAGCCCGAGCCCGAACCCGAGCCGGAACCCAAGCCCGAACCCGAGCCGGAACCCGAGCCGGAACCCGAACAGCACTCGGCGGCGAGCGCCTTCGCCGCCCTCATGGCATCCCTCTAAGCAAAGGAGAAAAGCAAATGCCAATGACCATCAACCGCACCGACACCGCCCAGCGCTTCGCCAAGGCCCTCGTCAGCAACGACGAGAAGCTCATCGCCGAAGCCTGGACCGACTGCAGCAACGAGATCGCCTCCCACGTCATCGAGATGAGCGAGGAGCTCAAGGGCGTGACCGACGAGGCCGTGCTCGCCTCCCGCGGCGTGCGCCAGCTCACCAGCTCCGAGAACAAGTGGTACGAGAAGCTCATCGACGCCGCCCGCGGCCCCAAGCAGGCGTTCATCGACCTGTTCGCCGACGCGGGCTCCGACGACTTCATGCCCGAGACCATCATCGAGGACGTCTTCAAGCACATCGAGCAGGACCACCCGATCATCTCCCGCGTCGATTTCCAGTACGTCGGTTACTCGACCAAATGGATCATCGACGACTCCGCCGTCCAGAAGGGCGCCTGGGGCAAGGTCAACGCCAAGGTCACCGAGGAGATCGAGGGCGGCCTCAAGGTCCTCGACCTCACCCAGAAGAAGTACACGGCCTTCGTCATCCTGCCGCTCGCCATCATCGACCTCGGCCCCGCGTGGATCGACTCCTACGTCCGCGCGGTCCTCTACGAGGCCATCGCCGCGGGCATCGAGGACGCCATCGTAAACGGCACCGGCAAGGACATGCCCTGCGGCCTGACCTGCGACCCCAACGGCGAATACAACCAGGGCACCGGCTACCCCAAGCTCGCCGAGGTCAAGGTCAAGAGCTTCGCGCCGGCCGAGTACGGCGCGCTCGTCGCCAAGCTCGCCAAGACCGAGAAGGGGCGCGATCGCTCGTTCCCCAAGGTCCAGCTGCTCTGCAACATGACCGACTACCTCACCAAGGTCATGCCGGCCACGACGACCATCACCGCGGACGGCACCGGCTACGCGCACGACCTCTTCCCGTTCCCGACCGAGGCGATCGTCTGCAACGCGGTCCCCACGGGCAAGGCGGTCCTCTGCCTGCTCGGCGAGTACACCCTCGCCGCCGGCAGCCACAAGAACGGCGCCACCGAGTACGACGACTCCATCGGCTTCCTGGACCACACCCGCGCCTACCGCAACGTCAACTACTTCGACGGACGCGCCTACGACAAGACCTGCTCCGTCGCGCTCGACATCTCCGAGCTCAGCCCGGCGTTCATCACGGTCAAGGTCGAGGGCGGCGCTGCCGCCGCCGCGTCCCTCATGTCCGAGCCCGCCGGCGAGGAGCCCGAAGTCGCATAAGGGGTGGTCTCGCATGGACAAGGACAAGGTCGAGGCGCTCCTGCCGATGGTGAGGCGCAAGCTGCGCATCACCTACGAGGACGCGGACACCGACGCCCTGCTGCGCGAGACGATCGGGGACGCCGGGGCGGCGCTCGCGCGCCCCCTCGGCGTCCCCGACGGGGCCGACCCGTTCGCCGAGCCCGGAGACGAGCGCTCCCTGCTCAAGTCGCTGTGCTTCTACGCGTGGAACGACGCGGAGGACGAGTTCTGGGCCAACTACGCGCAACAGCTCGCGTCGTGCCGCGAGAAATGGATGGTGACGAGCTTTGTTGAGGAAAGCAAGCAAGCTGCCGACCTATAACGGGGGCGTGGCGGAGTTCTTCCGCGACAGGCGCGCCGTCACGAGCTTCGGCGCCCCGGTGGGCCCCGCCGCCATGGACGACCTCGAGCCCGTGGCGAGGCTGTGCTTCAAGGCGCAGCCGGTGCGCGAGCAGGACATGGAGTTCGCGGAGCGCCGCGGCTCCGACTTCTCCGCGAAGATCCGCACCCACCCGTTCAAGGGCCTGGACGCCGGGTGCATGGCGCTCATCGACGGCAGGCTGTACTCCGTGTCCTACATCGACCGCACGCCGCGGGACATGTTCATCTACCTGGAGGGCGGTGAGGAGTTTGGATAACCTCCTGGACTCGGTCAAGAACGCGCTCTCCGAGGTCGACCCGAGCACCTTCTACGGCACCGCGGCCGGCCTGCCCGCGAAATCCCCGTGGAACTACACGGTGTTCTCGCGCTCGACCACAAAGGCCAAGGAGGGCGGGTGCGGGTTCTCGGACCGCCTCACCGTGTCCGTGGTGAGGGAGAACTACGTGCCGGAGGGGATGCTCGAGCGCGTCATCGACGCGATGCGCGCCATACCCGGCGTCAAGCTGGACGCGGCGCGCGAGGTCGAGTACGTCTACGACGTGAAGCCCGGCACCAGCCGCACGGTCGAGATGATGATCGTGCGGTTCGTCAGGGGGCGCAAGGCATGAGCGGCGAGGGCGGCACCCTGGGCATGGACGCCGCCTCGTTCGAGGCGGTCCAGGAGGCGATAAGGGCGTTCCCCGGGGACGCCGAGTCGGCCATCAACTCCGTCATGCACGGCGAGGCCGGCCCGATGATCTACCGCCGCATCAACCCGCTCATCCACCCGTCGGGCAGGACCTTCAAGGGACATCGGGCGTCCGCCAGGGCGTCCGACTGGCCGTCCTACGACGTGAGCGAGAACCTGGCCGTCACCGTGAGGGCCCAGGGCAGCTTCGGCTACCTCTACTTCCCGGACGACGGGTCGACGACCCGCCGCCATGCCGGCGGTCAGGAGTTTTTCAGGCGCGGAGGCGAGCAGGCGGCCCGGGAGGTCGTGGACGCCTGCCTCGGCGCGATTTCAAGAGAATGGAGCTAACCATGTCCGCAATCGCAGACACCGTTTTTTCAGAGTATGAGGTCCGCCAGATGAACGTCATCTTCGCGGACAAGCAGGTCGGCACCATCAAGTGCATCGGCAGCCTCGAGGAGGAGGCCGAGGTCAAGACCGTCGTCAAGAAGTGCCGCGGCACCGTGGCCAAGACGCGCACCCGCGGCACCGGCTCGGGCACCCTCAAGGTGACCATGCACATCCCGTTCGCGATCTACAACAAGATGCTGAACATGGACCAGTCGGGGCTCGCCAAGGGCGTCTTGGCCTACGGCAAGAACTCCCTGCACCCGACCTTCACCATCACCACCGACGTGTACGACGAGGACGACGTGCGCAAGCTCAAGGCTTACCCGATGTGCACCATGTCGACCGGCCCCGCCCGCAAGGTGGAGAACGGCGCCGACGAGGTCGCCGAGGTCGAGGCCGAGATCGCCTTCAACCCGGACGAGCACGGCAACGGCATCTACGAGGCGCTCGCGACCGAGCTCGAGCCGGCGCTCGCCCAGAAGTGGATGGAGCAGTTCACCCCCGCCGACGCCCAGGCGAGCGATGCCTAATGGCGGAGGCGAAGAAGACCACCCGCGCGCGCACGACGCGCGCGAAGGCCGCCGCGAAGCCGGCGGCGCCCGAGACCGTGAAGGCGCTCGTGCTCAAGACCTTCATCGACCGCCACACCGGCGAGCGCGTCGAGGAGGGCGCGGTCATCGACGTGACGCCCGAGCGCCTCGCCGAGATCGAGGGCAAGAACCCGAACCTAGTCAGTAAACAGTAGCAAGCATGAGGGGGCCGCGACGCGGCCCCCTCCCATTTGGAGGCAGCATGAAGCCAGTCAACGGAGGCGCGGTGTCCAACACCGTCATCGAATACGAGCTCGCGGACGGCACGGTCGTGCCGCTCACCTTCACGTGGGGCCACATGGTCCAAGTGCAGGCGACCGAGAAGGGCGTATACAAGCGGTTCTCGCGCGCCCTCATGGCCGGCGAGATCCAGAGCGACATCCTGAACGTGGTGCTCGCGCTCTACGTGGCCTACCTGTGCGGTTACATCCAGCAGAACGGCACCATCTCGGGCAGCATGTCCGAGAAGGAGTTCATGGAGCTGGTGCCGAACGACCTCGGCTCCGCCTGCGGCATCATCGGCGAGATCTTCCTCCCAAAAGCGAAAGCGGCCTCCGAGGGCCGTTCCTAGACGAGGCCGCGCGGCTCAGGCGCAGGCTCAAGGACAAGGGGCCGAGGGTCAGCCCGCCGGAGTTCCGCATCGCCACGGTCGAGGACGCGTACACCTACTACGTGCTCATCCTCGGCATGAGCGAGGACCTGTTCTGGGGCGCCGACACGAGGTTCCTCGAGGCGGTCGCCGCCAACAAGGCTGCCTACGACACGTGGCTCGAGGCCGCGAGGGGGACCATGAGGAAGGAGGCGGAGAAGCGGCATGGCAAGGCGAAAAGATGAGGCCAAGGTAACGTTCACCGCCGACACCGCGCAGTTCAACGACGCCATCAAGGCGGCCAACAGCACCATGACCAAGCTCCGCAGCGAGCTCAAGCTGAACGCCGCGCAGATGAAGAACTCCGGCGCGTCGGTGGAGAGCCTGACCGAGAGCAAGCGCATCCTCGAGGATCAGGACGCCGCGCTCGCGTCGAAGGTCGAGGCGCTCAACGGCAAGCTGCTCAAGGCCGAGGAGACGTGGGGCGCCAACAGCGCGGAGGCGCAGCGCTATGCGACGCAGCTCAACAACGCGCGGGCGCAGCAGGAGCGCGTGCGGGCCGCCATCGACCAGGCGAGCGCCGCGATCGAGGAGCAGACGAGGGCCGAGCAGGAGGCGCAGGGGGCGCACGCCCGCCTGTCCTCCGAGATCGACGAGCAGCGCCAGAAGGTCGCGCGCCTCGAGCGCGCCTACGCCGACGCCGCGCTCGAGTTCGGCGAGGGCTCCGCCGAGTGCGCGGGGCTGCGCGGCGAGCTGTCGCGCGCCGGGTCCGAGCTGCGCGAGGCGGAGGCGCGCATGAAGGGCGCGGAGGACGCCGCCCGCGGCCTCGCCCGCGGCCTGGACGACGTGGAGGGCTCCGCGGGGGACGCCGGCGTGTCGCTGGGCGAGCTCGCCGGGGCCGACTTCGTGTCGGACATGGCGCAGGAGCTCATCGGCACGCTCGCCGAGCTGTCCGAGGAGACGCTCGAGTACAGCGCGGGGATGGGGCGCCTCGACAACGCCTACGAGTTCAGCGGCCGGAGCGCCGAGACGGCGCGCGAGGTCTACCAGAACTTCCTCGGACTCGTCGGGGACAGCGACCAGGCGGTCGAGGCGGCGCAGGACATGAACAACCTCGCCGACGCGGGCGCCGACATCGACGCGTGGTACAGCATCGCCGCCGGCACCGTGAGCGCGTTCGGCGACGCCCTGCCGGTCGAGAACCTCATCGAGAGCGCCAACGAGACGATCCGCACCGGCAAGGTGACGGGCGGCCTCGCGGACGCCCTCAACTGGACGAGCATCAACGCGCAGGTGCTCAACAACCACCTCGGGACCGACCACCCGGCGGCGATGGCCGCGTTCAACAGGGCGGTCGGCGAGGGGCTGAGCAACGAGGACGCGCTCAACGCCGCGCTCGAGGCGTGCTCGACCGAGCAGGAGCGCCAAGAGGTGCTCACCGCGGTCCTCTCCCAGCAGTACACCGAGCTCGGCGACAGCTACCTCGCGATCAGCGGGGACATAGACGAGGCGCGCAGGGCCTCCGACGACCTCATGAGCGCCCAGGCCGACCTCGCCGAGAAGCTGAGGCCGCTGCAGACGCTCGCGACCGAGCTCGCGGCCAACGGCATCCAGTTCCTCTCCGACCACATGACCGAGATCACGTCGGTCGTTGCCGGCCTGGCGGCGGGCTTCATCGTGCTCAAGGGCTCGATGATCATGGAGACGGCGGTCGGCAAGCTGTCGAGCGCCCTGTCCATGGTCAAGATGGGCCTGGCCGGCGTCTCGCCGCCCGTGATGCTCGTCGCGGGAGCCATCGCGGCGCTCGTCGCGGGCTTCATCTGGGCATACAACGAGGTCGAGCCGTTCCGCACCGCGATCGACGGGGTAGTCGCGCAGTTCAGGGACACCTTCGGGCCCATCCTGCAGCAGGTCGGAGGGTTTCTCAGCACGGTCATGCAGCAGGCGCTCACGGGCCTCGCGGACATCATCACGACCTACGTCGTGCCGGCAGTCTCGGCGTTCGGGGAGTTCCTCACCACGACCGTGTTCCCCGCGCTCCAGCAGTTCTCCGAGTGGTTCAGCCTGAACATCATCCCGGTCCTGCAGCAGCTCTGGGGCTTCCTCACGGAGAACATCCTGCCGCTGCTCGGGCAGTTCGCGGACTTCGTCCTCACGACCGTCGTGCCCGCCCTGGGCGAGCTCTGGGTCTGGTTCGCGGAGAACATCGTCCCCATCCTGCAGGACCTCTGGGGCTTCTTCACCGAGAACATCCTGCCGGTGCTCGCGCAGTTCGCCGGGTTCGTCACGGGGACCGTCGTGCCGGCGATCGGGGACATGTGGGGATGGTTCAGCTCGAACATCCTGCCCGTCCTCCGCGACGTCTGGAGCTTCATCAGCGCGAACATCCTGCCCATCTTCGGGCAGTTCGCCGGGTTCGTAACCGGCACCGTCGTGCCGGCGCTCGGGGACCTGTGGAACTGGTTCAGCGCCAACATCCTGCCGGCCATCAAGAGCGTCGGGGACAAGGTCAAATGGTGCATGGACAGGTTCGGCGACCTCGCCAGATTCATCGGCGGGCTCAAGATCGAGTTCCCGCACTTCAGGCTCCCGCACCTGAAGTACTCCGGCGAGTTCTCCCTCATACCGCCGAAGGTCCCGAAGTTTTGGATCGAGTGGTACGCCAAGGGCGCCGTGCTGAACAAGCCGACGATCTTCGGGATGAACGGCGGCAACCCGATGGCGGGGGGCGAGGGCCGGGCCCCGGCGGGGACGGAGAAT
>OGPO01002143.1_pt1 | contig 10875 bp, 10 predicted proteins | sample 1553041 | NCBI WGS metagenome assembly OGPO01 (sample SAMEA2580281, study PRJEB22360) | human gut metagenome | biome: human gut; feature: human-associated habitat; material: faeces | place: Denmark | collected 2008/2010 | reverse complement strand
CAAGCGCAAGCTTGCCTGACCTGGCCTTTACTTGTTAGTGGACATAGCAGTCAAAGCGGCATTGACCACCATCGACAAAATAACTTCGCTCAAGGCCTGCAACAGCTAATGGCGGAGCATAACTAGGTCTTTTGAGTACTACTCTTTTTACCGCCAGCTCTAAGGCCAATTCTAAAAACTCAATAATGTCCTTATCTTCACCTATAACCTGCTGGAAGACGAACATGTCTTTTTTAACTTGGGCTGAGTTCTCTCTTTCAGGGAACATAGGATCATAGTAAATGACCTCAGGACGAGCGTTATTAAGATCATTTGCAAGCGTTAAGCTATGATTATCAGTACCTGCTAGAGCCAAGCTGTAATCTTTAATCGTGCCTATAGGACTTAATACGGGCAAGGTAAAAGGGAAAAAGCGTGAGCCTTGGGCACGCTTGAGAGCATCATTTAAAATGATCCAGATAGGAAGTTGGCGCTCAAAAGACACTACTTTAGCTCCAGCGTGAGCTAAAATCATAGACTCACGGCCTAAGCCTGCTGTAGCGTCAAACACCAAAGCACCATCTTCTAGACCATTCATAACTGCACGAGCTACAGGCTCTTTTTGCCTACCACCTCTTAACAGTCGTTGTCTATAAGAGAGCAGCTCAAAATCTAGCAACAAAGGCTTCATCTTGATTTGATTTAACAAAGTTAAGCCTGCGCCCTCTTTATCAAAACTAATTAGCGCATCATCTAAGCCATAATAAGAGCTAGAGCTGCTAGTATTAAAGCTCTGTACACCATGCTTAGCTATAAGCTTAGCTCCCTCTTTAGCTAGCTGTAATAGCTCTTGATACTCTTGATGGTTAATTACCACCGCAACCCAGTCCTCATATAAACCAATAACTTGGCCTAATGATGACAGGTGATCAGTCTTTAGAGCATGCTGCTTTAGAAAACCTACCGAGCACTCATAAGAGTCGTTAACTATTGGGCTTACTTCTTCTGATAAATGAATAAATAGCTTTTTCATTGTTGCTGTAAAACAGAGCGAATATAGTTGATAGTATTTTCAGTATCAGGCAATACTCCTGTCCACAACTCGTAAGATTGAGCAGCCTGACCTACCAACATACCAAGACCATCATAACAATGCTCCACATTTAAAGAGCGTGCCTTATTAGTAAAAATGGTGGAACCATCTTTAGTGTAGTAAAGATCATAAACGAATTGAGCGTGACTATAGAGCTCTGGTGGAATCTTTGGCAGTTCATTATTCATGGATAAAGAGGTAGCATTGATAATGACATCAAAATGCATATCTGGCTCTAAACTTTCATAGTTACTGGCCTTGAGCTCTAAAAATGCGCCTGTATCCACCTGCTCTTGTAAGTTTTCAAAGATCTTACGAATCTTAGCAGTAGTACGATTAGCTACAGTAATGGACTTAACCTTAGTGCGATAATCCATAAGGTTTGGCAAAATACCTCTAGTAGCACCTCCTGCGCCTAAAATTAAAATATTAGAGCCTTTTAAAGGACAATTTAGCCTTTTTAAATCTTGAAAAAAGCCTGCGCCATCAGTGTTGTCACCCAAAAATTGAGGCTTTTGATTAACAAAACCAGTAAATTTAAGGGTATTTACCGCTTGAGCGATTTTAGCTCTTGGAGTTAACTCGGTAGCATAATCAAGAGCATTTAACTTGCAAGGTACTGTGATATTGCAGCCAAAGCCACCACTTGAAAAAAACTCATCGGCTTTTTGAGCAAAAGTATGCTCAACCAAGATACGCTCATAAGTTATATCTTGGCCATATTGTGAGGCAAAGTGCTGATGAATTAAGGGAGATAAAGAGTGTTCAATAGGATTACCAAAGACAGCAAGCTTAAAAGTCATAATATTAGTAGCGCCCAAGACCCTATCTTAATCTAGGGCAAGAAGCACTCTCCTTAATGAGGTAAAACCAATAATTAGTTAAGATTAATTATTGTGGCATACCTAAATAAGATTAAATATGCATGGAAACGACCTTGCACCAAATTAGTTCTAAAAAACCTTAGGAGCGCAATACTTTTCCTGTTAATGCATCATAAATGGTGCTTGGCTTAGCTAAGCCCTGGCATGGTTCATCAAGAATATAATCCACCTCATGGGCAAAAGCTAAATTCAACTGCTCTAAAGTTTTTAAAGGCTCACTGCCTGAGACATTAGCACTAGTAGAGACAATAGGGCCACCTACTTGGTCGCATAAACTCTGCAACAAAGGAAAAGCACTGATGCGTACGGCAATGGTATCTCGTGATCCAGTAAGAATTTGAGGGGCATTGCTAGTAGCAGGCAAAATAAAAGTAGCGTGTCCTGGCCACTTTTCTTGTAATAATTTATGAGCCTCATCATTTAACTTAGTAAAATCAACTAAGCCTTGCAGCATAGTTAAGTTTGAGGCCACTATAATTAGGCCTTTATTGAGAGCACGGTGTTTAATCTGAATAATGCGCTCAATAGCCTTACTATCATTAGCTAAGGCCGATAAGCCATACACTCCTTCGGTTGGGCAGACAATTACCCCTCCTTGACTAATAATATGCGCCCCATGAGCAATTTTTTGTGCTACATCCATGATTGCATCTCAATTAATAAAACAACACACTCAAAAATAAAGGGCTCATCCTTAATTTAGGATAGCCCCTTATGTTGAGAACTAATAATTTAGTTTAATTTATAAAGCCTTTAAAGACTCTTGAAGCTTGGCATCCTTATCCATAACTTCTTGAGCAGCCTGCTGACGATTAGCCTTAACACGATTATCTAAGTCCTTATCAGCTAAGGCCATGATTTGAGCAGCTAAATAGCCAGCATTCTTAGCGCCAGCCTTGCCTACAGCTACAGTAGCTACAGGAATACCACCTGGCATCATAACAGTTGAATAAAGAGCGTCTACACCATTTAATGGGCCGCCATCAACTGGAATACCAATTACTGGACGGGTGGTACGAGCGGCTACAGCACCAGCTAAGTGAGCGGCTAAACCAGCTGCACAAATAAATACAGCAGCACCACGCTGCTCTGCGTCTTGAACATAATTTGATACTACGTCAGGGGTACGATGAGCTGAGGCTACTCTAACCTCAAACTTGATATCAAAACCTTTTAACACATCTAAAGTGTTCTTAACTAAAGGTAAATCAGAATCTGAACCCATAATAATGACAGCAAATTGCTCAGACATAGTGCTCTCCAAAGTTTAAAAAAACAAATAACAACTTTTAGCGCGATTATATCACGTAAAACCTATGGCTCAATTAGCTCATATTTGCGTTTACGCCTACTGGAACACAAAGTATTACCACAAACTAAAGCCATACCTGCCTTAACTTTCTTTTTAAAGCTTAAAGGAAAACCACACTCTTTACATGTCCTTAAGACAGGCACTCCTGAGAGGAGAAAATTACACTTAGGATAATGGCTACAACCATAGAAAATACGGCCATTATAGGTTCTACGTTTTTCTAAAGTACCTTTAGAGCAAATAGGACAGCTGATAGCTTGCTCCTGCTCTGTTTCTTTGTGTGTGTAATTACAATCAGGATAATTACTGCAACCGACAAACAAGCCATAGCGTCCCTTTTTAACTGCCAGAGGAGACTGACATTTAGGGCACAAGCTTTTTAAAATTTTTAAGGTACTAACAGGACTGGATGCTGCGGTAAAATAGCGCATTTTACAACTTGGATAGCAAGAACAGCCTAAAAATTGCACCTTATCATTTTTTCTTAAGACCAAGGTTCCTTGAGAGCAAGCAGGACAAAGATCGCCCTCTTTAAGCGACATTTTGCTAAAACGCTCCAAATCCTCAGCACTAAGCTCAGGTCCCTCGCTCCCCAAGATGGCAGCACCATCAGCTACTAGAGCTGATGGTACTGTGCCATCAGGTACAGCGCCAAATGGCGCTGCTGCGTCAGCTGTACCAGCATCAGTAGCTGCATTATTACCATAGTCATTATCTTTTACGCCTAGAACTGCCATTAGCAAGTCACCACTTTCTTGCTCTTGGGAGTTGTTAATGAGCTTATCTAAAATAAGCTTGGCGCTACCTACGGATGCTTGCTCAGGCTCTTGCCTTTGCTCTGGCTCTTGCTCTTGTGCTTGCTCTGGATCTTGCCTTTGCCCTTGGGCTTGCTCGAGCTCGAGCTTAGGCTCTAGCTCAGGCTCAGGCTCGAGCTTAGGCTCTAGCTCAGGCTCAGGTTCGAGCTTAGGCTCGGGCCATTGGGCTTGGCTGTGAGTGGCTATCTTATAGTCTACTTTGCTACTAGAGGAGGCTAAAATGTCATGTCTTTTTTGCTTAGATGGTTTAGTGAGCTTTGGTAAATGACGCTCAGCTACATAGCCATCTAACTCTTGTTGAGTCTCAGACAAAGACATTGTATTTATAGTTATCAATCCTAATGAATTTTGTATTGAGGTACTATCCTCACTTACAACTAGATCTTGATGCTGCATTTGTAAGACTTTGTATTTAGCAATGTTTTGTAATATGGCTAGTTTCTTAATATTTTAACTAGCACCACGCTTAAGTAGTCATCTTAAGGGATGCGTATGATACCAGCCTTTGACGCTCTTGACACCCCTAAAACTTGGCTAGGTTTTTTCAGACAGATAAGAGCAAACGCACATTAATCTACAAGCGTGGTAAAATTAAGATTAGACTTTCATTTTTTCGAGGTTTTATTTGTTCAATGGCAATTCGCGAAATCGTAATCTATCCAGATGATAGATTAAGAAAACCAACCAAAGAGGTTACTGTTTTTGATGATGAGCTTAAAGAGCTTGTCCAAGATATGTTTGACAGTATGTACCACTATGATGGTATAGGCTTAGCAGCTCCACAAATTGGTGTTAGCAAGCGTGTTGTTACAATTGACATCTGTGACTACGACAATGAGGGCAATGCTATTGAGCATCACCCATTAGTGCTTATTAATCCTAAGATCTTAAAAAAGAGTGGCACTACTGAGTACAAAGAAGGCTGTCTTTCTGTTCCTGAATATTACGATGTGGTAACTCGTGCTGAAAAAGTAAAAGTTGAAGCCCAAGATGTTGAGGGAAATACCCATATTTATGAGGCTGATGATCTTTTAGCTATTTGTATGCAACACGAAATAGATCACTTAGAAGGTCATTTGTTTGTCGACTACTTGTCCAGCTTAAAACGTGATCGTGTCACTAAGAAGATGCTACAACTTAAAAAAGAGCAAAAGAACAACTCTTAATTAGATATAGCCTACATAGCCTGATGCTTATTTAATTTCCTTTATTTACAAGTGCCTAAGTTAACAGGCACTTGTCTCCAACATCTAATAGCCGTTCTGGCTCCATTGTCAATACCTACTACTTGCCATTAATCTTAGAATAAGAGTGTGCTTATAGACTTTTGTGCTTGATAGTTTAGGTATAGTAAGGATGAGTGTTTAATGTCTGAGAAGATTATTTTTGCTGGCACCCCTGATTTTGCTGCCGAGCATCTCAAAGCCTTAATTGAGGCTAAATATAATATTATTGCTGTCTATACTCAGCCAGATAGACCATCAGGACGTGGCCATAAACTAACTCCAAGTCCTGTTAAATCCTTAGCTTTGGAGCATAATATTCCTGTTTTCACCCCAGTAAACTTCAAAGAAGAAGCTGATAAGGCTCAATTTGAAAGCTTACAAGCAGATTTAGCGGTAGTAGTTGCTTATGGCTTAATTTTGCCAGAGCGTATCTTAAATGCTCCTCGTTTAGGCTGCATCAATGTACACGGCTCCTTACTACCACAATGGCGTGGTGCTGCCCCTATTCAACGAGCATTGCTTAGTGGTCAAGACAAAACAGGCGTGACTATTATGCAAATTGTTAAAGAGTTAGATGCTGGCGATATGCTGTATAAAAAGGAAATTGAGATCACCACCCAAGACACCTCAGGAACTCTATTTGAGCGTCTTGCATCTTGTGGTGCTCAAGCCTTAGTTGAAGCTATGCCTAAAATCTTAGCTCAAGAGTTGGTGCCTCAAAAACAAGATAGTGCTCTGGTTACCTATGCCCAGAAACTCTCAAAAGATGAGAGTCCTCTTAACTTTAATCACAGTGCAAAGCAGCTCTCCTTACAGGTTAGAGGTTTAAACCCTTGGCCTGTGGCTACCACTACTTTTGATGAGGTAGTGTATAAGGTTTTTCTAGCTCAAGAGCTTAGCGCTGAGCAAGTTGCCCTCTTAGGTAAGATTGATGATCTTGAAAATGGAGCTATTGTACAAGTTTCAAGTGAGGGCATTACAGTTAAGTGTGCCGAGGGCTGTTTATTACTACAAACCATTCAAGCTCCAGGCAAGGGCCGTGTTAGTGCTGGTGATTTTGCTCGTTCTAAGAAAGATTTATTTGTAAGAGGTAAGTGTTTTGCCTAATTTTAAACGTCCACGCTTTAAAAACTCCCACAAGCACGTTACAGAAGCTGTAGGAGCAAAATCTCGTGCTGCTGCCGCCAAAATTGTAGTGGCTGTAGAAGAGGGCCAGTCTCTTAGCGAGGCTTTTCCTATTTTCTGTGCTGATTTTGATAGCCGCGATACAGCTTTTATTAAAGAAATTGTTTATGGCACTTTAAGACATCGTCGCTTGTTAATGAGCACCTTAAAGCCAATGTTTGACTTTAAGATCACTGAGCGTGATCGTATTGTGCCAGCATTATTGCTCACCGCTTTTTATCAAATTGTCTTTATGCGCTCTCCTGCACATGCCGTAGTAGCAGCTACTGTAAGTGCCTGTGGCGATGTAGGTAAAAAGTCCTTTACCTCTTTAGTAAATGCTATTTTGCGTCGTTTCTTAAGAGAAGGTGCCAAGCTAGTACATACTAGCAACAATGCCGTAGAGTTCTCTTTCCCAGATTGGCTTTACAATAAATTAGAAGCCACTTATGGAGCAGAGCAAGCTCGTTCTATTGTGCTTAACTCTAACGAAAAGGCCCCATTATTCTTAAGAGTAGAAAACTCTAAGATTAGCACTAAGGACTTTATTGATCGTCTTCAAGAGCAGGATATTGTGGCCTACCCACTTGATATTTGTCCAAGTACCGTACGCCTTGAAAATGCTACTAATGTCTTCGATATTCCAGGCTTTAACGATGGCATTTGTACTGTTCAAGATGTCTCTGCTCAATTAGCAGCCCCTTTATTAAAGCTTGATAGTGAAGCTGCTTTAAGAGTTTTAGACTGTTGTTGTGCCCCAGGCGGCAAAACAGCCCATATCTTGGACTTATCCCCTAAGAGCCAAGTGGTAGCTTTAGACGTAGATGAGGCTCGTTTAGAGCAAACCAAAGCCACCTTAAGCCGTTTAAACCGCATGGATAATGTGACTTTAATGGCTTTAGATGCCCAAGAGTTAGACAAGATTGAAGGTAATTTTGATCGTATCTTAGTTGATGCTCCTTGCTCTGGCACTGGTGTTATTAGAAGACACCCTGATATTAAGTGGCTCAGAAGACAAAAGGATATTGCTGCACTATGCCAAATCCAAGCTAATATCTTGGATGCTGCTTATAACAAGCTTAATAGTGGCGGTGTCTTACTTTATACTACTTGCTCTATTTTAAAAGAGGAAAACCAAGACCAAGTAACTGCCTTTTTAGAGCGTCATAGTGAGGCTATCTTAGAGCCTATTGAGCTTGAGGGCCATAGTTATGAGACCTTGCAACGCCTACCTGGTGATCATTTAGGCGATGGTTTCTTCTATGCTCGCATTATTAAGCCATAAGAAATTAACAGCTAACAATCGCAAGATTGTTAGCTCTTTTTTCATAGTAGCTCACCAGCTATTACTAGTGGTTTTTTGCAATCTAGCTTGGTTAATATTTTATTAAAGAGAACACTTATGAGAATCATCATTATCGGAGCAACCATGGTTGGCGTTGAGCTTGCTGAATACCTTGTTCAAGCTGGCCATGCCGTTACTTTGATTGATAGCCCCTCTGAAGAGTTATCCCAAATTGCTAATCGTCTAGATTTACGTGTAGTGCAAGGTGATCCTACTTGGCCTTCAGTGTTAAGAGAAGCTGGTGCTAGCAATACTGAGCTTTTAGTAGCTACCTCACCTCAAGATGAGATTAACATTGTTACTTGCTCAGTAGCAGAATCTTTATTCAATATTCCTCGTAAAATTGCCCGTATTAGAGCACCTGACTTTTTAAACGAGCAAGATAAACTGTTTGGCCCGCACGCTATTCCTATTGATCACATCATCTCGCCTGAACGTATTATGGCTGATGCTGTGGTTGATTTAATGGAATTACCTGGCGTTAATGCTATTAATACCTTCGCTAAAGATCGTCTTATCATTACCTCTGTAACTTGTAGCAATGGCGGTAAATTGGTCGGCGGACAAATTCTTGATTTAGAAATCTATGATGGCCGCTGTAAGGTATTAGCTGTTTATCGTAATGGTGAACTCCTAACTAAGTTAGATAATAAGAACTTAGAAATTGGCGATGAGATTTTCTTTTGCTGTGAGCGTACTCGTGCCTTAAATTTAATTGGAGCCCTGATTCCACTTAAACCTAATGGTAAAAATGTAGTTATTCAAGGCGGCTCTCACATTGCAGATGCACTAGCTTTACGTTTAGCTCAGCGCTATAACGTAAAGCTCATTGAGCCAGATGCCAAACGTGCCCAGAGAATTACCGAGCGTTTACGAGATAGCAATGTAGAACTTTATTGTGCTGATGCTTCCAATATCGATTTTATTATGGAAGAAAAGCTCTACCAAACAGATACCTTTGTTGCTGCTGCGCCTAATGAAGAGAGCAATATTATGTCCTCTCTTTTGGTACAGCGTCTTAATAAAGTTAGAACTATTGCTATTATTCGTCAGGCCTCTTTTCAGGATATTGCGCAATCAGGCAATGAGATTGATGCCATTATTTCTCCTCGTGAAGCTATTATCTCGGCTTTACTTTCTAACATCTTACAAGAGGGTGTGGAGAAAATGCGTATCTTCCGTCAAGGCCAATCTGAGGCTATTGAGCTTTTAGTTCAAGGCACCAAAAGATCTAGTTATGTGGTAGGCAGAAAAATAGAAGATTTAAACATCCCTACTGGCGTTCATTTTGGTATGGCTCTTAGAGATAAGATTATCTTAAAAGTTGATGAAAACTTTACCTTTGAAGACGGGGATAGAGTGGTAGTCTTTTTAACTGATCGCATGCAAATGAGAGCCTTAGTTAAACTCTTTAAACCACGCCCATTCTGGCTACCTCGTTGGTAGGATCAACTTGATAGCGCCCGCTCCTACTCTTTGCAGGTTAAGTTAAATTGTATTGAGCCATGCTATCAAAAAAAATAGTGTAGGCACGATAGTAGGAATGTAGGGCATAAGGCAGAATTTTTAAAGCAACACTTTTATGGTTATTAATCTTTACGCAGTTTCTAAGCTATTAGGCCCATCCTTAATTGGTATGGCGTTCATAGGCTTGATCCCTACGGTCTACGCCTTATTTACCAACACTGAGGGTGCCTCTAGTTTTGTGGTCATGATTGTTATTGCCTTTAGTGCAGGCAAAGTCCTATCATGGCTTGGCAAAAAATCAGGCCAATATGTAGTTACTATTAGAGAGCTATTTTTATTTACAGCCTCTTTATGGGTAGCCATTACTTTAATTAGTGCTATTCCTATTTATGTGCTCTTACCTGATGTAGATTATGCAGGAGCTATTTTTGAATCAGCCTCAGGCTTATCTACCACTGGTGCCACTGCCATTAATCACTTAGATGATAGGCCAGCTGCTATTTTGCTATGGCGCTCTATGTTACAGCTAATGGGAGGTATCGGCTTCGTGGGGATCGCTGTAGCCGTGTTACCACAAGTGGCTATGGGCGGTATGAATATTTTCAAAACTGAGTCTACCTATTTTGAAAATAGCAATAAATTCACCCCTCACATGAAAACCATGTCTTTGGCTATTTTAGGCTGGTATTTAGTCACCTTTGTACTATGTACTATTGCCTTTATTATTGGTGGCCTCGACTTTTTTATGGCTATTAATGCAGCAGCCTGTACTGTAGCTACTGGAGGCATGATGCCTACGGATGCTTCCATGAATGGCATGTCTAGCTTTGTCCATTACAGCGCTATTGTGTTTATGTTTTTATCTAGCTGTCCTTTCACTGTGATTATTGCAGGCATCAGCGGCAATATTTCCAAGTTATTTAGCGATCAACAAGTTAGATACTATTTTCTTTTTACCCTCTTTATGTCCCTTATGGTGGCAGCTACTTTATATTTCAAAAATGAATATGACTTAGAAAGGGCCTTTAGAGTAGCAACTTTTAATGTAGTTTCCGTTCTTTCTACCTCAGGCTTTGCTCTGGAGGACTTTACTTTATGGAATCCTATAGCTACTTTACTGTTCTTAATCTTGCTACCTTTAGGCGGATGCTCTGGATCAACCTCTGGAGGCATTAAGATTTTCCGTTTATGCGTGTTTGCATCCTTATTCCGCACTCAGATGATTAAGAGTATTCATCCTCATAGAGTGATTTACCCACGCTTTAATGGTCACCCTATCGATGCTGCTACTATTCACAGCATTATGACCTTCTTTGCTGCTTATATTGTATGTGCGCTTATTTCTAGCCTAACAGCTACAGCCTTAGGCCTTAATATTACTGATGCCATTACCGCAACTATTACTTGTTTATCCAACATCGGCCCTGCTATGGGCCCTCAGCTTAGTCCAAGCGATAACTTTGCTAATCTAGACGGCAGTCTACATATTCTCTTTGCTTTTGACATGATCTTAGGCCGTTTAGAGATTATTCCCGTACTCTTATGTCTCACCCGCATTTTCTGGCGAGCTTAGAAACTGTTGGCCCTCGT
>OGPO01002142.1_pt1 | contig 10879 bp, 2 predicted proteins | sample 1553041 | NCBI WGS metagenome assembly OGPO01 (sample SAMEA2580281, study PRJEB22360) | human gut metagenome | biome: human gut; feature: human-associated habitat; material: faeces | place: Denmark | collected 2008/2010 | reverse complement strand
CCACTTACACCTATGAAACAGGCCCTGATGGCAAGCGCTATATTACCGATGGTGAGGTAAGTATTGATATTGGTGAGGAAAAAGATCCTCAAGCCACTATCGAAAAGATGCAAATTGTAAAGCGTGCTGCTATGGCACCAGCTGAGCCATCTGGACAAGATCGCAAGGTATACCAAGAAGCTAATCAAAAAGAAGCCGCTGCTCGTCAAGAATTAGCCGAAGATAAGAAAGAAGAGGCTAAGGAAAAGCAAGAAAAGGTCAAAGAGTCTCTTAATGGTCAATCAGACAAGAGCGCTGATGCTAACAATAAGTCTCAAGGCACTAAGAGCAATGAGCAAATCATTGAAAATAGCGATGAGATTAAGGTTCCAAAGAGTGCCTCAGGCCCTAAGTCTTTGGACACTGGCTCCTTTTAATCTAGCGCTTAAGCTTTAAAGTTTGATAAGCCCTGTAAGAGCAAGCTCTTATAGGGCTTTTGTTTTAATGAACTTTTAAAATGGAGCCAACTCAGCCATTATGCCAGGTGCTAGGTGCTAGGCCCCTTACTTTATGCCCTTGTTCCCTATCCTTATACCTGTCCCCTTTATACGCAGCTCTTATTCCCTATCCAGATTTCATGCCTTTATGCATAGTACTTATGACCTGCCTTAACCATGGCTTTATTCTTAAGAGCTGTAAGTAATTAACAAGAAACTTTTAGATTCTTACACTATTGAGTCTCTATGGTTTAAGCTCTTTAGAAACATGGATAGTGTTTACTTATAGTGCCTTAGCCTTAGCCTTAGTGAGACAGGCCTTTATAGCCAGTAGTAAAATTGAAAACTCATTTCATATTAATTAGCTTTTATGCAGTACTGCTTGTTCAAGATTACTTGAGAAGTATGGCACTAGTAAGCCAATTTCGCTGTGATTATTGGTGGCTACTATTTTATGGTCTTTAGGATTTGGGGCATGGCAAGAATGCTTTTAAGCTGCACTAAGTACGACTGATAGTTTGTTGGTAAGCAAAGTAATGCTTAAGTCAAGGAAAGCTCTCACAAAGTAGATGAAATATCTCATAATAATCCCATAAATATAGGCTTTTAGTAAACATCAAGCCAAATTAGCTGTAAAACTCACATTTTTTGTGATTTAAATCAAAAACTATTAAGGATTTTTTTGCAATTTTGCATTAGATGGGTAGAATTGAATCCGTTCTTGTATACAAGTATATTAGTGTATGAGGAACCATAGTAGTTTTGTTTATGTTGTTTAGTATTTCGGTTTAGGTAAATTTATGGAACATTGGATTCCTGTTTTATGGGTGGGCTTAGCCATTGTGCTTTTGCTTTTCCTTACTATTAAGGTAAAGCTTCACTCATTTTTAGCTCTGTTAATCGTTGGTCTCTTAGTAGCCTTTTTAGAAGGCATGCCTTTAGACTCTCTTGTTAGTGCCATTTCCAAAGGTGCTGGTAATACTCTAGCAGGTGTAGGTCTCATCGTAATCTTAGGTGCTGCCTTAGGTCAGTTAATGACTGACTGTGGCGCTTCTAAAAAGGTAGCTGATGTGATCTTAAAGACTTGTGGTACCAAATACCTTAAGTGGGGCTTATTATTCATTGGCTCTATCTTCGGTACTGCTATGTTCTTTGAAGTGGGCTTTATCATCATGATGCCTTTAGTAATTGGCATCGCAAAAGAAGCTAAGATCCCATACATGGCTTTGGTCATTCCATCCTTAGCCGCTTTAGCTCAAGCTCATAGCTTATTACCACCTCAGCCTGGCCCTGTTGCCTTAATGACCACTTTAGGTGCTGATTCTGGTTTAGTTTACTTATTCGGCTTAGTAGTTTTAATTCCTTCCATCATTGCTGCTGGTATCATCTTACCTAGATTCCTAGGCGATTTGAACGTCTATAAGATGCCAACCATTGGTGGCTTTGAGGAAACTGACTACTCTAAGTTTAAGACTCCAAGCTTTGCTGTTTCTTTATTAATTCCATTACTACCTGCTATTTTAATGATTAGCCATACTTTGGTAGCTGCTGTTTTACCAAAGGAGCACATGTTAGTTTATGTATTAAACTTCTTAGGCTCACCTATCATTAGCTTGTTCTTATCTGTACTTGTAGCTTTATATGTCTTTGGTGTTCGTGCTGGTCGTACCATTGCTGAGGCATCAGACTCTATTTCCAAGGCTATCAAGGGCATTGCCGTAGTAGTTCTAATTATCGGTGCTGGCGGTGTATTTAAAGAGATTATTATCTCTGCTGGCGTTGGTCAGCATATTGCTGAGGCTGTAAAGGGTGTAGACATTAACCCATTAATCTTAGCCTGGATTATCACTGCTATTATTCGCTGGGCAACTGGTCAGGGTGCCGTATCAGCTATTACTGCCGCAGGCTTAGTATCCCCATTATTAGGTGTGTATGACATTGACCCTGTATTATTAATGTTAGCTTGTGCTGCTGGTTCTAACACTATCACCATGCCTAATGATGCAGCTTTCTGGTTAATGAAAGAAACCTTTAACTTAAGCATGGCCCAGACCTTTAAGACCTGGGGCTTATTAGAGCTTATCAATTCTGTAGTAGGCTTGATTGTGGTTCTAATCCTAACTCTCTTTATCTAATTTTTTGATAAAAACTAAATCCTCCCGCCAGCCCTTTTAGCAATAGCTAAGAGGGCTTTTTACTTTAATTTAACCTAAGAGCTGACCTTGCACAGGTGTCATACCGCCATGCTCTTCATTTAACTCTAAGTCAAAAAGCTTTTGTTTTATGGCATCTTTAAGGCCACTATTACGCTCTTTAGTACGCCAATCTTTAACCGCCATATTAAGTGCCTTTTTCTCACCTACAATGACAACAAGCTTTTTACCACGGGTTACACCAGTGTAAATTAAATTGCGCTTGAGCATCATAAAGTGCTGCATGGTAAGAGGTATTACTACCACAGGGTATTCACTGCCTTGTGACTTATGAATAGTACAAGCATAGCTTAAAACTAATTCATCAAGCTCACTAAAAGGATAGGCCACGCTCCTACCATCAAAATCTACTAAAAGCTCCTGCTCTTGCAGATCGATATCCTGAACAAAGCCCAGGTCACCATTGTAAACATCCCTGTCATAGTTATTCTCAATTTGCATGACCTTATCACCTACACTAAAGGTCACGCCAAACTTAGTAATAGAATGCTCATCTGGGGTATTAAGAGCTTGTTGGAGCATCATATTTAAAGCACGAGCACCACTATCACCTCTATTCATAGGGCACAGTACCTGAATATCCTTAATGGGATCATAGCCGTAAGCTTTAGGTAGCCTGTTTTGCACTAAGTTAACTAAGGTTTGAGGCAGACGCTCTCTATCTTCTTCATTAACAAAATAGCAATCACCCTTATCTTCTTTAGTAGGAAAACGAGGTAAATAGCCCTTGTTAATTTCATGGGCAATACGAATAATCCATGAAGTAGCAGCTTGTCTAAAGACTTCGGTTAAACGAATCACAGGTATGAGCTCACTGGCAATTAAATCACCCAGAAATGCACCAGGGCCTACTGATGGCAATTGATCAATATCACCTACTAAAATCACAGCAGCATGGCGAGGTACAGCTTTTAACAAATTGTTAGCCAGCGGAATATCAACCATGGAGCACTCATCTACCACCAATAAATCACAACTTAAAGGATTAGTGTCGTTATATTTAAACTCCATAGTACTAGGATCAACTTCAAGCATTCTATGGATAGTAGTAGCCTCATAGCCTGAGCTTTCTGACAAGCGCTTAGCAGCACGTCCTGTAGGAGCACAGAGCTTAATATCAACATTTTTGGCAGCTAAGATCTTTAAAATAGCTTTGACAATAGTAGTTTTACCTACACCAGGGCCACCCGTAATAACCATTACCTTGCTATGAAGCGCCGTTTTTACTGCTTGTTTTTGACTATCAGCTAACTTGATGGAGAGCTTTTTCTCAACCCAATCAAGGGCTATATCTTCTTTTATTTCAGGCCATGGTAGTGGCTGCTCCATTAGCTCTTTAAGGCTTTGGGCAATACGCTGCTCACTTCTATATAAAGAGGATAAAAAGATACTATCACTAGTAGGAAAGTTACTTTGCGTCAGCTCACCATCAGCAATTTCATGCTCAATAGCATCATTAATAATAGGCTCTGGAATATTCAATAATTCCTGGGCTAGCTTAATCAACTCACTACGAGGCAAACAACAATGACCATCATTGCTAGAGGCCTCCGATAGCGCAAAAGCAACACCCGCCTGTGCTCTTAACGGACTTTGAGCACCAATACCAATTTTAGAGGCAATAGTATCAGCTGATTTAAAGCCAATGCCTCTAATATCTTTAGCCAAACAATATGGGTTTTCCTGTACTACCTCAATAGCCTTAGAGCCATACTTTTTAAAGATACGTACTGATTTAGAGGTAGAAACACCGTGAGAATGTAAAAAGACCATAATAGATCTAATCACTTTTTGATCAGCCCACCCTGAGGCTATTTTATTAGCACGTTTTTGTCCTATACCATGCAAATCAAGCATAGCTTTAGGGTCTTGTTCGATAATATCAAACACATTCTCGCCATAGGCATCTACCAATATTTTGGCAGTTTTAGGCCCCACACCCTTAACCATGCCTGAGCCTAAATAACGCTCAATACCATCAAGGGTAGTTGGAGGGTAAACATCAATACGCTCAGCCTTAAACTGTCGGCCATATTCCTTACTAAAAACCCAAAAGCCATGGGCAGTAACATACTCACCAGGGGTAACACTAGAGGCATGACCTACCACAGTAATTAGATCGGTTTCGCCTTTTACCTTAATACGCAAAACGCAATAACCCGTCTCCTCATTATGATAAGTTACTCGCTCTAGCAATCCCGACAGCTCATCCAACCTGCCCTTGCGCTCCTCCTGCCCAGCACCCTGAACAGCTCCCTGGACAGCCCCCTGTCCAGAGCGCTGCCCATAGCCATAGCCTTGGCTATGCCCCTGGCCCTGGGCATAGGCCATATTCTGACCACGACCACCAGCATTACCCTGGTTATATCCTGTAGCCTGGCTCTGAACCATGTTCTCTTTACGAGCCATATTACGGCTTTGTCCCATAGCTTGACCATTATTCATAGTGGCACCATAGGAATTGCCCATATTCATAGCCTGCTTATTATCCCAAGCATAAGCTCCCGCCCTATTAACTGCGCTTGATGGCTGAGCATTACCCATATTAAAAGCCACGTTATTCATCTGTGGGCTCTGATAGTTACCAGCAGTCATCCCCGCACTATTATTGCTATAAGTACGGCCCTGAGCCTGACTGGCATTATGGTTTGCTCTAAAGTCTTGATTAGCTATTCTGCCACGCTCAACATTATTAGCATAACTATTACTAGCAGCAGCACTTACCCCAATCCCCCTATTGCCATTAGCAACTTGGCTATAGTTTGGGCTATATCCTGCACTATTATTAGGTGCTACCTGTAATGAATTAGGGGTTGAAGCTCTAGCATTAGAACTAGCACTAGTCGTAGCTATAGCTGGAGCAGGAGCTGTAGCTTGAGCTTGCGCAGGGCGCACGCTTCCCTGACCATAACCTTGATAATTATTGGCCATATAATCATTATTAGTGGAAGGCTGATTAGCTCTTGAATATGAGTTTTGTGAAGTTCTACTTTGCTTACTTACGGCTCTATTATTGGCATAAAAGTCATTACCAGACTGGTTAGCCGCAGCATTAAATTGGCTATGATTGAATTTAGTCTCATTATCATAGTGGTGGTTTTCTTTAGCAAAACCTGAATAAGCTGTAGGCTCCTGTGCACTCTTTTTAGACTTATAAGCAGTACTTTTACTTTTATAGCTGCTTTTACCCCCAGCGCCCGCACTAGCACTAGCGCCAGCTCTGCCACGAGTACTATAACCAGAACGAGAGCTAGATTTAGTGCCAGTTCTTTTTCCAGCACTGGCACGATTGCCATAGCTATCCTTGCTATCTTCCAGGGATTTGTCTGATGATTGAGGATCAGAGGCTTTTTCTTTCTTAGGCTTATAGAATTGCCATATTACTTTTACCCCATTAGGTAAAATTTCAACTTTATCTTTATTTTCAAAGTTTTGATCACTCATCATATGGCTCACAGCAGAAAAAGAACAACACTTGTAGTATATCATTCCTAAATAAAGCCAGAAATAAAGCCTCTATCTTACAGCCGAGCAAAAACACAAGTAGCAGCCAAGATTCTCGCTCTTACACTCAAGCTAATACCACCCACCATTTAGTACATCATTTATTATTGAGGAGCAATATTGGAAAGGATCTTCTGTAGATATAGTGCGGCCACACTGGCTATACTTATACCTATTCTTTTTGAAGCAGATTAGAAAAATTTTATTTTTACTAATTGGCTCGATTTTTATCAAATAATCCCACAAGATTTTCAATTGATCCTATCACCTATCTTGTTTATCGCCCGCCCCTTTGCTTATACTGTTAAAACTCAGAGAGTGTTGCTTGGGAATACACTATCTAACAAGGTTTTATGCTTTGCACTTCTACCCTCATCAATACATAATGAGTTATAATAGTTTTTATATTAAACGTCTTAGAATAGGCGCTTTGCCTAGCATTATTGTAGATTTCTGTGAAATTGACTTTTTAACGTACATATATTTAATATTTGCTCTTTTTTTTTTTGCTGTAGTTTTTATTATAATTTGACGTAAATAGCACATAATAACAATAATAGAAATAATATTTTATTATTTCTATTATTTTTCTAACAAGTTTTGTCTTTAACACAAAAGCAGCTTTGTTGAGTTAGCACATAATTAAAAAAGTGCTAGCAAATTTATGGCTTCTAGCCTTATAACGCAACTATCGTGTTGCTCAAGTGTTTTACTTAAGATAGCTTATCTTTATGCTATCTTTTGGTATAGGTCAATCATCTTATAGACGATATTCTAATCCTATGCGACTCCTGTACGCACTTCCAAGAGTACAGGCTTATTGACCACTACGCTTTATCTTTGCCTGAGGCTGATAATAGATCATTAAACAATCTATAGATAATACCTCTCAAAAATAGCGAACAAAGCTATTGTGGTTTGTAAGTTTATTACCCTTGATTATCCGCATTTAAAGGCCATTGTAGTTACCAGATAAAGCCCTTAAAAAAAGACAAAGCTTTCCAATCTTATTTAGAATTTCTAAAGAAATGAAGCAAACAAACAATGCCATTAAGTTCTTAATGGCTCAATACCGTGCTATTTTCAACAATGCATACTTCAAGGGCTTAGCTACCGCCGCCCTCGTCACCGTTGCCATGGCCGCAGGCCAAGCACAAGCTGCTTCTGGAGATTTAGCTGATTTTATCAGTGGCTCTAGCAAGACTGATGTAAAGGGTGACTTTACTACTACTAATGCCAGCGAAACTCTTAGTGGTACTGGTGGTTATTTAACCAATTTAACTATTACTAATGGTAAGACTCTTACTTTTGGTGTTGATGGTACTGCAAGTACTGATCACTTACACGTTTATAAGACCTTATCCGTACAAAGCGGTGGTATTTTAAATCTAAAGGGCCATGGATCTACCTCTGCTGGCTGGGGTGTAGTAGGTGCCACTAATGAAGCTGGTCAAAAACTTACTGACTTCAAACCTACTTCAAAATTATTTGTAGATGGCGGTAATGTTTCTATTGATAAGTCTCAGATTCAGATGGCATCTGTTGTTCTTAATAATGCTATTGTAGAAATTAAGAACAATCTCGGAGATGTTTCTACCTCCAACTTTGCCGATAATGCCCAGCTCACAGCTAATGCTGTATACAATGATAAAGAACAGCATATTGAAGGAACTGGTGTATTTACCGTTACTGGTGACAAAACAAAGATCACATTAGACTCTGGCTCAATCTTAAACGCTGCTGTATTTAATTTTGATGGCGGTGCCATTGATATGAAGGGCGATGAGGCTGCAAGTAGTGGTGCCATGATTAGAGCTTATTCTAATGGCGGTAAAGTAGCAGCTGAGATTAACTTTAAAGGCACTGATTTAAATATTACTGATTCTGGTAATTACATTGGTGGTAAGGTAGTAAATCTTAAGACTGGCTCTGATATTAAGTTAGCTGATAGCGCTGAACTTCACTTATCTGGCGTTTTAGAAACTGCTGGCGACATTGCTGATTCCAACCATGCAGGCACCATTAATTTAGACGGTGCAGCCATTACTTTATCTGGTTCAAACAGCAAGTTAATTATTGATGTTGAAGGCTCTGTATTCAATGCCAATAGCGGTTCTATTGATAACAAGGGTGAAATTATCTTTAAAAACAAGGTAGTTAACACCACTGCTGAGCTCTTAGAAGGCATGGCTGGTGGTAAGATCACCATGGCTAGCGGTGGTGAAATCAATGTAACTTCTGGCGCTGTTGACCTTTCTACTTCTGGCCTAAATTTTATTAAAGATGATGGTACTTTAAGTGGCGACAAGTTAGCACTTTCTGCTGCAACTACCTTAAGTGCTAATGAGTTAACCCTAGGCTCTAAGTTTGATGTAGCTAATCTTGATTTAAACACTAATGCTTTGACTGTTGGTGATGACTTCACCCAGACTAAAGGCACTTTCTATGTAGATAATACCTTAACTGGTTCTGGCGAATTTACTGTAGGAGCTAGTGGTGGAGCTGCTAAATTTGAGTTAGGAAACTCTGAAACAAAAAATGGTACCATTTCTGGTGTTGATACCATTAAAGTAAGTGGTGATGCTAGAAACAGTGGTTCCTTAACTATTACAGGCGACTGGTCTGGCCTTACCAACACTGCTATTAATGTACAAAGTGGTGGTGCTTTCAATTTAATTGAGGTTCGCGAGGAAGACTCACTAACTGTTAAGAGCCTTGAAGTTGCAGATGGCGGTAAATTATATTTACAAAATAGTAATTTAACAGTTACTGACACCATTAAAAATGCTGCTGCTGAAGGCGTTGAGCTCAAAGAGCTTTCTTCTGTAAGCGCCTCTTACACCAAAGTAACTGAGTCTGATGTTCTCAAGAGTGATATCAAGAACTTTAAGTTAGATGGCTCCTCTAAGATCATTTTAACTGGCCGTCAAGCTGGTGTTATTGAGAAGACTAAGTTAGACGCTCTCAAGAAAGCTTTATTAGGCGATGGTGGCAATGGCTTGTTAGAAGTTCAAGGTGCTACCCTATCTGATACCGATTCAGGTATTTCTGGTGGCAAGGTTAACTTTGCCACTGCTCAAGGTAACTCAGGTCTTAGCGGTATTTACGAGAATGCCACCGTTACAGGCGCTAATGCAGCTGTAACTGGTGCAAACTCTTGGGGTTCTGTACAGCTAGCTGAGAGCAAGAGCGATCTTGAAATTGCTAGCGGTGGCACTGTAACCTTAAATGGTGTCAATGGTAAGCTTGTTGCCAAGAATGATAGCTCTATTGGTGGCGTAGCTCTTAACGGCAATGCTGACTTTGTAGTTAATGGTAATGGTGGTACTTTAGCCAATATTACAGCATCAACTAATGAAAAGGGCAGAGCTTCTGTAAATGCTACTGTAAATGTTCAGGGCGATATCGGTGCTAAAAATAAATCTTTACAGACAGTTTATGTAATGACCAATGGTCAGTTGAATACTTCTGGTGATATCTACACTAAAGAATTAGTTAATGACGGCTCTCTGGTAGCACAAGATATTACTGTCTCTGATTATATGGATGTTAGCAACGGCTCCATCACAGCCGATATAATTACTACTAGGTCATTGGATATTTTTAGTGGTTCCGTAACAGCTAATAAAATCATTGCAACTAAGAAAATGTCTATTGCAGGCTCAGTAAAAGCTGGTAAGGTTATTTTATCTGGCTCTAATTCAGTGATTGAAGTTGGCAATGAAAATAATACTGGCGTATTAGAGGTTGGCTCCTTAGATCTTAAGGGTGGTAAGTTAGTACTTGACCCTGAGTACGGTCAGCCTTCTACCATCGTAGCTATTACCGAAGTTACTAATGAAACCGATGGTGTAGTATCTGTTGGCGGTGACATTGGTGTTGGTAAGAACTCAATCTTAGCAGTTGGTACCACAGCTGATGAGGCCAAGGCTTTATTAAACAAGTTAAACTTCTTTGATGGCGTTTCATTAAAGGAAGCTAAAGGAGCTGTTTTAGTAGCTAATGAGTCTTTACATATTGCTAACGGCGATCAGGTAATTCTCAACTCAAAGGCATCTAACGATGATTTAACTGCTGCTTTAACTGGCGGCAACTCTTTTGCTTTAGGTGCTGATTCAGCCTTAGTAGTAACTGATAACTTAGCCTCTAAGACTAGCGATGGCTCCAAGGCAATTATTCAGTTTGCAAACTCTGGTACTGCAACAGTAACCTTAGCTAGTGGCTCCAAGCTTGATTTTGAGACTGCTTTATCTGAGCAAAATAAGATCACCTTATCTAATGCAACTGCACAAAATACAACCAACAATGGTGTTGTTATTTCTGCTGCTGGCGGCCTATTAGATGGTAAGTACGACCCAACAACTGGCAAGATTACCTTTAAATTAAATCCAGATAAGCTAGTTGCACAGACCTTTAATATGTCTGCCCCTGTACAAGAACTAGCTGTTGCTGCCTTAAAGGGTAATAAGGATTACGTTGAATTAGATAAGGATGGCACTAAGTACATCCAGACCATGACTGGCTTAGATGGCGGTAAGGCTGTTGAAGAGACTGCTCGTTTAGCAGTTTATGGTGGTACTGTTCAGGCTACCAACTTAGCTCAGCATGCTGCTACTGATGCAGTTGTAGATCGTATGTCCCGTGCAAATCCTAATGGTTCCTTAGTATTTGCTGACAATGCTCAGG
>OGPO01002139.1_pt1 | contig 10887 bp, 9 predicted proteins | sample 1553041 | NCBI WGS metagenome assembly OGPO01 (sample SAMEA2580281, study PRJEB22360) | human gut metagenome | biome: human gut; feature: human-associated habitat; material: faeces | place: Denmark | collected 2008/2010 | reverse complement strand
CATCGGAGGATACGATACTGAATCTGACAAACCACAGCTATTTTAATCTGAACGGGGAGGGGGGAGATCCGGTTTTAAACCACCAGGTGTGTCTACATGCGGATGCTTTTACAGAGACGGATGAGATGCTGATCCCGACCGGAAGGCTCATTGACGTTACAGGTACTCCGATGGATTTCCGTAAGAAAAAAGCGATTGGGCAGGACATCAAAGCGGACTACGAGCCGCTGAAGCTTGGCGGAGGATATGATCACAACTGGGATCTTGGAAACAGCGGAAGTCTGATCAGGGCAGCGGAAGTAAGCTCTCCGGACACTGGCATTTCCATGGAAGTGTATACTGACCTTCCGGGAATCCAGATGTACACAGGAAACGGGATTGAACACGAGACAGGAAAAGGACAGAAGATCTACGGCAAACACGCCGCTGTCTGTCTGGAGACCCAGTACTTCCCGGACGCAGTTCACCATGAACAGTTTGAGGCTCCGATCCGCAAAGCCGGAGAGACTTATCAGACGACAACCGTATATAAATTCAATGTCGATGAATAAAAAGCCGCTTTCCTTGCAATTTGAAAAAAATGTGCTATAATAATGGACAGCTAGCGAGGTAAGACAAAATAGAATGACAACAGGTCACAGTTTTCATTAGGAGGATTTATTATGGCAAGAAAACGTACATTGGCAAAAGTAGCTGCAAAGACGGAAGCAGTTGCCGCGGAGACCGCAAAGGCAGCAGCAGAGAAGACAGAAGCTGTAAAAGAAGTCGTAGCGGAAAAGACGGAAGCTGTAAAAGAAGTTGTGGCAGAGAAGACAGACGCGGTTAAGGACGCGGTGAAAGAAGCGACAGAAAAGACAGTCAAAACGGCAAAAAAGACAACTGCAAAGAAACCAGCGAAAAAAGAGATCAAAGTACGGACATTCGTTCAGTATTATGGAAAAGAAGTAGAGGAAAAAGAGATGATTGCCGCAGTCAAGAAAGACTGGACAAAGGTAAACGGAAAGAAAGTGGGAGATATCAAAGATATCACACTTTATGTAAAGCCGGAGGAAGCAGCAGTTTATTATGTGGTTAACGGAACTGATTCCGGAAAAGTTGCATTTTAATACAAGAAAAGTATGGAAGAGATACCATACAGTCCCAGAGACAGTATGGTATCTTTTTATATTGGTGATGAATATAAATCGACTGATAATTTATACAAAGCATTATAAAATAGAGAAAAAATAAAAAATACTAAAAAATATATTGACAAAATAAACTGCACGTGCTACTATCAAGACAAGATAAACGAAAAGAAATCAAGGGATTTCAGAAAAGGAGGTACAGACCACCGAAAAGAGAAGAATAGTTCACATAATCTGAGAAAAGGTAGGTTAACGAATGACTGAAGAACCAACAAATTAAGGATGGACGTTGATGATAAGAGCAGCATCGGCGTCCATCTTTCGTGTTGCGGGAAGATCAGTTTTGTATTAAAATAAAGGCAGGAAGAAAAAGAACTAATGAGTAATTAGATACAAAGGAGAGACAAAGATGGAAAGAATATTTGAGGCAGCAGATCAGACCAGCCGTCTGCTTTTTGAGGATGGTCTGAAAAATATGGATTTTTCATGGATCTTTTCGAGGGGAGGAACGGCAGCCTTTGTGGTGACAGGTGTGATTGCGCTTCTGATGATTTTGTTTGGCGCCAAGTGTAAATATGTACTGTTTGCGATACAGGGATTTCTGCTTGGTGTGACAGCCGGCCTTACGGCTTCCTGGTTCCTGCATCTGGAAGGCTGGGTGATGATCGGTGTATCCGCAGGGGCCGGACTGGTGCTTGCCGCATTTGAAGCGGTATTTAGGAAGTTTGGTGCATTTGTATTTTCTTTGATCGCAGTTTTTGTAAGTGTGGCTGCGCTGGGCGGCGGAGAAGGTTATCTGGTACTTGGAATCGCAGGCGGCGTGGCGCTCATATTTGCGATTCTCGCGGCTGTATTTGGAGATCCTCTGATCATTCCGGTGATGGGAATCAGCGGAGGCGTACTTGGGGGAATTGTCGCTTACCATTATCTGCCATATGAGAGTAGGATTGTATTTTATGCGGTAAGCGCCGTACTTGCGGTTGTCGGAATCTGCATCCAGTATGCCATGAAGTCCAGTAAGATCGCGAGACTGGAGCGAAAGAAGGCAAAAGAGATTCGGGAAAAGAAATCGGTGGAGTCTGAAATTGAGATGGCGAGAAACGTTTTGGATTCCGATGAACAGGAAGAGTCGGACAACTAGAAGAAAGAGGGAAAACAGAATACGCAAATGAAAAAAATGCCGATGAGCTTGTTGGTATTTTGAAAAAAAGGGTATAATAAGCCTGGAAGCAAAAGGGGGCTTGTATATGAAGCTGGACATGCATTGTCATGTAAAAGAGGGGTCTATTGACAGCAAAGTAGGACTGGAAGAGTATATTGATAAGCTGATTGATCATGGATATGACGGGATGGTTGTAACAGACCACGACACGTACAATGGTTATCGGTATTGGAAGAACGAACTGAAAGGGAAGAAATACCAGGACTTTATCGTGTTTAAAGGGATCGAGTACGATACGAGAGATGCGGGACATTTTCTTGTTATCATGCCGGAGGGGCGCAAGATGCGTCTCCTGGAAATGAGGGGACTTCCGCTTGCGATGTTGATTGATCTTGTACACAAAAACGGGGGTGTGCTTGGGCCTGCTCATCCATGCGGTGAGAAATATTTAAGCTTTACCAATACAAAGCGTTTCTATAAATCCCCGGAGCTGATCAAGCGATTTGATTTTATCGAAGTATTTAATGCGTGTGAATCGGAGGAGAGCAACGAGGGTGCGGCAAAACTTGCAAAAAAATACCATAAGCCAGGAATCGGAGGGAGTGACGCACATAAGATCGAGTGTGTGAGCACGGCTTATACAGAGTTTTCAGGAACAGCAGCCTGCGAGACAGAACTCATTAATCTGATCCGTAAGAATCATATTGTAAAAGCCGGAGGAAGATTCTATGACAAGACTGTAAAAGACAAGATCGGAAAGGCCAATAAGCTTCTTGCCTACAGCTTCTGGTTTTACAATAAGGGCGGAGAGCTCTTAAAGCGCCGGAGCCGGCAGAAAAAGATGAAAGTAGAAAGTCCGGTGGATCCGATCGATCCGATCGAGATCCCGTACCTCCGGGAAGCTAAAAAGGAAAAGATGCAGAAGTTAAAAGACTAGTTGGAAAGGAGAAGGAATGGAGTACGAAAGATTAGTAAGGCGGCAGAAAGAGTTTTTTAAGATGGGGAAGACAAAGAAACCAGGATTTCGGATATTTTACCTTAGAAAACTTCTGAAATGGATGGAGGAAAACGAGGACAGAATTCTGAGAGCGCTGAGTCAGGATCTTGGGAAATCCAGTACGGAAGGATATATGACTGAGATCGGAATGGTAAAAGAGGAGATCCGTTTTAACATGAAGCATCTGACGTTTTGGGCAAAGCCTAAAAGAGTCAAAACTCCGGCAACGCAGTTTCCATCTTTCTCATTTATTTACAGAGAGCCTTATGGTGTCGTATTGATTATGGCTCCTTGGAATTATCCTTTCCAGCTTACCGTGGCCCCGCTGATCGGGGCAATCAGCGCCGGGAACTGTGCGGTGCTGAAGCCGTCTTCCTATTCAGTACATACATCGGCTATGATTCAGGAGATGATCCGGGAAGTATTCCCATCCGGCTATGTGACGGTAGTGACAGGGGGACGGGAAGAAAACGAGGCGCTTCTGAGTGAAAAATTTGATTATGTTTTCTTTACGGGAAGTGCGAAAGCCGGCAAGTCCGTGATGGAAAAAGCAGCCACACATCTCACACCGGTCATTCTCGAGCTTGGCGGAAAAAGTCCGTGTATTGTGGATGAGACTGCGGATTTGAAGACTGCGGCCAGAAGGATTGTCTGGGGTAAGTTTTTAAATGCGGGACAGACCTGCGTGGCACCGGATTATGTCCTTGTACAGCACAGTGTCAAGAAAAAGCTGATCCACTACATCGAAAAGCAGATCCAGAAGATGTATGGATTTGCTCCGCTTGATAATGAGGAGTATTCTTCCATCATTAACCAGAGACATTTCAAACGGATCTGTGGGCTGATGGACGAGCGGAAGGTTATTTACGGAGGGCGGACAGACAGTATGACGCTGAAGATCGAGCCGACCGTGATGGATAGCGTCACCTGGGATGATGCCGTGATGAAAGAAGAGATCTTCGGACCGATTCTTCCGATTATGTCGTATTACGATCTGAAAGAGGCAGTCTCTGCTATCGACGCACAGTCGAGACCGTTGGCTTTGTATCTGTTCACGAAAGACAAGAAAAGGGAGTCTTTCATTTTAAGAGAGTTCTCTTATGGAGAGGGATGTATCAATGATACTGTCGTTCCTCTCGCGACGCCATACTTGCTGTTTGGTGGAGAGGGACAGTCCGGGATGGGAAAATATCATGGAAAAGCAAGCTTTGATACGTTTACCCATGAGAAGAGCATTATCAGGAAATCACTTCTTGAGGATCCCCCTCTTTGGTATCCGCCATTTTGGGATTATCTGAAAACAAGAAAGAAATTAATGTAAAAAGAAACCGTAGCAGAACGTCCACAGAAAAATGAGGAGTCGGCTACGGTTTCGTTAGTTCTTAAATGTTCCCGATGGACAGGAGAATCCTGTTAAACAGGATTCTTTTTTATATGGGCTTTGTTAAAACATCATTCCGATCCGATAGAAGATCACAGCGAAAATCCAGGCAATGACGAGCTGAAAACACGCAAATGCAACAGTAATGCTTGTCTTTCCTACTTCCCGGTGAATCGTTCCAAGCGTCGCCATGCATGGAACATAGAGGAGGCAAAAGACCATCAGCGCATAAGCATTCGCCGCTCCGAATCCCATGGAGCCAAGGACGGCCACCATGCTGTCCATTCCCGACGGAGTCGTGATATTGGCAATGCCAAAGAGGACACTGCAGCTTGAGACCACCACCTCTTTGGCGGCGATACCGGAGATGAGCGCCACGGCAATCTGCCAGTAGCCAAGCCCTGCCGGAGCAAGAACCGGAACGAGAGCCTTTCCGATGATGGAGCCAAAGCTCTCGGAAATATCCGATACAAATCCATGCGGGCCGAGATTCATCACACCCCACATAATGATGGAGGCGATGAAGATGACCGTACCTGCTTTGGAGAGATAATCTTTCACTTTTTCCCACACATAGATGGCAATCGTGTGTGCGTTTGGTGTTTTGTACTCCGGAAGTTCAATGAGCAGGGCATGTTCTGCCTTACTGCCATCGAACCGGGAGACGATAAAGGCTGCCGCGATGGCGATTACAATACCCAGCAGATACATGGAGCAACAGACCAGCATCCTGTATTTTCCGAAAAACATGGAAGAAAACAGGACGTAGATCGGAAGTCTCGCACTACATGACATAAACGGGGTGACGAGAATCGTTTTTAAGCGGTCCTTACGGTGCTCCAGAGCCCGTGATGCCATGACAGCAGGAACAGAGCAGCCAAAACCAAGAAGGAGCGGGATGAAAGCACGTCCGGAAAGTCCAAGATGGCTCATCAGATCATCCATGATATAGGCTACACGTGACATATATCCGCTGTCCTCCAGAAAGGCCAGCGCCAGAAAGAGGATAAAAATATTCGGAAGGAAAGTCAGGATGCCTCCGACCCCGGAAATAATACCGTCCACGATCAAGGAGCGGATTAGCGGGTTCGCATGGAGAGCTTCCAGGCCGTTTGACACCAGATCCGAGAACCAGACAAGACCAAGCTCAAAGTATCCCTTCATCCAGTCACCCACTGTAAAAGTTATAAAAAATACAAAAGCCATAATGAAGAGGAAGATCGGAAGGCCGAGGAAACGGCTCGTCATAATGCGGTCTACCCGCTCGGTCCGCTCTGCTTTCTGGCTTTTATTGACGAGTACCTCCTGAATGATCTCCTCGATAAAATCATATTTCTGGTTAATGATTTCTTTTTCCATACTTTCTGCCGCCACATCCGCAAGCTGTACCGGGTGGCGTTCCATCACGACAGGGTCATGCTCCAGAAGTTTGATAGCGTGCCAACGTTTGTTGGTGAGACCAGGATCCTGCGCCGACAGGCGGTCGATGAGAATGTCAATCTTGTCCTCAATCTCATCACTGTACACCATTGCGTACTCTGCATGGTGATTGTGACGGTGGGAGGAGTGTTCCTCCTTCTCCTGATGATGATGGATCAGCGGATCCTGGGTGATAAGACCTTCGTGATGCTTGACTGCATGCATCAGGATAGAAAGTCCGGTCCGTTTCCTTGCGGATACTGGGATTGCCGGGATGCCAAGCATCTCAGGGAGACGGTGCAGGTCGATTTCCATTCCTCGCTCTTCTACGATATCCATCATATTGAGAGCCAGTACGACTGGTTTCCCAAGCTCGATTAACTGGAGTGTAAGATAAAGATTGCGCTCCAGAGAGGAAGCGTCTACAACGTCCACAATCACATCCACATCATCACTCATAATACACTCTCTGGAAACAGTCTCTTCCATTGTGTAGGAGGTCAGACTGTAAATACCGGGGAGATCGATCAGCTTGAAACGATCGCCCTCGTATTCTGTCATGCCCTCTTTTTTTTCCACTGTCACACCCGGCCAGTTTGCCACTTTCAGATTGGCACCGGTATAGGCGTTGAACAGGGTTGTCTTTCCACAGTTTGGATTCCCGATGAACCCTACATTAATTACCTCACCCATTACTTGGCCTCCTCCACTTCAATATGGTCAGCAATCCGTCTCCCGAGGGCAAATCGGGTCCCACGGAACCGAACAGTCATGGCTCCCTTTTTATCATTATTTAAAATGGTAATCGGAGCACCCTCGGTAAGGCCGAGGGCTTCGAGCCTGCGTTCGAGCGAAAGCTCCAGTTGAATGGAGCGGACGATGTAGGTGTGCTGGTTGGTTCCCATTTTTAACGTCATGCTCATTCTCCTTTAAACGACAAATTTTTCATGCAATATCTATTATATAATAAATTTGAAAAAGCGTAAATATGAAATGCGATTCCGGATGATTGGACTGCCGAAAAAACAGATTGCGCTCTGATTTTTCTTGCACATCTATACGGAAGTATGATAAAATATGAAGAAAGGCGTAAGCCAGAATAACAGGAGGAGCAAAAGGCATGGGAATGACAATGACGCAGAAGATCCTTGCGGCACATGCGGGATTAGACGCAGTAACAGCAGGCCAGCTTGTCGAGGCAAAGCTGGACGTTGTAATGGCAAACGATATTACCGGTCCGATGGCGGTGCCGGTATTTCGGCAGATGGCGGATAAGGTATTTGATAAGAATAAAGTTGTACTGGTACCGGATCATTTTACACCGAACAAGGATATCAAATCGGCGGAGAATTCCAAATCAATCCGGGAATTCGCAAAAGATCAGGGACTGACTCATTATTACGAGATCGGACAGATGGGAATTGAACATGCACTTCTTCCGGAGAAAGGGATCACTGTAGCAGGAGAGTGTATTATCGGAGCAGACTCCCATACATGTACATATGGCGCTCTTGGCGCATTTTCCACAGGAGTCGGTACGACGGATATCGCCACAGGGATGGCAACCGGAGAGCTCTGGTTTAAGGTGCCGTCAGCAATCCAGTTTGTCCTCACAGGAAAGCCGGGAAAGTATGTGAGCGGAAAAGATATCATTCTCCACATCATCGGAAAAATCGGAGTGGACGGAGCATTATATAAGTCCATGGAGTTTGTCGGAGATGGACTTTCTGAGCTTTCTATGGATGATCGTTTCACCATGGCTAACATGGCGATTGAGGCAGGGGCAAAGAACGGGATTTTTCTTGTAGATGAGAAAGCCGAAGCATACATGAAAGAACATTCTGAGAAACCATATACGATCTATACACCGGATGCGGACGCGGCATACGACGAGATCATCGAGATCCACCTTTCTGAAGTAAGACCAACAGTTGCTTTTCCTCATCTTCCGGGAAATTCACATACCATCGATGAGATAGAGGCGATGGAGCCGATCAAGATCGATCAGGTCGTCATTGGGTCTTGTACAAACGGAAGAATGGAGGATATGAGAAGAGCGGCTAAGATCCTGAAAGGACATAAGGTTCATCCGGATGTGCGTGTGATCGTCATTCCGGGTACTCAGGCAATCTACAAGGAATGTTTAAAAGAAGGCATTGCGGAGATATTCGTGGACGCCGGATGTGCGTTCTCCACACCAAGCTGCGGACCGTGTATGGGTGGCCATATGGGCGTTTTGGCGGCGGGCGAGAAGTGTGTTTCCACCACGAATCGGAATTTCGTCGGGCGTATGGGACATGTAGACTCTTTGATCTATCTTGCTTCTCCGGAGACGGCGGCCGCAAGTGCCATCAAAGGCTATATCGCAAATCCAGAGAAAGCAGGTGAATAGATCATGGAAGCAAGAGGACATGTATTTAAGTATGGAGATAACGTTGATACGGATGTGATTATTCCGGCAAGATATCTGAATTCTTTTGACCCGCAGGAGCTGGCTTCCCATGCCATGGCAGATATTGATCCTGAGTTTGTCGGGAAAGTACAGCCTGGAGACATGATTGTCGCAAGAAAAAATTTCGGCTGCGGTTCTTCCAGAGAACATGCGCCGCTCTGCTTGAAAACAGCAGGCGTGAGCTGCATTATTGCAGAAACGTTCGCAAGAATCTTTTTCCGCAATGCTATCAATATCGGACTTCCGATCATTGAGTGTAAGGAGGCGGCTGAGGAGATCGAAGCAGGCGACGAGGTGGAAATCGATTTTAACAGCGGCAAGATTTATGACCGTACGAAAGGGACGGAGTATCAGGGACAGCCGTTCCCGGAATTTATGCAGAAGATCATTGCGGCAGGCGGACTTGTCAACTACACGAATCAGAAATTAAAGGGCTAGCTGGATTTTGGTATCCGGCAGACGAAATCAAAAGGGCGGCACCATATTCCCAAAGCGTGCCGCCCTTTTGGACAATGAATAGAATGTTTCCACGGTTTGTGGGATCATTGCAGTAAGATTGAGAAGCCAGATAAGGAGGAAAGGCCATGGAGTTATTTTATAGGAGCACGAGAAACGAAAATGTCATGCTGACCGCCTCAGAGGCGATCTTGCAGGGACTTTCCGACGAAGGTGGACTGTTTGTGCCAGAGAGGATTCCGGTGCTGAACGTGTCTCTTTCGGAGATTGCCGGGATGGACTATCAGGAGACTGCCTATATGGTGATGAAGCAGTTTCTCACTGATTTTACGGAGGAAGAGCTAAAGAGCTGTATTCGTTTGGCATACGATGAAAAATTTGATACGGAAGCCATCGCTCCGCTTGCAAATGTGGACGGCACATACTATTTGGAGCTGTTCCATGGCCCGACTATTGCCTTTAAGGATATGGCACTTTCCATTTTGCCGCATCTGATGACGACGGCGGCGAAAAAGCAAGGGGTCACGGACGAGATTGTGATTTTGACCGCCACCTCCGGAGATACCGGAAAAGCAGCGCTTTCGGGTTTTGCGGATGTGGAAGGGACGAGAATCATCGTCTTCTATCCGAAAGGTGGAGTCAGCGAGGTGCAAAGGCTTCAAATGGTGACACAGAAAGGAAAGAATACAGCGGTTGTCGCCATTCACGGTAATTTTGACGAGGCACAAAGCGGAGTAAAGCGGATGTTTGAGGATCCGAAGCTCAGAGAAGAGCTACGTGAAGCGGGATTTCGGTTCTCTTCCGCCAATTCTATCAACATCGGCCGTCTGGTGCCGCAGATTGTTTACTATGTTTACGCTTATGGTGGTCTCCTGAAAAATGGAGAAATCCAGGAAGGAGATCCGGTCAATGTAGTCGTACCGACCGGAAATTTTGGAAATATTTTGGCAGCTTACTTTGCAAAGGAGATGGGGATTCCGATTGCAAAACTGATCTGTGCCTCCAACGAAAATAAGGTGCTTTTTGATTTCTTCTGTACAGGTACCTATGACAGGAATCGTGAGTTTGTCCTGACGGAATCCCCATCTATGGATATCCTGATTTCCAGTAACCTGGAGCGTCTGATCTATCTGATTTCCGGAAGAAACGCCGATAAGAACTGTGAGTTGATGGAGGAGCTTAGAACGAAAGGGAGCTACGGCATCACGGAAGAGATGAAGGCAAAGCTTTCGGATTTTGCAGCCGGCTATGCTTCCGCACAAGAGATGAAACAGGCGATCAGGGACACCTTTGAAAATACCGGGTATGTGATGGATACACATACGGCAGTTGCTTCTTGTGTATGTGCACAGTACAGAGAAGAAAGTGGGGATGAGACAAAATGTCTGATCGCTTCCACAGCCAGTCCATATAAATTCGTAGGCAGTGTGATGCGTGCAATTGATGCAGAATATGCGGGAAGAGACGAGTTTGAGCTTGTGGACGAGCTGGAGAAGCTTTCTCAGGTTGCCATTCCGAATGCGGTCAAGGAGATCCGTGATGCGAAAATCCTTCATACAAGAGAGTGTGATGCAGACAAAATGAAAGAGACAGTGAAAGAAATATTAGAAATCGAGGTATAGTCAATGAGTGCGGACAGTATGAACAGTGTGTTTGGTTTTATCGGAATTCTTGCAGTAGGATGCGGGATATATTGCCTGTATGCATATTTTAACATGAAAAAAGACGGACACATTAATGAAACGATTCTCCTGGGGAAGAGTTATTCAGAAAAGATGTGCAAAGATAAGGAAGCATATCTGAAAAAGGCGTTGCCGGCAGTTCTGGGATTTGGAATTGTTTCGATTCTTTATGGAATTGTAGATTGTATCCACTGGTATGTAAATCCGATGG
>OGPO01002137.1_pt1 | contig 10891 bp, 8 predicted proteins | sample 1553041 | NCBI WGS metagenome assembly OGPO01 (sample SAMEA2580281, study PRJEB22360) | human gut metagenome | biome: human gut; feature: human-associated habitat; material: faeces | place: Denmark | collected 2008/2010 | reverse complement strand
TGGCCGCAGACGCAGATCTTGGCGGATGGCTTTGAGACGCTGCCGCTCAAAGCGTTTTCGGAGGCGGGGAAGACCGTTTATGAGCTTGACGTGGATGCCTGTCTGAAGCGCGGCCCAAGGCTTCTCTTGATCGACGAGCTCTCTCATGAAAACGCGGGCGGCTCCCGCCACAGAAAACGCTGCCAGGATATTGAAGAACTGCTGCAGGCAGGGATTGATATCTATACGACGCTGGATGTACAGCACATTGAGAGTATTCAGGACACCGTTTCCGAAATTTTGGGCGCTCCGGCCGAGGAGCGGATTCCGGACAGGGTGTTCGATCAGGCCGCGCGCGTGGAATTCGTGGACTGTGAACCGGAAGACCTGCGGGAACGCCTGATCCGGCAGGACCGGACGGATCTGCTGTCTGAATATTCACAGCCCAAATTGAGCGCGCTTCGGGAGCTTGCCCTTCGCCGCTGCGCGGACCGGACGGCTCTGGATACACAAAAAAGCCGGGGCGGAGAGAGGTACCGGACCCGGGAGCATGTCCTGGTCTGCCTTTCCGCAGCACCTTCCAATGAACGTGTCATCCGAACGGCTGCCCGGATGGCCGACGCGTTCCGCTGCGGCTTTACGGCGCTGTTTGTTGAGACTAAAAATTTTCAGTCCATACCGCAGCCGGATCGGAACCGTCTGAGGGCCAATCTGCGTTTGGCTCAACAACTGGGTGCATCCGTCGAGACGGTATATGGCGATGACGTGGCCTACCAGATCGCCGAATTTTCCAGGCTGTCCGGCGTGACCAAGATTGTGCTGGGCCGTGGAGAGACTTCCAACCGCATCCTGTTTTGGAAGCCCTCGCTGACGGAACGGCTGGTTGAGCTCACACCGGAACTGGACATCCACATCATTCCTGACACTGGAACAGCAAGGCGGTTTGCCTCCCATTACAAAAAAGAGCTGTATGCACCCGCGGTCCCCCTCCTGGATTTGCTGAAAAGCACTCTGCTCCTGGTGCTGTCTACGCTGGTGGGCCTTATCTTCTATTATCTGGGCTTGAGCGAGGCCAATATCATCACAGTCTATATCCTGGGGGTGATGCTGACCTCTATCTTCACAAAGAGCGCGGTTTGCAGCTTTCTGAACTCGGTGGTGGGCGTCTTGGCGTTTAACTTCTTTTTTACGGAGCCAAGATTTTCACTGCATATCTACGCCAGCGACTATATGGTCACATTTTTGGTCATGTTTCTGGCATCCCTTCTTACAGGCTCTCTGGCCGCCAAGCTGAAATCTCTGGCGAAGCACTCAGCCCAGCTGGCATGGCGGACCAAGCTTTTGTTTGAAACGAATCAGGAATTGCAGAAGGCCGGAACCCAGGACGAGATCCTTTCTGTCACCGCCCGGCAGCTGCTGAAGATTTTTCAGCGCGATATTGTCACCTATCGGTCAGATCAGGGACAGCTGGACGCGCCGAAGATCTTTCCGGTTGATGATGCGTTTTCCGAAAGCAAATACTCCGCCGCATCGGAGCATCAGGCGGCCCAGTGGGTTCTGACCAACAACAAGCGGGCGGGCGCCGGGACGGAGACGTTTTCGGATGCGTGCTGCACATATCTGGCCGTCCGGACCGCAGAACAGGTATATGGGGTCATAGGCGTCGCGGCCTCTGGCGAGGAGATGGATTCCTTTGAAGGCGGACTGCTCCTCTCGATCCTGGGGGAGTGCGCCCTCGCTATGGAAAACCAGAAAAACCTGGAGGAGAAAGAGGCGGCTGGGGTCCTGGCCAAGAACGAGCAGCTGCGGGCCAATCTGCTCCGCTCGATTTCCCACGACCTGCGCACACCGCTCACCTCCATCTCCGGAAATGCCAGCAACCTTCTCTCCAACGGAGATATGTTTGACGCAAAGACCAAGCATCAGATGTATGTGGATATTTATGACGACGCCATGTGGCTCATCAATCTGGTAGAGAATCTATTATCCGTCAGCCGCCTGGAGGGAGGGCAGATGAATCTGCACCTGTCCACAGAGCTGATAGGTGAAGTGGTGGCTGAGGCGCTGCGGCACATCAACCGCAGAAGCGCGGAGCACCATCTGCATATCCAGAGCGGCGACGAGTACCTGCTGGCGCAGATGGACGCGCATTTGATCGTGCAGGTCATCATCAATATCGTGGACAATGCGATCAAGTACACGCCGCCTGGCTCTGACATTGAGATTAGCTGGGAGCGGCAGGGGCGGTTCGCCGCACTGTCGGTTGCTGACAACGGCCCGGGCATTCCTGACTCGGCAAAACCCCGCGTTTTTGACATGTTCTACAGCGCCTCGAACCGGATTGCCGACAGCCGCCGCAGCATGGGGCTGGGGCTGGCGCTGTGCAAGTCTATCATCACGGCCCATGGCGGGGAGATCACGGTGGCTGACCACGCGCCCCATGGGACAGTTTTTACGTTTACCATACCAATTGAGGAGGTTGAATTGCATGAATAAACCCTTGATTTTGGTCGTGGAGGACGATGCGCCTGTCCGCAGTCTGATCACAACGACTCTGCGGGCGCACGATTACCGTTTTCTCTCTGCGGCCAACGGGGAATCCGCTATTCTGGAAGCCAGTTCGCACAATCCGGACATCATGCTGTTGGATTTGGGACTGCCGGATCTGGATGGCGTAGAGGTGATTCACCGTGTCCGCACCTGGTCGAATCTGCCGATTATTGTGATTAGCGCCCGCAGCGAGGACACGGATAAGATTGAGGCGCTGGATGCGGGGGCAGTTGCCTATCTACCAAAGCCGTTCTCCGTGGAGGAACTGTTGGCCCGTCTGCGGGTAACCCAGCGCAGGCTGGCTACCCTGCAGGCCGGAGTGGTGAACGAAGGCGCTGTATTCACCAACGGCAGGCTGAAGGTGGATTATGCTGCGGGGTGCGCGTTTCTGGGCGAAGAGGAACTGCATCTGACGCCCAGTGAGTACAAGCTGCTATGCCTGCTGTGCAAGAATGTGGGCAAAGTGTTGACGCACACCTTCATCGCCCAGCAGATCTGGGGCAGGAGTTGGGAAAACGATGTGGCATCTCTCCGGGTCTATATGGCCACCCTGCGCAAGAAGTTGGAACGGGATCCGGATTCTCCGCAATATATTCAGACGCACATTGGAGTAGGGTACCGGATGCTAAAGGTGGAGTAACAGCGGATGCATTCCAATTTCAGTGAAAAGATCGTTTTATTCTTCATGTGATGTGTGATGCATTTTGCGGCACTTGAAATACTGGATTCCATGGGCATAAATGAGTCGAGATTGAAAAAAATTGCCTGGACGACTGTTTGACACCTATTTGTAAATAACCCGGAGCTGTTGCGGTGCAACGGTTCCGGGTACTTCTCCTCAATGTGCCGAAATTTGTGCAACTCCACGGAACCCCTTGTGCTCCAATGAGTTTCTCTTTGACGGACTGAGAACTCCAACTTTGCAGACCATTGCCTCGAATGCAGCTGGGCGCACCAAGGACCGCCGAAAATTAAAAATTTTCGGCGGTCCTTGTCTGCGGCTATGAAAAACGGCCCACTGACAAATTGGAGCTGCGGGGGATGTCCCATCCGACAGTGTGACAAAGGCGAAAGAGACAGCCCCGGCGTTCATGAGGCAGAGGCGTCCCGGCAGCGGTCTTTACCGCAGGTACAGGGCATTCCGGCTGATGAGAAACGTAAGAGCGGTTGTTTCTGCTGCCTGTCTGGCCTATCCGGCGTGATGGGGAAATTGGGGTTCCAAGTTTTTAAGAGCCGACAAATCAACTGGGAGGCGTATGCGCAGAAACTGGAGGCTCTGTGAGAAGGAGGAAGCCTGTCCCGAAAGGGGCAGGCTTCCTTTGCTGTGAGATGGATACTATTGAGAGCGGTTAAAGAGGATAAAAATAAAGTTTATACGGGGCCCCATGGTACAACCAAGTAAAAAGGCGGCCAAAACACGATGAAGGGACTGTATGAACTGTTGTCATACTGCCGGCCCTATCAAAGGACCGCATACTTGCGTGGAGTGATTGGCACGGTATTCCCGCGGTGTCATACCAGAGAGAACATTGAGCTGCTTATGGAAGTAAATTGCGCTGTCCAACCCGCAGCTTGAAAAGAACCACACATGTGTCTATTCAGAAGGAAAAACCATTCAACGTTATGATGCCAATATGGAATAAATTTGCCCAGCTACAAATTGTTGAATATAACCTTGATTAGCTGCGCAGGGAAAAGCCGCAGTACCGCGCGGAGCGGTTTTTTCGCAATAGGCACCTAGCGATATTGTGTGTTCGATGATTATTGATCGTCTTCCTGCAGAAAAACAAGGAGAGCAGTCTGGGGGTTATCTGTTCTTAAAAATGCTTCCTGCCGTATCTGCAGTCAAGAGCGCATCTGCAATTTCTGCTTTCGGTGCGTTTTTGGGTACCGACTGAACAATCGTGCAGAAGGGAATCAGCTTGCCGTGGAGAATTCTGTGCAGCTCAGGAATAAGGGCATAGCATTTCCGGATGCTGTGAGTCACCGCTAGAATGCCGCGCTCAAAACCGACGCCGGATGGATGGGTGCTGACCTCAATGATGTTGTCCGTGGCAGATGTGCAGATCTTGCGTTCTCCTGCGAATGTTGCCGCATAGCCGTTCTCCGGCAGAGGGTGGCCAACCATATATCCGCGATGGCCGGAGGCCCCCCGACGCGGCTGGTGCTTCTCGGGTTGAGACCAGCCTGCCTGCTCGGTTTCAAACCATGTCGCCATTGCGTCACCCATTCCTGCGACCTAAAATCTTGCGGGAGGAGGGCAGATCATGCAGGGATCTACCATAACAATATCAGGGCTTGCATCTAAAAACAGATAGGCGTCAAACACACCCCGGTCATCATACATCGCGCTGAGAGAAGAGCGGGGAGTCTGCTGAGCACACCTGAAATCTGGCATCTTCGGAAAGCCAGAGCAGGCAGAAAACGGAAAGTCTTTCTGCCTGTTCTGAATACTGGAGTTACTTCTTGTAGTAGGTGGGTCGGCCCTTCTCGTCGTGGTCCTTGTCGAAGGTGGGATAGGCGCCGCCGTTGAAGCCGTTGTAGCCCAGGGGATTGCGGAAGCCCAGGGGGTTCTTGCCCACAGGATGGGTCTCCAGCAGCTCCTTGATCAGCTCACTGTAGCCCTCCACAACGGCCTCCACCAGCAGCTTGTCGCCCTTCTCCTTGGTGGCCTTGGTGGGGTTGCCGATGACGCCGTAATCCAGGTCGTCCTTCTCCAGCAGCGCGAAGGTGCCCTCAGCGCCGTAGAACTGCCAGCGGTGAGAGGCCTCGCCGGGAGCCATCTTCCACTTGGGGTCCACCAGGGGCGTGCCGCCGCCGTCGATGGCCAGGTCCATGTGGACCAGGTCGCCGTACAGGGACAGCGCCATGGAGGTCTCCGCCTCGTCGGCGTGCCACATGAAGTCCTCCAGCACGTTCTTGTTGTCCCGCAGGAAGTCATACCAGGTGGAAGCCAGAACGAAGTAGCCCTCCGCTGAGCGACGGTTCTGCAGTCTGGCAGGGCCGTTGCCCGCGAGGCGGCGGACCTGCTGTCCATTCAGTATTATGTCCGGGACATCGAAGAAGAGATAGCCAAGCGCATGAAGCAGCCGGTCAAGGAGATCAGCGAGGTGGAAAAGGATGCTGAGAGCCGCTTCGATGTCTTCGGCAACATTCTGGCCCAGGTGTTGGCACTGAGTCCTCTCCATAAGGGGGTATTGGAGTGCCCGCCCGATTTGGCAGAGCGACTCCGAAGGCGTTCCTCTCTGGAGATGGTCACGACATCACTTTGCCAACAAGGGGCCGGACACAGACTGCGCGGTGCTGCTATAAACGATTGGTTATCCCAAAGCACAGCCCTGTCCACCAATTTGGGTGGACAGGGCTGTGCCGTGCATGAAATGGCAGGTTCAGAATTGAAAAGTCGCTGTGTCTCTTGATTGGCCTCCGCCGCGGCAATGAACTCCCGGGCGTCCGCCAACGTATAGGGATGCGGGAAAAGGTCACGCACGTTGTTCCACAGCGTGATGTCGTCGGCATTGGCCGCCAGCGACGCCGCATCCGCCGCGCGCCATGTGCGCAGCATCAGAATATCGTCCTTGTAAATTACCATCTCACCACCTTTACCCCGGCAACGTTCCGCCCCACCATCCGCAGCGTGCCCCGCCCGCCGTACCCGCGAACGGATCCCCGGACGGAACCGCGAACGGAACCGCCGGGCAACGATGTCCGGCGGATGAAGGTCAGCGTTTCGACCGGCGGGGGTTTTTTTTTTTCCTGCCGCTCCCGGGCACGGCGTTCGAGCCGCACGCGGCGTTGCGTCAGGCGGAACGTATAGAGCAGCCCCACGAAACCCACGCCGAGCAGCGTGATCCAGAACCACACGGCAATGCCGCGCTCCATATACTCCAGGGCGTAGATTATCCCGGCCACCGCCACGATCATCATCACGAGGCGGACTATCTGCATCACATTGGTTTTCATATCAGTCTTCGTTTTGCGTATTTTTGCGGCCCATGCTCCGGGCGCGGACGGCCAGAATCCCCGACGCACCGATCAGTACGAGCGGCACGTACCAGATATCCCGCCCGTCGTCGGACAGTATCCGCCACAGCGAAACGACGCCGCACACGAAGAAAAACACGGACATGATCGTCAGGAACCGTTGCATGGCACACATAGGTTACGGTATTTTGTATTTGTTCACCTCGTCGAGGTGCTTGCGCTTGCGCTTGTGGCATTCGTTATACACCATCCCAACGCCTGCAAGCACGAACAATACGGCCACGACGAGGTCGAATATACAATTGCTGTTCGACAAGGCCCAGAATATATTGACTCCGAGCCACACGAGCGTCACGATCATGAAAATCACGGCAACAGTAAAAGTCTTTTTGTTCATAGGCGTATTATTAAGTTAGTGTCAATCCTCGGAACAGTGACGCAACAGCCGTGGGATGGCAGGTGTACAGAGGGCGTCAGTTGCCCTGCTCGCAGATGAATTTGATACGCACCAGACGTATCTCCTCCTCCGTATAGTCGGCCCCCAGTTCGTCGATGGCCGCATCGAGCGAATCGCTCTGGGCGTCCTCCTTGAAATAGAGGTAAATGTCCTCGATCTTGTCCTCGTCCATAAAGTCCCTCAGATAGTACGAGATGTCGAGCTTCGTACCCGAGTTGACGATGCCTTCGATCTCGGTCAGCAGTTCGTCGAAATCGAGGTCTTTGGCACGGGCGATGTCCTCGAAATCCATCTTCCGGTCGATGGACTGGATGATGAAGATCTTGTTGCCCGACTTGTTGCCGACCGACTTGACGATCATGTCCTGCGGACGGATGATCTCCTTCTCCTCGACATAGGCCTTGATGAGCTTGATGAACTCCTCGCCGAACTTGCGGGCCTTGCCCACCCCCACGCCGGTGATGTTTTGCATCTCCTCGATGGTGATCGGGTACTGCACGGCCATGTCCTCGAGCGACGGATCCTGGAAGATGACGAACGGCGGCAGCCCGTGCTGCTTGGCCACTTTCTTGCGCAAATCCTTGAGCATCGCAAAGAGTTCCTCGTCCGCCGCGCCGCCCTTGCCCATCGGGACGACGGCCTCGGCCTCCTTCTCCTCCTCGTCATAGTCGTGGTCGAGCGTCACGGTGACGGGGAAGGGCATGGCGATGAAATTCTCGCCCTTGCGGTTCACCGAGATCAGCCCGTAATTCTCGATATTCTTGTCCACCAGCCCCAGGATCAGCGCCTGGCGCAGCACGGCGCCCCAGAAACGCGCGTCGTGCTCGGCACCCGCCCCGAACCACTTGCTCTTGTTGTGGCCGTAGCTCTTGATGAGCGCCGTGGTCTTGCCCGTGAGCACGTTTATCAGGTAGTCGGCCTTGAACTTGTCGCCGATGTCGCGCAGCGCCTCGAGCGCCATCTTGAGCGCCGCCCGCGCGTCGATCTTCGGCTTGGGATTCCGGCAATTGTCGCAGTTGCCGCAGTTCTCCTCGGTATACTCCTCGCCGAAATAGTGCAGCAGCGTCTTGCGGCGGCACATCGAACTCTCGGCATAGGACACCGTCTCCAGCAGCAGCAGCTTGCCGATCTCCTGTTCGGCGATGGGTTTGCCCTGCATGAATTTCTCTAGCTTCTGGATGTCCTTGTAACTATAAAAGGTAAGGCAGTAACCTTCGCCGCCGTCGCGGCCGGCACGCCCCGTCTCCTGGTAATAGCCTTCGAGCGACTTGGGGATGTCGTAATGGATGACATAGCGCACGTCGGGCTTGTCGATGCCCATGCCGAAAGCGATCGTGGCGACGATCACCTCGACCCGCTCCATCAGGAAGTCGTCCTGGTTGGCGGCGCGTGTCGCGGCGTCCATGCCCGCATGGTAGGCCAGCGCGCGGATACCGTTGGCCACGAGCAGTTCGGTCAGCTCCTCGACCTTCTTGCGGCTCAGGCAGTAGATGATGCCGCTCTTTCCCTCGTTCTGCTTGATGAAGCGGATGATATCGCGGTCGACGTCCCCCTTGGGGCGTATCTCGTAATAGAGGTTCGGCCGGTTGAACGACGACTTGAACACCGAGGCGTCGGACATGCCGAGGTTCTTCTGGATGTCCAGCTGCACCTTGGGCGTCGCCGTCGCCGTCAGGGCGATCAGCGGCGCAGCGCCGATTTCGTTGATGATCGGGCGGATGCGGCGGTACTCGGGCCGGAAGTCGTGTCCCCACTCCGAAATGCAGTGCGCCTCGTCGATGGCGTAGAACGATACCTTTATCTTATGCAGGAAGGCCACGTTGTCCTCCTTGGTCAGCGATTCGGGGGCGAAATAGAGCAATTTCGTCTTCCCGGCCAGCACGTCGGCGCGCACCTGCGCGACGGCCGTCTTGTTGAGCGACGAATTGAGGAAATGGGCGATGCCCGACTCGGCCGAGAAGGTGCGCATGGCGTCCACCTGGTTCTTCATCAGCGCGATCAGGGGGGAAATGACGATCGCCACGCCCTCCATGAGCATGGCCGGAAGCTGATAGCAGAGGGATTTCCCGCCGCCCGTAGGCATCAGCACGAACGTATCCTTCCCCTCCAGCACATTGCGGATCACCGCTTCCTGGTTCCCTTTGAACGACGAAAAGCCGAAGTACTCCTTCAGCTTGTCATGCAACAGGGACGATTCAAATTGTTTCATTTCGCCGTTTCTACTCTAAAATCAGAAATTTCAATGTAAAGTTAAAAAACTTTTCGGAAAAAAGCATAACTTTGTAAAAATTTTATAGCGAGAGAACGCAATGCGCCTATACACCAGCGAACTTGTCAAAAAATATAAGGCCCGCACCGTCGTCGACCACGTCTCGATCGACGTCAACCAGGGGGAGATCGTCGGACTGCTCGGCCCCAACGGAGCCGGCAAGACCACGACTTTCTACATGATCGTGGGACTTATCAAGCCCAACGAGGGGCGCATCTTCCTCGAGGACGACGAAGGCAAGGTCGCCGAACTGACCAAGGAGCCGGTCTACAAACGCGCCCAGATGGGCGTGGGCTACCTGGCACAGGAGGCATCGGTCTTCCGCCGCCTGTCGGTCGAGGACAACATCCGCGCCGTACTCGAAATGACCGATTTCTCGAAGGAGTACCAGACCGAGCGCGTCGAGTCGCTGATCGAGGAGTTCCGCCTGCAAAAGGTTCGCAAGAGCCTCGGCATCCAGCTTTCGGGCGGCGAACGGCGCCGTACGGAGATCGCGCGCGCGGTGGCCATCAACCCGGCGTTCATCCTGCTCGACGAGCCCTTCGCGGGCGTCGACCCCATCGCCGTGGAGGACATCCAGTCGATCGTGGCGACGCTCAAGCACAAGAACATCGGCGTCATCATCACCGACCACAACGTCGACGAGACGCTGGCCATCACCGACCGCACCTACCTGCTCTACGAGGGCAAGATCCTCAAGACGGGTACGGCCGAGGAACTGGCCGCCGACCCGATGGTTCGCAAGGTCTACCTGGGCCAGCATTTCGAGCTCAAGAAGAGCCACCAGCTGACCCAGCAGATGAAAAACCGCAAGGGACAGCAGGCGCAGCAGGCCGGGGAGGAGACCGAAACACAGGAATAGAGGCGAGGATTTTAATTTCAGGGTGCCGGCCAACCCCGGTGCCCATAAAAGCATATAACCTACACAATGGACAAGACGGTTCCATTGGGCCGCGTTAAAGGCACGCTGACGCCGCCCTGTTCGAAAAGCTATGCACAGCGTGCCCTGGCGGCATCGCTCCTCTGCGGGGAGACCTCGGTGCTGCGCAACCTGGAATTCTGCGACGACACGCGCTCGGCGCTGCGGTGCATCGAGACGCTCGGCGCCCGCGTAAAGCACGTGGACGCCTCGACCCTTTCGATCGAAGGCGGGCTGCATCCCCGCGGGAAGGTGCTGCACGTCGGCGAATCGGGGCTCGCCACACGGCTTTTCACCCCCATCGCCTCGCTCTGCGGGATGCCCGTCACCATCGAAGGCCAGGGCACCCTGCTACGGCGTCCCATGCACATGATGATCGACCCGCTGCGCCGCCTCGGCGTCCGGGTACGGGACAACGACGGTTACCTGCCCTTCGAAGTGCGCGGCCCGATCCGGGGCGGGGAGATCGACGTCGACGGCTCGGTTTCGTCGCAGTTCATCACGGGGCTGCTGCTGGCGCTCCCGCTCTCGCAGCACGACACCACGCTCCACGTCCGCAGCGCCGTCTCGACCCCCTATCTGGACATGACCGTCGACACGGCGGCACGCTTCGGCGTGGAGATCTGCCATAACGACTACAAGGAGTTCTACATCGAGGGCGGACAGCGCTACCGCCCGGCCTTTTTCAGCATCGAGGGGGACTGGAGCGCCGCAGCCATGCTGCTCGTGGCGG
>OGPO01002136.1_pt1 | contig 10896 bp, 12 predicted proteins | sample 1553041 | NCBI WGS metagenome assembly OGPO01 (sample SAMEA2580281, study PRJEB22360) | human gut metagenome | biome: human gut; feature: human-associated habitat; material: faeces | place: Denmark | collected 2008/2010 | reverse complement strand
AGAAACAACAAATTTTGTAAACTTAATGCAAGAAATACAGAAATTTTTGCAAGAAGAAGCTAGAAAATTAGAAGAAAAAGGATTATTGCCAAAGCCAACGCCACCAATGTTTTATGAAAATGACAAAATGATGATAATTACTTTTTTTTATGAGAAAATTTTATGAAAACAGCAAAAAATCCTGTTTCTATTAAGAATCTAAAATAAGAATCTTAATAGAAACAGGATTTTTTTTATCTTTCATAACTATAATTATGTTGCTGTCTTTTTGCCTGTTGTACTTCTCCACTATTAATGGCATTTTGTATTTGCTGGCTTATTTGCCTATCTAAAAAAGGTATATTATCCGTTAAAATTGGCAATAGTTCATCATCATTACTTAATTTATATTTATAATAACTATCCCCAACACGTTCATAAATTATTTTGGCTTCATCATCTGTAGCAGGCAAATAAAAATGCCTGCCGTTGGTTTCTATTAGGCTTGCGTTTGGGAATTTTAAAAAGAATAAGCGTTCACTAATTTTATTTTTACTCATGGTTTTTTACCTCTAGCAAGTTGGATATTTTGGACTTAAAGCAATTATATCATCAGCTCGCCCGCCTTCTATATTTAAAAGAGCTATTGCATGATTTGCGTCTATTGTTGTTATAAGATTTGCGTCTATTAATGGTTTATCTATTACATTTGCATTAAAACTATAATTTGTATTATTATGTTCTTCAAAAAAATCCGTGTTTTTCTTGCTCGCTCCCGTACTTGTACTATTACTATATCTCACAACTTCCGTTTTTCCTGTTAGCTGGTTTATAAGATTTATAGTGTTTATATCTTCCGTCCTGAAAAAGATTTTCTGCCTGAAATTAGATAAAATTGTATCTGCAATATCTGTATTTCCTATAACACTTCTAAAGGCGGATACCGACTGCGTGCTTATAATACCTATACATTTTGCACTGCGGGACTTATCCCAAAAAGTTAAATCGCTAAGTCCCATTTTAGATGCTGATATAATTTCTTGGTACTCATCACAGATAAAATAAACATAATTTTGTGGTAGCTCTTTATTAAATTGTCTTTCCTGCAATAAATTAAAAAATCTAAGCTTTATTAAGGTATATATTACTTTGCCCGCTATTCCCCATTTTGCAAGCGGTAAATCCAGTAGCACTACATCACCATATAAAATATTTGTTAAATCGTACGGCTGTTCATTGTCGGAAAAAGTTTCAATTAGTTCTAATTCTTGGAACGGGTTTAAAATTGTGGAGAGTGTACCAGTAATGCTAGTTTGGACTTTATTATCCATTTGCAAAAACACATTATTATAATAGCTTAAATAGCCTTGTAGTTTTATTTCTTCCCTTTCCTCAAGTGTTTCATCAGTTAGAATTTTTTGTATTTCTCCATTTATTGTTTCCCTTTGGCTGTCTATAAAAATGTATCTGTACAAATAATCTAGTGTATAATATTTATCCCCTAAAAAGCTTAAAATTCCTAGCGTGTTTTTTACTAAATCCGTTGCGGACTGTATCCAGAAGCTGTCCGACGTTGTGCCACCAGTTAAATAAAATGTAGATTGTAGAAAACTGCTTGCTTGTGCAGGTGTTAAGCCTTTTAATAAATTTGTTCTTAAATTTCCAATTCCTATAACTTTTATGCTGTCCGAAGGTCTGCCCATTTCTCTGCAAAAAGAAAAAACAGTTTCTTTAAAGTCGCTCTTTATATCAAATATCAAGCCACCGTAACCGCCCATTGTAAGAAGCTGATATAATAGCGGATTTATAACTCTTGTTGTTTTACCTGCACCAATACCGCCCATAACAATAATATTTTGGCAAAGGTCATCATCGGCTATTTGAATAATTTGGTCTGCCCATATCCCCGCTGGGTGGCGTAGGTTTAATAATGTTCCTGTGCTTACGCCTAAAGTTAGGCTTATATCATGTTCTTGTTGCTGTTCTTCTTGTTCTTGTCGTGGCTGTTGTTGTTTGGTATTCTGTTTTAAAATATTTTTTAAACTGCCAAAAAATCCCATAGTTTACACCTCTATTTAAAATATTGGGGCTATAAATATAGCCCCATGAATAAATTATTTATTTTCCAAAAAACTGTTTAATTCTAAAATATAGTAATAGTAACCTGCTTCCAAAAACAGCAAAAATAAACATTATTATACCGTAACATATTAAAGCGTAAAGTATACAGCCTATTAATATTGTCCAAACGCTATCATTTGGAGCATAGCCTAAAACTAGGCGTCCTAAATTAAAAATTATTGCTAACAAACACAAAATAACTGTTACAACACGCAAATAAAATCTTACTTTAAAATAAACATTGCCTGCTCTAGCTAATCGTTCTTGTTCCTTATCCATTACAATAGGTGCTTGGTCGTTACCTTCAAAACCTCTTTTTAACATAACATTATTCAACCTTTCATTTTTTTATTTAATCCTGCAGCTATTTTAATAGCAGCAGGATTTTTGATTATTTAAAAAAGCTCCATATATTTAAAGCGTTTATTAAACCATTAAAATACCATGTTATATTATTGTTAGTTAATTTTATAGCGTTATCTAGTATATTTATTCTGTATAAAATATAAGCAAAACAACTTATATTTATTAATATTATTCCGCATAAAATCCAAAAAAAATGGTTTACAGTATTAACACTGCTATTTAATCCGTTTTGTAAAGAGTTAAAACGTTTAATAATGCCTATTAAATAGCCATTAATATCAGAAATAGATTTTTGCACTTCACCTTCAGCTTTTTTAGCTCCTTCAGCAACTGCTGAAGCAATTACTTTTGTTACGGCTTCAGTATTTAGATTTATATTAGTTTTATTGTTTTTTAAGGTTTTAAATTCCTGCAAAATCAAACTATTTTCTTTTTTTAAATCCTGGTATAATTTCAAAAAATTATCCGCTCTAGCGTCTGCTAATTGCTGTTTTAAAAGGATATTTTCTTTTTTAAGTTTTTCTAACTCATTATCATTATTACTGTTGTTGGTATCATCTAAAAATTTCAAATCCATTTTTAATCACCTTCCTAAATAACGACTGCGTTCTTGGTCTTTATTTTGAGCTTTTTTATTCATCTCATGTATCATTTTTCTTGTAATCACTTTTTTTTGTTTAGGTGCTAAATTTTGGGCTAAACATTGAGCCTTTTCCTCAATATTTTCTTTTTCTAATTGGTAATCTTCTTTTTTTGGCACTTCTTTTGCTTCAAAATCAGCTTCAAGTTTTTTTATCGCCCTTTCATCGGCGGGAACATAGTTTGTATTTTGCAATTTTGCCCTTTTATAACTTGCAATTTGTTCTCGAAAATCTTCACTGTTTATTTTTTTTGCAAAATTAAGAGTTTGTTTTTCTAGCTTTTTTTTATCATCAGTATAAACCTCTGCTTTAAATTTGGCACGGCTAATATTTACATACAAAGCGTTTCTATTGTTGCTTTTGCCTTTGGTCGTCATATCAACAATACAATTCTTAACAGTCATACCCTGTGCCTTGTAGTTAGTTACTGCATAGGCTAAATCAAATTTTTTATATTTTTGTGGGCTAAAATAAACCATTTTACCATTATCCAAACTTACAACAATTTTATCATTTTCAACACGTTTTACAGTTCCCATAGTGCCATTATTAACTTTTGTTTTTGCATAGTCTAAACCGCCCTTTATTTCTCTAAAAAACATACTATCATTGGCTAATAAAACTATTCTATCGCCTTCATAGATTTTACGGCGTTCTTGTCTGCCCTCACTATTTTCAATTTTAAAAGTATTTCCTATTGTTAGCCTTCCCTGTTCGATAAAGACTTTTTGTATTTTATCATTATAATTTTTGCGGTCTGCGTTAGTCTGCACTAAAAGCAAGTTTTCTTTTAAATCTTCCTGTTTAATACTCGTAACTTTTTTAATAATTTCATCTTGTAGTTTTTCACGGTCGGCTATTTCACGGTAGGATTGTTTTTGTTCCAAAATCTTATAAGTGTTTAAAGTATCGCCCTTTACGCTCTCCCTCACGGCGTTTAAAAGCTCAATATCCTTTTGTCGGCGTATATCTTCCATGTATGCCGTTGCCATGCCGTTATCTATTAAATTTTTCATTGGCTCACCCGCTCCGACTGGTGGCAACTGTTGGTAATCTCCCGTTAAAACAAGTTTAGCATCTGCCTTTATGCTTGCCTCAATTAAATAATTCATCATTCGGCTGTCGACCAGTCCCGCTTCATCGACTACCCATATTTGCTTTTTATTGCCTTCTGCTGGCTTAACTTTGGATAAGTCCCAATCTTGCTTTATTCCTTCTGTAGTTTTTTGCTTAACTCCACTATCTTTTTCTAACTTATTTAAAAAACTGTGTATAGTGGTGCTTTCTATCCCGCTATCAGCTTGTAAACCCTCACTGGCTTTACCAGTAAAACAAATACCTTTAACCTCAATGTTTTCACGGTCTGCCATTTTTTTTACTAAAGCAAAGCTGTAAGTCTTTCCTGTCCCTGCTAGTCCCTGCACGCCTATAATTCTATCTTTATTTGTCAAAATATGGTGTATCGCGTTTACTTGTTCACGATTAGGCGTATAGCCTCCATTTTTACAAATTTCATCAAGCAATTTTTCGCTTTTTTCTTCTGCTAAAGCAGTTTTTATAACGCCTTTTTCTTGTCGCATTTTAGCAATTATATTATCTTCTATGTTTATATTTTTTTCTGTAGTAAAAAATTGTTTAATCGTTCCGTTTTCTAACTCTTTATTGCCTAAATTAACAAGTTTTTCATTCTCACTTATCAATTTTTCTGCTTGTTTTTCGTCGATATTTTGCAGAACGCCAGCCGACATTATACGCTTTTTTAATTGTTCTTTAGTAAATGCAAAAGTTTCTCTTTCCAACTCATCAACTACTTTATCAGCAATTTTTTTTTGCTCAACTAAATAATAGTTTTTTCTTGGTTTACCTTTTAAAATTTTTACTTTTTCATTTGCAAAAATTTCTTTATTAACTTCATCATAGATTTTATCTAGGTCAACTTTTTTTTTATTTTTTCTAATTTCCATTTTAGCAATATATGCTTTTTTTGTTCCCTTTTCAATACCTTCTTTTTTTAAATGTTCTTCTATTTCCCTTGTACGTGTAGAATATTTTTCTATTATATCTCTATCAAATCCAGCTAGTTCAAACAATCCTTTTTTGCTGTCTGTTATATTCAATTTATAGCCTTTAGCCTGCAAATTCTTTGCCATTTTTTGCCTAAAAAACAAGCCCCATTCTGTTTGCTTTTTTAAGATTTCCTTAGCGTTTAAACTGTACTCTTTTCCGTCCTTTTCTGTCAAATTAAAAACAACGCAATGCGTGTGCAGGTCTAACTCTCCATTGCGATTTACAAAATGGTTAAATTTACCAATTAATAAATTATCTGCCTTATTTTCTGTTGTTACTTTATTTTTTGTGGTTCTAAAAGTAAAACCGCCGTTTTTTTCAATTTCCTCAAGTGCTTCTTTTACCGCTTTTTGTTGTACTTCAAGCATATCTTTTTTAGTTTTCTCATCTTTAGCTAATGCCAAAGATATAGATTTTGGACAACTAAAAGTCAAATCTATTCCTACACGTTTTTTATTATCATTTCCGCCGTTTCGTTCAGTCATTTTTTTTACAAAGTTGTCAAAAATTTCAGGTTCTATTTTCGTATTTTCTAAATCTAATTTTTTAGAAATAACACCTTGCCAACTATCAAGGCTAGATAAATCTTTAGTGTAATAATTATCCTTGTTATAATATGTTGTTGCCATGCCAGCGGATACTGTCTGTACTGTCATCATTTTTTATTGGCTTCCCATTCCATTTTAGCACTATTTTTTGCCTTATCCAAAATTGTTTTAGCTTTTTCATAACTATCAGGTTTAAATAAATTTATTAGCAATAAAATAAAATATACTAATGTGTTTATTTGCATTTCTATTTTAGACAAATTATTATCTAAAATATTATGGGATTTAATAACATTAGTATTAACTTTTAAAATCTTATTATTAATATTATCTAAGTTGTTTTTATTATCTTCATTATTATTTATTTGTTCATTTTTGTTTTTATCAAATAAACAAAATTTAACATATTCACTAATATTCATATTATTTATTTCTGCTTTTTTTTTAATAATTATTTCTTGTTCTTTGCTAATTCTTACGTTTAAATTAGGCATTTTTGTTTCTCCTTATGTTTTACATTTAAAGCCTTATTTTATAAGTATCTAATTATATTTGTTTTACATAATATAATATTTGTTTTACATATGTTTTACGCTTTAAAGCCATATAAAATAAGGCTTTTGCTACCCGTAAGGGTTGCGGTGGTCTGAATAAATAAAATAATAAGCTCAATCTTTAAAATCCAAAAAACTACTAAGCTTTAATAATTGCTCAAGCGTTCGCAATTCTTCAAGCTCAATAAAGTTAAAACCTTATATAAATATTATACTACTTATTTATATATATTTCATCAAAAAAATAAGATAGATTACAATAAATATAACCTATCTTATAACTAATTTTTATTTTTTTAAGCAAATATTTTTATATGCTTCTTCATTTAATTTCATAAATTTTTCAAAGTCTTTAACGTTAAATTTATAGCCTTCTTTTTCAATTTTTTTAGCAGAATTATAAACAGCTTTTAAAATTCTTTTTTCTTCGTCCTTTTTAACTTCATCACGCATTTTCTTTATAACAGAATTTGTCTTTTTTTGCTTCTCTTTTATAAATTCTTCTTTTTCTTCATTAGTTAAAAACTTTTTTAATTTGGTTCTAATTTTACCACGTTTTGTATATTTTTCCTGCTCTTCTGCACTTAATTTATTATATTCTGCTTCTGTAATTTTATAAGCCATTTTTAAAAACTCCTCTCGTGTTTTTTAAGCTACTTTTATTATAAGACAATAGAAAAGTATAGGCAAGTGATGTACTCCCACCACTTTCGCTATCGCTTAGAAGTGGGGGCTTCTTGTTCGATACAACTTTTGTTGTAAGCATAAGCAAGCTATCCCCGTGCATCACACGGTTTTAATTTTAAAAATTTAAGTTGCTAGGTCTATATTCTTTTATCTTTTTCAAAGCTCTTTTATTAAAATCAATATCATTAAATTTTAAATAGCCATTAATATATCTAATTTTAAACTCTTTTAAAATCTCAAGGTCAGTTGCTTCCCATACGCTTTCTTCAATTTCTGAAAAAAAGTCAAATAAATCTCTTTCTAGTTGTAAATTTAAAAGTTGTAAATTAGCATTTACTTTAGGCTTATTCTTAAATTTATCAAATTCAAGTTTAACTGCCTCATTTAAATATTTTTCTTTATCAACACATAAAAATTTATACATATATGGCATAAAGCCAGCCTTCCAGCTTTCATTATTTTTAATATTGAAATTGATTACAAATTTAATAAAATCTAATTCCTCTTTAGTCTTAGATTTTAAAATTGGCAAACAAAGGCTTTTCTGTTCTTCAATTTTAAATTCAGACATCATTGGACGTTTTGGAAAGCTTTCAAAAACGGCTAAAACTTCATCATCATATTGTTGTTTTGGTGCTTCATCAGTTGTCGCAGTATTATTTAAATTTAAAATTATAGTACGTTCTGTTTTTCCGTTAACATTTTTTAAAATACGCTTTAAAAATCCACCGTTTTCAAGCTCGAATAATGCCGTTTGTATTGCTCTCTCTTTCAATTTTAATAAATTAGCAATGTGTAAATTACTAGCAGTACATTTACCATTTTTGGAATTTATCAAACTTTTAATTTCAGCTAAAATAAATTTTTTAGTAGTATTCAAATCAAGTTTTAGGATATCATCATCAATACTAAAACCGTTAAATGTAGCTTTTTCAAATTTTATTTCAAGATTTTTTTTTATTTTTATCTCTCTTTTGCTTGTGTTGCCTGTTAAAGAAATGTATTTTTTATTTTTTAAAGACAAGATAATTTTTTTTACTTCTAAATTAGAAAAATTTAAAATTGAAGCTATTTCTTTATTGCTCAAGTTTATTTTTTTTAGTTTTAAATTAAAAAAATAAGCAAAAACAAGTTTTTCTCTATTTGTTAAATCAGCTAATTCTAATACAGATTTATGTACGTATACGCCCATTTTATAACGCTCCTTTTTTTTAGTTGGAACGAAAAAAAGCACAGCCAAAATACATAATCGGCTATGCTTCATCTATCTATTTAAAAAATTGTATACAAATATCTTTACAAATTTAGTCCTGCTTTGTTATAATAAATTTAACAGTTATAGTTTTTCTATAACTATTTTTAATTTAAGAAATAACAAATGCAGGTTAAAAAGATTTTTGGAAGTGCCTTTTCCGATTATCTGCTTATATATGTACGCCAATACATATATAAGCACCTGTATTTTTATTTACTTTTTTACGTTCAAAAAAAAATTAGTTAATTTAAGTTTAAAGTTTAGATTTTAATTTGTCAATTCAAAATTGTAAAATGTCCAAAAATGTCCGCTAATGTCCAAAAGTGAGGTTGATTTTAGATGCCAACTATAAAAGAAATACAGTCTATTGCCAAAAATAGAAGTATACAGCTACCTAAAAAAATAAGAAAAGCTAACATGATACATATACTGCAAGAAAAAGAAGGCAATAGCCCTTGCTATTCTAAACAAGAATGTACAAATAAAATTTGTTTATGGTATATAGATTGTCAAAAAGAATTTAATAAAAGTAAAAAATAGATGAGTATAGAACTTAGCTGATGAAAGCTAGGTTCTTTTTTTATAGTTTAGAAAAAGAAAAAAAAAGAAAAGAAAAGTTCTCTCTCTTATATATCTCTTATATATATCTCTTATATTCTCTAGGACGCAAAAAAAGTACCTAGTTTATGAAGAAAGCCTTATTTTATAAGGGTTTAGCGACACGCAAAAAAAGTACCTAGCGACACGCAAAAAAAGTACCTAGTAATACATAAAAAAATACTTAGTTCGATTAAAAAACCCTTATTTTATAAGGGTTTAGCGACACGCAAAAAAAGTACCTAGTTATTGTTTGAAGTTGTGAAAATAATATGTTATAATAAAAATACAAACACAGATGTTAAACAAAATAAAAAAACCTCGAGAAGCGGTCAAACTTTACTCGAGGTTTTTTGCATTTTAGAGCTTGCCAGCTATGGGCTAGTTGCTTTGATTTTTAGTCTTATTATCTATCTAACCACTTGCAAAAATAATGTACGGCTAAACCTGATACAAAACCTGCCATAATAGAAATAAGAAAATCACAGATGTTAAACAAAAAGCACACCTCCTCCCGTTGCCGAGATTTGGTAAAGCAACATGATGATTATAGCATAAAAAAGTGAGATGATGTTAAAATGTGTTTACCTAAAAAGACCGTTATACAATATAAAAATGCTATTAAAGAAGTTAAACAGAAATTAAAACTTGTAGAATTAGAATGGAAAAATTTAGATAAAGCAGTAAAAAAAGATTTTGTAAATGTAGAATTGTATAAGTCTGATAAATTAAGTTATTATGATTGCCTGTTAAATGAAGCCTATAGCTCTGCCAGTAGTTTTTATCCAAACACGGATTTAGTAAGGCAATTAAGAAAATTGTTTGCAGGTATATAAAATGGATAAAGCGAAAAAGCAAAGAATTAGGGAATTAGAAAGAGAGTATTTTAAATTAAGTAGAAAAGAAGTTAGGCTTATTAGAAAGCAACAAAACTATTTAATAGATACAAGCCAAGAAAGAAAAAAACTTAATGCAGTAATGAAGAAAATTGAAGATGAATTAAGTGAGTTAAAAAAGAATTTGATAAATTATCCTGTAGAGATAAAAATTTTAAAAGAACCTTCCTATAATGGTGATACAGCTAAACATGAAATAAATTTAATAGATTTTAAGTGTAAAAAAGTTGTAGAAACAACAAATTTTGTAAACTTAATGCAAGAAATACAGAAATTTTTGCAAGAAAAAGCTAGAAAATTAGAAGAAAAAGGCTTATTGCCAAAGCCAACGCCACCAATGTTTTATATAAACTATGCTAAAAAAACGCTTACCATGAACTTTTATTACGAAAAACAGTAATAAAAAAACCTGCTGCTGCTAAGATTCTATTTTTAGATTCTTAGCCGTAGCAGGTTTTTTTATTTAATTTTGCGTTTAAAATCCATAACTACTTTATTAATAAGCATATGTAATTGTGGATTGTTTTCTTCAGCCCACAAATAAAAATACAATATACCTATTATGTTTTTAACATTATTCTCTGTATCTGTTTTATAACCAAGAGCTTTTATATCTTTAATTAGCTTCTTTTCTAATAAATTTTTTTTATTCGCAATAGCTTTTCTTAATTTTTTTTGCTTCTCTTTCCTAGCTAAAATTAACGCTTCCAGTTCTTTTTCTATCTTTTTTCTTTCCTCATCGGCTTTTTTTAATTCTTTATCTATCATTTTATTCAACCTTTCTACTTTCTATAAACTTAAAGCACTATCTGTTTCTTGAGATAATCCATCTGCTTTATTACTTGTAATATTATCTCTAAACTCATCATATTCATTATCTGCAATTCTAATTACTGTACTAGAAATAGAAACATTACCTGCAAAAGCTTCAGCTAAAATTTTTGCATTATTAACTTTATTTGGATCACCTGCACCACCTGTACTTAAATTATCTTTTGCTTTAATTTCATAAGCAATATTTTTTCCTTTATCTAATTTAATTTGTATTCCAGTAGCTTTTCTTAATTTACCAATGTTATGCAACTGCAGACGCATTTTATTTAGATTGTTATTAAGTTTATTATAATTATTTTTAATCGGAAGATTTTTTTCTAATATGTTATTTACTATTTTATTTACATATAT
>OGPO01002133.1_pt1 | contig 10899 bp, 8 predicted proteins | sample 1553041 | NCBI WGS metagenome assembly OGPO01 (sample SAMEA2580281, study PRJEB22360) | human gut metagenome | biome: human gut; feature: human-associated habitat; material: faeces | place: Denmark | collected 2008/2010 | reverse complement strand
TAATAAAATTGAAAAGATTTTCGTACATTGCAAAAAGGGCTTAAATGCGTGCTTTTCATACTTCTATTTTTACATACAATGCCATACCGTTTCATAACTTGACCCTTTTTGCCTCTTAAAATAAAAAAACTCTACCAACGACTACTATTATTTGTGAGGAAATATGCTGCTATATAACCTTTCCTTACTCTAATATATCGTATGGTAGAGTTTTCTTTTTTATTTAGTTAGACTTCCTATCCCCCAAACGGAATATACATCTATGAGGGTAGAAAATTTTAATCATATTGCCTTGTTGAATTACATTTAAAAAGGCAATCCTACCAATATGATGAATAATTAGATAAGTCCAAAAAGACTATCCCTTACTCCGCCTCCCAAAATTGCAAGAATAATTGCATATGTAATAATGTATAAAATCACAAACACAAAATAAGAATACATTTTCTTATCGGGTGACAAATGCACAACTTCTCCATAACTGAAAATACCAATTAAAAATGTATGGAGAATACTTATCCAAAAAACAAACAGACATAACATGATGCTTCCCTCTGTTCCAATCATAAGTAGGAAACTCTCTACAAGAAGATACGCTGTGCTCCATATAGCCTGTACTCCATAGAATGACAAAAGCTGTGCATATGTTATCTCCGCTCTGAAAAATACTCTTGCAGAAAGAAGCATTAAAGCTGCAAGTCCAAAATAGCTAAATGCTGCCATAAGTTCTACACCAATGATGATTCTTCCCCACGGCACATAGGCACCAAAACCAAATAGCTTATCTTTTGCAATCGCCATAACAATAACCGCTAATACAAGTAAAACAGCCATATTAATTAATATCATTGTCGTTCCGAGTATTGCGCTATTCATCTTGCCAAATTCTATCGCAGTATGTACTGGACGAATAAATATATCCCTGATTCTTGGAACGACAAACTGAAAAGAAGAAGCAAAATCGTTCCCAAGATTCTGTCCATTGAAACTTCTATTGTAGTGGTTGTCCATATTGTCAGCTATATAATCCGGTGAAACTGTTCCACGTTCTTCTTCTATAATACGAATCTGAAATACTGCTGTTCTTCCACCGGAACCTACACCAATAAATGCACCATCTCTGACCGGGCACTGTCCTCGCTGACCATTCACATAAGTTCCATGTGTACTTCCTGCATCAGAAACATAAACATTCGGCGGCACGACATCTATCACACACTGATGCCTTGAAATACTGTTATCTTCGGGTGCAGTTGTAACCATGCTGCCCTTTTCCCTTCCTAATGTAATCTGTCCGCTTCCATTAAATCGCCATTCCTTGCCGGTCATGATTCCGTCCGTACATTTGATAATAATCTTCATATTTTCCTTCCTGTATCGACAAATTATACACCTAATTCCTCAAGAAATGCCTCACATCCCTGAACAATATCATCATAAGTCACATCAAAATTACCAGTATACCACGGGTCTGCAATATCCCTCTTAACCCCTGCATATTCTAATAGCAGATGTACCTTGTGCTTTGGATCATGACCAATGATCCTCTTTACATTATTGATATTCCACTGATCCATACACAACAGATAATCATAGGTAGTATAATCTTCTTTGGTAAGCTGTACCGCCGCACGCTTTTTATGAGGTATCCCCATCTCATCAAGCTTCGCTCTTGCACCCGGATGCAGAGAATTACCAATTTCCTCCCTGCTCGTTGCACAGGAAGCAATAAGGAACGAATCCTCCATTCCCTTTTTTTTCACCATATCCTTTAAAATAAATTCCGCCATTGGTGATCTGCAGATATTGCCATGGCATATCATCAAGACTTTAATCATATGCTCCACCCCTCTTTCTTTTTAAATCTATTTTACCATTTCCAAGAACCATAGCATAGTCTCTAACTCTTTTTAGTAATCTATTTTACCATAAATTCTGGGGTTTTTGTAATTTTTTCAAAGATTCTATTTCTGATGGAGATTAATTTATTCAATTAGATATGAAAATGTATTTCTTCTGTTTCCATTATATTTTTTAAGACTCATATTTCGGAGCTATCTGTGTTGTCCATTCAAATATCTTATTTAACACCTTATCCACAAGAACCGTATAAATAGAAGCAAATACATTGGCTCCAATACGAAGCACAACCGCTCCTGTCATTCCAAATAACCCAGAAGCAATGGACAACGCACCAAAGGTATTAAACACGGTCTGCCACGCGTAACCTGCAGAATATCCCACTCCAATTCCACCAATAATTCCGATATATGGGTACATTGATTTTGGAAGAACAATATAAAGTACCACAAAAATGAGGGAACCTAAGATATTATAAGGCCCTCTTAATTTAGCCCTTGCAACTAAATCACTGGAAAATGGCAGACATACAGACATACAGGCAATTCCTGCCCACATCGCTCTCGGCAATCCAAACAGTCCGGCAAAAAAAATCACGCTGGATACCCCCAGGGTCACGCAAATCTGCCATCTGGTTCTGGAGGAATGAAGGTCAAATTCCTCAAAAATATGACGCAACGTCCGTTTGTATTTCTGATGTCTGTGATTGCGGTAAAACACAATCCCTGTCAAGATGCCGCCGACCGCCATCCCTGCAATTCTCTGCAGATACTGTGTGCCTGAAACATCATACCCATACAAAAGCAGATATCCAAGCAGCAGCGTAGACTGATTGAACATCACTACATTATGACATCCCAGAATCATCAGCGTGAAAATACATACCATATTGACGATCAGCTCCGTCACCAGATTTCCTGCATTTGCAAGCCGGGGACCAAATGTCATGATTCCCCAGATCACCATCAGAGAACTAAGTGCATGGGGTGCATGAATCCCAAAATCTGCAAACCGAAATGTCATCACACTCAACAGCACTACCACTCCTACAATGCTGTTATCACTGCCGAATACCTTTGTGTATACTGTGACAAATGCAACACAAAAAGCCAGTGTCAGTAAAATTTTAAATAGATAAACCGCAATATGACGTGCTTTTTCTTTTTTATCCTGTGTGTTTCGAATCAACTGCTTGGATCCTGCCTGATTTAACTCCTGATATAGAGTCAGATCTTCTGCCTCCCTTGTTGTAAACTTACCGGGGAGGCATTATATCATCCGTCTTTCCTCTTGTCAATCACGTCTAATTTCTTAAATTTTTATAAACTCACTGTATACATATACAATTCATGAAGTGCTCTTGTTGCGCAGATGTATTTCGCCTGTGTCATCAAAGGATTTTCTTCCTCTTCAAACACGCCGAAAACCTGATCAAATTCCAGTCCTTTCGCCAGATAAAATGTTGTAACTGTAAGCCCGCGTTCAAAAACAGAGGTATCTCTGTCAATATAAGACGCCTGAATTCCTCTTCGTTTTAAAAGTTCATAGAGTTCTCTGGCTTTTTCTTCTGTCATTGCGATCACTGCCGCTGTCTCATAGCCGTTCTCTCCCACATTCAGATTTTCTCCAATGGCTTTGAGCATACTCTCTTCCTCCGAAAAACGTACTTCTTCCACTGCTTTTCCATGCCTATCCAGCAATTCCAAATCCGTTGTCTGGTTGATTGCTCCTGCATACGTCGCGATTTCCACCGTATTTCGGTAGCTCTTATTCAGCACGATCGTGCGCATCTTTTTTCCGAAAATCTTTGGAAGAAACAACAGGACATCCTGCATCGTCTCGTCCAGTGTCTGTGCCTTATCTCCCAAAATCGTCATACGGCACGAAAACAGTGTGTGCAGGATCACGTACTGGAGATAGGAATAGTCCTGCATCTCATCAATCACCAGATGTTTGATGTTGCGGTGTTCATTTTTCCCTTTCAGACGATATTTCAGATACAACATCGGAAATACATCTTCATATTCCAGAATCCGCCGCTCATAAGGAACATCCGGAAGTTTCTCATACCCGCATTCTTCCATAAGCCAGTTATAAATCACATAGAGATCCTTTGTTACATACATACGATCGAATTTTCTCTGCAGGATTTCCTCTTCTTCCTCTGAAAGGTCTCTGTTATGGAGAGTTTCATACTGATCTTTAAAATACTCTTTCACTGCATCCATCCTGGCCAAAAGAGGGATCTCCTGAAATTTGAAATAACACAGCTCGATCAGTTCTTCTTCCGTAAGCTGCATTCCTTTAAACTCCACAGAAGTAAGATCCAATAGCCGATCTTCCAAAACCGCCAGAAAGCTTTCCATCTGCCCTGTCATTGCAAAGGACTGCTTGTCGCGGAAGCGCTTCTGCCTCTTTTTATCCGGGAATTTCATCTGCCGTTCCATGTGATGATACCGGTCTTCACAATCTGAAACCACGTCTTTCAATTCCTTATACGCAAACAGATCAAAACTCATCTCCCGAATATTTTCTTCCCCAAGCTCTGGAAGAATGTGGGAAATGTAATCGGAAAACACGCTGTTCGGCGACAGGATCAGAATGTTCGAGGATTTTAAATGCTCCCTGTCATGGTATAAAAGATATGCGATCCGATGCAGGGCAACGGATGTTTTTCCGCTTCCTGCCGCTCCCTGAATGACCAGTATTTTATCTCCGGTATTCCGGATAATCTCATTTTGTTCCTTTTGAATCGTACGCACAATATTTTTCAGCTGTACGTCACCGCTGCTTCCTAACTCCTGCTTCAGGATCTCATCATCGATTTTCGTATCACTCTCAAATGCATAGATCATTTTCCCGTTTTTGATCTTATACTGCCATTTGGACGCGATTTCTCCCGTCAGGACACCCGCCGGTGCCTCGTAAGATGCCGGACCGCTGTCATAATCATAAAACAGACTGCTCACAGGCGCTCTCCAGTCATAGATCAGAGGTGTAGCCCCTGTCCTCTGTGCAAAATTTCCGATTCCTATATAAAATGGCTCCGCTTCCTCCTCTCCCTCATAGATAAAATCCACTCTCCCGAAAAACGGAGAATCTAACATCTTCTGAAAGCGGTGTTTTAAATCCAGCTTTTCCTGATTCGCATTGATCCGGTGCAGCAGAGCCTGCTGATTATCATAGTCTTCATAGCCGTACTGGTCCATCTCTGTGTAATTTTCCCAGTAATATTCATGCATACTCTCAATATCTTTTTGTCCTTCTTCCAGTTCCTGAGCGATCTTCCCGATCCTCTGCCTTAAATTCTCCAGCACGTTTTCTAAAAACTGCTCTTCTCTTCTGCTCAATTCTTCTGTCTGACTCATACTTTCTCCTGCTTTTTATGATCTTGTTACTTTCTGACAATATCCAGTGTATGCGCACTTGCCCCCAACAGATCTTTCCGCTCACAGGTGGACAAATGATACTGGATAAACAACTGATACGTCTCCTCATCCATGGCGTTTAAAACGGTTCGCATATAGTTCGCCGGCCCGTCCGCTGCGATCAGTTTTTCCCGCTTTACGCCAGCCGCCTGGTCAATGGCGTCAATATCCTCGATTCGAACATAATCGTACAAATCCTCCTCTTTCGATCGCACATGAAAACTATCATCCACTTTTTGATTCCGGATGCTCTCTTTCATATGTCCTTCTTTGAATCCATACGTCAAAATACTGTACTCATTCATACAATATGCCACTAAAATGATCCCACCCGGCTTTACCACACGTTTTGCCTCTTTTAACGCTTTTACTTTATCTTCCTTTGTATACAGATGATACATCGGACCAAATACCAGTACCATGTCAAACTGATCCGCTTCAAACCGGGACAGATTTAAGGCATTTCCCTGATAAGCTTTTACACTGCTCTTTTTGGATTTTAAAATCCCCAGATTGTATTTTACCAGTTCCACTGCCGTCACATCATAGCCTTCCCCGGCAAGCTGTACCGAATAACGCCCTGTACCGGCTCCCACATCCAGAATTTTGACCGTTTCCTTCTTCCCCTGAGGCAGATACTCATGGATGTACTTCATAGATGTCACATACTCCACATACCCGTGCCTTCTGGTCAGCCTCTTCTCTTCGCAAAATTTATTATAATATTTTTCCAGTTCTGTACTCATCATTCTCTTCCTCTGTCAAATTGTGATGTTTCGCCAAAAAGAGATGCAGCATTCACCGCATCTCTTTCCTATTATATCCTATCTTTTCTTTTTCGTACAGAATATTTTCCTATTCCTTTTTAAATGGATTCTTCTCATGTGGTCCTTTCAGGATCCAGAGTACAATGATAATCCCCACGATATACAAAATATTTACAAGAACTGTCGGATTATCTCTCAGCAAAAATACAACGATCACAATAGCTGCCAGAGAAATTAAAAGCTGAAGCATTGTAAAACTTCTCTTTTCCCTTGCCTCTTTGATGCTCTGCATCATCTCCAGTCTTTCATGCTCCATCTCCAGATACTTCATCAAGTCCTCATCTTTAATCCTGGAAAGAATCTGTTCTTCTCTGGATGCTGCCGCTTTTTTCCTTGATCGGATAAAACTTCTCTTCGGTTCCGGCTCAGTTTTTTCTTTCTGCTCCTGTATCTCCACCGATTGTTGAATCTGTGTCACTGTCTCTGCAGCCTTTTTCTCTGTCGGCTGAGAAAGTATGGTCTGCTCTGTTTCCATCTTTTTTTCTTCCGCTACTTTGGTTTCTTCTATATCTTTCGTTTCTTCTGACACGTTACTGCCTCCTTATCCTTCGGTCATTTCTGTGTCCATTATACCCTGTCTTCCTTACAGAAACAATCATTTCCGGATAATTTCTCGCTCTTTTCCTCAAACATCAGCTTCCACTCGCATACAAACTGCTCTTTCTGAAAGCAATACTGTTTTCTAAGTTTCGGTCCACAGCTGTTTGATCCGATTCCATTCTGGGCGTAATCCAGGCAAACAATCGTGCTTCCGCTCTTTTCCAGTTCAAAATGATGTGCTTTTCTTGTCAGTTCTTCCTGTGTATATGGTGATACTGAAAAAGAAAACGAATGCGGAGAAACGACTGTTACGCTCTGTTCTTTGCTTGTCAGCTTCACATAGTCACAATCTGCATGGCTCCCATTTTCCTGTGGTCTGATGTAATCTTCGTGCATCTCATCTACTGATGATCGATAAATCCCATGACTGCTTGCCCTGCATTTATCCACATAACTCTCCTGGGGCCCCATTCCATAATATTCCACCTGATTAAATTCCTGCTTCAAAAAAAGCCGGATTCCGAATCTTGGGAGCTCCGGAAACTCCATTTCCTTTTTTACACGCATTGTTACACAGATTTCACCCGTATCAAAAACCTCCCACACTGCATCTACATCCAACACTTTCTGCAGTGAAACTGCCGCAACAGACAGAATACTGTGAAGAACCAGTTTTGATTTTTCTCGTTTCCACTGTGTATTGTACGCTCTTCCCAGACTTCTGTCATACCCGGCTGCAATCCATTTTCGTTTTAATATTCTATCATTATCTGTAGGAGCTCTCCATATATTCAGCTCCATAGGAGCATCCAGAATCTTCTTTCCGCCTACGTTCAGTTCTTCAAACATTCCGGTCAGTTTATTGTAAACATATGTAAAATCATCTGACTTAATCTGTATATATCTATCCGTTTCTGACAGCTTCATTTTTCCTTTGGATGTTTTGAACGTCTTAAGCAGTGTCACAGCTTTCTGATTTCTTCCATCCTCATTTTTCAGAAGAATCTCATCAAACCCCAGGATCGTTCCATGCGAGATCAGCTCCGTATCCTGGCGTTGATGATAAAAAATCTTCAAATAACACTTTCCAGTCTCCGGGACAGAAACATCCACATACACCTCTTTGCACTGACGTGGTAAGATGGATTGCATAATTTCAACCTGCCCCCTTCCAAAAACATCCCCATCACAGCTGACTTCGTAACTGATGTAAATATAGGATTTCAGATCCTCTTCGTTCATATAATTTTTCAACACCAAACAGCCGCTTTCCTGCTCAAAAGAAACAACTCTCGCCGGACGGTACACATTTTGATATTCCAAAAGCCCTGTGTGCGGCGTTCGATCCGGATATACCAGACCGTCCATGCAGAAATTTCCGTCATGAACTTCTTCCTTATGATCGCCGCCATAAAAATACATTGCTTTTCCGTTTTCCGCCTGCCCTTTATAGATTGCATGATCACACCATTCCCATACAAATCCACCGCAAAGAGACGGATACTTGTAAATCATCTGAAAATAGTCTTCCAAATCCCCGGGACCATTCCCCATCGCATGACAGTATTCGATCAAAAGAAACGGCTTATCCGGTCCTTTCTCCATATATTCCTCAATCTCTTCCAACTCAGGATACATTCTGCTGTAAAGATCAATATTGGAGTAATCATATCTTCTCCTGTCACTTTTATAAAGAGCACTTTCATAACAAGTCAGCCGGGACGGATCAAATTCCTTTGTCCACTTCAACGCTTCTTCAAATGTACATCCGTATCCACATTCATTGCCCATGGACCAGATTACAACACAGGGACGATTTTTCTCTCTGTACACGCAAAGCCTGGTGCGGTCCATCGTCGCCGGAATAAACGCAGGATGATCCGCAATCCGTTCATTCCATCGTTTGCTGATATTTTCCCAACTGGAATCTTCCAGATATTGTGACTGTGTTCCATGACTTTCATTGTCTGCTTCTGCGATCACGTAAAATCCATATTCATCACACAACTGATAAAAATAAGGCGCGTTCGGATAATGGCTGGTTCGAATCGCATTGAAGTTATGCTCTTTCATCATCTGCAGATCTTTTTTCATCTGTTCCATTCCGATTACAAATCCGGTTACCGGATCGGAATCATGACGATTTACCCCTTTGAATTTGACCGAAACCTCATTTGCATAAACTACTGCATCTCTGATAGAGATTTCCCGTATTCCAATTCGGTCAACAATCACTTCTCCTGTGTTTTCCAGGACCATTGTATACAAGTATGGTTGCTCCGGATTCCATAATTTAGGGGCTTCTATTTTCAATACCGCCTGATGCGTATATTCCCCATCCGATATTTCCTGCAGTCTCCCGGATACGCACAACACTCCTTCTTTGTCATAAATTGCAATCTTCACAGGCGCTGCTTCTTTTAAGTACTTTGCCCGCACAGTAATTTCTGCGTTTCCATCCACAATCCTGGTTGTTGTGAAATAGTCATATATGGCATTATCAGGCCGCTGCAGCAGATACACATCCCGAAAAATCCCACTCATCCGAAATTTATCCTGGTCTTCCAGGTAGGTGCCATCACACCATTTTAAGACCAGTACTGCCAGCGTATTGCTTCCGTTTTTCACCAGATCTGTAATGTCAAACTCTCTGGAAGCATGGGACACCTGACTGTATCCTACATATGTTCCATTCACCCAGACATAAAGACAGGAATCCACCCCTTCGAAATTTAAATATACATTTGGTGCATCTTCCTTCTTCTGATACTCAAATGTCCGCACATATGCCCCGCACGGATTTTCCTGTGGAACATACGGAGGATCCAACGGAATCGGATATCTCACGTTGGTATACTGATACGTATCATACCCATAATTCTGCCACATTCCGGGGACAGTCACTTCTTCAAACCCGTCAAGTGAATATCCTTCCTCGTAAAACGCATCCTGCAGATCGTAAATACTGTCAAAATAACAAAATTTCCATTTTCCATTAAGCAAAGTCATCCGATCTGATTTTTCTCTGTTCTCCACCAACGGTCCCATGTTGCAAGAGGCCGGAATATAATAGGACCGATATGGCATTGTATTTTCATACATTATATTCAAATTTTCATAATGTCTCTGAATAATCATACTCATTTCTCCTCTACCGTCTGATATGGTTTAATCTCTCCACTCATAAAATGTCTCCTACAGAGCGGTACATACATATCATTGGCTCCAAGCGCGATCTGCGCTCCGTCCCTTACCATTTTTCCATCAATAACTCTGGCATTGAAATGTGCTTTCTTTCCGCACCAGCAAATGATCGGAAGCTCCTCGATTGCATCAGCCAGCTCCATCAGCCGTTTTGATCCTTCAAATAAGACACCTCTGAAATCTGTCTTCAGCCCATAGCATAAGACCGGAATATCATACTGATCACAGATCTCGGCCAGCCATTCCACCTGTTCAGATGATAGGAAATTTGCTTCATCCACCAGGATTGCATCATACGTGTCCGGCTTCATCGTAAACTCTTCAATCAATTCGCACTTCGCCTGTAAGCCAATGCGTGACTTCACAATATATTCTCCGTCTCTTGTATCCAGTTTTGGCTTCAAAATAACCGGACGTCTCCCCCTCTCCAGAAAATTGTAGTGAACCATCAGCAAATTTGCCGTCTTGCTGCTGCCCATAGCTCCGTATCGAAAATATAGTTTCCCCATTTTAGTTTTCCCTTCACTTTTTGATTTATAATAACATAAGCTTTAGTGCTTGCTCCTTCTCGACTGTGTCCAATTTCGGTTGGATCCCCCCTTTTTTTCTTTATTTTATCATGAAAAAGGGAATAAAAACACATGTTTTGTGCAAATTTTATTTTTCAAACACACTCTAGTCAAAAAAGTTGAGTACTAAACCTTTTTACCTTTATAATGATGAGCCTATTATCTCATATATGATGATTTTGAAAAGATACTTTCTATTTTGCGGTTACGATTGAACGGTGCCGCTTTTTTTCTGTAATACAATTTTTCCTGTTCCAATGTCCCCTTTATGGCAGTTTCATAAAGGACGACATCTTGCCCCTTCAAGTCTATAGATCCTCCCTTTTTTGCAGCAAACCATCCCCGCACAGGTATTAGTAATTTTAATGCCTTTTTACCAAGAATATAATTGGATATTACATACTGTACCAGATAAAAAATGTACCCTGCCACAACGCTATAGGAAATATTTTTTAGACATTCACTATGATG
>OGPO01002122.1_pt1 | contig 10946 bp, 8 predicted proteins | sample 1553041 | NCBI WGS metagenome assembly OGPO01 (sample SAMEA2580281, study PRJEB22360) | human gut metagenome | biome: human gut; feature: human-associated habitat; material: faeces | place: Denmark | collected 2008/2010 | reverse complement strand
TTGCCAATATTATTTTTTCCCCCAAAAAAAAGAAAAAAAAAAGCCAGTCCATACCGTCATGCCCCCGTTTGATTCCCTCTTCCTGGTAGCGTCTCCAGACCGGATGTTCATATTTTTCCCGGTAGCTCTCAATATTTCCCCACTGCTCCTTCCATTGAAAATCATAAGATTCGTGCTCTCCCTCCAGGAAAACAGATCCATTCTCCTCGTTGAATAACCCTTTCGTCCCCTGGATATAGAATCCTCTGGAATAATATCTTGGCAGAGTTGTATCCAGTTTCAAAGTGATGGTCTCGCCATTCGCACATTGGATGAGTGTCGTCACAATGTCGCCTTGATGAAAAGCCATCTGCATCAGCTCTTGATCTTCTGATTTTTCTTTTTCTATATAATGGTGCAGTCCCGCTGCCTTTGACGCCATGGAGGTTAAAGAAACCATACGATTGCCCCGATTGATCCCAAGTATCTGGGCAATCGGTCCCAGCTCGTGAGTCGGATAGTTTTCCGTATTGCGGTGGATGTAATTTCTCAGCCTGTAATGGCGTTCCTCTTTTCCAAACGCCACTTCCTGGCGCAGATCATGCATATAGCCTCCGGCACAATGTACGATTTCTCCCAGCACGCCCTGGTGAACCATATGCATGGCCATCATCTCATCCCGGCCATAACAGCAATTCTCCATCAGCATAATCGGTGTTTTAGTTTGTTCATAGGTCTCTACAAGCCTCCAACATTCCCGAATGGAATAGGCTCCTCCGACCTCGCATCCCACTGCCTTGCCACACTCCATCGCTTCGATAGCCAGGTGGATATGGGACTCCCAGGAACTGCAAAGAAGGACGGCATCCACCTCTTTCCTTTCAAAGATCTCCTTATAATTTGTTGTCTGAAATGGCTTTTGTCCAGTTTTTTCCTGAATATACTGGGCCGCCTTTTCGCATCTGTCCTCATACACATCACAGACCGCACAGATTACGGCGTCTTCATGCTCCAGCAAAACGTCGTGCAGCAAAAGGGTCCCCCTTGCGCCAAGTCCGATTAATCCAATATTGATTTTTTTCTGTTCCATGTTCATATCTGTTGCTCCTTATTGATGTCTGTCTCCACTTCCAATACCCCGTCAAGTTCCAATGCTTGCCCTTTTATCGGTTCAAATACCGTTGTCCGTTCTATCTTGTTGTCAAGAAATACCAGCTTTTTTAAATTGACCGCATTTACAAGACGGTCATCGCAGCACTGAAATACATTCCCCCGTACTTCCAGATACTGATGATACCTCCTATCCTTCTCCCAGACAAGAGCGCTTGGCGAAACCTGAATAGGCGCCTTGCCCCAGGCACTGACATATGCACAATGATGGAATCTGTTGCCCTCAATAACAATATGTCTGGTTGCCCCGGATTCAAACCAGTAGTTCGAGTCCCCCTCAATCAAAATTGCTGCCCCAGGTGTTTCAAAGGTGTTGTCCCTGACGAGGACGTCCCCCGCGCTTGTCAGCAACAATCCTCTTGCGCGATTATTACGGAACGTACACCCCTCAATCAGCACATCCGGAACCCAGGACTGGTTCTCCACCACAAATCCCGGAGTCAGATTCTCCATATCTTCCGCAAAAACAATCCGTTGATAATCCGAATTCATCCAGGTAATCTCAGCGATCACGGCATGCTCCTGCTCCAACATTGTTCGGTTGTCAACCACTGCGAAATAATCCCCTGCCGTCCCCAGCAATACCCCTTTTTGCATACCTTCTACCAATTCCACGATTACTTCTCTTTTGCTGGTCACTTTGTGGATTCTTCCGTAGATACCATGAATGTTGACCGGATCGTCCAGTTGATTCTCCAGCACACAGTTCTTAATGTGGATCTTTCCGCCTGCATACACGAAATGAAATCCGTCTGCCGTCGCCGTAAAGATCCGATCTTTTTGTGGATGTCTGACAAGACACACCCTCTCGATCGTGATATCCTTTGTAAACTGTGAAATCACCGCCATCCCTGTGCAATGGTAAATGGTGATATCCCGTAGTGTGATTCCTTTACTTCCGGTAATATAAAAACAGGGATGTGTCCTGAGATGGTGACGCAAAATCATTCTGTTTCCTTCCCTGGACGTCTCCGGAAACTGCTGGTCCTCTATCAACGTCACCTCTACCAAATTCTCCCCTGCCTCCCGGAACACCGCTCCATAGGAGGAGGGGTACGGTCTGTTAAAACTGATATCCCTTCCTTGATAGACTGGGGCATTTCTCCTTCTGTCCATCTCCAGACAGCCATAATACAGCGGGTGATACGCCCTTTCTTCTTCAAAATAGAGCTCCCCGTGAAAAACCCGGTATGGATACTCTTTCCGGTCGATCCGAAGCACCATTCTTTTTCCAGACAGCTCCACAATCTCTCCTTCGGAATATCCCGTTCTCTCATAGTCAATGGTGATTCCCTCAATCAGAATCTCTTGGCACCTGTCCAGGTGAAACGGCAAAATATCCGTGTGAAACAGAAAGACCGCTCCCTCTCCCCGGATCTTTACCTTGCGCCATCCACTAAAATCAAACGCGATCCTCTTTGGTACATCTTCATCATGGTTTGAAATATACAGAGTCTTTTCCACCGCATAATCCGGATAAAAATGATAGGTACCTGACTCAAACACAAACTCGATCCCCATCGTACCCTGAAGCTCATCCAGCATCATCCGTACCTTCCACAAAAGGGCTCTGTCGTTTCCCGGAGTAATCCCGTACTCTTTTACATAGACCTGTCTCATCTTACACCTCTTTGGATTATTTTAGCCTTTCACACTTCCCAGTACAAGTCCTTTGGTAAAATATTTCTGTAAGAACGGATAGATTACCATGACCGGAATCGCACCGAGGAAAAGCTGTGCTGCCCGCCCGGTCCTTGCGTCCATCTGTGCAAGGAGCGCCTGGATATCCTGAGAGCTCTGCGTCCGCAGTAACTGTTCAAAATTCTGAAGCAAAGACTGCAGATATGTCTGAAGCGGATAGTTGTCCGGGTTGTTCATATAGATCATCCCACTGAACCAGTCATTCCAATGTGTGACGATACAGAAAAGCCCCACCGTTGCCAACGCCGGTTTCAGGATCGGCAGCAGAACACGCGTCAGGATCTGGAATGGACTTGCTCCATCGATTGCGGCCGCCTCTTCGATCTCCTCCGGAATTCCACGCATAAAATTCATTAAAATGACCATATTGTATACCGGGAGCGCCCCCGGAAGGATCAGCGCCCAAATCGTATCTTTTAACCCCAGCCCCGTCACCACGAGATAGGTTGGGATCATTCCACCGGACACCAGCATGGTAATTACGAAATAGACCATGTAAATGTTTCTCCCGGCCACCTTTTTCCTCGTCTTAGAGAGCGGATAGGCCGTGAGAACCATCAGGATCAGATTGAGCCCCACACCAAGGAACACGCGCTCAAAAGAAATGAGAAGTGCCCGTATAAATTTGCCCCCCTTGAGCGCATATTCATATGCGCTCAAGGTAAAACCAACCGGGGAAAACCCCCCCCCCCCCTGCCGCTACTGCCGCACTGTCGCTGAAAGAAATCGCCAACAAATTGATAAATGGCAGAACACAGAGGAGGGAGACGACCGCCAGAATGAAAATATTTACGAAGTGAAAAATTCTGTTTGCTCTTGTCTTATACTGCATTTCCTTCCTCCTAAAAAATCTTGTATCCCGCACATTTATCCGCCAGAATATAGGACGTCAGAACAAGTACTGCGGATACTGCCGATTTGAACAGGCCTATAGCCGCACCGACAGAATACTGAGCCTGCTGGATACCAAGCCGGTATACATAGGTATCAATAATATCTCCTGTTTGATATACGATCGGAGAATACAGGTTGAAGATCTGATCAAATCCCGCATTCAGTACATTTCCCAGCGCCAGCACAAGCATCAGAATGATGGTCGGCATCAGCAGAGGAAGCGTGATGTATCGGATCTGCTGCCACCTGGTAGCACCGTCCAGAATCGCCGACTCGTAAAGCCCCGGATCAATGCTCGTAAGCGCCGCCAGATAAACGACAGTTCCAAATCCAAACCCTTTCCAGATATCCGTCACAATCATAGTCCACGGAAAGACCGATGCATTCCCAAGGAAATTTACCGCGTCCATCCCGAAAAATCCGAGAAACTGATTGATGATTCCGTTATTTGCGAGAATATCCATCAGTACGCCCGCCATAATGACCCAAGAAAGAAAGTTCGGTATATAAATCAGTGTCTGGAAAATTCTCTTTAACCGGTTGGACACCAGTTCATTAAGCAGCAGCGCAAAAATAACCGGTACGACAATGCCCCCTATCAGTTTCATTACGGCGATAAAAAATGTGTTCCAGATTGTTCTTAAAAATGCCGGCTGACTAAAGATGTACTGGAAATGTTTCATCCCGACCCAAGGAGAGGCAAATCCAAGTGCCGGATTGTAATCTTCAAACGCGATGATCACTCCATAAAGCGGAATATACGCAAAAATAAAGATCAAAATCACACCCGGAAGCAACATCAGATGATACTGCCATTGTCTTTTTAATTTTTTCATAAGCCACCTTCTTAGTTGTTTCCGTAAGTCTCATTGATCTCTTCTGTCGCTTTTGTCCCGCCAGCTTTCGCCCAGTTGTCAACAAGAGTATCAAAGTAGTCAATACTCTCCTCTCCTACGATAATCTTTGTAAATCCTTCTGTCAGGATATCATCAAGTGTACTTCCCGCACTCAGAAGCGTCTCGGTCGCCGGTCCCCACATTGCATCCTTAATATATTGCTCGTTGTCAATGATTTCCTTGGAAATCCGGTAGGCGGCTTTCGGGCCGCCCTGCTGCAGGTAATCTCCCACTCCGGTCGAAGCTCCCTCTTTAATAAAGTCCACACTATTGGAATATTTCACACCGTCTTTCCCCAGTGCCGCCGGATCTTCATCCAATCCTTTTTCCAGCGCCCCGGATACTTTCACAAACTGGTTGTAATCGGTATTTGGATTAATGACTCTCAGTGCATATGGAATGTTCGTATAGGCATTTCCAAACAATTCGTTGATAAAATCCGCATCCTCCTCGTCTCCTTCATCCATGACATGTGCATAGAAGTTAAGAAGTTTCAGGACTGCTTCCGGATTTTTACATCCCTTGCTCACTACAATATAGCCATAGTTTGCAAACGTAACACTTGCTTTTACTTCCCCACCGTTTGCGGAAGGAATCTCGTACGGTTCAAAGATAGCATCTGCGCCGAGATTCTGTACGACATTCGGACCCGGATCATATCCCCAATACTGATAGTACGGGCTTACGCCTACAGAACTGCTGATCTCCCCCTGAAGCATCTTTTCCAGATCTTTTGTCGTGAATTCCGGATCAATGATTCCTTCCTTATACCACTGTGCATAAGCCTGCAATGCCTCTTTCATTTCTGGCTGCACAGATCCATAAGCCAATTTACCATTTTCTCCTTCAATCCAGATTCCCGGGTTCGCACCCCATGCCGGTGCCAGAATCTTAAAGCAGTCCAGATTCTGGTCCTCTGTCAGACCATATCCGCCATATTCCTTCTGAAATGCTTTTGCGATCTCTAATACATCGTCCATTGACTTCGGGTCGGCAAGATTCAACTTTTCTTTCCAGTCTTTGCGGATCCAGATCTGATTTGGCTGGTCAATGATTCCGTAGGAAAGCTGCGGTATTCCATACAGTTTCCCGTCCAGCTTCCCCGTCTCAAACGTATCACTTTCCTGCTCCATATAGCCCTTCAGCAGGTCCGAAGCATACTTATCGAAAATATCCGTCAGATCCCAGATCATGTCCGCTTCTTTTAACTGGCGAAGCTGCTGTGCGTCCACGCAGAAGACATCCGGAATGCTTTTATCCGCGATTGTAAGATTCAGCTTGGTCGTGTAATCATTACTTACCCAGTCATTTACAACATCGATATTAAACCGCTCCTCATAGGCCCGGTACCATGGGTTGTCGTCGTAGCTGTCTCCCTCGGCAAACTGAATGCCCGCATTTTCCGGGAGTACCGTACTGATTGTCACCGTATCCTCATACGGGTCCCAGAGCCCCTCCGGCACTTTCACCGCCTCTTTTTTCTTGTTGGAGGAATCACCCTCGCTGCTCTGCTTCATGCAGCCGGTCATCATAGTACCCAACATACATCCTGTCAACAGTACTGCCAACACTCGTTTTCTTTTTCTCATTGCTTTACTCCTTTCCATCTATAAATTCCATTGTCCTCATTATCTTCGCCGTCCAGTAAAAGATCTATATAATTATTTTGTATTTTTATAATTTATCGACACATTTAGGCAAACATGAATAGCTTTTATACAAACCACAGAATATTATAAGTTTTAAAACTTAAATTATGTTCTGTATGTGATATACTACAGTTATTATCAGAATATAAGGAGTGGATCACCATGAAACGCAAAAATACTTTACTTAAAAAGATCGTCATCCTGTTTTTATCTCTTGTATTTCCGCTGCTGATCGTCTGGCTTGGCACAATTCAGTTCAGCAATCAGACGCTGAAAAGGCAGATCCTTTCCTCTATTGATTCCAACAACGCAACCTTTATCGCACATTTAAATAATTCTCTGTATACTATTTATGCTTCCGCTTTTACCCTTGCGGGTCAGTCCAACCTGCAGCGGTTCTCCAAGGCGTATTCCGGTTTTACCACCTATGAGGAAGCTTCACAGGTACGACTCTTACGGGAGCAGCTTTCCTCTGTCTCCCTGTCTCTGCCCTTTTGCTCCTCAGCCCATATTTTCTTTGGTGATCTTGGAATCATGTACAATTCCAAAGGCTACGATGAAGGGAGCTTCTCCACTCTCACATCAGAAACCTTTGAAACTCTGAAAAATACCGCCCAAGAATCCCGTACATTCTCTTACTATGAAAATCCGCTGACCAAAACGCCAGTCCTTGGTTGCTGCCTGATGCCATCATCCTCCGCCACCTATGGTGTAATTTTTGAATTGTCCATCAATGATCTGCAAGAGTATCTCAAGAATAATATGTCCTACAATGCGGAAAACTATCTTTTTACCATGGAAGATGAATTTGCCCTCACATCCCTGTCCGCAGATCAAGAAAAGAAGCTTCTGCAACAAATAGAAGCTTCTAAGGATGCCACGGGGCAACCCATTATGACGATCGATGGGACTCGCTATTATGCGTTTTCCTATGAAATGCCGTATCTTTCCTTTCAGTATACCAGGCTGATTCCGACAGACGACATTCTTAACGCCACCCGGGTCACCCCGTTACTGAATATGTTTTTTATTCTGTTGATCTCCGCTGCATGCATCATCTTTTTTGTGGAAATTTACCGCCTGGTACACCGACCTTTATCACATCTGATCAATGCGTTTAAAGAAATGGAAACCGGAAATTTTAAAGTCCAGATCGCCAACGTCCACAGCCCGGATTTTGCCTATCTGTATCAGGAATTCAATAAGATGGCCCAAAAGCTTGAGCTGCTTATCGAAAAGGATTACACTCAAAAACTACTCTTGCAGAAAGCGGAACTCAAACAGCTTCAGGCTCAGATCAATCCGCATTTTCTATACAACAGCTTTTTTATGCTTCAACGGATGATCCAAACCGAAAATATCGAGGATGCCCAAAGTGTCGCCAACGCACTCGGAGTTTATTTCCGGTATCTGACAAGAAACAATATGGACCATGTTAAGCTCTCAGAAGAATACCGCCACGCCCAGAACTATGCCTACATTCAGGGGCTTCGTTTTTCGGGACGAATCCAGATTGATTTTGAGGAACTGCCCGCGGGCTATGCGGACATCCCGGTACCAAAGCTGATTTTACAGCCGATTCTGGAAAACGCCTTCAATTACGGACTGGCAAATAAGATGAAAGACGGGCTTTTGCAGGTTCATTTTCACCCGGATAATGAAGTGCTGCAGATCGATATTGAAGATAACGGAGAAGAACTGACTGATGAGAAACTGTGCAATCTCTCCAATGCGCTTTTAGAAGTCCAAAGCACCGGAACAAACGTGGAAATGTCTGGAATCCTGAACATTCAACGCAGACTGATTATCTTTTCCAACACCCACGATTCTCTCCATGTATCACGTTCCACGCTTGGCGGACTTCGTGTTTCCATCATACTTGGTAAATTTAGAAAGGGGAACATCCATGATGAGACTATTAATTGTAGATGACGAGCATTACATCGTAAACTACCTCGCCGCATTGGTAGAAGCACACGCTCCTGAGGATCTCGAAGTCTATAAATGCTACTCTGGAATGGAAGCCTTAGAACTTTCAAAAACCATGAAAATCCATCTGGCACTTCTGGATATCAGGATGCCTGGACTTTCCGGTATTGAGACGGCCTCACGCATCCGGACATCCGACCCGGACTTCCGCGTCATTTTTCTAACTGCCTTTGATAACTTTGAGCATATTTATGCAGCAGACAAGCTGCCTCACTCCCGTTATCTTCTTAAGACAGAAAAAGATGAGGTCATTTTATCAGAGATCTTCTCTGCTGTCGATGAAATAAAACAGGAGGCGGACAAACTGCATCTATTGTCCACCGCAAGTCAGAACTCTCTGCTGCTTTCTCACTTGCTGGAGCAAACGATCCTGAAAGAAATTTTCTCGGGGGAACACATGGATAAAATCCAACAGTCCTTGCAGATTGCATGGTCCAAATTCCCGCTGGATCTGCAGCGTCCTGTCTACCTGATGTACACCCAGATCCATCATCGCTCTTTCCGGGAGAGCCATCAGATTCACTCCGGGAACACCCTGGAGTATCTCCAGCTTATGCAACGACTTTGCGTCAATAAGCTCTCCTTTTCCATGTTGGATCTGGAACACGGAACGATGCTCTGGCTTTTCCAACCTGTACTTTCACCAGTTACTTCTTCCGCCTCCGATTCGTCCAGCCCCGTTACGTTGGAAAGTAACGACTTGGGTTCCGTTTCCGGATTTCTGGAGTCTCTGGCAAATGATTTCAGCGACTACTGCACTACGACCCTGCATCGTCGGCTCACAGTTGTCCTCTACCCGGCAGCTTCACCCTGGGATCAGATCTACCGTCACTTTTTTACTTTACAACGGTATGCCGATTCCTTTGTTACCAAAGCGCCGCTAATTTATTCGTCAGTAAATATCCTGGACGATGAACCTTCTCTTCTGACATCCGGTCAGAAGCGGACCATCGACCGAACTGAGATCGACCACCTGCTACAGGAACTGACTTTCTCCCTCTACCAGGGAATTGAAGCAGAATACTCGCGCGCACTCAAAAAACTATGTCAGGAGTGTATCATCATTCGAAGTATGCACGATATTCGGGCAATTAAAATCTACATGTCTGTCGCTCTGATTTTGCTGAACTATATAGACTTATATCAACTTCAAGAACGACTGGCCTCCAAAATCGCTCTGTATCAGCTATACTACCTGCATGATTTCTCCTCCTGGAAAGAAGCCTCCCACTACCTGGAAACAATTTCCCGGCACCTGTTTGAGATACAAAACTCCAAAAAAACAGACAAAAACAACCTTCTGGTCCAGAAAATAAAACTCTACATCGAACAGCACCTGGCGGACTCCCTCAACCTGGCCACCATCTCCCGGGTCGTAAATTACAATGAAACTTATATCTCCCGGCTGTTCAAACAGTTAACCGGAACCAGCCTGTCCGAGTATATCTCACAGGAAAAAATTCAAAAAGCAAAACAACTGCTGTCCTCCACCAATGAATCCATCCAGAATATTGCCGCAGTCACCGGATTCGATACCTCACAGTACTTCTCCCTGGTCTTCAAAAAAATGACCGGGGTCTCTCCAAGCACTTACCGAAAAACACACCTGTACACCAAAGACTGACGGTGTCTGCCTTTGGGGATCCGTCACAGGAAATCGTACATATTATAACAAAATCGCTATAATAAAACCGGGAGATACTCCACCCATTAGAACATCTCCCGGTTTCTTTTATCGCAATCTGTGTTTTCTTGTATAAAGCAACAATCCTGCAATCGCAAGGATGACGACTGCTCCTCCCCCAATAACATAGCTCTTGAGATCCTTGTCTGCTTTTCCTTCTTTGTTACTAAGCGGCGTTTCATCCGCCTCAATCTCCTGAGTATCCCTATTCGTGCCCCTTTCATCGTTTTCCGGCTGTCTGCCCCTTGGAACGTCATTCTCCTCGATGGTCTCCTGCTCTCCGGCAGTTTGACCCTGAGTCTGTCCCCCGGCTGTAACCACGTTTTGACCTGTGCCCTCGTCTCCCATGGCTGCCCCGTCGGTTCCCTCGGATGTACTGCCTCCGGCTTCCGTGACCCTTGTGCCGCCATCTGTGATGATCGTCGTATCACCAGGTACAACCTCCGTCTCCGTGATGGTCTCCCCCGGAATCACGACCTGATTCACATTCGGTTCTACCGTACTCTCATACCGGAACGTCACTTCCATTGTCCCCGGCTTTGGAGGACAGCTTTAATTCCCGGCTCTCCGTGTCACACGCATATCCTGCTACTTTCTCCGGATAGAACGTATAGCTCTCCCCCTCATTTCCCTGGGAAATCAGAGGCGTGGCGATGTCCTCGCCGCTTCGGTCATCAACATAACGCACCCGGTACTCTACAGCATCGTTTAATGCGTCATATTTCACAACCAGACTCTCATTCCCGGTTACTGTGAGATTCTTCGGATACCAGTCCGTATTCATGGTATAACGCCCTTCTTTTCCGTCCTTGTAAACCAGATCCCCCGCATCCGGCAAGTATGGGATCGTACCACCCGCCGGGATTTGGATCTTAATGCTTCCTGTCTTTTCCGTCACCAATGCTCCTGCCGCCCGGTACTGGTTCAGAAACGACTCGCTGAAACGTGCCACGCTTCCCGGACGGATCGTCACCATATAGGATG
>OGPO01002119.1_pt1 | contig 10953 bp, 4 predicted proteins | sample 1553041 | NCBI WGS metagenome assembly OGPO01 (sample SAMEA2580281, study PRJEB22360) | human gut metagenome | biome: human gut; feature: human-associated habitat; material: faeces | place: Denmark | collected 2008/2010 | reverse complement strand
GCTCACGTATCCGTGATGCTGACTTTGCTGAGGAGTCTGCAAACTTAAGCCAGCAGTCCATCATTCAGCAGGCTGCTACTTCCATGTTAATGCAGGCTAACAGCCGTCCACAATTAGCCCTTTCTATGCTTGGCTAATTAGGTTGTTAATAGCTAAATATAAGGCTTAACTTTATACAGAAACAGGCTCGTACTTTTAATGGTTTGAGCCTGTTTTTTCATATGAGCTATTAGCACGCTACAGAGCTACTGCATTGAGGCACTGAGAGCCTTCATTGGGCTACATGAGCCTCTGTAAGCTTCGATGGGTTGCATTGCGGCCCTGAGGGGCATCATTGAGCTGCATGGGCCTCTGTAAGCTTCATTGGACTGCATTGCAGAATGAGAGGCTTTATTGATCTGCATTGGGCCTCTGTAAGCTTCATTGGGCTACATTGCGGCACTGATAGGCCTCATTGAGCTGCATTGGGCCTCTGTAAGATTCATTGAGCTACATTGCGGCTATGAGGGGCTTGATTGAGCAGTATGGGCCTCTGTAAGCTTTGATGGGCTGCATGGCGGCACTACATTGCTCTACGGAGCCCTGAGGGGCAGCACAGCTGCGGCTTGCTTGCTGCTAAGCAAGCTACAGCGGGGCGCTGTAGAGACTATTAAGGCCCGTTTAAGGGCCTTAATGGTATGGTGTTTAGCGGACAATTTTCATGGAGACTAGGTAATCCATGGCTTTGACGGCAGCTTGTTCGTGTAAGTAAATTAAGCGCAAATCGTTAAGCTTGTACTTTTGAGCAACACCACGAATGTTTTGGAAGTGCAGCATATCGATGCTATCGCCAAGAATAATTAAATCTTGTAGCACACGTAAGAAGCGGCAACGAGGCTTAATTAAATCTTGAGTAATCTTAAAGACCTTATCAGGACGATGCACAATCATGGCATCTAAGCCGTGGAAAATAACAAACTCAAAAATTAAATCACGGCAAGGAGCAAAGTAAGGATAAACCTTACATACAGACTCAATAAAAATAGCCTTAGTGATCAAGCGCTTAAAATAATCTAAGAGCTGATCGCCATTTAAATTAGTAGCACGATTGTAAAGATCATACTGAATAGCAGCGATTACTAATGCTATTAAGTTACGAGCCCCATGACCACCAAAGTGTTTAACAATATCCTCCATAGAGCGGAAGGAGAAGAACACAGTTGAATCAATGGCTTTAGCCAAAACGTTAAAGGTTTGCCACATCTTAAAGGAAGTGCGCAAGAGCATGTTAATTTGCTCAATATTTGGTTTAGGTGCGCACATAAAGCTCATGAGCAGACATAGTTGTCTTTGCTCTAAAAAGAGCTCTTTAGTAGTGGCATTATATGGTGGCTTAAGCAAGCATGGTGGCAGTGGATTAAAGTTACCACGACCAGTTACCAAGTGAGCGCCTAGTGAAAATGCTACTTTCATTTCTTTTTGTGTTTGCACATTAGAAATGAGCATTTTTAAGCGAGGCTGAATCTGCTTTAAGCTTTGTACTGCAATAATGTCTTTGGCAATATTAGGGGAGTGCATATCCAGCACTACATAATCAAAGCGAGGAATTTGCTCCAACCACTTTTCCCTAATCAGAGTTTCTAAATCAGTGGCAAAGGACATACCAAAAGAGCTCATCTCACGCATTTGTTGGATGAGAGTTTGGTTTACAGGTTGATTAGATGGCAAGCGCACCAACATACGAGAGTAGTTGATGTCATGACGGAAATCTAGGAAAGCTGAAGAGAATTGGACGTTAATCGAAACGCCAGCCTTTGGGCCTACGTACTTATCTAAATTAGCTTGTACCAGATAGCGCTTGAGCACCTCACCAGTATTAGCAGGTGTGATTCTAGTCTTACGATCTTGAGTAACAAAGGAAAGATCATAATAGAATGCTTGGCTTTGAGAGTTCCAATATGGGACGGTACTCATCAGTATAGTAGTGACAGGATCAGGCTTTTTTACCTCTTCCTCTTGACTTGTATCAGACACCGTAGATCTCTCCTAGAATTGGAAATTGATTGCTGCTTCATAAACAACGCATACTCACTCATAAAACCAACACTACTAATGGTCTTATGCTCTGACTATCTAATGATGCCACAAATGAAAAATGCGTAGCTTATAATCAAGCACTTGTTAGTGCTTGTTAGTTGGCCTGCCCAAACATTCCAACTCCATCCAAAGTAGGCATTAAAATAATGCCACAATAAAAGGCTCTCATCACTCGTTACAACTACCAGATGACTATGTATAGTTGGAATATCGATGAAAGTGACATAAATTACTAAAATTAACGGCCTTAGGTGCTTTAACTAAAGAGCTTAGCAAGAAAAAAAACTTAACTCTCGCCTAGAATAATGACCACAATACTACTAGCAATCAATGTCTGGCTAACAAGTATAGCAAATTAGCATAGTTAAATACAAAGTTAGAAAAACATGTATTACAAATTACTAAGCTTGCCAAAAAATAGGCACTAAAGAAGCTATGACTAGTTGTCTCATGGTTAAAAGCAATATCTAAGCCACAAAACCTTTTGTTAAAAAAATGATGCTTACTAATTTAATAGTAAGCACCATCTTTTAGTAGCAATTAGCCTTTTTGCTTATTTCTTGGTTGCAGTTCTCTTAGAGCTCTTTACTTGCTTAAGAGAGGCTTTTTTCACATTAGTCTTAGCCTCAGCTGCGGCTACTTCGTTGTTGGTATCTATCACCTGGGTGGCAGATTTAGCAACTTTGGCAGCTTGGTCGTTAGCTTGGGCTTTAGCTAAAGTTTCTTGTACTCTTGAAGCGATAGCTTGTGCCTGAGCGGACTCTTGGGCTTGAGCTTGAGCGTCCTCTTGAGCTTTTTCTTGCTCTAAAGCTTGGGCCTGACCATCGGCCTGAGCCTGAGCCTGGGCGTTGGCCTGGGCTTGCTCTTGGCTCTTGGCGTTAGCCATGGCCTCTTGGACTTTTGAGGAAAGGGCTTGAGCTTGTTCTTGCTCTTGGGCCTGGGCTTTTTGTTGCTCTTGAGCACGGGCTAAGTCTTCTGCGGCAATTTCATTAAGGAGACGCTCGGCCTTCTTAAGAGCATTACGTGCTAAATCGGCTTGAGCCTTTAAGGCAGCATCTTCATTGCTCTTCTTAAGAGCAGTATCAGTTAGACGCTCAGCCTCAGCAGCCTGCTCTAATGATAATTCACCCCAGTGGCGCATAGAGATTTCATAATTACGCTCCAAAATAACTTTTGGATGCTTAACTGCAATTAAAGTACGATTAGACTTATCGTAAGTAATATATGACCAAGCCCAATCAACTAAGGTAGAAATCTTATTCTTTACACCTAAGATAGACATAAGGTGCACGCCCATCCATAAGAACCAAGCTACAAAGCCAGTTAAGTTCATACCAGCGATATCAGCTACAGCCTTATTTCTACCAATAGTAGCCATAGAGCCTAAATCACGATACTCAAAAGGCTTTAATATTTGGCCATGCTCTTTACGTAAGAAGTTTTGGCCTAAGTTCTTACCCTGCTGGATAGCAGCCTGAGCCATTTGAGGGTGGCCTTTTGGATAAACATGGGTCTTCATGAGGGCACAGTCACCAACAGCAAAGACATTGTCTAAGCCCTCAACCTTGTTAAAGCGATCTACGATGAGACGATTGCCAGGGCCATAGAACTTATCATCAATACCATTGATACGACGACCAGTTACACCACATACCCAAATAATAGTTTGAGACTTAAAGGAGCGACCATCACGTAAGATAACTTCGTGTTGCTTATAGTCATGTACATAGGCCTTAAGCTGCACATCAACGCCCATTTGGGTTAAATACTTCAAGGCAGCAGCTGAGGCTGTTTCAGACATGGCAGGTAATAATCTACTACCACCTTGTACTAAGTGAATCTTAAATAAAGAAGTATCGAGATCTGGATAGTCTTGAGGCAACACGTGCTGACGCATTTCTGCTAAAGCACCTGCGATTTCTACACCAGTAGGGCCACCACCTACGATCACTACGTTTAGAAGCTCAGCACGCTCCTCAGGAGAGGAGGTGGTATTAGCACGCTCAAAAGTAGTAAGCAAAGCATTACGTAAACCTAAAGACTCGCTAATAGTCTTCATAGGCATAGATTCTTCTTGTAACTTTTGGTTACCGAAGTAATTGGTAGTAGTACCAGTAGCAATAACTAAATAGTCATAGCTAAGCTTACCAATAGAGGTCTGGATATAGCGCTCTTTAGTATGAACAGAGCGTAGTTCACACATTCTATAGAAGAAATTCTTAGAGCCTGCAAACATCTTACGGAAAGGGAAGGCAATAGAGCTTACTTGTAAACCAGCAGTAGCAATTTGGTAAATTAAAGGAGGGAACTGATGGAAGTTGTTCTTATCAATCAGCACTACCTGGAACTCAGGATTTTTAACTAAAGTGGTACATAATTGTAAGCCACCAAAACCACCGCCAACTACTACAATTCGTTTAGCAGGAACATCAGGAATACGAAAACTCATTAGCCAGACCTCATGAGCTAAGAGTATAGATCAATGATCTTTGCTCTCATTCATCTATGCTCTTAAGCATGAATAAAGGGACAGATTTAACGATAAAATTTTATTAAGTAGCTTTAATAAAAATATAAAGCACAATCTAAATTAACTATAGATTGTGCCTCTTAACTATTTTAGCACTCTTTAGGCTTGCTATAGAGCCTAAAGCAACAATGTAATATTACAAAAAAAACTAAAAACATTAATCAAACATGCAAAAACAACTCAACTATATCAATATGAGCCCCACTATTTATAAGTAAAACTTATATTAAAGGCACAGAATTGATGGCTTTTGCTACCTGACGCTCTTGCTTTTCTACATATAAGGTAATACCTACATTATCCAAGCTTAAGCCTAAGTTCTTAACTAAGCTATTAAAGCCATGTATTTTCTTAATTTTTTGGCGAGTAATAGCAATGGCCTCTTGGTGAGCAAAATATGCTTTATAACAAGGAGCCTCTCGAGGTGTTTCATTATCTTTTTGCACCTCAATTTGTAAGTTTCTTCCTGTAGCGGCATTGAGAGCCTTAATAATGTTAGGCAATAAATAGTCGCACTCATCGCTCTTAGCCACCACAATAGTCCAGTGATCAGGATTAAGCTCATCTACCTTACGAGCAGTACGAGTTAAGATGGAGAACTCAGGGCCATTGTTAGAAAAAGCTTGAGTAATGATTTGTAGCCATTCATCTTTTTCTAATACTTGACCATAAAAGTCGTCATCACTCATCATGCGTAAGCCAGCAAAAGTATCCACCCTTCTTAGGGCACTACCTATTACTCTATCAGTGCCTTCTATAGGCTCAGCATTTACTAATTGTGGATCATTATTCAGAGCCTCAGCAGCCGCTAAATCATAGCCACCACCAAAATACTCCCCATCGTCCTCATCAGATTCCATAGGGGCAAAGTTTGGAGCAGCTACACCATAAGAGCTCTCATAACTTTCTTCACTTTTATAAAATTCATCATGATCAGCAATATAGTCAGGACGCTCCAAGGTAGCCATTCTATCTACAAACTCATCAGCGCCATTAGGTCTACCATAACCACCATTAGGGTTGGCCACACCAGTATTTACTGCGTTTACACCATTTACAGGGCCATTATATTGGGGAGCACTGTTAGGCTGCATATTGCCATGGCCCTGAGCAGACATTTGTCCAGACACTGGAGCTTGGGCCTGTACCTGTCCCTGCACTTGCACTGGCATAGAAGCACCGTTCTGAGTACCTCTCTGAGCATGACCTGGCTGCTGTATTGGGGCTTGAGCATAAGAACCATGAGCAGAGCCTTGCGACTGGGCATGTGCTTGCATCTGACCATTAGCCTGAGCTGGTGGTATCGCGGCCTGGTTTTGAGCCATTACAGGTGTAGCACTAGCAGCTGTTGCCACTGTTGCTGCAGTTGCCGCAGGCTGAGCCAAAGCTTGGGCTGGAGCCTGAGCTTGGTTTTGAGCCTGGGCCTGAGTCTGGGCCTGAGTCTGGGTATTAGAGAGCATGATCTTAGGAGCAATATGGGCAACTTGTGTCCATGGGAAGTGCTGCTCTGGTACCTTGATATTGCCTTGGCCGAAAACATAGGCGGTGCTGCGATCTTGGCCCTCAGTGGCTAAGCGCTCTTGTAACTCTTTAGCTATAGCGCTATTGCTTATGGCCATGAGGTTGAGCACATCATTAGATTGCTCATGGAACACATGACCATGAGCGATCATTTGTTGCTTATAAAGCTCAACTTGCTCTAACTCTTGTTGGTGCTCTAGCACAGCTTGTTGCTCTTGGGCACGAATTTGCTCTACTAAACTGCTAAAGTCTTGAGCCTTAGTAGTCTGAATAAAGCCATCATCACGCACCTTTAAAGGCTCAAAGAATATATCACTATTGCTCTTATCCTTAGAGCTACCTTGCTCGCTATCAGCCAATAAATTGTTATCACTTCTCTTAGTAAGCTTAATAGGCTCAGCATGATTAATCTTAATGCTATTTTTGCCTATAGTAATAACTGTAGCCTCATTAGCTAATTCCCATGGTGATGGGCCATTAGCTTGAGAGAGCTCTGCCTCCTTATTAAGCTGAGCATCTAAGGTATTTAAAAATTGAAAACTAGCCTCGCCTTTAGCTTTTGCTATAGCAGCTTTTTCATCATCACTATGAGCATGTAACAGAGATTCATTTAAATTGCTTAAAGCCTGATTAGCCTGTTGTACCTTAGCCTTTTCAGCAGATAGATCAAGGCTACCATCAATAAGCTTCACTCCGCTTTGAGGAGTAGTAATCAAATTATCGCTCTTTGGAGTATTTAAGCCCATACTTTGGGAGCTTGCCGATAGGGCACTATTGGCTACTACCATAGAGCCATTAGCCCCTTGTCCCTTATCTTGATTAGCTATAAAGTCTTGAGCAGCATTAGTGGTAGCAAGAACATTATTAGTGTGCTCAGGATACTTTTGTAAGTTTCCACTCTCACCTTTATCTTGATTGAGCTCTTGTGCTTGTGGCAAGCCGTTCAAATCATTAGGGTTAATAAACTCTCTCTTATCATCAGGCCCCATTGACCATGGAGGCAAGTCATCATTTGATTGACTGCCTTTATCAGTAGCGCCACCATCTTGCTTCATTTGTGGAGCAGTAGCGGATAAATCACCTTGAGACTGTTCTGGTAGCTTAACTGTTGCTACATCAATAATCTCTAGAGAGTTATTATCGGTATTACTATTAATGCTTGAGCCTAAAATATCATCAATATCAGCCTCATCACCATAACCCTCGCTAAGACCAATGCCAGAGGCAAAAGCATCTAGTGACTTATTGGCATTATCACTAAGTTTTTGTGGTTCAAACTTAGGACTATCAGCTAAGGACACACTCAAGGAGCTAGTAGTTTGATTTTGCTCAGCAAAAGCACTATCTCCCTCACTATGAGTTACCTGTGACACGCTATTGGTAGCTTGCTCCATATTTTGCTTAGCTACAGAGACAGCAGCCCCGCTATTACCATTAGCACCACTAACTTGCTCTTGGCTATTAGCCTCAGTCTGCTCCATGGCATTAGCCTGGGCAGGAACGTGAGCTTGGGCCTGATCTTGGTTCTGGGCAGGAGATTGAGTTTGCTCCCTTACGCTAACCTTATCAGTGCTTGGCTCTTGATTTGTAGCAGGCTCTTGCTCTTGAGCATGAGACTTTGCTGTTAGCTCTGCTGCTTGCTCTGACACTGGTGCTGCTGGCACTGGCGCTGCTGGCGCTGCTGGTGCGCTTGCTGGAGCAGAGACTGTTGCTTCCTGTGTAGAGGCAATATCAACGCTTTGGCCATTATTGCTTAAAGATACACCATCACCTACTAACTGTGAGCCTAAATGACGTGGATCATTAACATCAAAACCATGAGCGCCTTGAGAGCTAAGAGCAAAGTTACCATTGGCTTGAGATTGGCCATTATTAAGCGCTTGAGCTGATTGCTCTGTCACCTTATGAGCGTTAATAGGCAAGCCCTTACTCTTGTTTTCAATCATTAGCTCAATATTAGCAATACAAGATTTGGCCTTGATTTCGCCCTCTCTGGTAGTAATATTCAAGGTATTTTCAGGCTCAGGCTCTTTATACAAGCCTTGTCTTTTGGCATTGCCTATATATTTATGAGCATAATCATAGAATTTCTGGCCACACTCAATATAGCGAGAGCTTTCTTCTTGGTACTTTTTCAACTCCTCTTCTTTAAACACATTAACTACAGGGGCCAGTACCTTAGTATTAATAGCAACTCCACCCTTGCGAATATTCTCTAAATCACGCTGTTGGTTGCTATAGTCTAATTTGGAGTCGAGATCGATTTTCTTACGACCATCAAAAGTACCAACTGTAGGTGCAGCAGCTCCACTAGTTTGAGCAATAGCACCTTGCTCGTAAGATAGGCCCTGAGCAGAGGCTTGTCCCTGCTGATCTAAACCTTGGCCCTGGCTCAGGCCCTGGCCCTGGCCCTGAGCTTGAGCTTGGGCATTAGCATTGGCATTGTCAGCTAAGCTGGCCTTGAGGTCACGCTCTTTGATATCAGCTGCTATTTGGGCAGCACGCTGCTGCTTAGTACGTAAGTTAAAGCCTTCGCTAAAACCACCCTGTGGGCCATTACCCTCGACATGAGCCTTAAAATCAACAGTAAAGCTATCATTGCTTGGCACGTCACCTTGAGATGAAGTGATGCCTTGTTGCTTTTGTAAAGTAGATAGGCGCTTTTGCTGCTGAGCACGGATACGCTCTAATTGGCTAAAAGAGGTCTTAGCTTCTGTTACTAACTGTTTGCTTTGATGCAGGGTATTGGCTAAGTCCTTAAATTCCTTAAGATTTTCCTCATCTAAACCTAGTTCTTGGGCTAATTGACCAATACAGTTGTTTAGATCAGAGCCACCTTTAGCAATGGCAGCTAATAGTGATTTACTATCATCTGAAGTGATAGCACGCAATAAAGGACGGAAGCTATTATTATCAGCAGCTGAGGTATTGGTAGGCTGTACACCCTTGAGACCTAAAGAGGCTAAAGGGTCTGCATCTACCTTACCAGCGCTAGCTACGGTAGCGTTGGCAAGATAGTTTTCCAAAGGAGGGGTTTTTAGAGCGTTCTGCTCAGATCTCCACTGTTTTTTTTTACAGGGGTAAAGGCCAACAGACGCAATAAAGTCATCTCAAAGGCAGAACGACCGTCTGAGGCATACTGATACTCTTGTAAGCCCTCAAGTACAATTTGGTAGTAATGCTGTACTTGTTGAGGAGAGATACGGCGGGCGTAATTCTCTAAAATGCTCTTGCTAAAGGAAAAGACCTCTAAATCAGAACGACCAATCAGCTGATATAAAGCAATATCGTGGAATACAATGATAAGCTCATCTAAGAGGCTCTTGTAATTAGGAGCCTTATTACGAATTTGCTCGATTAAAGCAGCAAAGCTTTGGGCGCTATTAGAGCCAGACTCAGAAGAACCATCAGCTACCGCAGAAGCGTCATGAGAACATAAGAGCTCTAAAATATCGGCTGGCAGCTCATCACCTACTGTGCCAAGCATGGCATAGACATTAGCAGCCTCAAGCTTACCATTGCCCAGAGCAATAGCCTGATCACATAAGGATAAACCATCACGCATAGAGCCACGAGCGGCACGAGCTAAAGCAATTAGCGCCTCTTTTTCAAACTCAATATGCTCAAGATTACAGATCTTCTCTAACTGGCCTTGGATTTGATCTAAGGTCAAGGCACGCAATGGGAATTGCAAACAGCGAGATAAAACTGTAGTTGGGATCTTGTGAGGATCAGTAGTTGCCAAGATAAACTTAACGTAGGCAGGTGGCTCCTCTAATGTCTTTAATAAAGCATTAAAGCTATTAGTAGTGAGCATGTGCACTTCGTCAATGATGTAAATCTTGTAACGAGCATTGATAGGCGGATATTGGGTATTTTCTAAAATCTGACGAGTATCTTCTACCTTGGTTTGTGAGGCAGCATCAATCTCAATCACATCTGGAAAAGCACCATTAGCAATAGCAGTACAAGCATCACACTTACCACATGGATGGGAAGTTGGTTTATCTTGTGCCTTACACTCTAAGGATTTGGCAAAAATACGAGCAATAGTAGTCTTACCAATACCACGGGTACCAGTAAATAAATAGGCATGGTGTGTTTTACCAGCATCAATAGAATGAGCTAAAGCTTTTAAAACGTGCTCTTGTCCCACTACATCTTCAAAGTTCTGGGGACGATATTTACGTGCTAACGCTAAATACTCAACTTCAGACTGCATTGCTATGTTGTCCTTGATATTTCAAGCCAAAAAACCCAAGCCCCAAATAGTGCATTAAAGACACTAGCTCGGGCTTGGGATCTTATGTTGTTATTTTTATACCAACAAGCACGCCTTAGGCTAAAAAGCTTAACGCTCACTTAACTTAAGCTTAAGGCGCTTTAATTCTTTTTCCTAGTGGCCAGGGAAGTCTAATAAGCTTAATGACTCCACGCCACATTCTTCTTTAATCTTATCATAGCCACCCAAATCGACCAAATCGATTACAAAAGCAGCATTGACAACTTGAGCGCCCGCTCTTTGTGCTAGCTTACACATGGCAATCATAGTACCGCCGGTAGCTAACAAGTCGTCTACGCATAATACACGCTCACCAGGCTTAACTGAATTAGTGTGCATATGGAGCTCACTTACGCCATACTCAAGAGCATACTCTTCTTTGATAGTCTCACGTGGCAACTTGCCCTTTTTACGTACCATCACAAAGCCAGCACCTAACTTAGCTGCTAAAGGGGCACCAAAAACAAAGCCACGAGCCTCGCTGGATAATACCTTATCAATTTTCTTATCTTTAAAGGCTTGAGCTAAGAGATCAATAACTAAG